>Ga0169931_10000458_pt1 | contig 66735 bp, 62 predicted proteins | sample Kivu_15m_20L_FD_129675 | JGI IMG/M metagenome (GOLD analysis project Ga0169931, IMG submission 129675) | Freshwater microbial communities from Lake Kivu, Western Province, Rwanda to study Microbial Dark Matter (Phase II) - Kivu_15m_20L... | ecosystem: Environmental > Aquatic > Freshwater > Lake... | reverse complement strand
GCGGCCGCGGCGAGCGCGGCCTTGTGCTTGGCGAGGATCGCGCCCCGGTCCGGGTCGTCGGCTTCCGCGAGGTAGATGAGCGTCTCGAGCGCTTCAATTTGGCAGAAGAATAGCTTCCGCTCGCGGTCGTCGCGCTTCCAGTAGTTCAACAGCGTGCGGGTCGTGGCCGTGATGCCGGGATAGCTCGAAGCGCGCCAGAGCTTCACCCGCTGCCGGATGGCGTTGATGTCGTCGTTCTGGCGCGATTCGTTCTTCTCTTCGTCTTCGAGGAAACTGAGTTGCTTCGAGCCTTTCGCGGGCTTGGTGCGCTTCCGCGGTTGCGCGATGGGCACGAAGTAGCTGCTCGGCCTGCGCCCGTATTCGACCGTGTTCGTGATGCCGTCTTCGTCGAACGCGTGGAACCGGTTCGGTTCGGCGAACGGCGAGTTGAGAATCGGGTTCGAGATACCATCGTGCGGCATGGGCACCCGCTCCGCGTCGCGTCGTCTGGTGGGAAGCCAAGTGTACCCACCGGGGGCGCGAGCGGAAACAAGAAACGCGGGCAAGTGCGAACCCGTCGCACGCCCGCGCGTTGGAACGTCTCGAAGCGCTCACACGAAGCGCGAGTAGCACGACAGCGCGATGAGGACGTGCGGCAGGATCATTCGGCTACGTTGCGACTCGAAGGCGTGCTGTCACGAGTTCACTTGCTGGGAGTGTGGGCTTCTGGTTCCTTTTTATGGTGTCGGGTCGCGTGTCGGCCCGGAACCATAACCACGCCGATCAACCGCCGTTCGTGCCTCTTTGGACGAGATACTGAGCCAGCGAAGTCGCGCTCCGCTGATGGTCCCGCGGGCGGCGTTCGAGGCCATTAAGTGCCCGTTCTGGTGCTTGCTTTTTTCTGTACGCCCACTTTGGCGGATCGATGCGCCATTTGCAAGGAATTCAAGGCTTTGGTGCGAGGGTGGCGGAAACTCCACTTTGGCACCAAAACAGCGCCCGAACGTGCTCGGTGCGAGGGTGCCGGACAACGCTCAAGAACGACGCCCGTTGCATTCAGGTCTGGGCGTTTTCACAATCTTCAATCCGCTGATGAGGGAAGCAGCGGCCCGCGCCGACGCCATCGAAAGCGCGGCGCATGATCTGAACGCTGTGAACCCGAACCGCCCGGCGAACGCCGACACGCGCATGGGCGCGGAACTGATCGACGTGATCGAAGCGAAGGGCCACGAGGTCGCGGCGACTATCCCCGCGCTCCCGAAGTGAGCGCTACACCGATGCGACGGTCTGCACCAGTGCGCGGATCGCGGCGCGGATGTGTTCGGGCAGGTTCGGCCACGCGGCCACGAGCGCCGCGAGTTCGGCGTCGGTGGTGCCCCCTTCGCTGTGCTGGCGGGTACGCCCGGCGGTACGCCCGCTATCATCAGCGCTCGTGATTTGCAGGAAATCACAGCGTTTGCGAGAATCAACCTTCGGCTTGTCACGCCGGTGGTTGCGGGTTCGAGTCCCGTCGTCCTCGCTTTCTTCGTACAACTCACTCCGGCCGGCGCTTCACATGTGAAGCGCCGGTCGCGTGCATTTCAGCACGATTGCCGCTCCCGCAGAGTTCTCTTGCGATGTCACGCCAGCTCATCAGTTCCGGGTCCACCTTCGAAGCCGAAATCGGCTACTCGCGCGCGGTTGTGGACGGCGAGTGGGTGTTCGTCTCTGGCACCACCGGGTTCGATTACGTCACCATGACCATTTCCGAGGACGTCGCGGAGCAGGCCGACCGATGTTTCGCGAACATCGCGGCGGCACTCGCAGAAGCCGGCGCGACACTCGCGGACGTAGTGCGACTCACCTACATTCTGCCGAACGCCGAAGACTTTAAACTGTGCTGGCCGGTGTTGAAGAAGCACTTGGGCGACGTGCGCCCGGCGGCGACGATGTTCTCGGCGGGCCTCGCCGACCCGCGCATGAAGATCGAGATCGAAGTCACTGCCCGCAAGCGCTCCTGAAGAGCGTCACTTCCCGATGCAGAAGCGCGAGAAGATGCGGTCGAGCAGATCGTTCGTGTACACGGCGCCGGTGAGTTCGCCGAGCGCGTCGAGCGCGCCGCGCAGGTTCAGCGCGAGGAGTTCCGGTGGCTCACCCCGCACCGCTTGCTCGCGCGCCTCGGTGAGTTGCTCGCGCGCCGAGCGCACGTGGGCGCGGCACCGGCTCTGACTCGGTGCCAGAGCCGGGCGCGCGAGTGAGCGAACCGCCTCAGCAAGCGCGGAGCGCAGCGCGCGCAGACCGTCTGTCGCGACTACCGAACACGACAGCGGGTTCGGGCCGGGCGCGGAATCGCACTTCGTGCGCACCTTCAGCAGCACCGCACCGGTTGCGCCCAACCGCACAGCGTCCGCTTCGGCGAACGCGCCCCGTTCGTCGCACCACAGGAGCACGTCGGCGCGCGCGGCTTGCTCGCGGCCGAGGTGCTGCGCTTGCTCTTCGATGCCATCGGCCGCGTACTGCCAACCGGCGGTGTCGATCAGTTCCGCGGTGATGCCATTCACCTCAAGAGGGCGCGAAAGGTAATCGCGCGTGGTGCCGGGAGCGTCGCTCACGAGTGCCGCGCCGCCGGCGAGCGCGTTGAACAGACTGCTCTTCCCGGCGTTCGGCGCGCCCACGAGCGCCACGCGCACCGGCCGACCCGATACCGTACGATCGTCGAGTTGGTGCTCCGCGGCTTCGAGTTGTGAAACGGCCGCGCTCAACCGCCGCACGGTTTCGGCGGCGCTCACAAATTCGATGTCCTCATCAGCGAAGTCGAGCGCGGCTTCGGTGTCCGCGAGCAGGTTCAACAGATCGTCGCGGAGCGCGTCGAGCGGGCGCGACACACCCCCGGCCATCTGCGCGAGTGCGGCGCGCAGGTCGGAATCGCTCCCCGCTTCGATGACCGCGTGGACCGCTTCGGCTTGCGTGAGGTCTTTCTTGCCCGCGAGGAACGCGCGCAACGTGAACTCACCAGCGCGCGCCGGCCGCGCGCCGGTCGCGAGCAGGTCCGCGACGAGGCGCTCCACGAGTGGCGGCGAACCGACCGTGTGCAACTCCGCGACATCCTGCCCGGTGTACGAGCGCGGTCCGGCGAAGAAGTACAGCGCCGCGGCGAGAGGGGAACGAACACCGGTCAAGCGCAGCGCGCCGCGCGCGAACCGGCGCGGACCGGCCGAGCCGTCAAACACCGCAGCCACCACCTCGCGCACCCGCGGACCGCTCACGCGCACGATGGCGCGCGCCCCAGACCCCGGCGCGGACGACACCGCGACGATGGTATCCTCGACGTGCGGCGCGTGCGCTTTCTCGAACGACATCTCGGTTCCATTCGCACGGGAACTGTGCGATGCTAAGGTACCTCTCGATTCGCGGTCCAAACAGGGGCCTTTCATGCGCCGTGCGGTTCTGCCGGTGTTCGCGTGCCTTGCCGCTTTCGTTCCCCTCGTCGCGCCGGCACCGGCGGCCCCAGAGCCGACCGAACCGCCCGCCGCCCACAAGCCGCGCGCCGCGGACGTGAGGCGCTACGGCCCCGCGTACCGGTACCCCCAAGCCGGATGGGACGTGGTTCACATCGAAGGCGCGCCCTACGACCGCGGTTACCAACACGGCCGGTTGCTGGCGAAAGAGATCGCGGCGTACGTTCGGATGCTCGCCGCCGAGCGCAGCGCGAAAGCCCCGGCCGACGGGTGGCGCAGCGCCCGGCAACTGGTCAACGCGCTGCTGTTGCGGCAGATCGACAAAGAGTGCCTTGAGGAAATGAAGGGGATCGCCGAAGGCGCGACCGACGCCGGCGCGAGCTTCGCCGAGCGCGACATCGACCTCCTCGACGTGGCGGTGCTGAACTGCTGGATGGAACTCGAAACCCTCGACTCGGCGCTCGATGCCACTCCTACGGGTTTGGAGAAGCTGAAGTTCGACCGCCCCGGGTTGCCACGCGCGCCGGCCCCGAAGCCGGTCAAGAAGGATCACTGCTCGGCGTTCATCGCCACCGGTCCCGCCACCGCGGACGGCAAGATCGTGTTCGGACACATCACGATGTCCGGTCTCACCGCCGGGCCGTTCGTCAACGTGTGGCTCGACGTCCAGCCGAAAGCCGGGCACCGGTTCGCGATGCAAGCGTTCCCGGGTGGAGTGTGGTCGAGCCAGGATTACTACATCAGCGCGGCGGGCATTCTGCTGTGCGAAACTACCATCGACCAGACGCCGTTCGACCCGAAGGGCGAGTCGCTCGTGAGCCGCGCGCGCAAGGCGATTCAGTACGCGAACACCATCGACGACGTGGTGAAGGCGCTCGGCACCAAGAACAACGGGTTGTACGCGAACGAGTGGCTAATAGGCGATTTGAAGGCGAACGAGATCGCGATGTTCGAGTTGGGTACGAAGGAATCGCGACTGTGGCGCAGCTCGAAGAACCAGTGGTTCGAGGGGACGAAGGGCTTCTATTGGGGCAACAACAACCCGAAAGACCTGATGGTACGCATTGAGGCGACGCCGGCCGATTCGGACGAGAAGCCGGAGAAGCGCGTGTGGGAACCGGACGCGCGCGACGACGCGTGGCTCAAGTTCTACAAGGAGAACGCGGGCAAGATCGACGGTCGGCTCGCGCGCAAGGCGTTCTGCGACGAGGCGCTCGCGCTGCCGCACTCCTTGGACGCCAAGTACGCGACGGCGGAGATGGCCGAGAAAATGACCACATGGGCCACCTACGGCCCGCCGACCGGGAAGCCGTGGAAGCCGACCGACGAGCAGAAGCGCGACTTTCCGGAAATCAAGCCACTCGTGCCGCACCCGTGGACGGTGCTGAGTAGCGCAGCCCCGCCCAAGCGCTGAAAAACGCGCGCTTCGCGCTTGCAGAAGCGGCAGCGGGCGGGGTATCTTCATTCCACCATCATCAGCCAATCTCCGGGCTGGTTCGCGGTCGCCCGCGTACATCGCAGGTTCACATGTTGCACGTTCGTAGCGCTCGCGCGTTTGTTTTGGGCATCGGTCTCGCGCTGGCGGTCGGTTGCGGGAAGTCCGAACCCAAACGGTACGCCGTTTCGGGTACCGTGAAGTACAAGGACAAACTGATCGGCGTGGGTTCGGTCACGTTCATCCCGGACGGCAGCGGCGACGCGCAGATGGGCGGCGCGCCCATCAAGGACGGCAAGTACGAGATGCCGGCGGCCGCGGGCCTGCGGGCGGGCAAGTACAAGGTGTCGATCTCGTACCCGGACCCGAAGGGGACGCCGGCCGCGGGCGACGCCCCGGGCGCGAGCCTCGACGCGAAGAACCTGATGCCCGCGAAATACAACGACCAGACCGAACTGCGCGCCGACGTCTCGGCGGACAAGCCCAACGTGTTCGATTACGATCTGAAATAAGTTCGCCCGGTTCCTCTCATCTCATCCCATTTCGGAGGGTTCGTTATGCGCCGGCGTTCCGGGTTCACACTCATCGAGTTGCTGGTGGTGATCGCGATCATCGCGATCCTGATCGGGCTGCTGCTGCCCGCGGTTCAAAAGGTCCGCGAGGCGGCGGCCCGCATGAGTTGCTCCAACAACCTCAAGCAGCTCGGCCTCGCCGCTCACAACTTCCACGACACGAACGGCGCGCTGCCGCCCATGATGGGGCCGAACGGCTGCTGCTGGGGCACTTGGGCGATTCCGATCCTGCCGTACATCGAGCAAGACAATCTGTTTCGGCTGTACCAGAACTGGGGCGGCACCGACGCCACCGGGCCGCGCTACGGGGCCGCGCCGAACACGAGCGTGACGACGCAGCGGCTGAAGACGTTCACCTGCCCGAGCGACAGCGACCGCCGCCCGTTCGGCAACATTACCAACAACAACTACGCGGTGTGCGCCGGCAGCGGCGGCACCTCGCGCAACACCGGTGCCATTAACGGTGTCGCCGTGTTCGGCGGCATGTTCGACGGCGTGGCGCTGTCCCGGAAGATCAAGCTGACCGACGTCAGCGACGGTCTCACCAACACGGTGATGGTGGGCGAAGTGCTTCAGGGCGAGGGCAGCGACCTGCGCGGGTTCATTTGGTGGGGCGACGCGAGCGCGATGTCCACCTACGACATCCCCAACTCGGCCCTGCCGGACCGCATCTACACGTCCGGCTACTGCAACAACCAGCCGCTGCGGAACATGCCGTGCGCGGTCTCCGACACCGCGAACCCGACGATGTTCTTGGCCCGCAGCCGGCACAGCGGCGGGGTGAACGTGGCCCTCGGCGACGCGAGCGTGCGGTTCGTGAACCAGAGCATCACCCCGGTGACGTGGCGCGCGATGGGCACCGCGACCGGTGGCGAGGTCATCGCGAACCAGTAAGCGCTAACGCGCGAGCGGAACCGGAACCGGGCCGCGGGGCAGGTGCCCCGCGGCCCGATTCTATTGGTGCGCGAATCACTTCTTCTTTTCGACCGGCACTTCGACCACTTTGCCCTTCGCGAACGTGGCCTTCAGGGCCTCGACCGTCTTCAGTGCGTCCGCCTTCGTATCGTCAGCGCGGGTGCTGTTGAGCAGCGTCTTGCCCTCGGTGTTCTTCACGCGGATGCGCCAGCCGTCGGCGGCTTGGAACACTTCAATCGTGCCGATTTCGCCCCCGCCCTTCGCGTCCTTTTTGTCGTCCTTCTTCGGGTCCTTCTTGTCGTCCTTCTGGCGGGCCGGGGCGTCGGAGAGGGCCGCCGAACCGACGACGCCGGCGATGGCGCAGAACAGGATCAGCGGGCGGATCAACTTGCGCATGCGCGCTCCTAGTGCGAGTCCGGCGCGGGAGTGCGCCGCGGGCGGATTATGACGCCGCACCCGCGCGATTGCAACGGCGCGCGCTAATACCCGCGGCGCTTGCGCTGGCGCTCGTCGTCGGCGTCGAGCCGCTTCTTCGTGATGAAAATCACCACCCCCGCGATCAGCAACAGCACGCCGAACCCGACCGCGATACCGACCGCGACCGGGTCGCCGTCGAACAGTCGCCGGAAGAACTCGCCGACCGCCCCGCGCGCGAACATGGGCAACTCCCCGAACGACTTGGAACTCTGAAACTTGGAACGCGGAACTCGAAGTTAGCGGAGCGATTCCAGAATCTCCATCCGCATCGCGGAGAGTGCCGGCACCAGCCCGCCGAGGCGACCCATCACCAGCGTGAACAGCATCCCGGTTGCGAGGATCGGCAGGTCCACGATCATCGTGAGCGTCACACTCTTGCCGCCCTGCCCGCTGCTCAGTTGGCTCGTCGCCTCGAACCCGTTCGCCAAGTAGCCGAGCGCGCACCCGAGGAGGCCACCGGCGAACGCGATCAGCAGCGACTCGAACATGAACGAGATCAGAATCTGCCACCGCTTGAAGCCGAGAATGCGCATGACCCCGACTTCCTTCATGCGGGCCGCGATGGACGCGAACATCGTGTTCATCACGCCGAAGATGCCGCCCACCGCCATGATGACGGCCATGAACACGATCGTGCTCAGGAACTGCTCGTTGGTGCGGGTGAGTTCCTTGTAGTAGTCCGGTTCGGCGAACGCCTTGAGCTTCGCCTGCTGGTACACCTCGGTGAGATAAAACGCCATCGCGCGGGCGCTCTCCTCGCCCTCGTCTTCCATGCGCAGCACGAGCGTGGTGAACTTGTCACCCTTCCCGGTCGCGCGCACGACCGGGTTCCCGACCCCCGTCCAGATTTCGGACCCGTACGTGGTGCCCCGGGTGCGCATCAGCCCGATGACCTTCCACCAGCGGTCGGCCAGCGCGAACGTGTCGCCCACCGCGAGTTGCGTCTTGCCGAGGTCTTCGGCGAGCGTGCCGGCGGCTCCTTCGCCGACGCAGCACTGGACGTATTCGAGCCCGTCGGGAGCTTTCGCGCCGGGTTCGACCGCGTTCGGGGTGAACCAGCGCCCGCCCGGTTCGAGGTCGATGTTGTGAACGAGCGCGCCGAAGTCGGCTTCGGCGAACGCGCGCATCTGGAGGAACCGCCGCTTCTCGGGTTCGCCCGGTTTGGTCGGCACGGCTTGGTTCAGGACGAGGTACGACTCGTAGCTGGCGAGGTACTCCGCGCCTTGCAGGTCGCGGGGGGCACCCGGGGGCACGCGCACGAGGGCGCCGCCGGCTTTGGTCACGCGCGCCACGCTCGCGCCCTTCCCGGGCGCGCCCACCGGCTTCCCGTTCGCGTCCGCGTACACCGGCGCTTTGACCGCGTTGTCGAGGTCGCCGCCGCGCGTCAGGTTGCTGAACAGTTCGTCGGTCGAACCTTCGGACATGACCAACACGTTCCCCGGCACGCCGGTCGATTCGTTCAACTTGTACATCCCGTTCACGAACGCGAGCAGCGCCACCACCAGCGCCACCACCACCGTGAACGCGACCGCGGTGAGTGCCGTGTCGCGCCACCGCACCCGCAGGTAGCGCAGGTTGTACGCCAGCGGCACCTTTCCGATCAGCATCAGCAGCGCGAGGTCGGTGCCGTACACCAGCAGCAGCACGAACGGCCATTGTTCGACCAGCGCCGGCGGGAGCAGTTGCCACAGCGGCACGCCGAGGATCGGTTGCAGTTTCGGATTCTGGAGCAGTTGCAACTTCATCGAGTTGGGCGTGCGCTTCTCGATCTCGGTGTTCACTTCGGCGAGTTTTGCTTCCGCGTCGCGCTTGTCGCGCACGTCGAGGTTCTGTCGCGTCGCGGCTTTGAGAAGGATGAACTTGCGGATCAACAGGTCGCTCGCCGGAAGCCAGCGCCGGGTCACGTCGGACACGCGGGTGGCGACCTGTTCCTCGGTCGCGGCCCGCTTCTCGACGGCCGCGCCCTTCACCGCGGCGCGCTCTTTCGTGAGATCCGCGGGCACGATCCACTCGTTCCCCGCGCGCTCGGCCCAGTCCGCGATCTCGGCGTTCGCGGCCGCGAGTTGGAGCGCGTATTCGACCTTCTGCAAGTCGGTCGCGGTGAGGTCGATCAGGTTCTTGCGCGCGTTGTCGCGGCGCTCGAGCGCGCCCTTCAGCGGTTCCGCGTCCGCGGGCTTGGGGTCATCGGGCACGAAGTCGGAAAACGCGAACCCGAACACCTTCTTGGCAAGCGTCGCCGTCTGCCCGCCGGTCGGGAGCGGCAGCCGCGCGACCACTTCGATACTGAACGCGACGAGCGCCGCGAGAACCACCATGCCCGCGAGGAACGCGAGCGCGCGGCGCGCGAACCGCCGCACCCGCGACCGCGCCGGTGCCACGGTGTCGCTCAGGACGGCCTCACTCGGCGCGACCGCCGGCAGCGCCACGAGCAGCGCCGTGAGCGGCAGTAGCGACAGCCCGATGACGAACAGCGTGCCGATGAGCCGCCCGATGGTGCGGAAGAACAGTTTCACCCCGCGCCACAGGCGCACGGGCAGTGACGGCGCGGCCTCGCGCTTGAGGCTCAAGTTGGTCGGCTGGCTCGACATGTATTCTCCGGGCGAGCGGCGCGACGTCAGTCCGCCGGTGCGTTTCGACTTTCGTTGACCTAGCGACGGACTGACGTCGCGCCGCTCGCCGACTACGCCACTTTCGCGAACACTTCCGCGACCTTCACGTCTTTCGCGCTGAGCGCCGGGAACAGGCTGCCGGCGAACGACACCGCCATCCCGAGCGCCGGGCCGTAAATCAGTGCGTTGACCGGGACGAAGAACCCGCCCAAGAACGCGATTTGGAACTTGAAGTTGCCCAACATGCCCCACGCGAGCAGTGCGCTCATGCCGCCGCCGAGCATACCGACGAGCAGTGCCTCGCCGAGGACGAGTAACAGAACGTGCCGCGGTTGGAAGCCGAGTACCTTCAGCACGGCCATTTCCGTGCGCCGCTCCCGCACCGAAATGCTCAGCGCGTTCGCCACCACAAGGCTCATAATCCCGATCATCGCGGGCACGAGCAGGTACTTGATGCCCTTGAAGATGTCCTTGTAAGCGGTGAGCCACGAGCCGATCCCGCTGGACGCGGTTTCGAGTTTGATGGGCACCGTCCCGAACTTGCCGTCGTTCACGATGGCCGACAGGCGCTCGAACGCCTCGCGCGTGGGCAGTTTCACCCAAATGAGGTTAACGCACTTTTCGGCCATCGGGTGCTTCTCGCCCTTCGGGTTCGCGATCCGGTCGCGCTCGTAGGAGTCGATCTGTTTGAGCAGGTACTCCTTGTTCATGAACCCGATGCCCTCGTACTTCCCTTCGGGTAGCGTGCCGATGATATCGAACTCGAAGGTGAGGTTCGGGTAGTTGAGGCTCGCCATCTTGATGGTCTGGCCCACCTGCACGTTCATGCCCTTCATGCGGCTCGAACTCATCACGATCGAGCGCGGGTTCGCGGTCATGCGCTTGCACGCCTGATCGAGCAGGTCCTTCTCCTCGCCGGTCAACTCGTCCAGCCCGTCCATCATGGTGAGGACTTTGTCCGGTTCGAGCGCGAACAGGAACGCGAGCGTGTCCTTCCGCGGGTTCACCTTGTCGGTGGTGCCCAAGAAGAACGCCCAACTCATGATGTCTTTGTCGCCGTTCACCGGGCGCATCCCGGGCGGAAGTTCTTCAAGACACGCGGTGCGGAACCGCTCGTAGTACCCCGGGGGCATTTGGCTGGGAATCGTGGTCTTGTGCGTCACGATCGCTTTGAAGTTCGCTTCCTTCTCGGTCGTCACGGCCGCGATGAGGTACAGCACGGCGTAGATGAGGCACAGCACCAGCGTGAGCACGAAAATGGCGAGGTACGTGAGCGACGTGCGGAGCATGCTGCGCCGCAGCCCGCGGAACATGATGACGACCACCTTGAGCGGGAACCACCCGGTGGCGTTGGCGAGCGCCGCAGCGGTCTTGTCGGCGACCCACAGGACCGCGAAGAACACGGGCAGCGTGAGCAGCCCGAGAACGATCGCGCCCGCGATAACGCTCACCAGCCCCCCGAACAGGTAGCCGACGAGTTGGAGCATCGACGTGTCGTAGCCCATCCCGGTCGCTTCCGGCGGCAGACCGAACATACTCACTCCCGGTGGTCAGTGAGAAGGTGGTTGAGGTTGGCGGCGCACTAGACCACTGCGGCGTTGAACCCGATTCCGGTCATCGTGTCGCGCACCAGTTGGCCCTTTTCGAGGTGCAGCACGCGTTGCGCGCGCGCTGCGGCCTTCGGGTCGTGCGTCACCATGATGATCGTTTTGCCGAGCTGCGAGCGGAGGATTTCCATCAGCCGCAGGATCTCGTCGGCGCTCTTGGTGTCGAGGTCGCCGGTCGGTTCGTCGGCGACGATGAGTACGGGGTCCGTCACCATCGCGCGGGCGATGCCGACGCGCTGCTGCTGCCCGCCGCTCAGTTGCCCGGGCCGGTGGTCCATGCGGTCCGCAAGGCCGACGAGGTCGAGGGCCGTTTCCACCTGTTTGCGGCGCTGCTCCTTCGTGAGCGGCAGCAGCAAGAGGGGGAGTTCCACGTTCTCGTACGCGGTGAGCACCGGAAGCAGGTAGTAGAACTGGAACACGAACCCGACGTGCCGCGTGCGCCACCGCGCCAGTTCGCTTTCGGACATGCTCGAAATGACGCTGTCGCCGACCGTAATGGTGCCGCCGGTCGGCGTGTCGAGACCCGCGATGAGGTTCAGCAGCGTGGTTTTGCCGCTGCCGGACGGTCCCATGAGCGCGAGGAACTCGGCCGTGCCCACGTCGAGCGTGAGGTCGCGGAGAACGTGAATCGCTTCGGTGCCGCGCGTGAACGACTTGTGCAGGTCGCGCACGCGCACGATCGGTTCGGACATGAAGCGCTCCAACTTGTAGGTCGCGGGCGAGCGGCGCTTCGGCGCCAGACCCGACGGCTCACCGTGTACCGGAAATCGCTGGCGGGTTTACCGCGACGGACTCACTTCTTGTCCCACGCCCGCACCCACGCGGGCACCCGGGTGGACTCGTCGGTCCACGCGAAGTCCTTGCTCGCGTCGAACGCGAACGGCTTTTCGTAGACGGTCGCGGTCACGCTCATCTTGGGCTTCAAGAACGCGCCCTGCTCTTCGTCCCTCGGCAGGTACGCGCGGATGCGCACCTTCACGACGTTCTTCGTGTCGTCCGCGATGGGCATTACCCGGTCCACCACGCCGCGGTAGCCGCGGTTCGGGTTCGCGTCGGCTTGGAGCAGGCAGTCTTGGCCGGCTTTGATGCGCGTGACTTGGCGCTCCGGCACGTCGATCTCGACTTCCAACTTCGACAGGTCGGCGATGCTGCAAATGCCCGCTGCCACGTTGAACGACATCGGGCTGACCAGCGCGCCCTTGTCCGCGGTCTTGGTGAGAATCGTACCGTCGATGGGCGCGCGCACGGTGCAGTTCTGCACGAGGCGCCCCGACTCGTCGCGCCGCGCCTCTGCAGCCGTTACGTCGGCTTCGGCCGCGGTCACCGTCGCCACCGCGGTCTTGACGTCGGCCTTCGCGGCCTCCACTTCGCGCGTCGCCGCCATGATGTCGGCTTCGGCGGCCGTTTTGTCCGCGTCGGCCGCGAGTTTGTCGGCCTCGAACTTTTGGAACTCTTGCGCGCCGAGCACGCCGGTCGCGCGCTGCTGCCGGGCCTGCTCGTAGTCTTTGGTCGCCCGGTCTTGGAACGCCAAAGCGCGGGTCAGTTTGGCCCTCGACGCGGCGAGCGCCGATTCGGTTTTGGCGACGCGCGCGTCTGCCGCGGCGCGGGCCGCTTCCGCTCGCGCTTTCTGTGCGATCGCCGACGTGACCGCGGCTTCGTCGGTCTTCAGTCGGTTCTTGTACTGCAAATCGAGCAGCGTCGCGAGGGTGTCGCCGGCCTTCACCCGTTTGCCCTCGTAGAAGTCGATGGCGAGGATCTCTGCGGCCACATCGCGCGGGCTGACCGTGACTTGAAGCGACGGAATCACGATGCCCTTCAACTGCGTCACGAGCGCGCCCGCGGCGGTCGCGGGTTCGGCGGTACCTCCGGATGGCGGTTGCTGGACCGTGGGACTTGCGCCGCCCTTCTCCCCGGACACGGCCGGCGGTGGACCGCTCGTCGCGGTGCCCTTCGGCGCGTTCTTGTACGACCGAACCCCGACTCCCGCCCACGTCACGGCGAGGAGACCGCACAGTACCCACGGCAGCATCGCGCCGCCGCGCGACGCGCCGCCGGATTTGCCCGCGCCGAGTTGGTTGTCGAGGCGCAGTTGTTGAACGCGGTTCACGAGGTCGCCGTTCGCACTCGGCTCCATGGCTCAGCCCTCGGTCGGTTCGGGGTGAAATAGCGGGGCCAACAGGCGCACGCACGCGGCGCGCATCTCGGCCCGGTCGAACGCATGCGGGTCGATCATCAGTTGCACGTCGAGGCCGTGGAACAGGGCCTGAATCAGGGCCGCGACCACCCGCGGCGACACCGGTCGCGGCTCGGGCACGCTGGTCTCCACGTCGGCCGCGATAAACGACCGCCAGTCGTCGTACCACTTCGACAGTCGCCCGCGGTAGTCGTCGCGGTGTCCCATCTGCGCGAGAAACGTGAACAGCAGGCTGAACAACTCGCGCCCACCGGGCGGCGGCCACTCCGGTTCGAGGTGCTTCCCGATCCCGTGTTGCAAACACTCCCACGCGCGACCGGTCATCGGCTTCGGGCCGTCGGCCGCGAGAGCTTCGCGGATCATGCGCCGCAGCATGCGGTCGTACACCGCGAGAAGGATCGATTCCTTCGTCGGGAAGTAGTACGTCAGTTGCCCGCGGCTCATCCCGGCTTCGTCTTCGATCTTCTTCAGCGACAGTTCTTGGATGCCGTGCCCGGCGATAATGGTTTCGGCCGCGCTGAGTATCTGCTCGCGCCGCTCGCGCTGAGTCTCGGAAAGCCCATGAGTTTCTTCGCCTAAGCCCGGAATGTCTGGCACGGACGGCGGCGATTGCGGCGGTTCGCTCATGCGCGTGAGCCGAGTAGTCCGACCGGTCTAGTGGAACGAAGTGAATAGTAGTCCGACCGGTCTAGATGATCAAGAGGAGAAAATCGATGAGAGTTCGGACGCGCACGAAGCCTCGGGAATCTTGGTGCGGACCGTTCGGACGAACGGCTACCCACCGCACCCACCGCACCCACCGCATCCGCCCTCACCGTGCCCACTGCCGCTGGAATCGGTTCCATTCGCGCCGGGCTTCGGAACCACCGGCAGCGCGAAGAACGTGTTCACCTGCGCCGCGAGCGGCACCTGCGCGGCGGCAACCGCCGGCCCCGACAAAGCGATCGCGAGCGGCGCGTCGGTGAGTTGCGCCCCGTCGGTCGCGAGCGCGGCACGTGCGTCAGACAGGACCATCTCACCGCGTACCGTATGCCAGCGTTCGGGCGTGAGTTGTTCGGTGACAGCAATACTCCACAACAACACGCCGAAAAATCCAAAAAAGGGAGCGTGACATGGCGCGAGAGTCACACAGATGAGAATGACGACACAGATGTAAACCGCAACCCCGGCGAAACCCACCGTCGCGCCACGAACCCGTGCGGCTCGCGCTGAACGCGGCGCGAGCGCGAGGCGGGTGGCGAGCAGCGGTTCGAACCCACCCGCCCCGTTCGCGCGGGCCGCGGCGGTCACGTCGCGCACCGTCGCGCCCTCGGGTTGGGCGGCGACCGCGGCGTACACGACCGCTTCAACCGGGTGCTGCGCCGCTCCGAGCGGTTCGACCGCGAACAGCCACCGCGTGTTCGCTTCGTAACGCAATACCCCGTCGCGAAGCAGACGCGTGACGGCGACCGCTGCGGCACGCGCCCAACCGCCTTCCAAATACGCGACCTCGTACGGCCCGAGTTTAGGCGCGGGAACCGCCTCAAGTTCCGGTGGCACAGCAAAGCACGCACGGCGGACTCGCAACCCGGCGAGAAAAAACGGTGTTACCAGCGCCGCCGCGACGATGGGCAGAAAGAACCCAAGCCCTTCCCGCACCTCCTCCGCTTGCTTTGCCGCTATCGGCGGTTGCGGCGGCGCGGCCCCGCACAGCAGCAGCGCCACGAGCGGGAGCAGCGCGCGGAGCCAGCCGCCGGTGCGGCGCGGTACCACGCGGTTGCGGCGCACGTTCACGCGCACGAAGTGCAGATCGTCCCCGAACCGCTGCTCCGGTGCCGGCCACACGTCGGCCGGGGGCGGCGCGCCGAACGCTTGCTCGTAGCGCGCGAGCGTGGCGCGATACTGCGCATCGAACCGCGCGCCCTCCTCCGGCCCGCCCTTGGTCGGTTCGTGGTGCAGCGGGCGGCGCAACACTTCGCCGCAGAACCGCTCCCAATACGAGCGCGTGTACGTGAGGTGCAGGTGCCACGCCTGATCGACTTGGTCCGATGGTGTGACTTGTGATGTGCCGGTCACAGCGAGGAACACGAACCGCTTGTATTCGAGAACGACGCGCTCCGCGAACCCGACGCTCCAGCCGTTTTCGCGCGCGAGCCGCGCGGCGAAGGTGAGCGCCCGCGGTTCGCCGTCGATGTCGAACGTGCGAATCGCTTCCCAGAGCGCTGCCATGTCCTCGGTCATAGTAAGCCTCACGCGGGAACGGGAGCGGGGCGCGCCTCCTCGAGTGCTTGGCGCAGCCGCGCTTCCATCTCGTCCATTTCTAGCCCGCGACGATGCAGTTCTAGCTCGGCAGTGTCCAATTCCGCGGCGCGGCGGTCCAGTTCGGTGCGCTCTTCGGCCAGTGCGGCCCGCTTCGCTTCGATGCGGTCGATTGTGGCGCGCAGTTCGGCGAACCGGCGGTCCCGATCGACCGCCAACGGTTCGACGCGCGCGGCCGGCTGAGCGCGTGTGGCGAGTTCGGCTTCGCGCACCGCGAGCGCCGTTTCGCGCGCGACCAACTCCGCGGCCCGCGCACTCAGTTCCGCGTCTCGGGCTTTCAGCCGGTCGGCTTCGGCCACGTTCGCGGCGCGCGCGCGACCGAGTTCCTGCTTTTGGGTCATCGTCATCTGCTCGAACTTACTTTCGGCGTCCGCGAGTGCGGCACGCTTTTTCTGGACTTCGGCGAGGCGCGCGTTCACATACTGCTCGAACCGCGCGGCTTCCGCTTTCATGAAGTCGCCGTCGTAGGTCGTGATCTCCGGGACGGTCGGTGCGGGGCCGGCGACATCCGGCAGCGTCGGTGCGGCACGGGCGCGCGGCGCAACAACCGGGGGTTCGGGCGGCGTCTCTTGCACTTCCTCAGCGACCGGCAGAGGCTCTTCGACCGGCGGTTGGGGCTGTGGCGGTGCCGCAGCGCGCGGCGCGGGTGCGAGCGGGCGCGGCGGTACCGCTTGGAGCGGCGCGGGCAACGGCGGCAACTCGATATCCGGGCGCGACGGATCGACGCGTATCGGGAACGACTCGTCACCGGTGCGCCGCTGGTAGTTGTCCAGTTGATCGACGGGCACCGTCGTGCGGCACTGCGGACACACCACCGAGGTGAGCGCGCCGAGCGACGCGGGCAACTTCCCGCGGAAGCCGCAACCGGGACAGTAGACGTGTTTCTTCATGTGCGAGCCGACCGAGAGGCGACGTGTTTCGTCTTAAATGTAGACGACCGGCTCGCGACACGCCAGTAAGGAACGCGGGAATACCTGTCCCGGTTCGGGGTCGAGTGCGGTAGAATGTCGGCAAATTGTGCCGAACCGGAGTTTCGCATGTCGCGCTACGCATTCGTGCTGTTCGCGCCGCTCGCTGTGTCCGCCCTCGTGGGCGCGCGGCCCGAAGACCCCGTTCCCGCGCCCAAGGACGACAAGGGCGCGAAACGGCCACTCGCGGTGAAGGTGTCGCGGGACGTCCTCTTCGATACCATCGACGACACGCGGTTGTACCTTGATGTCGCGGTGCCGGAGGGCGACGGGCCGTTTCCGTGCGTGGTGATGTTCCACGGCGGTGCGTGGTCTATGGGCAGCCGCAAAGACCTGTCCAACGTCATCGAGATGGTCGCGGCGCGCAGGTTCGTGGCCGTCTCCGCGAGTTACCGGCTCGCGCCGAAGCACAAGTTCCCGGCACAGATCCAAGACGCGCGGTCCGCGGTCCGGTTCCTGCGCGCGAAATCGAAGGACTACAAGATCGATTCGGACTGCATCGGCACCTGCGGGTTCTCCGCCGGCGGGCACTTGGCGCTGTTGCTCGGCCTCGCGGGGAAAGTTGAGGGCTGGGACGCCGGTGCGAACCTCGAAACGAGTTGCAAGGTGAAGTGCGTTGTGGATTTCTTCGGCCCCGCGGACCTCGCACTCTATGGCAAAACGCCCGGCCTCGAAGACGCCTACATGGTGCCGGTGTTCGGCAAGCAGTGCAAAACCGACCCGGACATCTACAAGAAGGCGTCGCCGGTGACGTACGTCACGAAGGACGCGCCGCCGGTGCTGATCCTGCACGGCACCTTCGATCTCGTCGTGCCCATCGTTCACTCCGAGGCGCTGCACAAGAAGCTGAAAGATGCGGGCGCGAGCGCGGAACTGATCCCGGTGCGCGGGGCCGGCCACGGGTGGGAAGGTAAGACGCTCACGCGCACCACGGAAGACGCGCTCAAGTTCCTCGAGACGCATCTGAAGGACAAGAAGTGACGACGACCGATCGCACCACGGCTCCGCGCGCACTCAGCGCGCTCTTCGCAGTGTTCGCGCTGGCGGCGCTGCTCGTGATGCCGCTCGCCCACGGGTGCCACGGGCCGGACGTCGATCACGAACCGCTCGTTGCGCCGCAAAAGCAGAACCGGGAGCACCCATGATCCGCCTCTCTCTCCTCTTCGTTCCGCTCGCGGCGCTTGTCGCCGCAGTGCCCGCGCCGGCGTGCGCCCCGGCCCCGCCCCCCGGTCACAACGTGACCACGGTGGACGAAGGTGCGCTCATCGTGTGGGACGCCAAGAACAAGGTAGAGCACTTCGTGCGGAAGGCGCACTTCCGCGCCACCGGTTACGACTTCGGGTTCCTCGTGCCCACGCCCAACCGCCCGTTGCTCGACATAGCCGACGACGCGGCGTTCGACGCACTGAGCGCTATCACCGCGGCGAAGATTGAGTACCGCGAAGAGGTGCGCTACACCGACGCACCGTTCGGCGGCGTCGGGTGCGGCGGGGTGTTCACGGGCAAGCGGTTCGCCGCGAGCGACGCCGCGGGCGCGCCCAAGTCGGCCCCGCGCGCCGGTGGGGTGGACGTCCTCGAAACGAAACGTGTAGGCGATTACGACGCCGCGGTGCTCGTGTTCCGCGCGGGCGACGGCGACAACAGCGGCCCGAAGGAAGGCGCGGAAGCGCTCACGAAGTGGCTGCAAAAGCACGGCTACGAAGCGACACCCGCGACCGCGAAATGGTTGGAGTGGTACGTTCAAAACGGCTGGTGCCTGACCGCGTTCAAGGTGAGCGGTGCGCCGAACGCCGACGGCCCTCAACCGCCCAAGACCGAGAAAGGCCCGCCACTGCCGCCGCGCGACCTAAACCTGAAGCCCGTGCGCATGTCGTTCCGCACCGAGAAACCGTTTTACCCGTACCGCGAACCGGTGAGCGCACCGCTCCCCGCGACGAGCCACAGCGAGCGCAAGTTGCGCGTGTTCGTGGCGGCCGAAGCCCGCTACGAGGGCAAACTCGGCGACGGCACCAACCCGTGGCCGGGCCGCACCGTGTGGGCCGGTAAGCCGAACGCCGCGACGCTCGGCAGCGTGTTCGCCACCGCAAGCGGCAAGCCCGACGGCGCGAAAGCGCCGTTCCAGTTGCCCGCGTCCGCCGAAGGGTTCACGCTGACCGAGTTCGAAGACGCGTCTTCGCCGCGCCCCGGTACCGACGAAGTGTACTTCGCGCCCGCGGCCGACCAAGCCCCGGTGGAGCGCCCGCCGCATGTCGTAAACACCGTGCGCTACGTGGAACGAACCCCGTGGTGGCACCTCGCGGTGTACATCGGTGTGCCGGTGTGCATGGTACTGCTCGGCATCGGTGCGTGGCGGCTCGCGCGCAAGGCGTAACTCCCCTTCCCCCCGCGCGCGCGTTCGGTGTATCACGTCGCGGCCCGACGGAGGTTCGCCGATGCGCGCCGCAATCGTGTTCGTTCTGCTCGTCGCCCACCCCGCGAGCGCCTGCACGTTCTGCACCGAGAACGTGCGCGCCAAGCCCACGCTCTCCATGCAGTTCGCCGCGGCGCACGCGGTGCTCGTGGGCACGCTGAAGAACCCGCGCGTCGATCCGAAGACGGACGAGGGCTTCACCGACCTGCACGTCTCCGCGGCGCTCAAGGGAGACGCACCGAACGCGCTCACGCTCCGCGCGTACTTACCGGTGATCGGCGAAACGCCCGCAGAGTATGTCGCGTTCTGCGCGCGTGCGAACGGGAAGTTGGACGCGACGTTCGGCGCGCCCGCGACGCCCGCTCTCGTGGACTACCTGAAAGGCGCGGCTAAACTGAGTGCCACCGACCGCACGGCCCGGCTCGCGTACTACTTCAAGCACCTCGCCTCGGCCGACGCGCTGGTCGCCGGCGACGCGTTCGTAGAGTTCGCGCGCGCGAGCGACGCGGACATCGCGACCGCGGCGAAACACTTCGACCCAGCCGTGCTACGCACGCTCCTCGCCGACGATAAGACCCCGACCGAGCGCGTGGGGGTGTTCGCGTATCTGCTCGGGGTGAGCGGCGGGGTCAACGATGCTAAGTTCCTCGCGGGCCTGCTCGCGCAAGACCCGCTCCCGGAGCGCGTGCGCGAATCGTTCGGCGGACTGCTCGCCGGCTACGTGCTGCTCGCTCCGAACGACGGGTGGGCGCTCGCGGCGCGCGTTCTCGGCGACGACAAGCGCCCCTTTTCCGTGCTGCTGGGCACCCTTCAGGCTGTGCGCTTCTTCCAAGCGAGCCAGCGCGACAAGTGCAAGCCGCAGGTGCTGAAGTGCTGCGCCGCGCTCCTGCCCAACGGCGACCTCGCGGACCAAGCCGTCGAAGATTTGCGGCGCTGGGGCTACTGGGACTTGAGCGCAGAGGTGTTCGCGCAGTTCGGTAAGCCGAGTCACGCCGCGCCGATCGTGCGCCGGTGCATCGTGAGGTACGCGCTGACGTGCCCGAGTGCCGAGGCGAAAGCGTTCGTGACGCGCGCCCGCGAAGCCGACCCGAAGCTGGTGGCGACCGTGGAAGAGCAGTTGAAACAGTTCGAGAAGAAGTGACCAGTTCTGGCGAGCGGCGCGACGTCAGTCCGCCGGTAGAGGAACCCAACGCGAGTGCGCGATGCGCTCCTCAGTTGCGTTGCGACACCGGCGGACTGACGTCGCGCCGCTCGCCACCGACTTAGCTCGTGATGCCCTTCGTGATTGTGAGGAACACGTCTTCGATGTCGATCTTTTCTTCTTCGAAGGCGCGCAACTTGAAGCCGTCGGCGATAAGGCGCTCGGGAATGAAGCTACCGTCGTCGTAGCCCGGTTTCAGCGCGACGCGCACCACGCCCAGCTTCGGGTCTACCGTCGCGCTAGCCACTTCGCTGCCCGCGGCGAGTTTCTTCGCCGCCTCTTGATTACGGTCGCCCACGGAGGCGAGGAAGATGTAGCCGCCGCGCACCTTGCGGACCTGCTCTTCGGCTTCCGCCACGGTGCCGTTGAACAGCAACTTCCCGCGCTCGATGATGCCGAGTTTGTTGCAGATGTCGGCCAACTCCGGCAGGATGTGCGACGAGAGCATGATCGTTTTGCTCTCGCGGCGCAGCCGCTTGATGAGTTCGCGCATCTCGATGCGCGCCCGCGGGTCGAGACCGCTCGCGGGTTCGTCCAAGAGCAACACTTGCGGGTCGTGCAACAGCGTCCGGGCGAGGCCGAGCCGTTGCGTCATCCCGCGGCTCAGGCTGGTGACGAGCGCGTCCCGCTTGTACACAAGATCGACGTACTCGAGGACCTGTTGAACCTTCTTCTTTCGGGACTCGCCCTGAATGCGGTACGCGGCGGCGAAAAATTCGAGGTACTCGCCGACCTTCATGTCGTCGTACACGCCGAAGGCGTCCGGCATGTAGCCGATGGCGCGTCGAATCTCTTTCGACCCGGTGTAAATGCTGTGCCCGCACACGGTCGCTTCCCCCCAACTGGGGTTCAGCAGCGTGGCGAGCATGCGCATGGTGGTCGTTTTGCCGGAGCCGTTCGGCCCGATGAACCCGTACACGTCGCCCGGTTCCAACTTCAGCGAAAGCCGGTCCACGGCGAAGAGTTCGCCGTACTTCTTCGTCAGGTCGCGGCACTCGATCATGGCTCGCTTCGCTCGCAGTGGTCAGGAATCAGTGGTCAGTAATCGGTCGAACAGTGAAGGCACCGCCCACCGGTTCCGCGTCACTTGATCGGTAAGTAAAAGCGGACCCACGTCTCCTGCCGGCCGGTGCCCACGATCGCGGGGCGGTCGCCGGTGCCGGGGAGCGCCTTCAGCCAGAGTTTCGTTGGCGATTCAGGACCACTCAGCGCAGTTTCGGCCGCGGTCGGGGGCACCACGGCGCGGCCCACCACAATCACCTCGTCGGTGTTGAACTCGCTCAGCCGCCAGCTTTGGTCGAGACGGCGCAGTGAGGCGTTGCGCGCGAACACGCCGTCTTCGTTCTTGAGCGCCGACTCGTGGAACAACACCGCCCACAGCGGAATCGGCCCAGAGTACGGCTGTGCGACCCCACGCAGGGTGGACTTCTGACCGGGGCGCTCGGCGTACGCTTGTACGCCCGACAGTAGCGGTTCCAATTGCCCACGCTGCGACCGCATCCACTGCCCCGCGGGGAGTCCGTTCTGTAGCACCAGTCGCACAGGTTCGCCGCGCACGAGCACGTCGCCGGTGAGCGCGTGCGCTTGCCCCGCGTAGAACGCGACGCATTCGCTCAGCGCGAGCACCGGTAAGTTGTGCGTGAACGTGCCCGCGACAGCGGTACGGTCGCCCGCCGGGTGGAACAGATCCGACTTCACTCGCGCGCCGCGCGCGGACCACTGTGCCCCGAACGGCTTCGTGCTCCACACCTGTACCGGCACACGGTCCAGACCTTCGGGGCGAATGTCGTAACTGCGACGCACGAGACCCGGCCTGCCGCCACGGGGGGCGCCGAGCGCGTTTACCGCGGTACCCGGTTCGGCCGCGCCCCAGCCGTCGTTCGGAGTGAACGCGACCGAATAGTTGTCGATGCGAGGGCTGAACACGGTCGCCCACGACGTGCCGTACACGCGCCCGTCGCCGGCATCGACGTCCACCACATCGATCTTGTTCACATTGAGTTCGCGGCCCTTCACCGAGTCGGCCGCAAGGTAGGCGACGACGCACACCGTTAGCACGATGACCGGCAGCGTGACCCATGTGAGTTCCAACCGGCCGAACACGCGCTTGAGCACGAAATACTCGACCGGGCCGACCAAGAGGATGTACGCCGCGATGAGCAGAGCGATCCACCCGAAGGACACTACCGCAACGCCCTCAAAGGCGTCGTTGTGCTGGCGCAGTGCGACCGCGGCTTCGTCCTCGTCTTCGGTGAGCGCGCCGGGCGGGCGCGGTTTGCCGTCGCCGCCGGCGCAGGCTTGCTGGGACCCGCACACGCGCAGCACCCAATCCCAGAACCGCGAACGCGCCTCGGCGTCCGCGAACGGCATCCGGTCCAAGTCGAACGCGACCACGGTGACGCGCCCGAGGCCGAGGGTGGCTTGGGCCGCGACCGGTTCGCCGCGCGACCCCGGAGGCGGGCTGACGACGCGCGCCGCACGCGCGGTGTGTGGAACCAGATGCGCCAGCGCCACCGTCCCGCCGGACACCGCGAGCGTCGCGTTCGTCGCGTTCTTCTGCTCGAAGTCCGCAGCCCACTGCAGCGGGAATGACGACACCGCGCGCCCCGGGTTCGTCGGGTTCACCGCGAACGGAAGCACTTGTTGCAGTTCCGCGAGTTCGGTCGCACGTTTCGCCTTTTCCCCTACCGAAACGACCAGACGGCCGCCCCGACGCACCCACTCCAAGAGCGCCTCGCGGCGCTTTGCGTCTGCGCCAAAAAGACGGTTCAGGAAGTTGTCACTCGCGCTCGCGGTGCACAGTACCACGAGGTCCGCACCGTCGTACCCGGTCCAATGATCGGGCAACTTGGTGAAGTCAGCGATGTGCGCGAGTTCGACGCGCCCGTTGCGGAGCGGGGTCGGCTCGACACCGCCGACGGCCACAGGTTTCGGCAACTCGAACCCGGCCGGTACTCCGCCCAGCGCGAGCACGACATATTGGAGCGGTTCGCGCACTTTCGTACGGACGCGGAGCGGTTCGGAGAGCGCTTTGCCGGCCTTCGTGCGGACGGTCAGCGTCACTTCGCTCGCGCTCCCACTCAGGCGCACATAGGGAATCGCGCCGCGGTCCGAAGCGAAAAGCGCACCCGGTGCGGTACCCCGCACGTCCAATTCGACAGCGAACGCCGTGTTGATTTCGTCCGGGTCCGGCGTTTCGGCGACCAGTTCGACCGGTTCGGAAAGCGGTTCCAACAGCTCGAACGAGACGTAAACCGGTGCCCACGCGCCAAATTTGGCGAGCGAATCGGTTGGTGCCCCGTTGGGGATCGGAAACCCGACGCTCGCGCTGGTCAGGCGCACGGGGTCGGCGGCCCGGAGCGAGCCGCCAAGGGCAAGCACCGCGAGAAGACAGAAGAAGCGAGCGCAGGTGAGCATCGAGCGGTTCCGCGGTTACGGCTTCGCGGCGGCGCACGTACACGGGGACTGCCCGCACTTCGGGCACCCCGTTCCGTATTTGCGCTGCACCGCGTCGTCCAAGCTCACGCCCGCGATGTTGGCGAGGGTGGCGAGCCACGCGAGCACGTCGGCGAACTCCAACTCGAGATTGCCGGGGTCCGCGTGCGGGTCGCGGAGGGCGGCGGCGAGTTCGCCGACTTCCTCCATGAACCACATGAACGTACCTTCCGCGCCGCGCTTGTGGTCCTTCGCGCCGAACAGGTCGCGGATGCGCTGCTGAAGTTCGCCGAGTGTCACGCGGTGATTCTACGACCACCGCGGCGCGGCGGTTCGGAAATGCGCAAGAGCTGAGGAGTCGCGCTGAGCGAGTATCGCCCCCGCCGGCTTATGCCGGCGGTTCGACGTTGCGCGGTTGCGGCTTCGGTTGCTCTGCCGCGCAATCTTGGTCGCGCGCGCCGTCGCAGCAGTTTAACGCCCCGGTGCCGGCACACTCCGGGCACGGGACGCGCGTTCCGCTCATCAGAATGACGTGTTTGCCGTAACACCGCGGGCACAACATCGGCGGTCCCTCCGCGTGAAGATGTGAGGGTTGTACCGCGCCGAGTGGCCGATTTGCAATCACGGTAGTCGTTACCGGATCAGATCGGTGGTCGCTTGCAGCACTTGGTTCTCGACGGTGATCGCGCGCGCGTTGAACGCGAACGACTGCTGTGCGATGATGAGGTTCGTCAGTTCGGTCACCACTTCCACGTTCGACCCTTCGAGGAAGCCCTGCTGAAGGGTGCCGTTGCCTCCCACGCCGGGCGCGGCGGTCACCGGGTTGCCGGTCGCGGCGCTCGCGACAAACGTCGTGTTCCCCACGCGCAGGAGGCCACCGGGGTTGGTGAAACGCGTCAGGTTCAGGGTGCCCAGTTGTGTCACCGTGCCGTTCACGATCGCGCTGATCGCGCCGGTGGTGCCGATGCTGACGTTCGACGCACCGGACGGCACAACTGCGTCGGTCACGAGCCGGAAGCCGTCACTCGAAACGAACCGGCCCGTTGAGTCGAGCGAGAAGTTACCGGCGCGCGTGTACCCGATGGTGCCGTCCGGCAGCGTGACCGAGAAGAAGCCCTCGCCCTGAATTGCCACGTCGAGTTGCCCGCCGGACATGTTCAACGGGCCCTGTGTGAACAGCCCGGTGATCGCGTCCACCGCGACTCCCGTGCCGGTCTGACTCGCGCCCGGTGGCGTCACGCCCTGCCCCGCGGCCCCGACGCCGCCACTTTCGAACAAGTACAGCAGATCTTGGAACGTGACGCGAGCGGTCTTGAAGCCGGTCGTGTTCGCGTTCGCGACGTTGTTGCTCACCACGTCGAGAAACGACGTCGCAGCATCGAGACCGCTGACACTCGTGAATACGGCGGAAATCGCCATCTCAGCTTCCGTGGGGGTGCGTCCGGGGAGTTCAGTCGTTGTCGGATTCGTGCGCGGTCCGCCACACGCGTTCATGGTAACATGCCGATCGGCGCACCGCACGCGCCGTTCCGATTCGCCCCGCGAGTATTCCTTTCCCCTGAGCGGAGAATCTGACATGCCCTCTCGCCGCACGTTCCTCGCCGCATCCGCATCAAGCGTCGCTCTGGCTTCGTCCTCAAGGTCCGCTCCGGGCGACAAGCTCGCGGTTGCCCTCGTCGGCTGTGGTGGCATGGGCCGCAACCATCTGAACTTGCTCGTGAAGCACAAGCACCTGAACGTTGCGTACGTTTGCGACGCCGACGAGAACCGCCTCAAGGACGCGGCGAAGGTCGCGTCGGACGCGGGGCACGCGGTCAAGGCCGTGAAGGACATGCGCACCATCTTTGACGACAAGGCCGTACACGCGGTGTGGATGGCGACTCCGGACCACTGGCACGCGCCCGGGGCGATTCTCGCGGCCGACGCCGGCAAACACGTTTACGTCGAGAAGCCGTGCTCGCACAACGTGCGCGAGGGTCGCTTGCTCGCGGACGCCGCGGCGCGCAACAAGGTTCACATTCAGGTCGGCACGCAGGCCCGCAGCACGAAGACCGTGCAGGAAGCGATGGCCCGGTTGCACGGCGGCGCGATCGGTGACATTCTCAGCGCGAAGGCGTGGAACAGTCAACTGCGCCGCAACCTCGGCAAGGTGAAGGCGAGCGCGCCGCCGGCCCACATCGATTACGAACTGTGGCAAGGACCGGTACCAGACGCGCCCTTCTACACGAACCGCGTTCACGGCAGTTGGCGCTTCTTCCGCGACTACGGCGCGGGCGACATCGGTAACGACGGTGTCCACAACATCGACGTCGCGGTGTGGGGGCTGAAGCTGGACGCGCTGCCGAACCGCGTCGCGGCGCTGGGCGGCAAGTTCTTCTTCGACGACGACCAAGAGTGGCCGGACACGCAATACGCGGTGTGCGAGTACGACGCGGGCAACGGCGGCGCGAAACCGCGGCAGTTCGTGTTCGAGCAGCGCATCTGGTCGCCGTACGTTCAAGAGGGCTACGAGAACGGCAACGCCTTCTACGGCACGAAGGGAATGCTCATTATCGGCCACACGCTCGGCTGGAAGCTGTACGGCGAACGAAACAAGTTGCTCGAAGAGATGACCGGGAGCGTGAGTCTACCCGCGCACCACCAGAACTTCATCGACGCGATCACCGCGGGCGCAAAGCTCGCGGCCCCGGCGGCGGTGGGTCACATCTCCGCGGGCATTTGTCACTTGGCGAACATCGCGACCGTGCAGCGAAAAACGCTGGAGGTCGACCCCAAGAAGGAAGCGATCACGAACGGCGCGGAAGCGAACGCGCTCGTGCGCCGCAAGTACCGCGCGAACCACTGGGCCGTCCCGAAGGGGGTGTAGTACAGGCTTCCGGCCTGTCCCGAATCGCGCGACACGGGACAGGCCGGAAGCCTGTACTACTTTCGGCCGTTCAACTCCGCAAGGCGCTTCTCGGCTTGGCGGATGTGTTCGGGGTTCGTGTCGTGATCCACCACGGCCCGGTACATCTCGATTGCTTTACTGCGCTCGTTCAACTGCTTGTCGTACAGCACCGCGGCGCGCAACCTAGCGTCGGTGCGTGGACCGCCCTTCACCCACTGGCACGAGCGCTCGTAATACCTCGCGGCGCGGTCGTACTGCTTGTACGCGCGGCTCTCGTAGATGTCGCCCAACTGGTACGCCACGTCGCCAATCTTGTCCGAGTTCGGGTACTTCTCGAGCAATTCGCGCAGCAGCAACTCGGCGCGACGCATGTTCAACACGTAGTCGTCACCGAAGCCCTTACCCTTATACTCCATCGCGCCGCGGTACAGGTCGTTTGCGTCCTTCACGTTTACGCTCGCTTGAAGCGACGGTGGCGGCACGTCCTTCACGTCGAGATTGTAGCTGGGCTTCCACAACAGGTGGTAAGCCATCAGTTCGCGCTCGGCCCACATCAACCGCTGCTTGTCACCGAGCTTCGCGTAATATTCGTACAGCGCCTTCACGCTGTTCTCGTACTCTTTGCGGGCCGCGAGGTTTCGTTCCACGAGCGCAACATCGTTGGTCGCGGCCGGGGGAAGTGCGTCCGGCTTCGCCGGTTCCGTGAGCGGCTTGCTCGGCGGGTCCGCGGCCAGCGCCAAACTTAGCGCCATCGCGCCGCATCCGAGCGCCCCGAGAAGAAACGCGCGCATCGTAGTCACCTCAGAAACGAAAGAACCCACGGGTTCGGCCCATGGGTTCGCGGCGCGCGGTGAAGGCGGGGCTAGCTCTTCGTCTCGCCCCCCTTCGACGGATCGCGCGGCGCGGTCCCACCCACTCGCGAATCGTTGCCCGAAACTGGTGGCGCGGTGCCCGTGCCTGGTGCCGGCGCGTTCGTGCTGCCACCCGGCAGGGGCGTGTGCGACCCGCTGGCGCGGTTGTCCGGCCGACCGAAGATCATGCGGCCCGCGGGCGTTTGCAGGACGCTCGTCACCACGATCCCGACCTCCTGTCCGATCAACCCGCGACCCTGCTCCACGACGACCATCGTGCCGTCGTCCAAGTAGCCGACCCCCTGCCCCACTTGATCCCCGGCCTTCACCACCCGAACGTTCATGAACTCGCCCGGCAGCGCGACCGTTTTCAGCGCGTTCGCGAGTTCGTTCAGATTGATAACGTCAACGCCTTGGAGTTGAGCCACCTTGTTCAGGTTGAAGTCGTTCGTGACCACCCGCGCGTTGAGGGATTTGGCAAAGATCACCAATCGCTCGTCTACGCGAATGCGCTCCCCGGTGCGCAGTTCGGGCACGTTGCCGTCGTGAATCTCCAACTCGAGCTTCGGGTTGCTCTGCAACCGCTTGAGCACGTCGAGCCCGCGCCGCCCGCGGTTCCGCTTGAGTCGGTCGTTGCTGTCGGCCACCGCCTGAAGCTCTTGCAGCACGAACCGCGGGATAATGAGCTTCGTGTCGATCAGTCTAGTATCGCACACGTCGGCGATACGGCCGTCAATGATAACGCTCGTATCCAGAACGAGGGGCCGCCCGCCCTTGGTCTGTTTGGAAAATTCGACATAGGGGATAATGAAGCGAAACTCGTCTTTGGTTTGCAAGAACGTGGAAATCGTCACATAACAGCAAACCACACTAATCAGCACGCGCATCAGGAGCACCAAATCCGGCTTGGTCGGAAACGAGTTCTGCACGATGGGTGTGACGGCGAGAGAGAACAAGTAGCCGAGCAGCAACCCGAGCAACAGGCCGAAGTACACAGCGGAAACGGTGGTGATCTGTTTCTGCTTCTCCCAGACGTCCGTGGCGATGACGAGCGAACCGATCCCGACGATTGCAATAGGAACGACGACCGTACTCGGTCCCTCTTCGCCGTACAGCATACTCACGGAGATGGCCGCCGTACCGAAGAGCATGGCGACGTATGCGATGCGCAGAAGAAAGAGCAACATGGGTTGTCAGTGGTGAGGGAGAGCGGGCGGCGGTCGTCCGGAATCGGCGCGCTGTCGTGAACGGGCAGATTCCCAATCGTTCGATTCTACAGTTCTGTGCTCGGTAAAAATAGCCTCCGGTATTCCATTTGCGCGAAGCGATCGGTCATCCCGGCCAGATAGTCGCCCACCACCCGCTCGAGGCAATCGAGTTTCGTGCGCGCCTCCGTGACCCAACCGGGGGGCGGGGGGCCGATGAGAGAATCGGCCCCGGTCCAGCGGCGCAGGTGCTTTTCGGGTAGCAGTTCAGGGGCGCGGACGTACTCCGCGAACAACGACGCCAAGATGCGCTTCCCGTTGGCCGTCATGCGCAGCACGCGGTGGTTCTTGTACACGCGCTCGCGCAGGAACCGCTCCAACCCGGCCTTCAGGCGCAGCACTTCCGGCGTAAAACCGACCAAGTGAACGGTCGCGGCACGCACATCTTCGACAGAGCGCACGCGGTTCGCTTCAATGCGCCGCGCGGTTTCGGTCAACAAATCCGCGACCTGCCACGCGAGCAGTTCGCGCACCACGGCCACTCGCAGCGGGTGCCCGCTGAGACCGGGCGTGTGCGCGCTCACGCGGTCCGCGGCCCGAGCCCAGAATTCCACGCGCTGCAACTCTTCCAGAGTGATGAATCCGAGGCCCAGCGCGTCGTCGGTGTCGTGCGTATCGTAGGCGACCGAATCGCACACGTCCGCGATTTGCGCTTCCAGGAGTGGCGCGCCAACGTTGTGGAACTCGGCGCACTCCGGCGTGTCGCGGCGCCCGCTGTGTTGAACGAACGCCTCGCGCACCTCGAACGACAGGTTCAGCCCCGGGAACTGCGGGTACCGCTCTTCCAGTTCGTCCACGCGCCGTAGGCCGAACAGGTTGTGATCGAACCCGCCGAACGGCTTGAGGCACTCGTTCAGCGCGCTCTCGCCCGCGTGCCCGAACGGCGGGTGTCCGATGTCGTGCGCCAGTGCAATCGCCTCCGCGAGGTCTTCGTTCAACCGCAACCGGCGCGCGACGGTGCGCGCCAGTTGCGTGACTTCGAGCGTGTGCGTGAGCCGCGTCCGGTGGTGGTCGTTCACGCTCGCGACGAGCACCTGCGTCTTGCCGGTCATCCGGCGGAACGCGGTGCAGTGAACGACGCGCTCGCGGTCGCGCTGGTAGAGCGCGCGGAACTCGTGGGCCGGCTCGGTGTGCCTGCGCCCGCGGCTCGCGCGCGCCGGCATCGCGTACGGCGCGAGCCAGTGCGCCTCGAAGTCGTGCCAGTCGTCGATGGAAATGGGGGAGGACATGTTTAGTTCGCCGGAAGCGCGCGCTCGATCCAGCCGCCGCCGAGCACGCGCGTGCCGTCGTACAGCGCGACCGCCTGCCCCGGGGTCACGGCCGATTGCGGTTCCGAGAACCGCACCTCCGCGCCGCCGTCGGGCAGCGCGCGAACGGTCGCGGGCACGCCGGCGTGCCGGTAGCGAATCTTCGCGGTCACACGCAGCGGTTCGGCCGGCGCGTCGATCAGCCAATTCATCCCGCTCGCGAGGAGGCCCGGTGCGAACAAGTCGCTTTCGTCACCGACGACGACGCTGTTCGTGTCCGGAAGCAGTTCGAGCACGAACCGCTTCTGCCCGCCGCCGATGTTCAGCCCTTTGCGCTGGCCCACCGTGTAGCGGTCCAAGCCGTCGTGCTCGCCAAGCACTTCGCCTTCGCGCGTGACGATGGAACCGGCGACCGCGACTTCCGGCCGGCGCGCCCGCACCACATCCGTGTGCTTGCCACTCGGCACGAAGCAGATTTCGACGCTGTCGGGCTTCTCCGCGACGCCCGCAAGCCCGGCCTCGCGCGCGAACGCGCGAATCTCCGGCTTCGTATGCCCGCCGACCGGGAACAGCAGGTGCGGCAGCACCTCGCGCTTGATGCCGTGCAGCACGTAGCTCTGGTCCTTATCGGGATCGACGCCCTTGTGCAGTTCGCCGTTGAGCGCGCGCGCGTAGTGCCCGGTGGCGATGAGGTCCGCGCCGAGCTTCTGACCGAACGCCCAGAGCTGCCCGAACTTCAGCCAGTTGTTGCACACCACGCACGGGTTCGGCGTGCGCCCGCGGGCGTACTCGGCGGCGAAGTAGTCGATGATTTGGTCGAACTCGCGCTCGAAGTCGAGCGCGTAGAACGGGATGTCGAGCTTGTCCGCGACGCGCCGGGCGTCGCCCGCGTCTATGGCGGAGCAGCAGCCCTTCTTGTTGTCGCGCCGCGTGTCAATCCCCGGCTGATCGTGCCCGTGCGTGCCGGTGCGCATGAACAGGCCGATAACGTCGTAGCCCTGCCGCTTGAGCAGCACGGCCGACGCGGAGCTATCGACCCCGCCACTCATCGCCAACACGACCCGCCGCATGCGCGCGCCTCCTCTGTGTTCAGTATAGAGGGCGCAGCCAGCGCGGAGTTCGGAGCGCGGAGTGCGGAACGAAAGACAGAAGAGCGAACATGCCTTCTGTCTTTCGTTCCGCACTCCGCGCTCCGAACTCCGCGCTAGGCCGTCAGGCGACGACGCTAACCGGGCCGTGGTGGTCGCAGTGACCGTCGTGCTGGTAGTGCAGGTGACCGTCCACGATGTAGCACACGTGGTCGCCGTGCGGAACCGCTTCGTGCCCGCAACCGGGGCCGTGAACGTGGTCCGCCGGGTGCGCGGTGCAGGCGTGCCCGCCGTGGCAGGCGGCCGGGTTCATCGTGTTCACTTCGAGGGTGTGCTCTTCCACGCTGCCGTCGGCCTTCATGAAGTGCAGGTGGCCGTCGTGCGCGTAGCACACGTGGTCGCCGTGGCGGATGCCCTTGTGCCCGCAGCCGGGGCCGTGCGTGTGGTCGTGGTTTCCGTGGCAACAGGTGGGGCTCATTCGTCGTCCTCCGTTGGGGTGTTCGCGGGTTCCGGTTCGCTCGCGTGCGCGAGCGCGTTCGCTACCAAGTCCTTCACGTGGTCGTCGGCGAGGGCGTAGTACACGTGCGACCCGTCGCGGCGGCGGCGGACCAGCCCTTCGGAGCGCAACACGCGCAACCGTTGTGACACGGTCGAAAACTTCTCGTTCAGCGCCGCGACCAGTTCGCCCACGCACACTTCCCCGCGGGCGAGCAGGTGCAGCATGCGGAGCCGGGCCGTGTCGCCCATCGCGCGAAACAGCCCGGCGGCGCGTTCGAGCGCGTCCGGGTCCGGCGGGAGGCTCAGCACCAGCGCGTGATCGTGCGCGCAGGGTGCCTTTGCGTCGGGTGCCGGTTTGCCGTTTCGTGATTTCATCACTTAATGAAATAGCACAAGCCGCCCAACCCTTCAAGCGCGAAATCGCGCCGTAAAACAACAGCGCCCGCGGAGTTTCACATGGCGATCGAACTGCCCGGATGTCACCGGTATCTGAACCGCGTCGCACCCACGCCCCTCGTGCCGGTACACTTGTCGTGCGCGCCCGCACCAGTGTGGTGCAAACTGGAGTTCCTGAACCCCAGCGGCAGCACGAAGGACCGCATCGCGCGGTTCATCCTTGAGAAGGCATGGCGACTCGGGCGCGTCAAACCCGGCGACCTTGTCGTCGAAGCGAGCAGCGGCAGCACGAGCATCGCGCTCGCGCTCGCCTGCGCACAGATGGGCTTGCGGTTTCTCGCGGTGATGCCCGAGGGCGTCAGCAACGAGCGCGTGTTCATCATTCGCGCCTACGGCGGCGACGTGAAATTCACCCCCGCGGAGGGCGGCATTCGCGGCGCGATTGCCGAAGTGCAGCGCATGGGCGAAGAACCGAACACCTTCTTACCGCGGTAGTTCGCCAATAGCGACAACGCAGAGGCGCACCGGCTCGGCACGGCGCGCGAGGTGCTCGATCAGATTCCCGGCGGCAAGGTGGACGCGGTCGCGAGCGGAGTGGGCACCGGCGGCACGCTTGTGGGGCTGTTCGAGGGCTTGCGCGAAAACGGCTGCCGCGTGGTGCCGGTGCTCGCGCGCCCGGTGAACCTCATCAGCACGCCGGAAGTGGAGTGTTGCAGCTTCAGCGCGCGCATTCCGGGCGTCGCGGACGCGATCAGCGAAATCTTCCGCCCGGAGCGCGTGCCGGGGTTGATGACGATCGAAGTGCGCGACGAAGAGGCTATAGCGACGACCCGCGAACTGATCCGGTTGGGGTTCCCGGTGGGGCCGAGTTCCGGGCTGAACTACGTCGCAGCGTGCGAAGCACTGCGCCGCTTGAACGACCCCGCGGCTCAAGTGGTCACGGTGTTCCCGGACCGTATGGAGCGTTACTTCACCACCGAGTTGTTCAAGCCCTTCGTGTGAGCACTTCGCGTCACGCCGGGCGCTCGGCCACGCACATCATGCAGTCCGACGCGCCCGCGACGTAGCACAGCCACGCCCCGAACTTCGCCGCGGGCTTCCACGTCAGCAGTTTCGCCAGCACGCCACCGGTGCGCTGCCGGCGCGCGAGCTTCGCGCTCGAGCGCAGCCAATCGCTGTGCCGCAACAGGCGCACCGGTTCCGTGCGGAACCCGGCCGTTTGCAGCATCGCGGTCATGGTGGCGGGCGTGAAGTGCGTCAGGTGGCGCGGCAAGTCGAGACCGAACCACGACCGCCCGAACAGGCGAAACGGCGCGCTCGCGATGTTCGGCGTTGCGACCACGAGTTTCCCACCGGGCACGAGCAACTTGTAGGCTTCGCGCAGGATGTTCAGTGGATCGTGGACGTGTTCGAGCGAGTGCCACATCGTCACCACGTCGAACGAACCGGGTGCGAGGTCCGCGTGCGGGAGCGTACCAACTAGCGCCGTCAGGCCGTGCTGCTCGCGCACCTGCTCAACCGCACCGACGGAAGCGTCGAGGCCGGTGACGGACCACCCGCGATCGGCCATCGTCTTGAGGAAGCGGCCCGCCCCGCAGCCGAAATCGAGGAGCCGGCCGGGGCCGGGCCACGGCAGCGCGCCGCGGCGCTCGGAGCACGGTCGCCCGAACACGCGGCCCCACAGCGGGCGCGCGGCCCGCGACTGCTCCATCTTGCGCGGGCGACGGTGCGGGTGGTAATCGGCTGGGTAGAAGCGGCCGATGGCGCGCAGAGTGGGCCGCGGGTTGGTGTACATCAGGCCACAGTGCGCACACTTCACGACCGCGAACACGAGACCAGTGCGGGTCGCGGGCAGCGGGTCTTGCGCTTCGAGTACCGGTGCGCCGGGCGGGGTGCCGCACAGCGGGCAGTCGGTCTCTTCCCATTCCACCGGCGCGGGGTCAGGTGCGAGCGCGTCGGCGCGTGCGACGGCGGGGCGGTCGGCGGTCATCGGCGCGGCCCTTCCGTAAGCCGGTGGCGAATGTGGTCGGAAGGGTAGCCCGCGCCGCGCCGCGGCGTCAAGCCGAACCCACCGTCACTCCTTCGCGCCACTCAAAATCCAGTCGTGGATCTTCTTCAACTCGTCCGGGCTTGGTGGCGACTTCCCGTCCGGCGGCATACTGCCCTCGGTGATCGACGCGTACAGCCGGCTCTTCGCCGGGTTGCCCGGGATCGCGAGACCGTCGTACTTCTTGATGGACGCGACGGTGCGCAGGTCGACGTCGCCCTTCGGTTTACCGGCGAAACCGTGGCAGTTCCCGCAATACGTGCGGAACAGCGGGGCGACCTCCTTGAACGCCACCGGCTTCACGTCCACCTTCTTCGGTTCCGGCTCTTTCGGCTTCGGCTCCGGCTCTTTCGCTTTGGGCTTCGGCTCCGGTTCCTTCGGCTTCACTTCCGGCTTGGGTTCCGGTTTCGGCTCGACCTTCGGTTCCACTTTGGGTTCGACCTTCGGCTCTTTCGCCTCAGTGTCGATCTTCTTCTGTTCCGGTTGAGTGGCGGGCTTCGGTGCGGGCTTTTCCGTGTCCGCGGGCTTCGCGGCCACTTCTGGCGCGCTCTTTCGCGTGCCGGCGTAGAGCCCGAAGCCGAAGCCGACTGTGAGCAAAAGGGCGAACACGCCGCCCGCGATCCACTGACCGTTCGACGACAGTTGACCGGGGCGCAGCGGGGTGGTGTCCGCTTCCGATTCAAAGCTGCTGAAGTCCGACATTGGCGAAACCCGTTGGGTGTGCGATTCGGCGGGATAATCGATCATAGCTGCGCCGCGCCCGCGGTGCTACTCTTCGTCCGGTACGTCGATGCCGAAGTCGCGGATGGTGAACACGGAGCGGAACGGCAGACCGGCCGCCGCGAACGACTTCTTCGCGCCTTGAAGTCGGTCCACGAGTGCGATGACTTCCACGACTTCGCACCCGAACTCGCGCACCGCTTCTGCGGCCTTCAGTGACGAACCGCCGGTCGTAATCACGTCGTCGAGCACGATGACGCGGTCCCCGGGCTTCACCGCGCCTTCGATCAGCTTCTTCGTGCCGTGCGACTTCGTCTTGTCCCGCACCCAGAACCCTTCGACCGCGCGGCCGTTCAGGTGGTACTGCACCGCGACCGCGGCCGTGAGCGGCACCGCTCCCACTTCCATGCCGCCAATCGCAGCGAACTGTGAGTCGCGGGTCAGGTCGAACAGCACGCGGCCGATGAGGAACGCCCCGTGCGAGTGGACGGCGCTCATGCGGCCGTCGATGTAGTAGTTGCTGGTCGCGCCGGACGCGAGCGTGAACGTGCCCTTCTTGAATGAGCGGGCCGCGAGCAGGTCGAGCAGTTCGCGCTGAATGCCGGTCATGTGCGTTCTCGGTGGGATTCGGATTCGGAGATTCTATCGGCAGCTCGCGCCGCGGAGCATCGGGCGTGACCGCCCTAGATAGGCGCGATACACTGCTCTTGCGTACGTTCACCCGGTCGGAAGGATTCGTCATGTCTCGGCTCGCGGTTCTCGCGCTCGCGCTGCTCACCGGTTCCGTTTCGCTCGTTCCCGTGTCCCGCGTCGCGGCAGCCCCGGACCCGAAGGTCGAAGCGGACCTCGTGAAGACCGCACAGGGCATGTTCAAAGACCTGCGCACGCACACGCTTGACAACGGGCTGCGGGTGTACCTACTCCCGGTGAAGAACGCACCGCTCGTCACCACGATGATGGCCTACCGCGTCGGCGCGTGCGACGAGGAGAAGGACCAAACCGGCCTCTCGCACTACCTCGAACACCTGCTGTTCAAGGGCACCGACAAACTCGTGCCCGGCGACATCGACCGCGCCACGCAGCGCAACGGCGGCCGCAACAACGCGTACACGTCCGAAGACATGACCGTGTACCACTTCGACTTCGCCGCCGACCGCTGGCACATTCCGCTGGAGATCGAAGCCGACCGGATGCGCAACACCAAAATCGACAAGAAGCACGAGTTCGAGCAAGAAAAGGGCGCGGTAATCGCGGAGTTGAAGGGCGGCGAAGACAACCCGTGGGATTTGGAATACAAGGCGATTCTGCCGCTATTGTGGCCGAAGGAGTCGCCGTACTCGCACCCGGTAATCGGGCAAGAGGAACACGTTCGCGGGGCGACCGCGGAGACCATTACGCGGTACTACGACAAGTGGTACCACCCGAACAACGCGGCACTTGTAGTGGTCGGCGGGTTCGACGCGGACGAGGTATTCAAGAAGATCAAGGAACTGTTCGGGGCGATCCCGAAGGGCGAACTGCCGCCGCGCAAGAAGGCCACCTTCTACCCGGAGCGCAAGGAGCCGGCGCGCAAGGAATTCGAGTCCAAGTTCGATGTGCCCCGCGTGATGATCGGCTTCAACACGGTGCAAGTGGGCACCGCCGAAGACGCGATTCTCGACGTGATCCAAGACGTGCTGAGCGGCGGGAAAACCTCGCGGCTCTATCGCAAGCTGGTGGAAGACGAGCGCATCGCGTCGGAGGCCGGGGCGATGAACTCCGCGGGCCGCTACCCCGGTTGGTTCGCGGTGAACGTGGAACTGCTACAAGGCAAGGACCGCAAGAAGGCAGAAGACCTGACGTTCGCAGAACTGGAGAAACTCGCGGCGGAACCGATCACCGACGCGGAACTCGCGCGCACGAAGCGCAAGTTGCTCGCCGGGTTCATCTTCTCGCGCGAGAGTGTCCACAACCTCGCCGACGCGCTCTCGCGCGCCAGCGTCTACACCGACGACGCCGGCACCTTCCTGCAAAGTTACCTCGAGCGCCTCTTGAAGGTAACGAAGGAAGACGTGCAACGGGTGGCGAAACAGTACCTCGTGCGCAATCAGGCGTGCGTGGTGTGGAGCGTCCCGCCGGAAGCGAAGAAAGAAGAAGGGAAAGGCGGCGGGCGCACCGCGGGTGCCGGGCGCGCGAAGCCGCTCGCCCGAACCGGTAGTCGCGCCGAACCCGCCGGTGGCGGGTTCAGTCTCGCCGCCGCGAAGCGCACGGTGCTGCCGAACGGTCTCACGCTCATCACGCTCGAAGACCACCGGTTGCCGGTCGTCGTCGCGGCGGTGGATGTCGCGGACGTGCGGTTGCGCGAACCGGCCGACAAACTCGGTGTCGCGGCGCTGATGGGCAACCTGCTTGAAGAAGGCACCGCGACTCGCACCGGGAAAGACATTTCGGCACTCATCGAAGACGCAGGCGGTTCTCTGTCGCTGTCGTCGTCCGGCGGTTCGGTGAAAGTGCTCACGCCCGACACCGACCTCGGGTTGGGGTTGCTGTTCGATTCGCTTCAGCGTCCGTCGTTCCCGCAAGACGCGCTCGAGCGCATGCGGGACCAGCAACTTTCGGCCATCGCCGACGCCGAAACGCAACCGCGCACGAAGGCCGGGCGGTTGTTCGCCGCGACCGTCTACGGCGACCACCCGAAGGGCCGCCCCGCACTCGGCACGAAGGGAGTCGTGGAGAAACTCGCGCAAGCTGACGTAAAGGCGTTTCACGCGCTCACGTTCGCCCCAAACTTCACAACTGTGGCAGTTGTTGGCGACTTCAAGACCGACGACATGGTGAAGAAGGTCGCCGAACTGACGAAGGACTGGAAGAAGAGCGCCGCGGCGATGCCAGAAGTGAAGGCTCCGCCGAAACCGGTGGGCGGCGAGTTGATTGTCAGCGACCCGAACGCCGCGCAGGTCCACGTGTACCTTGGGCACCTCGGCATCACCCGCGATCACCCGGATTACTATAAGTTGCTCGTGCTCGATAATGTCCTCGGCGTCGGGCCGGGGTTCACGGATCGGCTGTCGGCGAACTTGCGCGACCGGCTCGGCCTCGCGTACACGGTGCGCGCGAGCGTGACCGATTCCGCGGGCAAAGAACAGGGCGCGTTCACCGGGTTTGTGGGAACCTTCCCCGACAAGTTCCTTGATGTCAAATTCGGCTTCCTCAAGGAGGTGAACAAGATTCGCTCCGAACTCGCCACGCAACAAGAAGTTGACGACGCCAAGAAGTACCTGCTCGGTAGCTTGCCGTTCAAGTTCGCGTCGTCCTCGGATGTCGCGGGCGAACTGCTCTCCGCAGAGCGGTACGGCCTCGGCTTCGATTACTTGGACAAGTTCCGCAAGGAAGTGGGAGCGGTGACGCCGGCCGACGTGCAAGCGATGGCGAAGAAACACCTGAACCCGGACGCGCTAACAATTGTTGCCGTGGGCGCAATCGGCAAGGACGGTAAGCCGCTCGCGCCGAAGAAGAAGTGACGAACCGGAGTGCGCCCGATCGCGTAGAATCAAGCGCCAGATTCCAATGGGGGCCGCGCAGCATGAGTACCGGAGCGACACCGCCCACACCGCCGCGCGCCCGAGGCACATCGCCGCTCAAGATCGTGATCCCGCTCGTCGCGCTCGTCGGCGTCGTGTTTGGGATTACGTACTTGGGCGAAACGGTGCCGCCGGACCCCAACGGCCCGGTCCGGCCGGAAGGCCCCGCGCCGGACGCGAAGAGCGCCGAACCGCCGCTCCGGTTCTATACCAGCGTGCGCCGTTACGACCCGCCGATTCCCGGCCTCGCGGCATTTCGTGGGCAACCGCTGCTCGCGCCGTCGGCCGTCGCGCCGCCCCCGGACCCGGCTACCGGTGACAAGTTCGGCTATCGGCTCCAAGACCGCACGTACCAAGGGTTCTTCGAACCCGGCGAAACGCTCCGCAGCGCGCAGTTCTGGTTCGAGAACCGCAACCCGGCACAGGTCGCGCTCCAACTGCAGGGCGTCAGTTGCGGGAACTGTAGCGGCGGGAGCGTCGCGGTCATTCCGGTTGAAACGACGAAAAACCTGTTCCAGAACGCGGCCCTTTCGGCGCTGCCGGTCGGCCCGTTGAACGCGTTCGCATTGGGCATGGCCGAACCCGCCGCGGCGCTCACGAAACTGGAGTGGAAGCGCACGCTGTTCAGCGCCGATCCGCACGCGCATTACATCGTGCCGCCCGCTCCCGCGGCAGCGGACAAATGGGCACCGTGGCAATTAGGGATTTTGGAACTGAACTTCCGAGTGAAACAGGGCGGGCAAAGCCCACTGACGGCCGATTTTTCCACCCATGTGAACGGGACCGCGCAGCGCGGCGCGCACAAGTTCGCGCTCTTTTACGAAATCTCGCCCGCGAGCGAGTCGTCGCGTGCGGTGATTGAGGTCGGCGAACTGGATCCGCTCGCCGGAACCCGCGAGTTCGAGTTCCTCGTGTTCTCGAACACGCGCGGTCCCGGCTCCGAGTTCGGCGACCTCGTGCTCGACCCGAGCGCGTTCGAGCTCAAGTTGCCCAACGGGGCAACGAAGGACGCCGCCAATTTCTTCGAAGTCACGAAGGTGGTACGCCTTTCGCAAGACGAAATGAGCGAGATGACCGAGCGCCTGTTCCGCGAGCTGAAAAAGCCCGTGAACGTGCGCTCCGCGTACCGGGTCACGCTGAGCGTCCGGTCGAAGGTCGGCGACGCCCGATTGGACATTGGCTTCATCGAGCGCCATCTCGTCTTCGCGAGTAGCGGGGTTACGCAGTCGGTGCGCGTGACGGCGACGGTTCGCGGCCAAGTGTGGTTGGACGACAACCGCACGAGTATCGCCCTTCCCACGTTCGTCGGGGGTAAGGGGCTGGAACACACGCAGATTGTGAAGACCGTGAAGGGCGTGGAAGTGAAGGTTCTGCCCGACGACAGCAGCCCGAAAAAGTACCGCTACGAGCTTGAGAAACTCCCGGACGCCGGTGCCGAAGGCCGGTACAAGCTCAAGATCGGCATCCCGCCGGGCACGTTCGGCCAAGTACGGGGCGAAGTGGTTCTCGAAGTGCAAGGTCCACAACCGCAGAAAGTGCGCCTCCCGATCAGCGGCTCTGCGACGTTCTGATTGTTCCGCTCGTGCGGACTGGGTTGTCGCTCGCGCGGCGCGCCTTTACCCAGCCCGCGCAACCGCGCGCTCCCTCTCGCGCCCAACTTGTGCCCGAGCCGCAGGAACTCTACGCGGGCCGTGCGGCGCGCCGATTCTACCGACTCAGGAACGGCTCTTGGCGCTCAGGAGGACGACCCAATGCCCCGAACGCTCCCCCGGTTCGCTGCGGTACTCGCACTCGTCGCATGCGTCGCGCTCGTCGTTCCCGCCGCACCGCCGTACGCCGCCCCCAACCAGAAGCCCGACGAAGTGACCATCGGCGGGCAACTCCTCTTCGCCACATGGCCGAAGGGTCAGAAGCCGGACGCGGTGATCGTGGTGAGTGGCCAAACCTACGGCTACCTGCAGCCGTGCGGGTGCAGTCGCCCGCAAACCGGCGGCCTCGAGCGCCGCGCCGTGTTCATCGAGCACCTGAAGGCGAAGGGGTGGCCGGTCGCGGCTGTGGACGTGGGCGACGTGTTCCCGGACGGCGCGAAGATCGGCGATCAGGCCCGCATGAAGTACGTCGCGGCCATGTCCTCCATGCGGGAGATGGGCTACCTCGCGGTCGGCCTCGGCAAAAGCGAGATCAAATCGAGCCTGTTCAACACGCTCGCGAGCTACGGGTTGCAGAAGGAACAGCGCCCGTTCACGCTCGCCGCGAACGCCGGTGGGCTGATCGAGAACAAGTTCGTCCCGCGCGAGGAGCACTTCAAACTCAACATCGACGAAACGAAACGGCGCCCACTGGTTGAAGCGGTCGAAGTGGCGACCGTCGGCAAGGTGCCGGTGGGCGTCGGGGGGGTCGTGGGCAAGGCACTTCACGAGGCCAATAAGGACGGTAAGTGGGACATCGGTCTCGACTTCCCGGACGCGCAAGCCGGCGTGCGGGGCATACTGAAGGCGCTCGCGAACCACCCGACGAAGCCGGAACTGAAAGTGCTGCTGTTCCAAGGCCCGAGCGCCGACGCGGAGCTGGTAGCGAAGTTCGACAAGGGCTTCGACGTGATCGTCTCTTCGACCGACGAGACGAACCCGCCGATGGTGCCGGCGAAGGTCGGGGACACGTTGGTCGTTCACACCGGCACGCGCGGGCAGTACGTCGGCGTGGTGGGGGCGTTCAAGAAGCCCGGCGGCGGGTTCGATTTGCACTACCAACTGGTGCCCATGACCGAGGCGTTCCTCACGCCCGGTGCGGACTCGGACGCGTACAAATCCAACAAAGTGCTGCCGATTCTGCAAGAGTACGCGAAGCAGGTGAAGGACGCGAACCTCCTGAAAGAGTGGCCGAAGGTGGACCACCCGGCGCAACTCGCGGGCGCGAAACTCCAGTTGAAGCTCAAGTACGTCGGGTCGGAGGCGTGCAAGCAGTGCCACGCGGCCGAGTACGCGGTGTGGGACAAGACGCCGCACGGGCACGCGCTCGACGCACTGGAGAAGATCGCGACGCGCCCCACGCTCCGCAACTTCGACCCCGAGTGCGTGCGGTGCCACACGGTCGGCTTCGATCACAAGACCGGCTACGTGGACGCCGCGACCACGCCGGCGCTGAAGCACGTCGGCTGCGAAAGTTGCCACGGCCCCAGCAGCGCGCACGTCGACAACCCCCGCGCCAAAGACCTTCAGGAACTGTTGCGCCCGTGGGCGCAGCGCCAACAGGGCGTGTTCGACCTCCCGGACATGAAGTTCATCGAGAAGATGGCGAAGCTCGACGTGATCGAGCGCGGCAAAGTGGAGATTCAGCCGGTACAGCAGATTCTGATTCACCAAGTGTCGGGGACGTGCTCGAAGTGCCACGACGCGGACAACGACCCGAACTTCGACCTGTACAAGTATTGGCCGAAGATCGTTCACGGCAAGAAGCGCGCCCCGGTCGAAGTGCCGAAGCAGAAGTGACCGGCGGAAGCTCACGATCCGAACGGCAAGTGTGCCAATCGGCTCGTCGCCCGTGATGCGTGGTGTTCGGTTGCGGTTTGTTCGACTGACCGTGACAAACACCACGCACTCGCAGGCGACACCATGCAACCAACCTTCGTCATCGTCGGCGCGGCCGGCGGGATCGGCTCGGACCTGTGCGCGCGGCTCGCGGCGCGCGGGCCGTGCAACCTGTTCGTCGCGGGGCGCGACGCGGCGAAGCTCGACCGCCTCGCCTCACAACTTCCCGGCGCAACTGTCGTCGCGCGCGCCCTCGACGCCACCGGTTCCGGTGCGGTCGAAGCGCTCTTCGCGGATGCGGCGGCACTCGGCCCCTTAACTGGTGCCGCGAACCTGTGCGGTTCGATCCTGCTGAAGCCGGCGCACCTCACCACCGACAAGGAGTTCGCGGACACCATCGCCACGAACCTCGTCACCGCGTTCAACGTGCTGCGTTCGGCGGCGAAAGCAATGACTCAGGGCGGCTCGATCGCGCTGGTTTCGACCGTCGCAACGAAGATCGGGCTGGCGAATCACGAAGCCATCGCGGCGGCGAAGGGCGGCATCAACGGCTTGGTGCACAGTGCCGCGGCCACCTACGCGAACCGCGGGGTGCGCGTGAACGCGGTGGCACCGGGCCTCGTCCGCACCCCGCTGTCGGAGCGCCTCACGAGCAGCGAGGCGACACTGAAGGCGAGCACCGCGATGCACCCCTTGGGGCGCATCGGCGAACCGTCGGACGTGGGCGCGGCGCTCGCGTGGCTCCTCGACCCCGCCACCAGTTGGGTAACGGGCCAAATCCTCAGCATCGACGGCGGCATGTCGTGCGTGAAACCGCGGTGACGGGGCCAATCGCGCGAATCTCTCCAATTGGCAAAAGATAGAAAACTGACGAGCGAATGAACGCTACTGGAACTTCTCCGACTGGTAGAATGCCGGTGGGGTATCAATTCCACTCGTGGAGGCGATCTCGTGTTTACAGCCGCCCAGAACGCGCTCGCTCTGCTGCTTCTGTTCGCAGTCCCGCCGTTCGCTCTCGCACAACCGCCAAGCGCCGTGCCGCCGCAGGTGAAGCCGATCACCAAAGTGTTCGGGCTGTTCGGACTCGCAAAAGACATCAAGGAGGCCATCGAGGACGCAACGACGAAACAGAACGCGACGACCGTGACCACCTTCCTCGGCCTCGCTCAGACCAGCGCTAAACTCGAAGTGATGAAATCGCAAGGCGAGATTCTGGTCGAAGGCTCTGACGACAGCAGTTTTGGTGACAACAGCATCAAGTTGCTCGTGCCGTGTACGTTCCGCTACCACATTGATCTGAAGCAACTGCGCGACACGGATCTGAAGTACGATCCGGTTCGCAAACTGCTCGTCGTCCGCCTGCCCGAGGTGCGACTGGACGAACCGGTCCCAGATCGCGAACAGACGAAGACGCTCGAAGAATACAATCCGACCTTCCGCTCGTACAAGAGCTTCGTCGCGCTGAAAGAGCGCGTCTTATCCGAACAACTCAAGCCCGGGGCGCAAGCGAAGGGCGAGGAAGGTCTGTCGACGGCGCGGCAACTGGGGCGCGCAACGCTCCAAGAGTTTCTCCAAAAGGTTTACGGGCCGGTGGTGCCAAATCTCAAGGTAATCGTCGAGTAATCCCGTCAGCCAACAGTCTCAACGACGTTGCGAATGTGCCGCTATAGCTCTGACTCTCAAGTTGCTGGTGCTGCATTCGCAACGTCTAAACAGCCTCTGTAGGAGATCGCGATGCGTTGTCGGAGTTGGCGAGCGGTCTGGCTCGCGTGTTTGGTGCTCGCCATGATAATTGTGTGTGGTTGCGGGAAAGCTGCTCCGGCGGTAAAGGCCGGGGCGAAGGCAATCGGTGTGGGAGCCGCCGGGGGCGTCGGGACTGAGGCTGGGCGGGATGTGTACCGAGCTGTCAGGGCAGAGGAGAAGTAGGGCAGCATGGAGGCCGCACACTGAACTTGTTCTCTACTCCTGCGGCCCTCCACCTGCGCGACGTTCTGCAACCGACCTCTGACGGTGCCTTCCCAAACGCACCCGTCACACCTCGGCCCGCACGGTCTTTCGGAACACGGTGTCTTCGCGGTACATCCATTCGCCGCGCGCGAGCAGGGCGGCGCGGCGGCCTTCGGGGAGGTGTGGGTCGCGGAGGGCGAGGAGGTTTTCTTCGAGTTGCTCCAGCGTGCTCGGGGCCGTGAAGCACGCGCTCACGCCCGGTGTGTTCATCGTGTAGCGGAAGCAGTCGCTCGGTTGGAACGTGTCGTGCAGCAACCGGCCGTAACAGGTGTTGTTGAACGTCAGGATCGACGTGCCGCGTTCCAGAGCGTGCGGGAACACTTCGGTTTCGGCCTTCCGGTGCGCGGCGCTGTGTCGCACCATGACCGGGTTCCAACCGTCGTGAATTGCGTCGCGCGCGATGGCTCGATTGTGTGTGGATAAACCGAACACTTGCACCAAGCCGTCCGCTTTCAGGCGCTCGAGTTCGTCGCGCACGTCGGGCGTTACGCGCCGCCAACTCTGAGTCCAGAAGATGAGGAACACGCTCAACCGCTCGAGCTTCAAGTTGCGCAGGGCGCGCTCCACGTCTTTGCGGATGCGCGACGGGTCCGCTTCAAATGTACCCGCGAGCAGGTGAATGCCGCGGCGGTCGGTCGGCGCGAGCCGGGTCACGAACCGCGCGAGCGTCGCGTAGTTCGGTTCCCAGAAGAACAGGTTCACCCCGCATTCGGCCGCCTGAGTGTAGCCTTCAACCGGCAGGCCGTAGTGCCCGCTGACGCCGAGCGGCGACACCACCGGCCCGCCCGCGCCGCCGAGCTGCACCGGTCGCACAAGCTCGAGTCGCGGAAGAGAAAGCGGCGGTTCGGCGTCGCGCGGTTCGGCCGGCACGTTCCATTCGCTTTCGGGGTGCAGCTTCCACACCGGCACGCGGCACAGTTTCGCGGCTCGCGCGAGCACGAACCACGACGTTTCCTTTGTCGGGTCTTCTAGCAACTCCTTCGCGCGCTCTGGCGTGAGTGCTGCGGCGCGCGCGTGCGGGTGCCACACGGGGAACGGTGACAGTGCGTTGTCACTCACGGCCGGCAGGCGCGGCGCGTGGCGCGCGAGGTCGTCGGCCACCGGGCCTTCCACCGGGAACGCGACGCCGGCCTGCGCCGCCGCCCACCTGAGCGCCGGAAGTGGTGGCGCATCGAGACGCAGCACGAACTTCGCCACTTCTTCGATGCGCTCGAGTTCGATCCCGGCCGTGAGCGCTTCGAGCACTGGGGCCGCGTCCTCGCGCGGGTCGCCGAGGCGCGCGAGCGCGTCGGCCCACTGCTCGGCGCTGCCGTCGTCGCGCAGCGCGGCAATCACCCACCCGCGCACGCGCTCGTCCGGGTGGTTCACCAGTCGCGTGAGCACGTTCAGGTGTTCGTGCCGCCCGCCGCGCCCAAGCAATTCGATGTTGCGCGCGAGAACGGCCGCGTCCCAATCCCAGAACGGGCACCACGATTGCGGGTCGGTGTCCGCGCGCTCCGGTGGCGCGTCGCCACTTCGCCGGAAGCGCAGGAAGTCGCGCAGGCGAAGCGTTCGCGGGCAATCTTCGTTCGCCAACAGCCGTTCCCCGATGTGCGGTTCGGCCCGCAGGAGCGCTTGAGCGAGCGCGTACCGGGCGCGCCAGTGCGGGTCGTGCGCCGCGGGCGCGAGCGCGTCCCACATTCCCGCTCGCGCCAGTGCGAAGATCGACGCGCGGCGCACCTGCCAAAACGGATCGGTTTCGAGCAACCGCACGAGGCCGGGGCGCGCCGCGGCGAACAACTCGCGGCGTTCCACTTCCCCGCAGGCTTGGATGCGCACACTCGGAAACTGGCTGTGCAGCGCGCGAACTACGGTGTCGCTTGTCAGCGCCGAAACGTCGTGCCGCAGCGAGAAGAGCGCCGAGGAGACGGCCTTCGCGGGCGCGTCCGGGTTCAGCACCAGCTCACAGAGCGCTTCGAGCACCGCGGGTTCGGTGGTGTCGGCGAAGTGCGCGGCGGCGCTCGCGGCGCGCTCCGGGTCGCGCAGGGCCAGAGTGCGGGCGAGCGGGTGATCGTTCGGAACGCGCATCGGAGCTTGAGAACCGGTCGGCGACGGGATAACCTCTCATCACGATACGCACCCGCCGGGGGTTCTTGAATGTCCGCTGCCCGAACCGCGCCCGAATGGCTGCTGATGCCGCTGCCCGCGAACGCGAACGCGGACCCCAAGTGATTGCGGCCGTCGAAGCGCACTGTGCGAAACTGCCTGCCGAGTTCGGGAAGCTGAGTGTCGCGCTCGACCGCGTGCGGGCGCTTTCCAGCTACGAACCGGCGGCGAACCGCGCGAACGAACTGATTTGGGAACACTTCGAGGCGCTGCTCGACGCACCGCAACCGCACCACCGCGTCGCCTTCGCCAAGTACGCGGAAGCGCACATGCCGGAGCGCGCGTTCGCCCGCGTGCTGCGTCGGTACGCGAAGGACCCAGATACAACCGTACGCGGGGCGATGGGCCGGCTCATCCGCAAGGCGAAGGTGGAAGAGGTCGCGCTGCCGGGCAAGAAGGACGGCGAGTGGGATTCCAGCGGGTGGGTGCTGAACAAGAAGCAGACGAAGATCACGCGGCACAAAACCGGGCGGCGCGTCCAAGACCGCACCGGGGTGCCGCCGCTCGCCACGCTCGCGGACGTGCGGAAGCTGCTCGGCATCCGAAGTTCGCGGCAACTCGGCTTCTTCCTGCTGGCGAGCGATCACAAGAACGGCCCGTACACCACGCACACCATCCCGAAACGCGACGGCAAAGAGCGCCTCATCTGCGCCCCCAAGAAGCAACTGAAGTGGGTGCAGAAGCAGATTCTCAAGCACATCGTGAGCAAAGTTCCGCCGCACCCGGCGGCGCACGGGTTCGTGAACGGGCGCTCCACCGTGACCAACGCGACCCCGCACGCGGGCGCGGAACTGATCGTGAAGTTCGACCTGAAAGACTTCTTCCCCACGGTCCACTACTTCCGCGTGATGGGCTTCTTCGCGAGCCTCGGGTACGCGCTCGGCAACTGCATGTTCGGCACCGACGACGAATCGAACCAGATCGCGCCGGTGCTCGCGCGGCTGTGCTGCTACACGCCGGACCCCAAGAAGTGGGGCGTCGCGGTGCTGCCGCAAGGCGCGCCGACTTCGCCCGCCATCTCGAACCTCGTGTGCCGCCGGTTGGACTCGCGGCTCGAAGGCTTGGCGAAGGCGAACAAAGGCACCTACACGCGGTACGCGGACGACCTCACCTTCTCGTTCAAGAGTGCCGAAGGGCTGAACCTCGGTCGGTTCCGGTGGTGGGTGGATCAGGTGTGCCAGCAGGAAGGGTTCACCGTCAACCAACCGAAGTTCCGCGTCATCCGCGACTCGCAGCGGCAGGTGGTGACGGGCCTCGTGGTGAACGACGCCCCGCGGGTGCCGCGCGAGCTGCGCCGCGAGATTCGCGCGATTCTGCACAACTGCGAAACGAAGGGCGTCGAATCGCAGGCGCAGCGGCACCCGAAGTTCAACGGGAACGTCGGGGCGTTCGTGCAGTACGTTCGCGGGGTCGCGGCATACTTGAACATGGTGCAACCCGCGCACGGGGCCGAACTGCTGCGCCGCGCGAACGAAGTCTTCGGTGGCGGACCACCTGACCCCGACGCTGACGCGAGCGCAGGTGAATCGGAAGGCGGTGCGGAATGAGCGACGCCGACCGCTACCCGTCCGCGAAGGCGATGGGCGAACTCGAAGCGCTCGTGAAGCGCGCGCCGAGCGCGGAGCGCGCGAAGGAGGCGTGGCGCGTCGTCACCACCGCGGCGTGGAACCCGGACGCGCACGCGGTGCTGGACTTCGCGCGCGACAAGGAACTCGTGCTGCCGTGCGAGCAGACCGATTCGCGCGCCCCGAACCTGACGTGGACGAACCCGCTCGACGGCACCGAGATGGTGTGGATTCCCGGCGGCGAGTTCGTGTACGGCACGCAGCGCAAGACCGCGACGCTACCCGGCTTCTCACTCGCGCGCTGGCCGGTCACGAACGTGCAGTACGAAACGTTCTTCATGGAAACGTATTACAATCCAAGCCCACTGCACGGTGAAAGCAACGACGCATTTTTGATGCATGCGAACGGAGATCAATTCTCGAAGCGGCAGCAGAAACACCCAGTCACGTTCGTGTCGCTGTACGACGCGCTCGCGTACTGCGCGTGGGCCGGGTGCGTGCTTCCCACCGAATGGATGTGGGAGAAGGCCGCGCGCGGGCCGGAAGGACGCACGTACCCGTGGGGCGAGTTCGTGTCGAACTACCAGCAGTTCGCGCACGTCGAAGCGAGCGGCACTTGCGACGTGGGCAAGTTCGGGCACGTTCGCTCGCCCTACGGGTGCGAAGAACTGATGGGGAACGTGTCCGAGTGGTGCTACCCGCTCGGGGCGAAAGCGCCGGTGACGACGCTTCCCGGGACGAACGACCTGAAGCCGCCGAAACCGGGAGCGGCGGAGTTGGGGAGCGTCCGCGGGGCGTGTTTCTTGCGCGGCAGCGCCGAAGCGCTGAAGGGCCACCACCGGCGCAGCCTGACGACGACGCGACGGAACCAGTGGGTGGGGTTCCGCATCGCGTGCCTGCTGCCGGTGCGCCCGGCCTGAGCGCGCTCTTTCGCTCCGAAGCGCCCCTCACCCGGCCTCGAAGACTCGGCCACCCTCTCCCGCACTAAAGTGGGGAGAGGGCAAAATCCAAGACCAAGACGCGCCGAGCCTTTTATGTGCCCTCTCCCCGCGCGAGCGTGGGAGAGGGTGGCCGAGTCTTCGAGGCCGGGCGAGGGGCGCTGAGCAACTGAACTGGGCAACGCGCAAGGGTACGACGCGCGTCAATTCACGACGTTGCGGAGCGGTTCGCCAAGCAGCGCGCGGCGGCACGCGTCCGCGCCCTTCGTGCGCATGTCGAGTAGCCCTTCCTCCGCATAGAACGCCGAGTGCGGGTTCAGAATCACGCGGTCGTGGCACGGGTCGTTCGGGTCGCGCCACGCGGCCACCAGCGGGTGATCGGCCGGCGGCGGTTCCACCGGCAGCACGTCGATGCCCGCGCCGGCGAGTTTGCCGCTGCGGATCGCCGCGGGGATCGCGGTCGCGTCCACCGTCGCGCCACGAGCGGTGTTCACGAGGTACGAGCCGTTCGGCATCAGCGCGATGCGGCGCGTGTCCACGATGTTCCGCGTCTCTTCGGTCAACGGGCAGTGAACGCTCAACACGAACGCCTGCCTGCACAGGTCGTCGAGGTACTCAACACGTCGAATGCCGAGCGCCTTGTCGATGCCGTCCACTTCGTAGGGGTCGTAAAACGCCACGTCCATGCCGAGTGCCTTCGCGCGAAGCGCCGTGGCCGTACCGATGCGCCCGAGGCCGACGCACGCGAACACGCGCCCGCGGAGCCGCATCAGCGGGGCCACCTGCATGTAACTCCAGTCGCCCGCGCCGCGCTGCAACCGGTTGTTCAGGAAGTTCACGCCGCGCGTCAGCGACAGGGTGAGCGCGATGGCCGAGTCCGCGACCTCTTCGGTGCCGTAGTCCGGCACGTTCCCGACCGGAATGCCGCGCTCGCGGGCGAAACGCCAGTCCACGTTGTCGTAGCCCACGCCGCACCGCACGATCAACTTGCAGTTCGTCAGCGTAGAGATGGTGCCGCGCGAGATCGAGATGTTGTGATACAGCATCAGCGCGTCGGCGCTTTCCACTTTGCCGCGCAGATCGGCTTCGGAGTGCGCGTTCAGCGCGACCACGTCCGCGATGTCGCCCAGAATGCCGCGCTCGGCGGTCAGTTCGTCGGCCACGAAATCGGCAATCACGACGCGAAACCGAGACATACGCGCACCTCAACGGGAGAAGTTGACGCTTGCGTTCTATGCGGTCACGGCCGCACGTCCAAGCACACCACCTTCTCTTCGTCGCGCAGGTACAACCGGCCGCCCACGAGCGCGGGCGTAGCCCAGTTATTGCGCCCACCGAGAACGCCCGGCACACGGGCGACCACCTTGCACTCTTTCGGGTCGGCGCGCACGAGGCACAGCTCGCCCGCGTCGCGCTGCACGATCAGGTACTCCCCCGCGAGGATCAGCGACGCCTGCCCGATCTTTCGCTCCTCCCAATCTTCGACCGGCTTACCGTTCGCGAACTCGATGCACTTCAGGCCGCCGCTGCCGCGCAAGCCGTCGATTCCGAACAGGTGTTTGTCCTTATACACCGGGGTCGCGATGTGCGCTTGGAACCCGCTGCGGCGGAGTGCGTACACCGGTTTCAGTTTCACCGCGTCGCCCACTTTCTCAGCCCGCACAAGGGCGCACCCACTGCCGTACGACGCCGAGATGAAGACGTACTCGTTATCGACGACCACCGGCGTCGCGATGTTCCCGCCGAACTGCGTTTCGAATTTGAAGGTGTCGGTGATCGTGCCGTCGGTCGGGCGTACCGCGAGCAGCGCGTCGCCGAGGAACGCGAACACGGTGTCTTGACCGCCGACCGATGCGACGACCGCAGAACTGTAACTCGGAGTGTGCGAGCCGTTCTTCCACTTCGTTTCACCAGTCCCGCGGTCGAAGGCGACCACCGCCGCGCCTTTCGCGCCCGGCATCACGATCACGAGATCGTTGTACACGAGCGGCGACCCGGCGAACCCCCACTGTGGCATCGGAGCGCCGAACTCCTTTTGCAGGTCGTGGGTCCAGCGCACTTGCGGCTTGCCGTCCACCACTTCGAGAGCGTGAACGATGCCCGCGCCGCCGACGGTGAAGACCCAATTCCCAACAACGGTAGGCGTCGCGCGTGGGCCGATGGCGAAGCTCGGATCGTTCCCCGCGGGCCCGGACGCGTACTCGAACTCCCACACCGGCTTGCCGCTCTCGGCGTCGATGCACAGCACGCCCTCGCCGGCCCCGTGCTTGTCTTGAACGTACAGTTTGCCGCCCACGACCGCGCACGAGCCGTAGCCGCCACCGATCGCGGCGCGCCACACCTCCTTCGGCGGGTTCGCGTCCCAGTTGGTACGGAACGGCTGAGCGGGCGCGACACCCTTGCGCGCCGCCCCGCGCCATTCGGGCGAACCGCTCGCGGCATCCGGCGGGGCGTCGTTCTTGAGCGCCGCGGCCGCGGCCCGCGACTGCTCCTCGGCGCTCGCGGCGTCTTTGCTGAAGAGCGACATCACCCACGGCGACCGGGACGCGACGAACCCGCCGATGCCGAGAACGAGCAGCACGCCGACGACGAGCAACAGCGAACGCGGCTTCATATGAGCTTCCGAGAGGTGAACGGCGAACCCCGCCCGCAAGGGCGGTGGGTGCGGTGCGGAAAGTGTGTGCAGTTGAGTGTGGCCCCCCACCTCCGCACGAATCGCGCGGAGCACCGCACAAATGCGTTCCGCTGCGCACGAACTTGTGTCGAATGCACGAATTGCCATCCGAACGAGCCGCGCCTTCGCTTTTCCGCACCGCACCCGCCGCCCTTGCGGGTGGGGTTCGCCAAGAATCGCACGTTGAACCGTAGAGCGCGAAGCCGCGAAGCGCCTCAGCGCCCCGCGACCGCGTGCAGCGCTTCGGCACCGGCGCGAATCGTGCGCGCGATGTGCTCGTCGGTCATCGCACCGCAGGTGAACGCGGCCTCGAACTGGCTGCACGGCATGTACACGCCGCGGTCCATCAGCTCCCAGAAGAACCGGCCGAACCGCGGCACGTCGCACGTCTTCGCGGTGTCGAGATCTGTGACCGGTGTGCCGGTGAAAAAGAGCGTCCACATGCTGCCGACGCGGTTGAACTGCACCGGCACGCCGGCTTCGGGCGCGGCGCGCAACCACCCTTCCCCGATGCGGGCGCTCTGCGCCTCGAGCCGGTCGTACGGCGGATTGTCCTTCAGTTCGGAAAGCGTCGCGATGCCGGCGGCCATCGCCACCGGGTTGCCGCTGAGCGTGCCCGCTTGGAACACCGGCCCCGCGGGCATGATCTTCTTCATGATGTCGCCACGGCCGCCGTACGCACCGACGGGATAGCCGCCGCCGATGATCTTGCCGTAACACGACAGGTCCGGGGAATCGCCGAGCAGCACTTGCGCGCCGCCGTACCCGAGCCGGAACCCGGTCATCACTTCGTCGTAAACGAGCAGCGCGCCGTGCTTCTGCGTGAGCGCGCGGAGCTCGCGCCGGAACTCGGCGGACGGCGGCACGAGGCCCATGTTCCCGACGATCGGTTCGAGGATGACGCCCGCGATCTTGTCGCCCTTCGCCGCGAACAACTCCGCGAGCGCGGCGGTGTCGTTGAACCGCAGCACGACGGTGTCGTTCGTGCAACCGGCCGGCACGCCGGGGCTGTTCGGTACGCCGTGTGTGAGCGCGCTGCTGCCGGCCGAAACGAGCAGCGAATCGACGTGCCCGTGGTAGCACCCGGCGAACTTCACGATCAGGTCGCGCCCGGTGAACCCGCGCGCGAGCCGGATCGCGCTCATCGTCGCTTCGGTACCGCTCGACACGAACCGAACCATTTCGACCGACGGCACGGCTTCGATCACCAGTTCCGCGAGTTGCGTTTCGAGTTCGCACGGCGCGCCGTAGCTCGAACCGTTCTTGAGCGCCGCGACCGTCGCTTCCACCACGCGCGGGTGGCAGTGCCCGAGGATCATCGGCCCCCACGAGCCGATGAAATCGAGGTACTCGTGGCCGTCGATGTCGTAGAGGAACGGGCCGTTCGCGCGCGCGACGAACAGCGGACTCCCGCCGACGCCGCCGAACGCCCGCGCCGGGCTGTTGACGCCGCCGGGGATCGCGCGCTTGGCCCGCTCGAACGCCGCGGCGCTCTTCGCTCGCGAAGGTGTGGTGCTCATGCGTTTCGCTGATGGGTTACTACTGAATCAGTTTGGTGGCGGCCGCGGCGCGGGCCAGTTCCTTCTGCACCGCGGCGTCGGTGTCGTCTTCGTACAGCTCGCGCACCTCGCGCAACACGTTCCGCGCCTCGCGCCGGTCGGCCTTGCGCTCCGGGTCGTCTTTGAGTTCTTCGGCGCGCTTCGCGGCAGCGGAAACTGCGTCGGAAACGAGCTTCAAGCGAATCTTGTCCGCGCCCTGCGGCACTTGTCCCGCGCCGGCCTTCTGTTGCGTGGCAATCAGGTAGAACGTGTGGCGCTCGGCGTCTTTCTCGGTGAGTGCGATCAGCGTGTCACACGTGCGCGCGACGCGCTCGATGTCGCCGAACTCGCGGAAGCGCAGCGCGCGGAGCGCCAGCGCTTCCGGGCTGCCCGCGTCAGCCTTGAGCGCGGTTTCGTACAGCCGCGCGTCGGCGATCTTCTTGCGGAGCCGTGCCGTCTCGGTGCGTACCGAGACGAGGTCCGCCAAGCGTTTGTCGCCGAGCCAGCCCCAGCGGGCCTTCGCCAACTGGTCGCCGGTCGCGTATTGGAGTCTCGCCTCTTCGGGAAACCGGGCTTTCACTTTCGTCCACAGCGCTTCGGCCGCGTCGAGTTGCCCGGCGGCTTCGGCGGTCAGCGCGAGCCACGCGGCGCTGTACGCTTCGGCGTCGTCACTCTCGTCGGGCTTGTCTCGCCTTGCGGCGAACCGGTTCGCCAGTTGGCGCTCGCGCTCGCGCACGACCGCATCTCGGAACAGGCGCGCGGCTTGTGCCACTTGCGGGTCCGCGAAGTCGCGCTTGTCGCCGAGCGCGTCGAGGTAAGTGGCCGCGGTCTCTGCCTTCTTCTCCGGTGCCGCCTTCTCGATTTCGGCGAACAGTTTGTCGGTCGAAGGCGGCTTGAGCGCGAGCCACGCGCCGATCCCGATGGCGAGCAGAACGGCGATCAGACCCGTGGCCTGTACCCACTTCCGTTCCAGCAGCGGCACCACCTTTTTCTTCTTCACCTTCTTCTTGGTTCCGCGGAGCGCGCGGGCGGCCTCTTTGTCTTCGGCGTCCATCTTGCCGCCGTCGGCGTTCATCTTCTTCGCGCCGCGCCCCTCCGCGGCGGCCAACCCCGCGCTCTTCCGGGCGAAGGCGTCTTCCTCAATTTCGTGCAGAAACCGGGCCACCCACGCGGCGTCGATGGGCCGCGCGGTCGTCTCTTTTTCGAGTAGCTGATTAATCAGCGCCTCGAACTTGGTCGGCACCTCGGGCACGAACTTTCCGATCCGCGGCGGCTTCTCGTTGACGTGCTTCAAAAACATGTCCACCGTGGTTTCGGCGACGAACGGCTTCCGCCCGCTGAGCAACTCGAACATCACGATCCCGAGCGAGTACAGGTCCGATTTGTTGCTCAGGTTGCGGTCGCCCTTGCACTGTTCGGGCGACATGTACGCGGCGGTGCCGATGGTGCTGTTCGCGCCCGTGAGCGCCGTGACGTCGGTGTCTTTGGCGATGCCGAAATCCGTGAGTTTGAGTTGCCCGTCTTTCGTGAGCATCAGGTTCGAGGGCTTCAGGTCGCGGTGAATGATGCCCTTGTCGTGCGCGTACTGGAGTGCTTCGCACAGTTGCCGCCCGTACGTGACCACCTCTTCCCACGAGAGCTTGCCCCGGCGCGCGAGGACGCGGTCGAGCGCCTCGCCGTCGATGTACTCCATCGCGATGTACGGGTTCGATTTGTTGATCTTGCCGTGCGCGATGAGGCGGACGATGTGCGGGTGCCGGAGTTGCTTGAGAATGTTGGCCTCGCGCTCGAACCGGGCCATCGCCCCTTCGTTGCCGAGCAACCCGAGGGCGACGACCTTGAGCGCGATCGGGACGACCTTGTCTTCGGACCGATGGAACTTAGCCCGGTACACGGTGCCCATGGCCCCGCTACCGAGTTCCTTTTCGATCTCGAACGGGCCGATCTTCTGCCCGACCAGCATAAGTCCGCTCCCCCGGTCGCGGTGCGCGATTGCTTTATTGTACCCGCGGCCGGGCGGAAATCATCGCGTCACTTCACTTCCGCCGTGCCCGCCTTTTTGCCGTTCTCCACGAATTCGACCTTCTTCACGCCGGCTTTCGGCACACTCACGATCAGCGGGCTGGCGAAGGTCGCGGTGCCTCCGGCCTCGTCGGTCGTCTTGTACGCGACCGTGAGTGTGCCGTCCGCGAGCGTCACCTTCTCTACGTCGTACTTCGTGATAAAGTTCCCGCGCTTGATGGTTGCGATGACGAGATGTTTCTCGAACGCGCCATTCGTCACGACGTTCGGCTTCTTGCCCATCGTGAACGCCGCCCCGAACACCTTGTCGAACGCCTCAGCACTCGTGAGCGTGAGGAACGAAGGGTTGTCCTTCAGTCCGGCGTTGTTCTTCTCGAAGTGCCCGGTGTGAACTACAAACTCCACCTTCGCAGCTTTCGGCTCGTCGGCGGAAGCGTGGGCGGCGAGCGCGAAACAGGTGGCAAACAGCGCGGTGCGAATCATCGTGTACCTCTCAGTGCGATCCGTGTCGAACCGCCGCCGTGAGCCAAAGGGCGCACCCGCCGGCGGTTCGACAAGAACCCGAAGAACTGTTGTCGCGGTCGGTCAGTTCGGAAGCGGGTTCGGCGCTTGGAACGTTTCGGGCGGTTCGCTCTTCGCCACGATCACGACGCCCTGCTCCGTCACTGTGAACCCGCGGCGGCGGTCGAAGTCGGAGTCGTAACCGAGTACGGTGTAGGGCGGCAACTTCACGTCTTTGTCGATGATCGCGCGCCGTACGCGGCAGTAGCGGCCCACGTCCACGCCTTCGAGGAGCAGCGAGTCTTCGACCACCGCGTAGCTGTTCACGCGGGTGCGCGGCGAGAGGATGCTGCGCCGCACCTGCCCGCCGGAAACGATGCTCCCCGCGCACACGATGCTGTCGAGGGCTTCGCCGCGCCGCGCGTGCCCGGCCGCGCCCTCGCCGGTGAAGACGAACTTCGCTGGCGGCAGTTGCGGTTGCAGGGTGCGGATCGGCCAATTCGCGTCGTACAGGTTGAGTACGGGTTCGACCGAAATGAGATCCATGTTCGCCTGATAATACGCGTCCAGCGTGCCCACGTCGCGCCAGTACGGAATCGCTTTGCGGTTCTCGTCGCGAAAGCGGTGCGCGAACACTTTCTGCCCGTCGGCGATCATGTGCGGGATGATGTTCTTGCCGAAATCGTGCGCGCTGTTGGGAACGGCCGCGTCGCGGCACAGTTGCTCGAAGAGCAGCTTCGCGTTGAACACGTAAATGCCCATCGAGCCGAGCGCGTGGTGCGGGTCGCCGGGCATCGCGTCGGCGGACTTCGGCTTCTCGATAAAGTTCACCACGCGGTCGTCGCTCGCGGTCTGCATGATGCCGAAGTGCCGCACCTCGGCGAGCGGAACGGGAATGCACCCCACGGTGGCGTCGGCGCCGCGCTCGCGGTGCGCGCGGATCATGCGCCCGTAGTCCATCTTGTAGATGTGGTCGCCGGCGAGAATCAGCACGTGTTCGACGTTCTCGCGCTCCAGCGAGTAGATGTTCTGGTAGATCGCGTCCGCGGTGCCCTGATACCACGTCTCGTCGATGCGCTGCTGCGGCGGGAGCACTTCCACCGCGTCGCCCATTTCGGAACTGAGGAAGTTCCACCCGTAGCGGATGTGGCGGTCCAAGCTGCGCGACTTGTACTGCGTGAGTACCAGCACGCGGCGCAGGCCACTGTTGATGCAGTTGGAGAGCGTGAAGTCGATGATGCGATACAGCCCGCCGAACGGGACCGCCGGTTTCGCGCGGTCGCGGGTGAGCGGTTCGAGTCGCGTACCCTTTCCGCCCGCGAGGATAACCGTGATAACGCCGCGCATGGAATTCAGAGGTCAGAGGAGAGAGGGCAAAGAGCAGTAGACAAAGACCAGAGGGAGAAAGCAAGAAGCCATTCGCATTCTGTCTCCGGTCTTCGCCCTCTGACTGTTGCGCTCTGCCGTACGCCTCTGCCCTCTGCGTTAGCGGCCCAGCGCCTTCTCGAACGTGATGAGGTTGTCGTTGCGGACGGCGTCCCAGTGGATACCGACGATGTTGTAGCCGAGTTCGATGGCGAGGTGGAGCATCGGGCGGTGCGCGTTGTGGCACTCCAAGCGGATGAACCCGTAGCCCTGTTGGGTCGCCCAACTTTGTGCGGCTTCCATGAGTTGCGAACCGATCCCGGCGCGGCGGAACTCGGGTTGCACGCCGTAGAACCACGCGTAGAACGTGCTCGGTTTGTACTCGAAGCCGAGAAAGAAGCCCGCGGGTTTGTCTTTCACCCGCGCGACGAGTTGCAGCACGTTGTGCCGGCCGAGGAACCGGCGTTGGAACGCTTCAACGGGCTTCGTCGGTCGGAAGATGCGGTTGTACATCTCCACGATCAGCGGCAGTTCGTCCGGCCCGACCACGTCGATGATCGCGTCCGCCATCTTCGCTCCGCGGTTGTCAGTGGTCAGTGGGCAGTGGGCAGTGGAAAACCAATCGCGCGGTGTTCGCAACTGACCACTGACAACTGCTTACTGAGAACTACGAAGGGCGGTACAGCCCGCCGATGATCTCGTCCCACGCGGGGACGTTCCAGTTGGCAATGAGGTCGCGCAGCGCCTCGGTCGCGACGTCTTCTTCTTCCGCGCCGACCGGTTGCAGCACGTCCTCGTCTTCGTCGGACGCATCCTCGGCGACTTCGCCGGCGGCGTCGGCGAACGCATCTTCATCGTTCGCTTCCGCGCTCTCTGCGGATTCGGAAAGTTCCTCTTCGTCGGGTTCGGCCGCGTCGTCGTCCGGCCCGGAGGCGACCGGTTCGGTGCCCTCGACCGGCGCGCCCTTGCGCCGCCGTCGGCGACGGCGCTTGCGCTTGCCGGGTTCGCCCGCCGGGATCGGCTCACCGGTCGCGTTCGGGTTGTCAGCAGCTTCCGCGTCCGGCGTTTCGTCGGCGGCGAGTTCCGGTTCGCCCGCCGCGAGCGCGTCGTCTTCGGTGCGCGCGTCGCCGTGGTGCGGTTCGACCGCTTCGGCGTCCGTGATGCGCTCGACCATGTCCGGTGGCGGAGCCGGTTGCGGATCGGATTTGCTCACCCCCAGTTCGCGGGCGAGGTCGTCCCAGTCGTCGTTGCCGGAAGCGGGTGAACTCATGGCGGGTGCGGCCGAATGTGAGGTTCGTTCCCGCTCATCTTAGCGAGCGGCGAGCGAAACGCCACGCGGCGCGCGCGCGAGACTCACTTCGACCACGCGGTCGCTGTCGTCCGCACCGTAGCTTTCAGCGAGCGCCTCCGCGGTGTCGCCTTCGGGGAGTTCGTCGCGCGGCACGAGGAACACGTCGTCGGGCCAGTTCGCTGAGCGTGCGAGGTGTTCGCTGAGCGTGCCCCAGACGTCGGCCGGAAGCGGCAGCCCGGGAAGCAGTTTGCCGAACACGGAAGAAACCGTCGCCTCCAACACGTCCCGCGGCGGGAGTACGAAAAACGTCGCCATCGCGTCGCCCTCGAAATCGGTGTGAGGGCTTCATCGACAGCGCCCACGGCCCGGGCCGATGGGAACGGTTCGCGCGGTTGCGCCGCGCGCCCGGGCGCGCGGCGCAACCGCTACAGATTACCACGCGAGGACGCGGCACGCTTGCCCGAGAGCGAACCCGGTCCCGCTGAGGAGCACCATCGCGCCCGCGAGCCGCTGCCCTTCCCGCCGGTAACTCTCGAATTCGTCCGGCGACGCACACGCGCGCCACTTCCAGTGAACCCACGACACGTACGCGAACAGCCCGCACGCGGCGAGCCACACGACTCCTTTGGCGGTAGCGAACGCGAGCCACGTGTCGCCGGCCGCTTCCCACTTCAGCCCCGCGAGTGCGAACCCGGACAGCCCGCACACGAGCAGCCCGGCACTCACGAAGTAGCGCATGTTGTGCGCGAGGTGCGTGCTGAAGTGCTCGTAGTCGGCGCGCCGCGAGAAGAACCCGAGCGCCTTGCCGTCCACCACGAGCGTGCGATAGAAGATCGCACCGAACCACGCCGCCGCCGAGAGGCTGTGAACCCACACGAGAGCCAATTCGAGGAGCCGCTGAGACATGGCGAACCTCCGATGTGCTCACAGAACACACCGAGAGAATGCGCCGTGCGGCAACCGGGAAACCGCACTCACGCGCGCAATTGCATCAACACCAGCATCGGCCAGCCGATGTACTTTTCGGCCCGCGGCACACGCGCAGCGAGCGCCGCGTCCGGGGCGTGTTCGCTCAGATCGTCGATGCGGAAGCCGGCGCGAAGCGCGGCCAAAACGAACGCGCTCACCGAGTGCGGGTAGCTGCCGGGCGCGACGAGTTCGCCGCTCGCCGGGTCGGTGAACCGCGCGTGCGCGCCGCGCAGAAACATCGCGGGGTGCATTGCCGACACGACGGTGCGCCCTCCGGGCTTCAGCACGCGCCGCGCCTCCGCGAAGAACGGTGCCAAGTCGCGCAGGTGTTCGAGCACGAGGCTGCTCACGAGGAGATCGAACGCGCCCGCGGGGAACGGAAGCGGCGCGTGCAGGTCGTGCGCGACGAATGCGACGCGCTCCGCGCCCGGCTTCGCGCGAGCCTCGGCGAGCATCCCTTCGGAGAAATCGACCGCCGTAACGGATGCGCCGGCGGTCGCGAGTCGCACCGCGTGCCGCCCGGTGCCGCAGCCCACATCGAGTACCGCGAGGCCCCGCGCGTCGCCGATTGCGGCGGGCGCGTGTTCCTCTTCGAGCGCGACCAACGGGTTCGCGTCGCGGTCGTACACCGCGGCCCAGCGGTCGTAACCGCCGCGCACGTCCGGTTCCATATTCCCTCCCGCACAAGCAGACCTCGGGCGCGGGAGTAGACACGGACCGTGTGCCCCGAGTTCGGGTGCGTATCAGTTCAAAGTGCGCCGCAGCGCTTCCATTCCCAGTTCCACTACCTGCGTCGCCTTCAATTGCCACAGCACCGGGTTCAGCAGTTCCAGCGACACGCCGCCGTCGTAGCCCATCGCCTTCAACCGCTGCACGATCGGTGCGAGGCGGAAGTCGCCTTCGCCCGGGAGCACGCGGTCGGAATCGGTCATCAGCTCGCGCGGTACGCCGGCCACGTCGCACAGTTGAACGTGAAACAGGTTCGCGGGCGTGAGCCGCTCCAAGTCTTCGGGCTTGCTCGGTCCCTTGTAGAAGTGGAACGCGTCTAAGCACACGCCCGCGTTCGGCTCGCGGCACTGCTCCACGAGAGTAATCGCGGTGTCGAGGCAAGAGCAGAACGCGTCGGTTCCGCGAAACTCCAGCGCGAGGCGCACCCCGAACCCGGCGGCCCACTGTGCCGCTTGCGCGAGCGAGGTTACGGCGCGCCCGAGCGCGGTCGCGTCCGGCGCTGTGGCGAAGTCGGCCGCGAGCAGCAGCGTGCGAATGCCGAACGTTTGGCACAGGTCGAGCCGGCGCTTGAAGTGCTCAAAGTGCGCCTTGCGCGCCTCGCCCTGCGAGAGCAACAGCCCGCCCTGATACGCCGCCGCCACAAGTGTAATACCGCGGTCCGCGAGCGCCTTCTTCGTGTCCGGCGCGCTCACCTCTTGTAGGTGCTTTTCGAACTTGGTGAGCCACACTTCGAGCGCGGCGCACCCGCCCGCGGGGTAGTCGCTCGCGTCGTCCGCGAACGTTCCGCTCATGGTGGTCGCTTGGGATATGCAAGGGGTCATGGCGCGAACCGGTGAGAATCGGGGGCCGGCGCGTAATGTACGGCGCGAACCGATCCGTAAAACACCGATAACGCTCCACCACCACTCGCGGGACGCTCACATGGCTTCGCAAACCCTCGCCGGTCGGCTCGCCGCTTACGCGGACGGCCTCACGTTCGACAAGCTCACCAAAGAAGCGGTTCACGAAACGAAGCGCCGGTTCATCGACTCGTTCGCCACCGCGATCGGCGCGATGCCGTCGGAAGCGTACACCATCGCCCAGAAGTGCGCGGCGCGCGTGAGCAGCACGCCGGGCGCGTCGGTGCTCGCGGGCGGGCGCAGCAGCATCGAGTGGGCGACCTTCGTGAACGGTCTGCTGATCCGCTACCTCGACTTCAACGACACCTACCTGAGCAAAGAACCGGCGCACCCGAGCGACAACCTCGCCGCGGTGCTCGCGGTGGGCGAAGCGACGAGCGCCGGGGGCCGCGACCTCATCACCGCCGCGGTGCTCGCGTACGAAATCCAGTGCCGGTTCTGCGACGCCGCGAGCCTGCGCAAGCACGGCGTGGATCACGTCACCTACGGCGCGATTTCCAGCGCGGTCGCCGCTGCGAAGCTCATGAAGTTGGACGAACCGAGGATCGCGCACACGGTCGGGCTGGCCGGCGTGTGCAACGTCGCGCTGCGGCAGACGCGCAGCGGCGAACTGAGCATGTGGAAGGGGTGCGCGTTCGCCAACGCGGCGCGCAACGGCGTGTTCGCGGCCACGCTCGCCGCCGACGGCATGACCGGCCCCGCCCCGATCTTCGAGGGCGACTTGGGCTTCTTCAAGTTGGTCGCGCGCGAGACGTTCGATCCCGCGCCGTTCGGGGCCGAGTTCGGCAACACAGACGGGTTCATGATTAACAAGACCTACATCAAGTTCTGGCCCGCGGAGTACCACTCGCAGAGCGCCATCGACGCCGCGCTGCAACTGCGCGCCGACCTCAAGGGCGACGTGTCGCAGGTCAAGGAGATCGACATCGCGACGTTCGAGGCGAGTTACAACATCATCGGGAAGTACCCGGAGGCGTGGACACCGAAGACCCGCGAGACCGCGGACCACTCGCTGCCGTACTGCACCGCCGCGGCGCTCTACGACGGCGATGTGTACCTCGAAAGCTTCGATGAGGCGCACTTCACGAACCCGGCGCTGGTCGCGTTCACGGGCAAGGTAAAAGTGCGACACGACACCGCACTCGACGCGCGGTACCCGAAGGGCATCCCGAACCGCATCACGGTGACGCTGAACGACGGCACGCAGTTCGTGCGCGAAGTCGAGTTCCCCCGCGGCCACGCCGGGAACCCGATGACCGACGCGGAAGTGGAAACGAAGTTCCGGCGCGTCGCCGAACCGCGCTACGGGAAGGCGAAGGCCGACGCGATCCTCGCCCGCTGCTGGGACCTCGAGAACCTCACCAGCGTCACGGACCTCATCCGGCTGTTCGATTGAAGACGGTTCGCCGCACGATGAACGCCGATAAAGACACAATCAGACGAAAGCAGAAGAGGAATTAGCCACAAAGCAGCACACAAGACACAAAAGAAGGCAGAAGAACAGAACTGTGTTCAATCCAACTCTCGGTCTTGGTGTTCCTTTGTGGCTTTTGTGCCTTTTTGTGGCGAATTCGGTCTTTGTCTTCTGTCTGATCGTGTCTTTCGTCAGCGTTCATTGTGCGGCAAAAACTGTCTTCACTCTGGGCCGATCTTCACGATTTGCACCTGCACCTTGTCCTTCGGCGCGCCTTCGGGCCACTGGTACACCACGCGGGTCGTCGGGTGCGCCACGAGTTTCTTCGCTTCCTCGAGCACCGGCAGGCGCGAGTGCGCGGTCTTCGCGTTCGGCTCCACGATGATATACGTGTTGCGCGACGGGTCCGGGTTGGTGCCGGAAGACCGGTACAGCGTGCGCCCCGCGTACCACTCGGCCCACGCGAACGGATCGACGACCGCGTCTTTCGGCGTGAGATGTTCGGCGAGCCAGCGACCGGCGTGCTTGTGGCCCTCGCGGTTCGCGTGCAGCGGCTTCAGCGCGAACGGGAGCGAACCGGCGACGACGCACACCAGTAACCCGGCTGCGGTGACTCGGAGGCCGATACGGTCGAAGACCGGCAGTGCCTGCCCGACCGCGGTGGCGAGTAGTGGCAGAGCCGCCGCAGCGAACTGACAGACGACGAGCGTAATCAGCACCGTGTGCCGTTCGGACACATAGCCGACGCGCGCCGCGAGGTAGTACAAGAGAGCGAGGTTCGCGACGCAGACGACGACCGGCACCCATAAGGCCGGTTCGTCGCGGAACCGGCGGCGGAGCGCGAGGATGCCGAACAGCGCGAGCGGCCAGAGCGCGTAGTTCGCGGCCTTGATCGTTTCCGAGTAGACCGCGCCAAAGGCCCACAGTTCGCGGCTCTTCCCCGCGTCCAGTTCGTGATTCCACCACGCGCCCAGCGGCGGCGCGCTCACCGGCGCGCGGTGCGACCCTTCCGGGCCGCCGCGGTAGATCGGCCCCGGTGCGCCTTCGAGCGGGTTCATGTACTCGGTAGTTTTCTTGTTGCTCAACTTCCCGATCAGTGCCATGTACGGCACCGAAACCAGTAACACTCCCACGCAGAGCGCCGCGACGCGCCCGGCCGCAGCGTCGCGGGGCCAGCGGCGCGAAAGGCCGAGCCACACCGCGACGGCTCCCGGCCCGACGGCGAGCATCAGCCCTTCGGGGCGCACGAGGTAGCTCGCGCCGCACGCGAGGCCGCAGAGCAAGAAGCCGAAGACGCGCCGCGTCTTCACCGCCCACACGCCCAGCGCCAGCGCCGAGACCGCAACGAGTAAGAAAGTGCCTTCGGTAAGGCCGTCGCTCGTGATGCGCGCCGGCACCGGCAGCACTTGGAACAGCAGCGCCGCGGCGAACCCGGTGTTACGCCCGAACAGCAATCGGCCGATAAGGTATGTGGGCACTACGAGCAGTAGCGCCGCGAGCGCGTTCGTGAGCTGCGTGGCGAGCAGCGCGCGATCGGGAATCGCCATGTCGGGCAGCGCGCGGCGCAGCCCGGCGTGCGTCACCCACACCGCGAGCGGGTAGCCCGGCGGGTGTTCCGATTCGCGCACGAGGTCGATCGTGGTCTTCGCGCGGCCGTCGTTGTGCGGCGGAACGCTGGACGGGCTTGCGAAGCTGAGCGCTTGCCGTGCGAACCCGAGGCTGTCGCGGGCCGTCACTGCGGTAGTTGCGATGAGCCAACCGTGGACCGCGAGCGCGACGAGCGCGACGCCCGCGAGCCGCAGGTAGTCGGGGCCGAACAGCGAGCGCGGGCGCTCCACTTGCTCCAGTACACCGCCGACAGAAGCGCTCATTCCGCAAGGCTCCGAGGGTGTGGAAAGGCCCGAAGGCGGCGGACAATAGGCGAACAGCGCCGGCCCGTCAAGCCGAGCGACGAACAGTGAGGTGGGCCGTGCTGAACATTACCGAAACGATCACGATTCCCGACGACGAGTTGGAATGGACGTTCGCGCGCTCCGGCGGCCCGGGCGGGCAGAACGTGAACAAGGTCGCGTCGAAGGCCCAGTTACGGTGGAAGGCTACCGCGACCGTCGCCCCGGTCCCACCGGCGGCGTTCGAGCGAATGCGCACGACTTTTCCGAGCCGGTTCACGACCGAGGGCGACGTTCTCATTTCCTCGCAGCAGTACCGCGACCAAGAGCGGAACAAGGAAGAGTGTTTGACGAAGCTCGCGGAGATGGTGCGGGCCGCGCTGGTGGAACCGACCGTGCGGAAGAAAACAAAAGTCAGCAGGGGCGCGAAGAAGCGGCGCGTCGCGGACAAGCGCCACGACAGCGCGAAGAAGCAACAGCGCCGCTACACCGGCGGCAACGATTGAGCGCACTTGTTCTGGTGGCACAGGCCAGAAAGCCTGTGCTGATTTGGGTTGCGAGGCAGCACAGGCTGGAAAGCCTGTGCCACCGAACCGAAACCGTCACGCACGCTTCTGGCTCGAAAATGCGCGCGTCACTTCCCCGGTGTGAACGACTTCAACGGGCGACCGACCTTGGAGGTGGTGCAGTACCAGTTCACGCACCCGATGCCGGGGGCGTACCAGTGTGCAATCCCAGAGGTGCCCGCGAGATCCACACGCATCGCGCGGAACGTGCCCGCGGGCACCTCGATCTCCTCCCACCCCGCGGTGCGCAGCGCTTCCTTTTGCGAACCCCAGAGCGTGTCCCACGCGTTGGCCGCGCCGTGCGGCAGCACCAACATGCGGCACGGCGGGTCCACCTTCTTGCCTTCGGAGTGCGTGCGCGTCAGCCCGCGGGTCGTAACGAGTACCGTCTCCGAGTGTTTGCGCGTTCCGTCGGCCGCGACCTCTTCGAGCTCGACCGCGAACCCGTCGGCCACCTTCTCAACCTTCGAGACCTCCTCGATCAGGTCTTTCTTGCTCCAAACGGAGACGTGCCGCGCCCCGACCGTTGTCGGGTAGAACAGTTCGGCCTTCGGCATCAGGTGAACGGGCACCGGGGCCGCGGGCGCGGCGAGCGCGCTCGCGCAGAGGGCAATACCGGCGAGCGGGCTGAAACGAATCATCGCGCCCTCAGCTTCGTTAGCGTGTCGGGCTACTTGCCGGGTGTGAACGATTTCAATTTGTGCCACACTTCCGGCACGGTTGTTGGGAAGTGAGTCTGCACGCGGCCCATTCCCGGTGCGTACCAGTACGAGGCGGTTATTTCGTCTGAGCCGGTTTGGTAGCGATCAACGCGCAGCGCGCGCACTTTGCCCGATTTGGTGTCGAGTTCATCCCAACCGGCCGTTCGCGACGTGTACGTTACGCCGTTCGTCTTGTGCTCCCACTTGTTTTTCTCGGAGTGCGGGAGCACGACAACCCAGAGCGGTTCCGCGAGTTCCTTGCCGCTTTGGTGAGTGCGCAGCACTCCGCGCGGCGAGACGGTCACGGTCTGGGAGTGCGTGCGCTTACCAGCCGGGCCGTCCAGTTCGAGTTCGACCGTGACGCCGTCTTTCCCTTTTTCCACCTTCGACACGACCTGCGCGAGTTCGATCCCGTCCCAATCGAGCACCGTCTTCGCTCCCACGGTCGTAGGGAACAGCAGCGGTTCCTCTTTCGGCATCAGGTGAACGGGCACCGGGGCCGCGGGCGCGGCGAACGAACCCGCGCACAGCGCGAGCGCCACGAGAAAGCAGAAGCGAAGCATTGCGTCTCCTCCTACTTCGCGGGGGTGTACGATTTCAGTTCGCGGCCGTCGTCGCCGTAGGTCCACTTCACGCACCCCAACCCGCGCGCCCAATAGTACACCGCCGACACGTCCTTCTCGCCGTCGCGCGTGCGCTCCACGCGCAGCGCGCGCACCTTCCCGTAGGGCACCTCGATCTCTTCCCAATCCACCGTCTTGTAATGGTAGCTCGTGCCGCCCTGCTTCGTCGCCCACTTGTTGTTCGCCACGTGCGGGAGGCGCAGCCAGACGTGCGGTTCGTCGTAGTCGCGTCCGTCGTAGCGAACCGTGCGCACGCCCGCGTCGGTCACGAGCATCGTTTGCTCGAACGTGGAGCCGTCCGGCCGCTTGCCCTTCTGAATCACTTTGAAGCCGCCCTCGGTGCGCTCGGTGCTGGCGATGTTCGCGGTGTACTCTTGGCCCTTGTGAACGAGCACGAACGAATCGCCGGGGCGCACCGAGAAGAACAGGGGCTGTTGCTTGGGGAATAGGTGTTCGGGCACCGGCGCGGCGGTCCCGCGCGCCAGCGCGAGCGCGCCCAGCACACCCGCGGCGAACACGCAGTTGCGGACCATCGCGCGCCCCCTTTCGCTTCAACTCACGCTCAGCGAGCGGCCGTTGTCTTTCGCACTCAGGTTCAGCAGGAACGGGGCCGCGCGGCGCGCCCACGCCTCCGGCTTCGGGTACGCGCTCGCGCCGTCTGCCCACGCCCGCCGCAGCATGTCGGTGTCGATCACGCCGGGGTTCAGCGGCACCGCGGCCATGCCGGTCGGCAGCTCTTGCGCGAGCGCGAGCGTCAGCCCTTCGATCGCGTACTTGGTCGCACAGTACGGCGCGACTTCCGGCGACGTGCTGCGCCCCCACCCGCTGGACAGGTTCACAATCACGCCGCTTTTCCGCGCCACCATTGCCGGCACGAAGGCGCGAATCACGTTGTGAACGCCGATCACGTTTACGCCCACAACCGCGACGAATTCGCTCGACGGCACTTCCCACAGCGGGGCGGGCGCGTTCATGAGTGCCGCGTTGTTCACCAGCAGGTCCGGCGGGCCGTGCGCCGCGAGCGCCGCCCTCGCCCACGCTTCCACCGCGTGCGAATCGGTTACGTCCACGCGGGCGAACGAGTGCGGGTGCGGAAACTGCGCCGCGAGCGCGCGCACGTGGTCTTCGCCGCGCCCGCACCCGACGACGGTGTGCCCTTCGGCGGCGAGCGCCGACACGAGTGCGCGCCCGAGGCCGCGCGTCGCCCCGGTGAGAACGATGACTTTCCCCATGCGTTTAGCGTTGCGGTTTCCGCGCCGCACCGCAAGTGTATTCG
>Ga0169931_10000457_pt1 | contig 66760 bp, 42 predicted proteins | sample Kivu_15m_20L_FD_129675 | JGI IMG/M metagenome (GOLD analysis project Ga0169931, IMG submission 129675) | Freshwater microbial communities from Lake Kivu, Western Province, Rwanda to study Microbial Dark Matter (Phase II) - Kivu_15m_20L... | ecosystem: Environmental > Aquatic > Freshwater > Lake... | reverse complement strand
CTGAATTACTCTGACCCGAATTACTCTGGCCCGAATTACTCTGACCTGAATTGCTCTGACCTGAATTGCTCTGACCTGAACTGCTCTGACCTGAATTGTCCTGACCGGAACTGCTCTGACCGGAAGCGTTTCCAGAATTGGAGTTTTGCGAAGCGTTTTCGGTCGATGCGTTTGAAGGTGAATCTTGACTTACAGCTTGTGGGGATGGTGTGATGTTAGAATCAGCTTCCGGCACTCCTTCTTTCCCCCATCCCCAGTTGCTAGCCGTGAGCCCTTTCATCGCGCGCACATCGAACGGCAAATCAAAAAGCCCAAACTGCCGACCCGGTAAAGGCAAGAACAAACATATTCCTAAAAATATCAGCGTCCCAACTACGCCCAAGCTTAGCCAAGTAGCGCTGAACTGAGTGGGAACTTCCACACCTCGATCGTTGAGATATCGTCGCAATCCAAGAAAACTGGTGGTGACGAGCAGTGCGAAGGAGCAGAAAAAATAACCGAACAGCAGATACAGTGCAGAGCGTCGAATTGCATCATTACCGGCGGGGAGAAAGAGTTGCCCGATTCCATAGAGCGGTATTGCCAATAAAGCAAAGTACAGAATCGTTACACCTGGATTGTGTTTTCTTTTTCGCTTGCGTGTCGATGATTCGTCCTTGCTCAGGTCGCTGCGTACTAGCCCGAGGGATTGCAGCAAACCTTCTCCCGACGTATCCCTGTCAGCTTCAACAAGCGTACAGTCAAACACAATGCGATCGGCCAGATAACCGACCAGAGCGAGTAGTCCGAGGTTGATCAGAGGGGAAAAAATGGCGAGTGGACCTTGGAAGACCGCAAACCTACTGATTACGACCATCATCGCTAAACCGAGTGCTACCGTGTATACCATGGCATAAGCGCGGCCCGACTCGATAGCTATACGTGCAATGAGGACCGATGCAAAAATATAAAGAGCAAAAAGATAGTTAACTCGAATTTGGAAGCCATCGCGATAGAAAACGAGAATGAGAAAGCTGATCAGGCAAAAAATCATGCCCATGACCAAAGCTGGGGCCACTGCAGCAGCGATCATGTCTGCCAAAACGCTCTGTTGCCTCAGTTTTCCCATATCCCGATGATCAAAACTTTCTTTTAAAGAACCTTTTGCTCAGACCTTCTTACATGAAACTCTTTAGCAGAGCCTTTGATCTCCATTCGCAGAGTCAAGCCCTTTGCAACGCCCCGAGGTGCTATTATTGAGTATCGCCACCCCGAAGTCTAATGTAAATACTGCAACCGCAACGGCTCGGCGGAATGCACGTTAAGTCAGAGCAATGCCGAGCGGAAATTTTAGATTCCCGAGCAATGCGATGATTCGGGTTCACGGTAGGTGTAATTTTGAAACTGGACTGCTAGAATTTGCGGACGGAGTTCTCTGTCCCAACTAGGAAATTTTGCGATATGCCCCAGGACCAATCCAGTGTTCTACTTTCGCCTGAAGTCATGGCCAGACTTGAGCGATTGGAATTGGTGACTCGCAAAGTTTTTCGGGGTCGAATGAAAGGGGAGAGACGGAGCCATCGGAAGGGTGAGAGTGTCGAATTCGCCGATTATCGCAGTTATGTCCCCGGGGATGACCTTCGATTTATCGATTGGAATTTGTATGCCCGGCTAGATCGACTCTACCTCAAGCTCTTTCAGGAGGAAGAGGATCTTCATTTGTACTGTTTGATCGATGCAAGTCCATCGATGTCTTTCGGCAACCCCACGAAACTTCAATGCGCCAAACAGCTTGCCGCTGCTCTTGGTTTCGTCGGACTTTGCCGCAGTGACCGAGTTGTCCTTGATACGCTGGGGGGTCTTAAATCTTCCTCGCCCCTCCGTGGACGCGCCCATCTGTGGCGAATGCTTGAATTGCTTGATCAGATCGAACCAAATGATACGTGCAGCATGCTTGATGGTGTCAAACGCTTCTCGCTCCGCAATAGTGGCAAAGGCATCATTGTCTTGATCACCGACCTGATGGACAAATCAGGGTACGAAACTGCTTTAAGAATGTTGATAGGCCGACAAATGGACTTGTTCGTAGTGCATTTGCTGAGCCCCGAGGAGATTGACCCACAATTGCTGGGCGACTTGCGATTGATCGATTCGGAAGATCGCGATGAGACCGAGATCACGATCAATCGAGCGGTCTTGAAAAAGTATCGCAATACCCTAGACCAATTCGTATCGCAAGCCAAGCAATTTTGCGCGCGGCGATCTATCACCTACCTGCTAACGCCGAGCGATCGAGCGGTGGATGTGATCGTGACTCAGTATTTGCGCGAGCGAGGCTTAGTGCAATGAGCTTTATCTCTTCGCTACCTTTATGGGCTTGGCTGCTGCTATTGCTGATCCCACCAGCGATCATCGCCCTGTATTTTCTAAAGTTGAAACGAGCACCGATTGTCGTGCCCAGCACGTTTCTTTGGCGACGTACGATTGAAGATTTGCATGTGAACAGCCTGTGGCAACGATTGCAAAAAAATATTTTGCTCTATTTGCAACTCATCGTTGTCGCTTTTTTGTTTCTATCGTTGTTGCGTCCTGGATGCCGCAGTGAAAGCCAACTAGGACAACGGTCGATTTTGTTGATTGATCATTCTGCAAGTATGTCGGCGACCGATGAGAAACCGAACCGTTTAGCTGTTGCGAAAGATAAAGCTTTGCAACTGGTTGATTCGATGGCCAGCAGCGATGTTGCCATGGTGATCTCATTTTCGGATCGGGCAGATATCAAACAAGGCTTTACTTCCGATCGAAGGCAGTTGCGGGCCGCGATTGAAGGCATCCAAACGACCAATCGTACTACCGATATCCGGGAGGCACTAAGGGCCGCTGCTGGACTAGCCAATCCTGGTCGAACCAGCGAGATTGACAACGTAAACGATATCCAAGTGGCCGAAGCTATGCCGGCAGACCTTTACATTTTTTCCGATGGCGGCTTTAGCGAACTGCAAGATTTTGATCTAGGAAATTTGGCTCCGAAATTTATCTCGATCGGTAAGCCCGAACCGAGCAATATCGGAATCGTGGCTCTTACCGCCACACGCAATGCCGAACGCGAAGATGAAATCGAAGTTTACGGAAGACTGGTCAATCATGCCAATATCGATACGTCGATCACGACCGAGTTGTATCTCGACGAGAATCTGATCGATGCAACCAAATCGACCCTGAAACCTGGCGAAGAAGAAGGTGTCAACTTTCAACTGCGCGACATCGAGTCCGGTAAATTGACATTGCGCATCACGGACAATGACGACCTGCTGGCCGACAACGAAGCGTTTACGACGATAACGCCCCCGAGCAAGATTGAACTTTTGGTGGTCACCAAAGGAAATAAGGCCTTGGAAATTGCACTGGAGACGCCGCAAGCTACAAAACTCGCCCGGGTCAAGCTAGCGGCAATCGACTACATTGAGTCAGAAGATTTCAAAAAAGCTAATCTAGAAAATCCTTTTGACCTAATCATCTTCGACGGAGTTAGTCCCCAATCGATGCCCTTCAGCAACACTCTGTTTATCGGCTCGGTTCCACCGGCAGAAGGCTGGGGATTCGGCGAATCTCAAAGCCCCGTCATGATCGTGGACACAAATAAAAATCATCCTCTGATGCAATACCTTGAAATGAATTCTGTTCGCATTGTCGAAGGCTATCCATTGAAAATGCCCGCTGGGGGTACACGATTACTTGAAGCGGATATCGGTACTATCCTGGCTGCAGCTCCCCGTGGTCCCTATTTGGATGTCGTTTCCAGCTTTCCCCTGGTCCGGGAAGAAGATGGCTCCATGGTCACCAATACCGATTGGCCCATCCGGCGAAGCTTTCCAATATTTCTTCTTAATACGATCGAGACTCTTGGCAATACAGATGCGGACGCCTCCGCGCGTTCTGTCCTCCCGGGTCAAGCAATTGCACTTAAGGTAGGCCAACGATTGTCCGAGGTTCAAGTGGTTGACCCCACCGGCTCCTCAACGCAGGTCTCGCGCGGCTCGATGTCGCAAATCATCTTCACTCAAACCGATAACAAAGGGGTTCATGAAGTCTTAACCCCAGACTCCGGAGAAATATTGGAACGCTTTTCAGTGAATCTTTTCAGTCCACGGGAAAGTCAAATTGTCCCAGCCGAAAAGATTGGTTTCGGAGGAGAAACCGTGACCGCATCCCCCGCAAAAACTCCCTCACGACGTGAATTCTGGCGTTGGCTCACCGCCCTGGCGATCGGCTTACTGACTGTCGAATGGATCATTTATCTTCGCCGAATCTTTCTTTAGATTTTTCTCGCGTTAAAAACCCCCCATTACCCCGCGAATTCGTGGCAAGAACGGTGAACTCCCCCCATCGATGGCCCTGTCAATTGACAATTGAATGCTTATCTCTAAAATCCCTGAGGTGATTCTGGAGTCTTTGAGCGAAACCAAGTCGCGAGTACTCGGTAATCACGTAACTCGGTAATCACGTAACATAGTCATTTGATTTTCGAAATCCAAAACTTTCGATCGTAATTCAGGGAGATGATGAATGTCGGAACATGTACAAGAATTCACAGATTCGAATTTCAGTGCTGATGTTCTTCAATCGAGCCACCCGGTTTTGGTGGATTTTTGGGCTCCCTGGTGCGGTCCCTGCCGACAAATTGCCCCGCTTATCGATCAACTCGGTCAAGAATATTCCGGCAGGATTAAGATCGGTAAAGTGAACATTGACGATAACCCTCAGGCCGCTCAAATGTATGGCATTCACAGCATCCCGACCTTGTTGCTGTTCAAGGATGGCCAAGTAGCGGAGAGAATTGTTGGCGTTCCACCCAAGACCAAACTTACGGCAATTCTGGATTCTTCGCTCTAACCTCATCGAATAGGTCTCACTGCCACAGCGGTATCGCAAGAAAAAAGCAGTTGTAAAAATATGGCCGATTCGGAAAAATCGTGAGTAACAACGTGCCAAATACTTCCCCTTGCGTGGGAGTATTTGGTATTTTCTAGTGTGACTGATATACGGTTGGCGACTGCCATGTCGACATTGACACTCCCAGTACCTGTCGAGGATGACACATGGGCTCCCGAAATAGGCTTGCTTTAGATTATTCGACGCGGGGAACGTCGTCTGCTGAGTCGGCGTCGAAACAATGCCGGCAGGTTGTAGTGGCCGTATCGAAATTATTCTCGAGCGGTTGGCTTACCGATTTCCGCACATTTCTGCAATTGGCCAGCTGTCTCTGTTCGAAACGTGTTCGCTTGTCGCCGATGCCAGCCTACGCCACTCGAGCCCGCAATTTGCGTATCGACCCACTCGAGAGCCGAGAACTCTTTGCGGTTCTCTCTGGGTTAGTTTATGAGGATATCAATCGAGACAATCTGTTCGACCCCAAGACCGATCTCCCCGCGGCCCATCAACTCGTTTTCGTCGATCAAAACGGCAATGGACTTTTCGACACCGATGAAATAAGTGGGTTATCGAATGCGAACGGCGTTGCCGAATTCAGTTTGAATTTTGGAAACTGGGGAACCATCCTACCCGTTCCGCGTTTGCAAGATGTTTTGCAGAACTCAGCGGACAATAACTACGGTCTATATGTGCCGCTTAGCGTTGCGGCGTTCGACACCGTTTTCCGAGGTGAAGATACATTCGATCCATTGGCTCGCCTCTCCGGCGGAGTTTCGGACTGGCTGATTCTTGCTAATACGGCGGAGGGCGAAGATGACACTACAGGAGATAGTGTCACGGTAAGTACCTCTTCTCTCAATGAAAATGAAACTTTGACAGTTCAAGTTGGCGAAATCTTTTTGTTTGGCCAAACTCCTCCTGAGACCTGGGTATGGTTTGTGTCCGACGATCGATTTGAAGTGATAGGCAACAAAATCTACAACAAAGCCAATTCGCCTATCGATTTCGAGCACGAACCGAAAGTTGTGATGGTTGTTGAAGGATTTGACAATTCGGCGTTTGGCCCAGCCTCCTCGGAATCGCTGAAGACGACAATCACTATCAATATCATCGATCGCAATGATATACCAACCGGTCTTTTCCTCAACGGCAACACAGTTCTTGAACGATTGGCAGGTGCAACAGTTGGCTCGATTCGAGTCATCGACCAAGATGTAGGAGAAGCTTTTGAATATTTTGTGTCCGATGATCGCTTCGAAATCGTCGGTAGTATTCTCAAGTTACGCGAGGGAGTCGCGCTGTTTTTTGACTCGGAACCTCTTGTCGAAGTCACGCTTTCCGCCCGCAGCTTACTGGACCCCTTGCACTTTATCGAATCGTTAGCAGAAATAGAGGTGTTGCCAAACCCAACGCCTTGGACCAATGGGATTAGCCCCTTTGATGTCAATGGCGATGGAGTTCTTAATGCGATGGATCCTTTGATCATTATCAATCTTTTAAACTCTGCAGGGGGTACAGTTAACCTCCCAGCGGTTGCGACTTCTCGCCCCGCCCAAAGTCGGCCTGATTATGTGGATGTCAATGGCGATGGAGTCGTTGGTGCTATCGATGCCCTGATCGTCATCAATCGGCTGCGACGATCGGGAACGGGTTCCAATAACAACGGCGGCTCAACCGGTTCAAACAACTGATCACTCGAATGGTTTATCCCTCGAATGATTTTTATGGTTTGATTTGTGACGCGGTAGTAGATAATCGGCTTTGGATTGTTCCTCAGTGATGGCTATTTGCCTATACAAAATTGGCTAAAGATGCGATCGAGCAAATCGTCCGTGTAAACTTCTCCTGCGATCCAACCCAATTCCTCCATCGCCAATCTGATCTCAGCAGCGACTAACTCTTCCCGCAAAACTTGAGACATGGTCATCCTTCGCGCATCTTCCAGCGCGTTTGCGCATCGCAAGCTGTCGCGACATCTTTGAGCGGTGATCGGTAACATTCCAACACCTTCGTCGCAGGTTAATCGCTGTATTCGCAAAGCCAATTCGCTTTGCAGTTCCGCGAGACCTAGTCCAGTTTTAGCCGATACGCTGGCATCGAGAGCGGCGGGCTCGCCGAATTGGAACAGATTCACCCTTTCTTGCCAAACCGCAAGCTCATGGGCTTGGACCGCATCGATTTTATTTAGAACGATCATGTGTCGTATCGAATCGGTCTGGGAAGTTGTGGATCGCAGCAATTGAATCTCACTTTCCGGATCGCTCGTGGCGTCGATCACATGCAAGACGATCGTCGCCTCTTGTATTTGTCGTTTTGATCTCGCTTGCGATTCCCTGTCAATCTCGCAATGAAGCGCGTCATCAAGACCAGCAGTATCGACGAGTTCCAATTCCGAATCTTTATGCTTCAGCGATGCGGAGACATAATCGCGAGTTGTCCCGCGTTCTGCACTGACGATCGCGGTCGCGTGATTTAGTAGAGCGTTGAACAGGGAGCTTTTTCCCGCATTGGGACGACCGGCTAGCACAACTTTCGGCGTACCATGGCTGACATTGCGCAGTTCGATTTGTTTTTGCAAGTCTTGGATTTTGCTTAATGCATCGGTCAGCAAAACCTCGAGTTCTGCTGCGGAAATGAACTCGATATCTTCATCGACAAAATCCAGACCTGCTTCAAGATGAGCCAAAGCATGGATCAGGTCGGTACGAATTTGAGCCACAGGTTTCGCGAGTCCACCTGCAAGCTGATCCAGCGCTCGATGCAATTCCGCCTCCCCACGCGCATTGATGACACCCAAAACGGCTTCGGCTTGCGATAAATCCATTCGGCCCGCTAAAAATGCTCGCAGCGTGAACTCACCGGGTTGAGCGATCCTTGCTCCCGCCGCGCAGCACTGAGCCAAAAGACTCTCCAGTAATGGAAGACTACCCAGCAGATGAAATTCCACGGCGGGTTGCCCCGTATAGCTTTTGTGGGTTCGCCACCAATAGGTTGCTCCTGGCACCCATAGCATCCGCTCGCCAAGCCATATTTCACTGCGATGAAACTCAATCGCTGTTGTTTTAGCACTTGCGCCCTCAATTTGAGCAGATTGATAGGCTGGATCGCGACGTGTGAGACCTTCGGCAATTTCAATCGCCTTCGCACCCGCAAGACGCACAATTCCTCGCCTGCTCGCGGCAGCGCCCGATGCGATGGCGCAAATCGTATCATCCGTATTCCAGGTCAACATGATGCGTGAGCTTTTCAATAAGATGACTGCTCGCCGGCTTGGAACGCCGAAAAGCTTAGAGGCAGAATTAGCTTCACTAATATCGGGCAGGCTCGGGCCTTTACGATTCGCCCCACTTGGTCGGAGGTAATATAGCCAATCGGTTCATTTCCGACTAACATACTTTCCGCAGAACGGGATTCATGTCCCCCCCAGAAAGGATAAGAGCCGATTCGAAAACCTTGAAAACAACGGCTAAAGCCAAGGGGGCTTATGGTTTTCGGATAGGCTGTAAGTCGAAGATGATATGCCTGCGGGCCAAACTAGCCAGTAACCTCACACTTGACCAGTAAGAATTTTACGGTTGCGATCGCATCATGGATAAAACAAAAGTCGCCATTGTCGGAATGGGGACCGTCGGCACGGGTGTTGCCAAACTCCTACTGGATCATGGTGATCGGACCGCGCGGCATGCTGGCCGGACGTTATGGCTCGAGAAAGTCGTCGTCAACAACATCCATAAGCATCGAGATCTTGAACTCCCAGCAGGAGTGCTTACCGATCGTCTGGAAGACGTGCTCAACGATCCCCAAATCGAAGTGGTTGCTCAGTTGATCGGTGGTATTGAGCCCGAACGCACCATCATGTTGAAGCTTTTAGAAGCGGGAAAAAATATTGTGACGGCCAACAAAGCCCTGTTGGCCGAACATGGTGGAGAACTCTTTGATCGCGCTCGACAACTCGGTCGTTCTATCGCTTTTGAAGCTTCGGTTTGCGGTGGTATACCCATCATCGCCAACATCAGCCAATGTTTTTCGGCCAACGAGATCATGTCGATCAAAGGAATTCTCAATGGCACCAGCAACTTTATCGTCACTCAGATGGACGAACAACGCTGGAATTATCTCGACGCGCTGCAGCAGGCCCAAAAGCTCGGCTACGCTGAAGCGGATCCGACGATGGATGTCGATGGCAGCGATGCGGCTCAGAAGTTGGCCATTCTTGCCCACTTAGCATTTGGTGCTCGCGTGCACTGGCGCGACATTCCGCGTGTTGGAATCGATCGTCTGGATGTCAAAGATATTCATTATGCACGCGAACTCGGATATCGCATTAAGCTGATCGCAGTCGGTCGGGTCACTTCCGCCGGACTGGAACTGCACGTATCGCCAACGTTGGTACGAATGGGAAGTCCGCTGGCCGAAGTCCGGGGGGCGTATAACGCGTTGACAGTCGTCGGCGATGCTGTCGGGGATGTTTTCTTTCACGGGCAAGGGGCAGGGCAGATGCCCACTGCCTCGGCGGTTGTTGCCGACATGATCGATACCGCAGTCGGTCGAACCGCTATAACCTTCCGAACGCTCGAATTGTGGTCTCAACGTGAATCGCGTGTTACGCTGAGAACCTTTGATGATTTACCCGGACGTTATTATCTTCGTTTTGAAGTCGATGATGTACCGGGCGTTTTATCTCAAATCGCAAAAGTGCTCGGCGAACATGCCGTTTCGATCGCTTCGATTATTCAACACGAACGACATCCCAATCGCGCTGAACCTACTGTCACGCTCGTAATCATGACGCACCAAGCGCCAGAAGGTGCCGCTCGAAAAGCGGTCAAGCAGATTGCCGAACTTCCAGTGGTGCATAGCGGCAGCACGCGGATGCGCGTTATGGAAGAAGCATAAGAACCAGCCAGGAAACGTCGAAAAATAATATAGGTTAGAACACAGGATTCAGTGGCAAAGGAAGCAAAAATCCATGAAATGGGCGATCATCATTCCTGACGGATGTGCGGACTTGCCGGTCGAAGCGCTGCAAGGCAAAACCTCATTGCAAGTAGCCAACATTCCTGCGATGCGCCATATCGCAAGCCAAGGTATTGTCGGCGCGACCAACAATACACCACTGCATTTATCCGCCGGCAGTGAAGTGGCCAACATGGTCTTGTTTGGTTACGATCCCGATCAATACTTCACGGGTCGAGCCCCAATAGAAGCGGCCGCGCAAGGTATTCAACTCGGACCTCATGATTGGGCCGTTCGCTGCAACTTGGTTACGATCGAAAACCAAACCATGATCGACTTCACCGCCGATCATATTTCAACCGCAGAAGCCACGGAACTGCTCGAAGCATGCCAAAAAGCTTTCGGTTCGGATGCTTGGAAATTCGTGCCCGGAGTCAGTTATCGCAACTTGCTGCTCCATCGCGGCGACGCCAATTCTCCTCCGCCGTTCAACGAACATACTCGCTCGTGGGCACCTCACGATATCACCGATCAATCGGTGATCGATGAATATCCTAGAGGTGCGGGGAGCGATATTCTCACTCGCATGATGGATGCGAGCGTCGACGTTCTAAAAGATCATCCCGTCAATAAAAAGCGAATCGCCGCCGGCAAAAAACCTGCTACTAATATTTGGCTGTGGGGCCTCGGTCGCGGACCGCAACTCCCTTCATTCCAGAGTCGATTCGGTCTGCGCGGTGCCATGATCACGGCGGTCGATTTGCTTCGCGGAATCGCCGCTCTGATCGGTTGGGACCGCATCGAAGTGCCTGGCGCCACCGGTTATCTCGACACTGATTATGCTGCCAAAGGCCGCTATGCGGTCGAAGCCTTGAAGACATACGATATCGTCTGCGTTCACGTTGAAGCGACCGACGAAGCGTCGCATGAAGGTCGTGTGGATGAAAAAATCAAAGCCCTAGAAGCCATCGATCGCGATATCGTCGCACCTGTTCACGCGGCCCTAAAACAATACGGTGAATACCGCATCCTGGTACTCCCCGACCATCCCACCCCTGTCACGACCAAAAAACACTCCCATGGCCTTGTTCCTTTCGCAGCTTGCGGCAAAGGAATAACGACACAAAATATTTCAACCTACGATGAACCCACCGCATCCACCGCCTCCTCTCAATTCCCGCACGGCTGGAAAATGATGGAGCAATTCATAACGGGTGACCTGTAAAAAAACACAAAATAACTAAGTTTTTTCACCAAACGACTTCAATTTCCCTGAAATTTTACTCAATCGGTTTTTCCTATGCCTCTGATCGTTCAAAAATTTGGTGGTACCAGTGTTGCGGATCCTGAGAAAATCTTGGCCGCCGCCCGCAAAGCGATTCGAGCTCATCAAGAAGGCAACCAAGTGATTGTCGTTGTCAGCGCCATGGGACACAACACCGATTTACTGATCGATCTTGCGCATCAGGTAAGCGACGATCCACCAGCCCGCGAAATGGATATGTTGCTCTCAACGGGCGAACAAGTCAGCGTGGCCCTAATGGCGATGGCTGTGCACAGCCTCGGGTACAAGGCCGTTTCGTTAACCGGAGCCCAAATCGGAATCCATACCGATAGCTCTTACACCAAAGCCCGCATCCGTTCGATCGCTACTGAACGAATGAGCCAATTGCTCAATGATGGCAACATCGTGATCGCAGCGGGCTTTCAGGGTATCGATGATCAACTCAATATCACGACACTGGGGCGCGGCGGTAGCGACACCACTGCCGTAGCGCTCGCTGCCGTTATGCGAGCCGATGCTTGTGAAATTCATACCGATGTCGATGGAGTGTACACGACCGATCCGCGTTTGCTCCCCGAAGCTCGCCACATGTCTCTGATCAGCTACGATGAAATGCTCGAACTGGCCAGCCTTGGGGCGGGCGTAATGCATAATCGCTCGATCGAGTTTGCAAAAAAGTTTGGCGTTCCCATACATGTTCGCAGCAGTTTCAGCGATACCAAGGGGACGATGATCATCAGCGAGCCGGAATCGAAATCGGTTCCCGTATGCGGTGCTGCTATGAATAAAAGCGAAGCTCGAATCACTATCCAAGGTGTACCCGACACCCCTGGCAGTAGTTACCAAATTTTTAAGCGAATCGCCGATCGTAAAATTACGGTGGACATGATCGTACAAAATGTCGGACAGGAAAATCGCGCGGACATATCGTTCACGGTTCCACAAGATGAACTCGCGAAAGCTCTGGCGGCAGTGAAAGAAGCAAAAGAGGTCGTGGGTGCCACAGGTATCACTTCGGATGATAAGGTCACCAAAGTTTCTGTGGTTGGAATGGGCATGGCGCATCAAACCGGCGTTGCTCAAAAAATGTTTCGTGCCCTCGCCAATGAATCGATCAACATTCAAATGATCACCACGAGCGAAATTAAAATTTCTGTGTTGGTCGAACGCGGACAATCACTCCCCGCACTGAGAGCTGTCCACCAAAGCTTTGAATTACATCGGAAACCTGAAGATGTAACCGACTGGAAACCTCGCTCCCAACGTCAGGAAAATCCAAACATCCAAGATGTTGTCGAACGCCTGCACATGCTAGATATGGAACAATTGACGCTCAGCGATATCGCGCTGACCGGCGACCAAGCGAGCGTCACGCTGGTCGGGGTCCCGGACCAGCCCGGATTGGCTGCGGAAGTATTCGATGTGGTTGCTGCCGCTGCAGTCTTCGTTGACATGATCGTTCAAAGTTGCGATGGCTTCAACGGTGATACCAGCATCAGCTTCACGGTACCCAAAGAGCAATTGGTAAGTTGCCTCAAGGCAGTCGAGTCATTGAAGTCTCGGTACAGCTTCCGCCGCATCGTCTCCAACGATAGCATCGCCAAGCTATCGGTCAGCGGTATAGGACTTCGCAGTCACACCAGTGTGGCCATTGGTATGTTCGATGCGTTGGCTCAAGCCAATATCAATGTGCAGATGATTAGCACCAGCGAGTTGAGAGTGAATGTGGTCGTATCGGCTAAGGATGGAGCGAAGGGCTTGGCGGCTTTACAAGAAAAATTTGCTGATAACTTACGTTAGTGTTTGTTTTGCCATTCTCAACTCGGGAAAACGTCGAGACATGACCTCAACAGGTATCATTCGGTGTTTAGCTCGAGTCGGTTCGACAGGATGGTTGGGTATTTTTGGATCGGTCCACTCGATCGCGCTGATACCGCGTGCGGGTGTCGTGGTCGCCACGGAACTGGGAGAGTTTGCCGCGGAAACGACGGCCATACTTTCAACCAGCGGCCACGAATCGTCGGCCCAGGCGAGCTTTTACGCAGGCGAACTGCTGCGTCCTCTATCGGATTCCGATGAACAAAATCGTCTAGATCATCAACGCTGGTGTTCGGATCATTGGATCGAAATCGAACAAGCTTTCAGCGAATTCACCGATCAACTTAGCATGATCGATTGCGAACGAACGCTCTGTGGACAGCATCTCATCATTTGGTTTCTCGGCGTGGGATCGGCAGAACTTGGCCCGCTAAGCGTTCGATTGGCGGAACGCTGGCGGTTATCGACGGTTCGTTTTGTGTCACCCGAAAATGTAAGATCGCTGACCGAAAAGAAAGAGCCACCTTCCTCTGCACCCACGGAGCCCTGCACCTGGCAAGACGTCCAAAGAGAAAGAGAAAGTTCCGAGAAACGATTCAGCAAAGCTGCTGCCAATTTACTGCAGGAACATGGAATCTATCAGCAAAAACTCCGCACCAGCTTTGCCGCGCATCCACACAACGCCCCAAATACGACGGCCGCGATGGTTCGTATCCGCAAACAGGGAGCTTATTGGACGCGCGGCCAAATCGCGAACCTCTTGGAGTGCTCGCAGCGCTATGGAGATGGCTGGCTACGGCCTACAACGCGGCAAGGCTGGCAAATATACGGCGTTTCGAAATCCAACTTACCGCGACTGATAAAAGAACTGGACAATCTTCTTCTGACAACTCAAGGAACCTGCGGCAACTATCCACGCAATATCACCTGCTGCCCACTTGCGCTGCATGGAGACACAATCGAACGCTATGCCTCCTCCCTCGCAACCGAATTAGAACGTCTTTTGATTCCTAAATGCCCAAGTTTTGAATCGATCTGGCTCAACGATACCCCTGCCGATTCTTTACCCGAGATTGAACACGCGACCTTGCCCCACAAGTTCAAGGTGGGTATCGCCACAAACTCACATGTTTGTACCGAAGTTCTCAGCAATGACTTGGCTATTGTCATTGGTCGTTCAAGCAACAATGCTTCGACGCTTATTGCGGATATCTATCTTGGTGGTGGACTCGCATTTCGCATCGATCGTCCCGATACATTTCCGCAATTGGCACGCTATGCCTGTACGATCCTCGCTGAAGATGTATTCCCCTTTGTGCATGGTTTGGTTCAAGCGTTTCAAAAGCATGCACCTCGCCGTCAAAGGCGAATCAGTCGTCTCAAATATTGGCTCGAAGCTATCGGACTGGAGCAGGTGTTACAACGAACACTACAAGAGTCGTCACGTTCCATAAAACTTCGACCTGAAATGGAGGGCCATTTGCGTCTGCTCGGAGCTGACCACCAGGGAGTGCACTCCTATCATGAGGCAACATATGTAGGCCTGAGCTGGAGAGCATGGGGCTTTCATTGCGAAGATGTCGAGTTGGTCCGCTATCTGAAAAGCGATGAATTTCCGTGGATGAAACATTGGTATTTGACCACGCATCAAGAGATCCTATTAGGTCCCTTGAATCGCGACGATATCGATTCATTCTCCATCGAGCTAGCTCGCTGCGGCTTGTCAAAATATGTCTTTGTCCCAACGGCAATTGATCAAGCAAAACCTGACGCGATCGCGAGACAAACTTTGCCCCAGGTGCTCAGTTGCGCATCTTTGCCCACATGTTCGTTGGCACTTTCAGATGCAGAAGGGCACAAGGAAGAATTGGCTGCGTGGTTGGCAGAGTTTCAATCCGTTTCGGGTTTGGATCTGAGCCAACGCAGTTGCCGCATATCGGGCTGCTCGAACAATTGTTCCCGACCACTCTTGGCAAGCATCGGTCTGATTGCGCACGGCCCGAACCGCTATGGCGTATACCTGGGTGGGAGCCATGCGCAGCAACAACTCGCGCGGTACACGGGTCGCGAATTCGCTTGGGGTATGGAACTGAAGGATTATCTGCGGCAATTATTCAGCAATACGAGTCTGGGTTAGAGTTCATCGGCAATTTTATCCGCTTCCCTGCAAGTTACAGGCTCAGATCTTTTGCGAGCGAGACTTTCTGGTGAACCAAAGCTTGTCCAAGTCCGGTTGTCCGTAAATGGCAATGGCCTAGTTCAAGGCCACAGCCCAAACGGCAGGACAGAACGCAGCGTCCGAAGCCTTAAACGGCGACAGGCGCATGAATGTGTGGATGGGGATGGTAGTCGATCAATTCAAAATCATCGAATTGATAGTCGAGGATACTGTTCGGTTTGCGTTTAATGACCAACTTGGGTAGCGGTCGAGGCTCGCGCGACAATTGCAATTGAGCTTGTTCAAAATGATTTGTGTAGAGATGCACATCGCCAAAGGTATGCACAAAGTCACCTGGTTCTAGGTCGGTGACTTTGGCCATCATCATGAGCAGCAAAGCATAGGACGCTATGTTAAAGGGTACTCCCAAAAACAAATCCGCACTCCGCTGATACATCTGGCAGCTCAATTTGCCGGAAGCGACATAGAATTGAAATAGTAAATGGCATGGAGGTAAAGCCATTTGTTCGATTTCGCCGACATTCCATGCGCTGACGATGAGTCGTCGCGAATCAGGATTGCGGCGAATCTGATTTTCCACCTGAGCGATTTGATCGATCACGCGTCCATCGGCGCACCCCCAGGCTCGCCATTGCTTACCATAGACAGGGCCAAGGTTGCCGTCATCGTCAGCCCATTCATCCCAAATCGATACTCGATTCTCCTTGAGATAAGCGATATTGGTTTCCCCTTTTAGAAACCACAGCAATTCGTGAATGATGCTCCGGAGATGCAGATTTTTCGTTGTAATCAGCGGAAAACCATCGGCGAGCGAAAATCGCAACTGGTGCCCGAATAAACTGCGAGTCCCCACTCCGGTTCGATCCGACTTATCGCTCCCTTCCTCCAGAACTTTCCGCATTAGACTTAAATATTGATCCATGACATTCCATTTCCTTACCGATTGCAATTTAATTTTTTTGGGCTGACCATGTCCAATGTCGATCGCTGGTCATAGTCACGTCGTCTCTGGCAAAGCCGACTGATTCTACCAGATTTTGGATTTCTTCGAGAGATAAGGCAGCCTGAAAACTTTGCCGGAACAACTGTCTCGCGACATCTGTTTCTGTACCCGCGTAATGCTGGACCAAGCGTTCGACCTCAGCGTCGTTTTGGGGTCGAGCGAGATCGCGCAGAAAAATTCGACCTCCTGGCTTTACCACTCGGACGACCTCCTGCAGAACAAGTAGAGGCTCGGGAATGTGGTGAATCAAGCTGTTCGAGATCACCGCATCGAAATAATCCTTGGCAAACCCGAGTTTCTTCGCGTCGCCATGATGCAGTTGTATTCGAGAGCGGAGTCCTTCCGCTTCCACATGATAGCGGGCTAGTTCCAGCATCGACACGGCTGCGTCACTCGCCATGATACGCAGAGTGCTATCCAAACGGCAGAGTTCTACTGGGATCAATGCCGTGCCGGTACCTAAGTCGAGAATATCATTCCCGGGACGTGTGGTTACCAAAAAGTCTTCTGCAAATTTACGATTAACGGTGGAGTGATCCATCGCATCGTATTCGGCAGCTTCCTCCGGCGTATCCATGTATTCCGGTTCTAGAACTCGAGAGAGCGAACTCATTTATACTCCGTCTCCTGCATCGCGAAACTCTTCCGGCAAGCCCGTCTGGTCGCTGGCCATTAAATAGAGGTGCCAAACCCAGAGTAGGGTCGCCGTCACAATGTAGGCAAGGGCGAAACTCCCCGATTGCTCCAGCATTTTGGCATCGGTTAACCACAGATCCGAAGGACCGAACCAAGCATTGCCGCCGAAGCCTGGCAAGAACAAGCGGGCACTTGGAAAAGGTGAATGAATGATACCAAAGAGAGTAAATATCGCAGCAACCATCATGCAAATCGCAGCTTTGTGCAATTTTCGATCGATCGCCAGAGCCAAGCAGGACGACCACAACAGGCTGACGATCAAAAAGCCATTGGACAACAGCATCGCGGTGGAAAGATTGCTTTTGAGAACATCTCCCTTTAGCGAGCCAGGATTGAGTCCCACCGAACTGGCGGCGGGATCACCCCAAATCTGTCCCACAAAATGAATCGACAGCAGAGCGAGCGCGGGAACACACGCGAAAGCGATCGCAGGATAATGCCTCTTCGGAGTTGCCATAAAACTTTGGCCGGTGATTTCAAGTCCGATAAAAAGCAGAATCGGATAAACGGCTGGTTTCGGAGTCCATTCATAAACGTAGCCAAAGAATCCCAAGACACCCGCGGCACCAACAAAGAGAGCAGTCGCGAGCGTATACGCCGCTCGGCCCCCCATCGCTTTGTAAGCAGGATGTCCAATGTAGGGTGTGGTCTGCACAACGCCGCCGCAAAGCGCCGCCGCAATGGTCGCGATCGCTTCGATACCGATTACCGTCGAAGTATTGTATTTATCCCCCGCCGCCGCCGCGCTTTCTGAGCAATCAATTCCTCCCACCACTGTGCCCAAGGCAAACGGAATCACAATAGGCAAATAGGGAATCGTATCCGACATTCTTGCGAGCCACTGAAAGTTCCAAACGCTCAACCACTCGTTCGGTAGAAGAGCTGCCGAGGCATTGAAAGATATCGAAGTGTTGTGGAGCCAACCCAATTGCAACATGACATAGTAGACCGCACCACCTACAAGCAACGCTCCAACGGTGCCAGGCAGATTTCCCGGCAAGGGGACCCTTCCAATCAAGGTGATCAAAATAATGGCCGTCGAAGCCAAGCCGACCACTGGATAATGCATCACTTCGAGCAACGGTAAGAAACTGATGAGGACCAAGGCGATCGCCGCCAAGGATCCCAAGAGTCCAGCGCGCGGGAAGAGTCGGTGAATCCAGTTGGAACCAAACGCGCAAAAAACTTTGAAGAACCCGCTGACCATCAAAGCGCAGATTCCTATATGCCAAGCGTAGGTGGCTGCCTCATTTTCAACCATTCCCAAGTTATTTTTTGCATGCAAAAACGCGGGGCCCAGCACAAACAAAGCAGTGCCAAAAGTACTGGGCGTATCAAGTCCCAGCGGCATTGCAGTTACGGAGCGACCCGTTTTGGCCGCCAAACGAAACGCTAGCAAAAAATACAAAAAATCGCCGACGAAAACACCAATGGCAGTGCCTGGCACCAAATGACGGAGTGCAAATTCTACCGGAAATTGAAAAATGGTACTCAGCAAGCTGACAATCAAGATCAAGCCTTCCAAATTGTCCAAAACCAAGCCGAAAAAGGCATTTACGTCGCCGCTAGAAGCCCATTGATACTTTTTTTCCATCCGGAAAACTCACTTGGCATCAGAATTGCTCCATTCCGCATTCCTGCCAAACTGACGTTCGTTAGCGGCAGGCGGAAAACCGTCATGGAATCTAACGGGTAGAAGAGGCAGATGTCAAAGGAGTGAGCGAATGGAAGGCTCCTTTGTCATAAAATTGTTTTGACCTCGGCTAGACGCTTGCCCTACAATAGGGTGATCCCCGAGCAAAGAGCATAGCGGAAGTGGATTCGCGAAAACGTACAGGTTATCGCATTTTGAGACACTCGCGCTGCAAATTCGCAGCAGCGAGCTTTTGGACAGGGACATGCCATGCTAACCGAAACTCACAAGGACGGTTTACCCAACAACACTATGGAAAGCGAGCTAAGCGATGAAGCCCTCTTCATTCGTTTTCGCGACACGAGCGACCGCGACCTTTTTGCTGTGCTGGTGAAGCGTTACGAGCGCGAAATGTTTGGATACCTCAAGCGATATTTGGGTGACCAGCAACTTGCCGAAGATGCATTCCAAGCAACGTTTATTGCCGTCTTTCGCAAGGCCGAACAATTCGAAACAGGCCGCACATTCCGCCCGTGGCTATATACGATTGCAACCAATAAAGCGATCGATGCTCAACGTGCAAAAAAGAGATCGCGTTTACGAAGTCTCGATGCAGACGCCTCATATTCGGGAAATTCGTCACAAAGCCACGGACGTCAAACGTCCATGCTCGAGCAATTGGTAGACACATCTGCCGATGTTCAAGGGGACAGTGCTCGCAGCGAAACTCGCCAAGAAGTGCGGGAAGCTTTAGAAGAATTGAATGACATCTCCAAGCAAGTTATCCATTTGGTCTATTTTCAAGGCATGAAATATAGCGAAGCGGCTGAGACGCTGGATATTCCGATCGGAACCGTCCGCAGTCGACTCCACATGGCGATTCGCAAACTTCAAGAAGTTTGGCAACGCAAGACCCACAAATAGTGGGCGTTTCGTAGACGCAGTTTGCAAAAAAGCGCGAACTCGAAGGCAGAAACTTGCGTTTCCTAAATAGGCATCAAGCTGCTCGTCGATGTAAATTGGGTCGATGTAAACTGGTAAGGGTAAGTTGCCACAGAGCGAATCGCTTGAATGATCGTTGTTTCTCAGACTTGGATCCCTTTTGCGAATGTCAGTATCAGACGAAGATCTCATAGGTTTTGCATTGGGTGCTTTGGAACCCGCCGAGCACGCTCGCGTTGTGGCGGCGTTGCAAGTCAACCCAATTTTGCGCGAGCGACTGGCGGAGATAACAGCAGCGCTCATTCCGCTGGATCAGATCCTTGAAGAAGAATCTGCTTCTCCTCCGGGACTAGTCGACGAAACTCTGGCGCGTATTGCCAACGAACCGTTACCTGGAACTAGCGATAATCGATCGATCGGACAGTCAAGGTCAACGAACCGTACCGTTCGCCTGAGAAATAACGACACAGACCTCGAAGAATCTCCCAGTCGTTTTCGGCTCTGGGATACACTGGCACTCTCAACAAGTATTCTTTTGGTAAGCAGTTTGCTTTTCCCCGCATTGCTCAACGGAAGATCGCTGGCCCGGCGAGTTCAATGCGCTCATAATCTTTCCTCTCTCGCATCATTGCTAACCCAATACGCCAGCCTCGCCACGGATGGCCGAATTCCTGAAGTTCCGCGCGATGGCTACCGAAGCTTTGCAGGAATCTATGCAGTCCAACTCAACGATGCTTATTTGCTTGAAAATGCGAAGCAACTTTGGTGCCCGAGTATGTCATCTTTCAGTCCCGACTGCGAAATGACTCTGCCCAAAGATGAACAGTTGCGACAAGCAAGCAATGCTGAGTTGGCCTTGTTCCAGAGCTGGGTGGGTGGAAATTATGCGTACAATTTGGGTGTGGTTGATGGACGCAGATTGAAGGCACCACGCTACCTGGGTCGAACTCAGTTCGCTTGGCTCGGAGACGCTCCGGTGATTACTGGGAGCGACAACCTTCCCATTTTCTCAAGAGTTCATGAAGCATTTCCGAATAGCGAACTCAGTTCATCAGCAGGCTCCTCTGTACGATGGTGGACGATCGTGGGGAGTTTGGATCCAAACTGTGATGATGCTCGGTGCGATGGCCGAATGACGTGGCTATCCCACGAAGGACGGGGTTTCAATATTGTCTTCGAAGATGGGCATGTTGCTTTTATCAGCGTAAAAGGCATCTCGCCGGAGGGTCTCGCCCCCTACCTCAATCACGCGGGAAGCTTAGAAGCAGGTGTGGAACCCAACGACTCTGCATTGGGCCCCAGCCCGTTTGGCCCTTGGACATTGACGCCTGCCCTCTCCCGCTCAGCGCGCTGATCCATTAGACTGAAGCATAACTGGTTAATGCTGGTTAGGTTAATGCTGGTTAAGCTTGAGTATCTTGACTTGACTGGTCTTAATCTTATTGGCAGGTTCCCTGCGGCTTTACTCTCACGCATCCGATTTAGATGGCACTTATGACGGCTTCCAAAAAACGCTTAGCTCACCACGTTTTTTTCACATTACAAGACGCTTCTGAAACAAAGATCCAAGATTTAAAGGCCGCTTGCCACAAGTACCTTGATCAGCATCCTGGCGTTGATTCATTTGCAGTAGGTGTTGTGAACCCCGATCTAGCTCGCCCAGTCAACGATCGAGCGTATCATGTCAGTTTGCATGTCGTCTTTGATTCGCGCGAATCGCATGACATCTATCAAGTGGCTCCTCGGCATAATGAGTTCATTGCCGAGCAGAAAAGCAATTGGTCACAAGTGCGAGTCTTCGATAGCGACTTGGATTAATTACCGCGAAAGGCGATTATGCAACATTCCATACCAGTGGATGAACTGCCTCCGCGCGGCGAAGAGATGGCGAAAGCTGTTCAGACTTGTGTCCATTGCGGCTTTTGCCTCCCAACATGCCCAACCTATCAGGTTCTCGGACAGGAGACCGATTCTCCTCGAGGACGCATTTTTTTGATGAAGGAAGTTTTAGAAGGAAAGCTTGAAGTCCAAGATGTTCAAAAACATCTCGACCAATGCTTAGGTTGTTTGGCTTGCCAAACATCTTGTCCTTCTGGGGTTCACTACGGCGATCTTATTAGCCCTTTTCGCGATTGGGTTCGAGAAACTGGTAAGCAACCTTGGTCGTTACGCCGTTGGATCGCGAGCTTGGTGCTTCCCCGCCCTTGGCTCTTTCGACTCGCATTGCAAGCGGGCCAACTCGTCCGGGATAGATTGTGGCTTGTGCCTCCACCGCTCCGTCCCATGGTGGCGATGGTGCCTCCCGAAATACCAAAACGAGTTAAACTTCCGGAGTTCACTGCAGCTCAAGGCAAACGACGCGGCACCGTGGCCTTGCTTGCCGGTTGTGCTCAGCAAGTACTTTCGCCCGACATTAATGCGGCCACAATTCGAGTTCTCTCGCGTCAAGGTTTCGATGTCATTATTCCCACCGCCCAAGGTTGTTGCGGTGCTTTAGCGTGGCACGTCGGCAACGGTCCACTCGCTAAAACTCATGCTCGCGTAAATCTCAAGGCCTTTGATGTGCCTTGTGATGTGATACTCTCCAATGCCGCCGGCTGTGGATCCGGCTTAAAAGAGTATGGGTTAATTCTCAAAGGCGAAGCAGACGAAGAGCAGGGGAAGAGTTTTGCCAAGCGAGTTCGGGATGTCTGCGAGTTTCTGGACGAAGTTGGACTGATTGACCCGCCAGTTTTTGCGACGCCCATGCGTATAGCATATCACGATGCTTGCCATCTCGCGCACGCTCAAGGAGTAACTTCGGCTCCAAGAAGACTGCTCCGGCGGATCAAGAACATTCAGCTCGCTGAGCTCGAACAGGGTGAAATCTGCTGTGGCTCGGCGGGGACTTACAACATCGATCAGCCATCGATCGCCGCTGAATTGGGGAAACGCAAAGCGGAAACGGTAATCGCGACGGGAGCAAGTTGCCTGGTGACGGGCAATATCGGTTGCATGGTTCAAATCCACCAATCGCTTGAAAAGCTTGGACACCCATTACCCGTATTGCATACGATTCAAATTTTGGATCAAGCATACTCGGCTTAATCAAATTAAAAAACAAGGGTTGGTCACCGAGATGACCAACCCTCTCTTAGTCGATATTACAGATCGCCGCGGAACTACAAGATCTTCTTCAAGTTTTCGGAACCTGGCTTGGGAATGAAGTACCGCATGTTGGCATCGGGCTTCAATGGCGGTTCGTCGTTGATGGTTTTCATGGAATCAATATCAGCGAGCGACAATTGGCTGTTGAGGCATTCATCCCAGCTCAGTTTTTTACCGCTGTAGGTTGCCATGCGTCCCATGATCGAAGTCAATGTACTGTAGGCGCCGTATTCGCCTTCATTGGGGATTTCGCCTTTGCGTAGCGATGCAAACAAGTCATAGTGCTCTTCCTGCCATCCATCTTGACGGCCATCATGCTTCCAAACGACATTGTTCTTGTTGTCGTAGATGGTCGCGCCGCTAATGTCGCACCAACCCTTGGTTCCATGAGCGAACTCGGAAACCGAGCTCCATGTTTCTGGAACGTGGCGGCATTGACTCAATAGCTTAGAACCACCTTCATACGTGAACTCGACAAAGTGGTGATCATAAATTTGACCGAAGTCAATTCCGTCACGAACCTGTCGACCACCTTGGCCTTGAGCTTCTTTCGGATAGCCCTTCATCACCCAGTTGATCACATCTAAGTTGTGAATGTGCTGCTCGACGATATGATCACCGCAGATCCAGTTGAAGTAATACCAGTTTTGAATCTGATACTCCAGTTCGGTCCACTTGGGATCGCGAGCTTTCACCCACACACCATCGTTGTTCCAGTAGGCTCGAGCCAACAAGATGTCGCCGATTGCACCTTCGTGCAGTTTGGCGATCGTCTGCTTGTACGACTCTTCATGATGGCGCTGCAAACCAACCGCAACCGCTAAACCTTTCTTCTTGGCCACTTCGTTGGCCGCCAACACTCGACGCACACCAGGGGCGTCGGTGGCTACTGGCTTCTCCATAAATACATGCTTGCCAGCTTCGACGGCCGCTTCGAATTGGATAGGCCGGAATCCGGGAGGTGTTGCCAAAATGACCAGATCGCAGTCGGTCGCAAGCACGCCTTTATAAGCATCGAGTCCTACAAAACGACGGTCGTCCGACACATCAACTCGTTCGCTGTGCTTCCCCTTGATCGCCCGCATCGCTTGTTGCAGTCTGCTTTCAAATGCGTCCGCCATTGCAACCAGCTTGACGGCACCCTGCTTCTCGGTGTTCAACGCTTGAATACATGCCCCAGTTCCACGACCACCACACCCAATCAATCCGACTTTGATTTCATCGCTACCAAACGCATGAGCACCGCGGGCAATTGGGAGTGTGTTCATCACCGCTGTGCCGGCCATAGCACCGCCAGCAACCAATAGTGATGAACTCTTTAGAAACCCACGACGACTTGAGTCGGTCGCACCGGCTCCCTTGGTATCTGCGTTATTTTCCACGACGTTTTCCTGACTCATCCGGCCACCCCGTTCAATAGAGAGAATAGTGAAGCAATGCTTGAAATGAATTTGCCTTGTTGATGTCTAACAGCATTCGCGATCCAAACGATCTGCAAACGATTGCTCTGACGCTGCTTCTAGACGGAACTTCTCGTTCCCACTCTTTGCTCTAGAAACCCTCGCCGATTCGACTCGTTGCCTTTTGATTTTACCCCTCGGCACGGGAGTTTTCTACGCGTCGGTTGCTGTCAACCCAAACAAATAGAGGTAGGTTCGAAAGGCGAGATTTCGTCAGACATTCGCGGTCGCGATCGACCGGCTGTCATACGCTTGTGCACAGCAAACCGAATTCAACCTTGTTCTTTTGCTGCTTTTACTATCGTACCCTACTTAAGAAGTAGTTGCAAGAACGCAAAAGCTGGGTATTCGCAGAGAAAAAGATGAAAACCGAGGGTAAATCCCTCCAAAAGTCAAATAAAAAATAAAAGGGAGAATGCATCCTTGCATTCTCCCTTTTCCGTTGCAGCAGCCATCCTTGACCGCGAACCGATTCCATTGCTGGCAGTGCGAACCTTGACTTTAGAACAATATTTCCAATCCGACCGAGCCACCGTGGAACAGTATTTCATCGTTGGCGAAGAAAACGTTGCCTTGAGCTGGGTTAACGTTGGTAATAGGCTGATCGACTGCCAGAGCAATTCCATCGATGTACCACAACTCATACCCGGCTGTGAGATACAGGCTTCGGTAGAGGCGATACTTGCCAACAACTCCCCACTCAATAAATCCTGCCAAATCTTCGTCATCGTTTCCGCGATTCACCAACGTGTTTGCACCGTTGCGAACGATCGTGTTGCAATCGTAGAAGTTTGCTGCGACTCCGAGGCGACCGCGTTGGCCAACCATTAAACGTTGGCTCATTGGAAACATCCAATCACCACCGATTTGTACGCCGACCAGTGTGTTGTCCGCTTGTTGGTTGAAGAAACCACTATTTCCACTTGCGCCTTGTGACACGAAAGTCAAATCTTCCTCGATATCGATGATGCGAAATCCATACACAACACTGAAGATATCCCATGCCCAACTTTTCTTATTGATCTCATAACTTTGATACTCAGTGCGATAAGACTGTGAGTGAAACGTTGCGCTATTGAAAGCCTCAAGATCTGCACCGACAAAGGCACCGGAAGCGAAAAGAACGCTATCGGGATCAGCCGTGCTGACAGCGCTCGAACCTGACGTCAACCAATCGATCGGTCCGACAATACCGACTTCCCAACCATCGGTGCAGTTCCACTTTTTACCCAAAGTAAATCTCGTACCCGCTTCATGGTTGAACCCACCCAACGCATAAGATCTCGATAAAGAGAAGTTATCTTCGCCTTCTCGCATGATCCACAACGCTTCCGCTGTGCCGACGAATCCATCGTGACAATTGATTTCACATAGATTGCAGCCATAAGGTCCGCTTACTCCACCTGCGCTACCTGCGTGATGTTGATGCTGACCTTGGTGCCCAACCGCTTCATAAGCTAAAGCGGCGTGATGGCCTTGAATAACGCTGGAGTCAGCTAATACCTGGTTTCCGTTGGTGAAGAAACCGCCAGGAATACTATTGCCTGCGAGTACCTGGGGCTGGGGCGGGGCAGGTGGCCTCGGTAGGCCCGGAGCAATCAACTGCTCGCCCGGTTGCAATTCGCTTTCCAATTGCTGACGGACTTGCAAGCCAGGCACCTGATAGGTTGCGTTGGGTTGCGGAACATTGATGTCCGTGAAACGCTGCTCTTGCCCCATGGATTGGGAAGACGTCAACATCCAACCGATTCCGAGCGCAAGCAAGCACTTGGCAGCTACCTGTTGGCCATTGCTGGTTTTGAGGAAAAACTTATGCGACATTTTTGCCCCCGGAACTTCTAACGAACAGTAATCTTGTCTTTAACTGGAACTAAGCAGAGTTTGCGAATAAGTTGCAACACTTCACGAGCCTGCTGTTCTGTATCTGCCTCACCACAAATCTCAATACAACGATCACTCGGTACGATTCGAAGCGTTGTATTGGGATACAAGCGTTGAAGATTTTCATTGAGTTTGCTGATCTCTACCGCAGCGGTCTTCTCCGGCGGCAATATCTCACCCACTCGGATATCTGCGGTTTCCATCTTGGGCTCACCGTTGGCCTCCTCGATCCACAATGTCGCTCGAGTCACACCGACCTTACCCGGCAGCAAAGCGACTTCACCATCGGACGTAACAATGGCTCTACAGACGGAAGTATCGTCTACCTCACATTTGACGACATCTTTTTCGCCAACACGAAACGTCGTTAAAGCGACTGTTCCCACCTGAATCCTGCGATCCGCAGGCTTCGAATATTTTTTCACCGCGGCCAAAGTAGCTTCTGTGATTTTTTCAGCATCGACCACAACCGGTGCAACCAAATCGGGCGACCCCGCTAAATTGGCATTCTCTCGATCTTCCACATCGATCGCTTCAGGACCAGACGGCCTTGCGATAGTCGGCGCACTCATTGCAAGAGCGGGTGACGATGCTGTCGGTGTGACCACCTCGGCAAGCTCAGCAGCTTTCGGTACCTCTGAATTTGTCGCTGCTACATCGAGAGGAACCGCCGCGATGATCATCGGTGCAACTGGTAAATTCGGTGCGGCAGCAATATTCGCTGGCTTCGCAGCCAGATCAGGTTGCTGCGAAGGTGGCAACGCCGACACTTTCGAATCGACGTCCTTCATTCTGTGTGATGTTGCATTTTCGGTTTTGCTGGCCACAACCTGCGGAGTTGTGCTTGGCTTAACAGCGGCGACCTGAGTCTTGTTCGCTGGTGCATTGGATACGGAAATGGGCTTGGCATCCAAGCCCTCCCGATTGCCAGCCAGTGCACTCGGTTGCTGCCCCAACACGATTGCTTTGGGACGTATCAATATCGCATCGCGTTTCAATTCATTCTTTTCGGGACTCGAGGGCTTTATACCACTGGGGGCAACCGTCAGTGAACCCATCGGCGTTGCTGCTTTGTCCAATTCTTTAGGTGCAATGGGACGGCTAACTTCCGGTTTTATATCACTCGGTACCGCAGCGTCTACTGTTTTCGCCGACAGCGCCGCTTTTGTTGAGGGAGCAGGTTTTGCAGTTGATACTGTGGCGGGCTTGGACGGTGCAGACAACAATTGAGTATCGCTAGGCACAGCCGTCTCATTAGCCCCAGCTATTTTCGATGTCGGCAGCATTGCAGGTGGCGATAAATTCTGTACAGGTGCCGCAGGCAACTTCGCAGACACATCCTTGGCATCCGTAGCTTTCAATATCGTCGGCGCTGCAGGTGGCAGTACTTTGGATGCAATCGCTGGCGCCGAAGCTGGACCCTGCGTTAATGCTGGCGCCGTTATTGCTGTCTTCGGTACCGACGCCGGTTTATCGCTCAATCGAAACGAAGCAGGTGACTGATTCAACTTCGCGTTATCGAGGCTGGCCGAGGATGACGTAGCCGACTGCGGAACTCCCGGTGCACTGGACGCTCCCTGGCCCCCAAATTTGATCGATACCGGCTCCTGTCCATTAGCAGCAACGCGAACATTGATCCTCGTGTCGTTTGGATTTGCTTTGGCAACGCTGTTGGTTACTGGCGTAGCCGCAGGCACTGGGGCTATTGATGGCACTGGGGCTAGTGATGGCACTGGGGCTAACGTTGATGCCGATGCTGGTGGTGTTGACGACACATGCACTGCGAGCATCGGCAGTGTTGTTGCTGGAGCTATCTTTTCTGTTTGAGATGTCACCGGCCGTGCGACCGTGGGCTGAGCGGTCACGGAGGGTGGCAAAGAGCTTGGAAAAGTCGGAAGAGTCAGAACAGGAACCGCTTTGGGCTCCTCCTTTTTATCTGCGTTTTCATCGGCGATCAAAAGCGAACTGGGGGCTACCAGGCACAAGGAACAAATCAAGCGCCGAACCGCTTGGCGTCGTTGGGCATCGGTTTGTTTCTTTAGGGGCAAACGCATGCCCAGACTCCTTCTTCGCTAAATCGAATGGAAAGTCGCCAAAATAATGGGCGGGAATAACTTAAGCGAACCGCCGTTCATGCTTCGCTACTCTTGGGCCCGTCCAAACGCATGCCAACTTGTCGTTTTCGCGATTTGGGCTTTCGCGAAAGCAGGCGCGGTTTCCCACTCGTTACTTCTTGTCACTCCTACCTATCGGGATTCGGGTTATGCCGAGTTGAACGAATTTGCTAGATCTAACAAACGTAACGATCGCAATCGTAATTCCACGCCCCTCGAGCCCACCCTTTAGGGCCTCCTCCGACAAAATTCCGTCGAATTCCGGTTTGAATTACCTGGAATCGCCCCCCCTTTCAACTACCGACCCCACGATTTAATCGCTTTGGCGCATGATGTCATGGTTGTTTTTGTCAGCAGCCTCAACGAGACATTGGCAATCGGCGATGTGATCTAACGAGTATTCGCGCAGAATAGTTGGGATTAGCGAGCTGCGATTGACGATCCGTAGGGCGTTGGGCTATAAAGTTTGCTGCAGGATTGTAGGAAAGTTTTTGTCTTCGACGAAGACACTTACCTATGAGCTTTTGTTCAGTCTGGATAAGCCAAATTGTCGAAGGTCCTTCGAAAAGCAAAGGACCTGTGTATTCCGCCGATGCGAAATGTATTTGCGTCTAAATGCGATCGCGGTAGACGAACCTTTGAGGTTGCCGCTCTGAGCGAGATCGAGGGTGACGCAGAAACAGGTAATGCAAAAACATGAGGGTGTCAGACACTGTTTTTGCAGGTGTACTTCCCGTCTCGGGACCTTTAGTCAAGCAACTTTTGGTCCAGAGAATCGGTGCACGAGTTCGCGAATCGGATTGGGAGTTCATTGACAGGCCATTCCGCAGGAGTAGTTAGAAAATGTCGAATGAAATTGTAAAGCAGTTGGTAGAGGCCGGTGCACATTTTGGACACCGCGTCAGCCGCTGGAACCCGAAGATGGCACCTTACATCTACGGGCGTAAGAATCTGATTCACATCATCGACATCCGCGAAACATTGCGTGGATTGTTGCGAGCCAAGAAGTACCTCAGCCAAGTCGCCGCCGGCGGAAGCTTGGTCTTGTTTGTTGGCACCAAGAAGCAAGCATCGGACATCGTTCAGCGTGAAGCGGCCCGCTGCGGAATGCCGTTTGTCAGTGAACGCTGGTTGGGTGGTGCACTCACCAACTTCCGCACCATTCGTAGTCGGTTGGGTCGTCTGGAAGAACTCGAAGCCTTGATTCACAGCGAAGAGTTGAAGACTTACTCCAAGAAAATGCAATCGGCATTGAACCGCGAGTACCGCAAGATTTATCGCAACTTGAATGGTTTGCGAACATTGAACCGAGCTCCTGAATGCTTGGTCATTATCGATCCGAACAAAGAAAAGAATGCTGTCAAGGAAGCCAAACGTTTAGGCATCACGACCGTCGCGTTAATCGATACGGATTGCAACCCCGACTTGATCGATTTGCCAATTCCAGGAAACGATGACGGGATTCGATCGATTGACTTGATCGTATCTCAGTTGGCTGATGGTGTTCTGGCGGGTCGTGCGACCAATCCAGAACTGCAGAAGCAGTCCGGTGGCGATGCTGCCACCGCGAAAGCTGCAGCACTTGCCGCGGCTGAAGCAGATAAGAACTAATCGTTTATCTAGAATAGACGGAAGTCCAATATTCGCCCGTGTACCTTTTGGTTCCGGGCGACAATTGTTTTGGGACACACAGTAAGTTCGATTGATGTTTTAAATCCAACTTCGATCGATCAATTCAACACACAAAGAAACATTCTAACAGGAGCGAAAAATACAATGGCAGAAATCAGCGCCGCCCAAGTGAAAGCGTTTCGTGAAAGAACCGGTTTGCCTTTAATGGACTGCAAGCAGGCCCTGAACGAAGCCGAGGGGAACGAAGAGAAGGCCATCGAAATCCTTCGCAAACGGGGCGAAAAATTGGGCGAGAAGCGAGCTGATCGCGAAACTGCGTTCGGTCGTTTTGGTCTGGCAATCTCCGCTACCGGTACAAGTGGAGCGATGGTCGAATTGAAATGCGAAAGTGCACCGGTAACACAAAACGAAGAGTTCATTCAATTGGCTGCGGACTTGGCCAAAGCCCTATCGACCTCGAAGGTGACAACACCCGAGGAACTGTTAGCCCAGAAATCACCTAGCAAGCCTTCCGTTACTTTGGCCGATCAGTTGTCGGATATGTTCAACCGCATCCGCGAGAAATTTGAAATTGGTCGTATGTATCGTTTCGATGGTCCAACCGGAGGCTATTCCCACAACAGCGGAACGGTTGCTGGAGTTCTACTATCGATCGAAGGTGGAAATGACGAGGCGGCGAAAAACGTTGCCATGCACATCGCAGCGATGAAACCGCTGTCGCTTGGCAAAGAGGACCTCGATCCGGTCTTGGTCAACAAAGAGCGCGAATTGCTTCGCGCTGCCGCGTTGGCAGAAGGTAAACCTGAATCCATTGTCGACAAAATGGTTGAAGGACGACTCAAAAATTTCTATGCCGAACGCGTTCTGCTCGAGCAACCCTTCGTCAGGGATGATAAGCAAACCGTCGGTCAGTATGCTAAAAGCGTTGGTATGACCGTCAAAGCATTCGTGCATAATGTTTTAGGCCAAGTTGGCTAACGACAATACGCTAATTCGCATCCAAAACGCCGCGATTTAGCGTGCTTTTGCTCTCCCCCGCGATTGAATTCCATGGATTTGATCGCGGGGATTTGTTTAGAGGTCCTCTATTTTTCTTGCTTCGAAACTCGAGAGTTTCCATGACAACCAGCGACACAGCAGCACCGCATTATCGAAGAGTCATTTTAAAACTTAGCGGCGAAAGTCTCGCTCATGCCGGAGAGCGTGGCATCAGTATGGATGAAGTCCAAACGATTGCGATGCAGATCAAAAATGCACATGACCTAGGATGCCAAGTTGCCGTTGTTGTAGGGGGTGGCAACATTCTGCGAGGAGCTCAGTTTAAAGGCAATGGCGGCGCGTTGATTCATGAAGCGACCGCGCACTATATGGGAATGCTCGCCACCGTCATCAATGCTCTCTCGCTGCAAGATCCGCTTGAAATGATCGGTTGCCAATCCAGAGTGATGTCGGCGGTCAAAATGGATGGCGTTTGTGAACCTTTCATTCGACGTAGAGCCATTCGTCATTTGGAAAAAGGGCGCATTGTGATCTTGGCTGGAGGAACCGGAAATCCATTCGTGACCACCGACACTGCCGCTGCCCAGAGAGCTTTGGAATTGGAAGCCGATATCGTTTTGAAAGCGACCCGGGTCGATGGCGTGTATAGCGATGACCCCGAAAAAAATCCACATGCCATCCTGTACCGAGAACTCGATTATGATGTGGTCATCGAAAAAAGCCTGCGAGTGATGGATGGTACCGCGATCGCACTCTGCCGAGAACATAAAATGCCCGTGCTGGTGTTCAATTTTAAGAAGGATGGCAACATCGTTCGTGCCGTAAGCGGTCAAAAAGTTGGTACACGAATCGGTCCAAGACTAAAACCGGGCGAACCTTTGCTTACGCTCGCCTGATAGACTGAAAATAAAGGACAGATAAGAGCTTTGGGAAACGAAATATAAAGCACCAACGGCCTGGCTGCGATCAACCGGACCTATTAGGCGACAACCTTAGCAGCGGTTTTCGAATTGCCACACAACCCTAACCCTAAAATTAAAAAACCATTAAAAATATCTGCTGTAAAAAGTAATCGAGCAGTTTGTATCCTCTTAAACCACGAAGGAAGCCAAACGATGACAACAGAAGAGATCCTTCTCGATGCAGAAGACCGAATGGACAAGGCGATTTCAATTCTGAAACACAATCTGGCGGGTATTCGCACCGGGCGAGCCAACCCGGGATTGGTGGATTCGGTGCGAGTCGAAGTCTATGGATCGCAGACCCCGCTTAAACAACTGGCCAGCGTTGGTGCTCCAGAACCGCAACAAATCGTGATTCGTCCCTTCGATCCAAGTATCATTAAAGAGATTGAAAAAGCGATTGTCGCCAGCGATCTTGGACTTAATCCCCAAAGCGATGGGCGATTAATTCGCTTGAACGTCCCTCCCTTAAGCACCGAAGTACGCAAAAAAATGGTCGCTCGTATCAAGGAACTCTGCGAAGAATGCAAAGTTTCGGTGCGTAGCATTCGTCGCGATGCCAACAAAGCTGCTGACAATGCGGAAAAAGAAAAACTTTGCAGTGAAGATGATCGAGATAAGCTTAAGGAAGAAATTCAAGAGTTAACTAAAAAATATGAAGCTGAGGCTACGGAACTCGCCAAGGCAAGAGAAAACGATGTGATGGAACAGTCCTAATCCCTATCCATTCCGTGGGTGCAGAATAGACGTGTCTCAGAACTCCAATCAAACTCTGGAATTTTTCTGCCCCAAATGCAATCAGCGCTTGCGAGCCGCTAGCCGCCTTGCCGGTCAGCGGCTCGTTTGCCCTAAATGCCAACAAAACGTCAAAATACCAGGGATCCAAAATTCTCAAAATGATGATGCTCAATGGTTAGATCTGGAAGCTCCAGGCCCAGCAACTCAGACGCAATCGGCCAACCCAAAAACCTCTGATGACATCGATATTCTTGGCGGAGATATCTTGAGCCCGGAAACGCCGCAGCCAAAACCACGTTCGGAAGGCAAAGAGGTTGCCAAAGGTTCTTCCAACGCACCACTCAAAAAAAATACTCCCGCCGCTTCTCCTCCCGTCGCAAGACCAGAGTCGCCACCTAAGTCCAGCACTTCTAATTCGGACTCAGGTGCTTTGACGAGCGAACCAGATACTTCGCCTGCCGACGATGAACTCCCAATGCTCGCCCCAGAGTCGCCCGTATCCTCGGCAAATGTTTTCGCATCTGATCTTTTCGCTTCGATTCGTCTTGAGGAAGCGGCTACCAAACCTGTTGGCTCGACACCCGCTGCTCCGAAATCGAAGTCGAAGGATGTGATGGATGCGAAAACGGAATCACAGGATTCCGAGTATCGGATCCTATGTCGAACTTGTGGTACGCCACAATATGTGCCACTCCGCAAGCAGGGTAAATCGATTCGCTGTCCCGATTGCCACAGCGAGTTCGTCATTCCTCCACCACCGCCGAATTGGAACCCTAAAGCGGCAACCTCAAAAGCTTCACCGAAACGTGTTGACCACGAAGTGCAATTGGCTCCCATCAGTGGACCTGAAGTTGTAACACCCGAACCAACGCGAAAGTCTGCTCAGGAATATCTGAATAAAGCTGAGCAAGCCAGCATCGACGACCATCTGGATAATGTGTACTCCGCGAGCGATTTTGATTCGCGGGAATTCGTTCGCCGCAACGTCCAGATTTTCAGCGATTTACTGGTCTGGGCCCATTTGCTTCCGTTGGGAATTCTTACGGGAATTGCGATGGCCACCTTGCTGGCACTAGGTCAAATTTTTTCCGACAAAGTACCCCCCGTGGTTTTTGATCTGATCGGCTTGCTCATCGGTGGCTTGATCCTGGGTATTCATTTCCTGTGCGGTTACGCATTGGTTGACGCTGGTGCTCATCGACGCCAACAAACCCGCTTTTGGCCACTTGGAAATCTGCCAACGCTCTTCGGAGAAGGACTGCCGGTGTTAGCAGCGAGCGTATTGAGCGCCGCTCCGGGCGTCTTGCTTGGCAGCATCGCGATATTGCTGGGTGTTTCGACCATCGTATCGATCATTCCCATTCTATTGTCGTTTTGGATCCTTTTTCCTATCACTCTCCTTTCCATGTTGAATTCGGAAACAATCTCCGCTCCTTTTTCAGCGAAAGTCTTTTCATCGTTGGGTCCTGGCAGGGAAGAATGGGGTGCGCACTACTTTAAAACTGGTCTGGTCTCATTTATCGCATTCTTGATACTCAGCGTCGGTTTAACGAACACAGTTATTGCGGTTCTTTCGGGTATCGCGTTACCTTTAGGCTTGTTTTATCTCTACTATCAAACGGGATTACTCGGTTCGCAAGTTGCACAATGGTTGGATGTCGACATCGGTCACGCCGATGAGGAATCCACAAGTGAAGCGTTGCCCCGATAGCTCTCTTGTATTTATTCCAACGCATCCTTCCCAAGTTTGCTCTGCTGGATTCCACATGTTAACACCGACCGCCGCACAATTTGGATTTGAAAAGAGTCGCCAAGCGTTTGAACGCGCTTCGAGCCTTATGCCTGGAGGTGTGAATAGTCCAGCCCGCGCTTTTGGTGCCGTGGGGGGCCATCCGCTGTTCATTCAACGCGGTACTGGTCCATTCCTGGTGGATATCGACGGTAACCATTACCTCGATTACATCGGCAGTTGGGGGCCGATGATTCTGGGCCATGCCCATCCAGTCGTTATCGAAGCCATCCAAAAGGCGGCAGAGCAGGGGACAAGCTTCGGCGCACCCACAGGCCGCGAATCCGAACTTTCTCAACTGATCATAGAAGCGGTACCATCGATCGAAAAAGTTCGCTTGGTCAGCAGCGGAACCGAAGCAACCATGAGTGCTATTCGACTCGCTCGCGGCGCAACAGGACGCGAAAAGATTATCAAGTTTGCCGGTAACTATCATGGACACGCTGATAGTTTATTGGTCGCAGCCGGAAGCTCTGCCGCGAATCTCGGTGTACCCGACTCACCCGGCGTCACACTCGGCACCTCCCGTGATACGATTGTTCTCGAATATAACGACGCTGCCTCGATTCAACGAGTATTCGATGAAATGGGAGCTCAGATTGCTGCGGTTATTCTCGAGCCCGTCGTCGGAAACATGGGACTTGTCTTGCCTGACCCTCATTTTCTCAAGACACTTCGAGTTTGCACCGAGCAGCATGGTAGCGTCTTGATTTTTGATGAAGTGATGACCGGATTTCGTGTTGCTTACCAAGGTGCGCAGTCGCGACTCGGTATCAAGCCTGATCTCACCACACTTGGAAAGATCGTAGGTGGAGGCCTCCCGTTGGGCGCTTACGGTGGTCGACGCGATCTCATGGACCACGTGCTTCCCGCTGGAAAAGTTTTTCAAGCGGGTACGCTCAGCGGTAATCCGCTGGCAACTGCCGCTGGTATCGCCACACTCAAGATATTGCGCGACCAATCACCTTACGAATACTTGGAACAGCAAGCGGAACGACTTGCCACCGGCCTCAGCCAGGCCGCTCAAGCCGCAGGCGTCGCCCATCGCGTGCAGCGAATGGGTAGCATGATGACTTTATTCTTCACCGACACCGATGTGGTCGATTGGCCTTCGGCCGCTCGAGCGGACCGCAAAAAATTTGCCAACTATTTTTGGGGTATGGTACGGCACGGCGTCTACATGCCTTGCAGCCAATTCGAAGCGTTATTCTTCTCGGCTACACATACTCCTGATCATATCGATTACACGATACAAGCAGCCAGAAAAGTCTGCGCTGCATTGTAAGTTTAATGCGACCAAGGGCCTTCAGTTAATGCTTTATTGCAACTTCTGTTTTCGTTCAGCCCACGGGAGTTGTTTAGCGTAGATTTTTACGCGTTTATCAAGAAAATTCCCCACGGCTTTGGACAAACCAGGTTGCTTGTTAACGAACTGAGCCATCTCCAAACTCGTATCCGGCTCGGCAAGCCACAGATTGCTCGCTTCTAGATCCTTTTCGTTGTACGTGTGGGTCTTCTCTAAATTCTTCAACGTGCGATCCAAATTTCTTCCCGAACTCGATTTCGATCCCGCGATGACAAAAAAGCTGAGCTGCCGAAAGATCGGATTCTTCAATGTATTTTCGGCATTCATACCTTTCATCGACATGACGGGTGAAATCAGAACTAGTGATTTCACATCCTGCCCTTGCTTCATTCCTGGCAAAGCAGGGAAACTCCAATCGTTGACGGTCCACAGCGTGCCAAACATAGCACCTTCGCCGATACCAATCACGGATAACAATTCGATATTCAATTTACCTTCGTTATGCTCCCGAATGAGAAATCCCTTCATCGCTTCCATATCTTCGGCGATGATGAAGCCAAAATCGACTTTCCCCATTTTCGCCAGATCGATTTTGCCATCGCGAGCCGTCGCGGACTGTACGCTTTTCCCATGTCCGCGCAAGTCGGGAACCAAAACCGCATATCCCATATCCTGCAGTTCTTTGGCAAACTTAAAATAGAGAGCTCCCTGCTCCTCCCACGGATGAAGGAGAATAATCGGTGCAGCTTCCTTCTCCAAACTGCTTCCGAAATAAGTAGCATTCATCTGCAGACCGGTCTTTTTGGTTATGATTTGAATCTCTTCAGGTTCAGGCGTCTTCTTTTTTGCAGCGTCAGGCTTACCCTGAGCGTGCGCGATTGGGCCATAGCCAATCGAGCCCACGAGTATCGCTGAACAGAACAAAACAGCCCTATGCAACTCGCCGAGAAACTTAGGAATGAATCGCATAACCGCAGCTCCAGGATTTTGATCTTTGAGAATCTGTTTTTAGAGGGGATTCAGGTCGATCTAAAAAAGAGGTTGAGAAGGGGTCAAAAATGACCTGCTCCCATTTTAGCACAGCCTGAGTTTTTTTCCCCTATGTCTTTGCCCCATGATCGCGATTTTCCCCCTCGTTTTTATCGTTTTTCCGCGCCTTGCCCCGATGGCAAATTTCCGCAGATCTCTTGGACTTTACCGGGCCAAATCGATACACTACACACTCGGCGTGAGCATAACCATTTGGACCTGCCTCCCTAAATCCAATGCCGGAAAAAAATAAAAGGACCCACCGAGTGACCCACGGACACTTTTCACCGATTCGATCGATTAGGCCCACCTCCTTCGGTTTGTCAAGTATTGCTCAGCGCGGAGTCCGCACAACCAGCTGCCAACTCGCCGTTGCCATGTTCGTTGGTCTGTGGGCCAATGCAGCTTTGGCTCAGCGCGACTTGAAAGACATTCCTACTCCCGATCCCAAAGCGGAACTCGCCGCCATGTTGGTGGATCCTAATTTGGAAGTGAATCTCTTTGCCAGCGATCCAGCGATCACCAAACCCATCCACATGAACTTTGACGAAAAAGGGAGATTGTGGGTCGCGACCAGCGAGGTGTATCCTCAAATTTTGCCAGGCGAGACGGCCAACGATAAGGTGGTTGTGCTAGAAGACAAAGACGGTGATGGAATCGCGGAATCTTCGACCGTTTTCGCCGACAATCTCCTTATTCCCACCGGCATCCTCCCGGGAGACGGAGGAGTTTACATTGCCAATAGCACCGATTTGATTCATCTCTCCGATTCCGATGGCGACGGTAAAGCGGACAAAAGAAAGGTCGTTCTCAGCGGGTTTGGCACGGAAGATACCCACCACCTGTTGCATACGTTGCGTTGGGGTCCGGACGGCCGGATGTATCTTAATCAATCGATTTACATCCACAGCCACATCGAAACTCCCTACGGCGTCAAACGACTTGATGGTGGCGGTATCTGGCGTTATGAACCCCGCACCGATGAATTGGAAGTTCTCTGCCGCGGTCTAGTGAATCCATGGGGACATATCTTCGATCGATGGGGACAATCTTTCGCAACCGATGGTGCTGGCTATGAAGGGATTAACTATGTTTTTCCGGAATCGGTCTTCATGACTTCACCGGGCGCCACACGCTGGCTCTCCGGTCTAAATCCCGGTAGTCCCAAACACTGCGGGCTCGAAATTATCTCTGGCACTCACTTCCCCAGTGAGTATCAAGATCGATTCGTTACCAACGATTTCCGCTCTCATCGAGTCTGCATGTTCGAAATCAATCGAACGGAAGAAGGCTATGTCAGCACACAACATCCTGAGATCATCCGTTCGCAACACACAGCTTTTCGGCCCATCGATGTGAAGATGGGGCCCGACGGTGCGATCTATGTTGCCGATTGGTATAACCCAATCATTCAGCACGGTGAAGTCGATTTCCGCGATCCGCGCCGCGATCGTAAGCATGGTCGTATCTGGCGTATTTCCTACAAAGGTCGACCCACGGTTGCCAAACGAAATTATGCAGAAGCTTCTTCAGAGCAACTTATCGCTTGGCTTGAAGCTAGCGAAGAATGGGTTCGGCAATGGTCCAGACAAGAATTAAAAACACGTCCCGCCGATCGAATTATTGCATTAACGCAAAATTGGATCGATTCTTCCGCGAGCCCCGAACAAAAAGATGCTCGACTTCGAGAAGCCATTTGGTTGGCCGTGGCCGTTCGCAGTCCTCAAACCGAATGGATGGCACTGCTTAGAAAAAGTACCGACGCTCGACAACGCTCTGCCGCCGCGCGAGCTATAGGCTGGAATCACCAAGACTTTGCCAACACACTCCCATGGTTGGCTGAAGCCGTGCAAGATAACGATTGGCAAGTTCGCTTGGAAGCGGTTGCCGCGTTGGACCGAATCGGAACATCGGACGCGATTGCGACGGCAATCCAAGCCGCCGATCGACCCCTCAACAAGTTTATTGATTTCGCTCTTTGGTCAACTCTGAACCGACACGAAGATAAGTGGCTTCCACTGCTCACAACGCCGGAAAGCCCATTCCGACAACCGAAACGATTTCTCTTCGCCGCCTCGGCAGCCAAGAGCGGATCCGCTCTCAATCTGCTAGCCCAAGAACTCGTCGGGGGTAAACTTCCGGCCGATTACCAAGATCAAGCGATCCGTATCTTGTGCGAACGCGCTGACCCAGCAACCGTCGGTGAACTGCTGCGTTGGCTCATCGATTCTTCCGCCGATCCCCAGTGGATGCTAACACAACTGCGTCTGCTGAAACAAAAAACGATCGATCGAAACTTTGTTCCCAACAAAGCAGATCAAAGCCTTGAGAAACTTCTCACCAAATTTCAAACATCCAAACCCAATGTGGAATTACAGCGCGAAGCGGCCGCAATGATCGGCACCTGGAAGCTCACCCAATTGTCGGCTGTTTTGAAGAGCACGATCGATTTATCCATCGCAGATAAAAACAATGCAGATAAGCTGCAATCGGCGATCGCTTCCATCTATGCGATCGGATCGCTCGACCAACCGGAACTAGCTGATTATTTAAACTCTATCGCCACGGATCAAAAACTATTCTCGGGACTCCGCGGTGCAGCCGCGTTATCTCTCGCAACCAAAAATGTACAACGCTCCGCTCAACTTCTGGTTGCAATGATCTCAGAAACAAAAGAAGGGATGGCCGATATTGCTCCCCTCGATGGGCTGCTCGGTCGCCAAGGTGGACCGGCCGCCATTCAAGCAGCACTAACGCAAGATGTTTCTTGGAGTCCTGATTCGGCTAGGGAAGTCATTCGACGTATTCAGGCAAAGAATATCGCAAATGAACAACTGATCGCCAGAATACAAGCGATTGGTAAACTCTCCGATACTTCTTGGAAATATACCCCAGAGCTGGTTAAGGAATTGACCGAACTAGCTCGCAGCGAAGGCGACCCACTGCAAGGTGAAGTCGTCTATCGCATCGCCGAACTGCAGTGCGTTCGCTGCCACGCCATCGGACCTGCCGGAGGACAAATCGGCCCTAATCTTGTTAGCCTCGGAGGCAGCTCTGCGCCCGATTACATCATCGAATCGCTCCTCGCTCCCGATGCCAAAATGAAAGAAGGCTTCCAATCTCTCGTGGTACAAACCGATGACGGTGAAGTACTCACAGGCTTGCAACGGAGCCGAACTGAAGAACAAGTCGAATTGCTCCTGGCCGATGGTCGCATTGTTAAAATCGCAACATCGTCCATTGAAGCGATCCGAGAAGGGAAATCGATTATGCCCGCTGGATTGGTAGATCGATTGGATAAAAAACAATTGGTCCACTTGATCCGTTTTCTCACGGAACTTGGCCGCAATCCTGCGTACTCCGTTGGAACTGAACCCATCGTTCGCTCCTGGCAGTCGTTACAATACTCGCAAGAGGCCCATGTACTGATCAATCGAACCTCCGTAGATTCCGTGGCCAGCAAAGATCCTCGCCTGAACTGGACGGATTTGACCAGCCTAGTCAATGGGACGCTGCCAACGACAGGACTTCCTACTTTCCAGCCACATCGAGATACTCCCGCCACCGCCTACGTGCGATTTGCGGTAGAACTTCAAACCGCTGGTAAAGTCCAATTCACCAATAACTGTCAAACCCAATTGCCGTTCTATTTGGATGGACAGCCGAAGCCGTACGCCCCTGAGCTCGATTTGGATTTAACAATAGGCATACACTGGATCGTTATCGGTATCCCTAAAGATAAAGGCATTGAATCGCTTAAGGTCCAAGTCCAAGCAGCCTCCGGTAGCAATGCGGTTGTACGACTCCTCACCACCGCCGAAGCAATCGCACTTGTATCGAGTAAGTGAGTGTCAGGCATCGCAATTTGCGAGGTTAAGTATCAGTTCGTATTTCACGTCGGAAGTTTTAAAATCTAGGATGTTACTTTATGCGTCAAAGTAGCCTGAGATGGTTTATTCTCGGTGCTGCAAGCATGTTACTGTCCATCCCAGGCTGTGGCGGCTGCCGAAATACGGACATGAGTTCCGACAATTCATCAGCCGAAAAATCGGATGCAGTCGTAATCATATCCGAACCACAGCCGCTTCCCTTCGGCAACGAAGTGAACCGTATGTTGGTGAAACCCGGACATGTTGCCGAAGCGCAACAGGAATTCAAAACGGGCCCGATCGACATCAACGGACGAATCGAAGGCCAGACATTTTCTAAATCAGGTGCACCTTTACCCGTGCCAGGGAGTCGCTGGAGCCTCAATTTTGCTCGAGATGCGGCGTTGCCGAATCGCCAAGTCAAACGCTTCGATCTCCGTTTTTTCATCAGTCCTAGCTATGAAAGAGATGATAACTCGACCGTTCCAGTCAACCCGGACTTGAGGACCGTTTTGATCGATCGCAGCACGGGTACTGCCGTCGTTTCTCCTCGTCCCACCCCTACGACCCCAATACCAGGCCATCAATACTTTTTTGTGGTGCTATCAGAGCACCGCGATGATTACGAGTATCTCTCCAAGTCCGACCTTGTTTCTTGGCAAGCGCTCGAAGTTTGGGATGGCGAGATCCAAGCTGCCTACCAATTGGTGCTATGCAATCGTACGAATGACCGCTGGATGCTCCCTTCCACCTTCTTCGGATGGACAACGACCGCTTTTCTAATTTGGGATGATGTTGACCCCGAAACATTATCGTCCTCCCAAAAACAAGCTTTGCTCGATTGGCTTCATTGGGGCGGACAACTCATCGTCAGCGGCCCCTCAAGTATCTCACGGTTATCCGGCTCATTTCTAGAACCTTATCTCCCCTTACAGAACTGTACGACAGTTGCATTCGATCAAGGCAATCTCGATTTTCTCAACTCATACTGGGCATTGCGTGAGCCTACTGCCAGTCGATTAACTCCGCGAGCAACTCTTTTGCCCGAATCGACAGAAAACACTTCGGCTAGCAACACTCCCGACTTGGTGCCCCCACAGCTAACCGGCAATGAAGCGGACGATTCGAAATTGGAGGCACTCATCCCCACCTCCCAAGACCCACTGGATAACCTTGGTCCATTGCCTGAACGAGTGATTCCAAAATTGCAGGGAGAACTGATGCCCGCGAGCGAGTGGCTTGAAAATACCGGCAACTTGGTGGCCCAAAAAACTGTTGGCAGAGGTCGTGTTGTCCTCTCCGCAATATCACTTTCCGAACCGCTATTCTCTCGTTGGCGAAGTTTCCCAAGTTTCATCAATGCAACCATGCTAGGCCGACCGCCTCGAGGTTGGCAGGAGGATACCTTCAATTCCCGACAAACTTGGGTGTATCGCCCCAATCAAGAAATCGATTCGAGATTAGCCACACGATTTCGTATTTTCTCTAGAGATGGATTAGCCGGCAACATCGATGAAAAAATCCTTTTCGAGCCGACTTCGGAGAAAGCACAACAGGCTTTATCTTGGAAAAACATCGAAAAAACCGGAAGCGTCATCAGCGGTTGGGATGGCGATCCTATCAATGGTATCGCCGCCTGGAACTCCTCCTCCTCCACATCCAACGCAGCCAAAGATTTGCTGCGAAATGCTGCAGGCATCAATGTCCCAAAAATTGGAACCATTCTCCTATTGCTCCTCGCCTATTTAGCATGCCTCGTCCCACTGAATTGGTTCATTTTTTTCATGCTAGGAAAGGTGGAATGGGCCTGGGCCGCAGTACCTGTCATCTCGATCGGAGGCGTTATCATTGTTGCCTACATCGCTCAACTCGATATCGGCTTCGCTCGCTCCTACACCGAAGTGGCTGTTGTCGAAGCCTTTTCCAACCATCCGCGAGCCCATGTAACACGTTATTCGGCGATTTATTCCTCGCTTTCAACACCTTACCGATTAACGCTTGAATCCGATAGCGGAGTTACCGTGCCGATGATCTCACGCGAAAGAGAATTCGCTTCGTCCTTGGTAGAAACCGTGCGATTTGATTACGGGTCGGCTGATGGAAATTTTCTATATCCTCTTAATATTCTTTCAAACTCCACCACATTCCTTCACACCGAACAAATGGTCGATCTCGGCGGTACATTTCAATTTCAATTCGAAGACGAATCAAAAACAAAATTTACCCTCGCTAATCAAACCAAATACTCATGGGATGTCGTTGCCGCAATTCGCCGCAACTCCGATGGGCTCCTTGAAGCTGCATGGATCAACCAACTCCCGTCCAACTCGAGCAGTACCACTGAATTCAACACCGCAGATCTGACAAAGCTCGCCAATTTTTGGAATTGGCGCAAAAATCCCAATCAGGATGAGGCTGACTCTGCAACCGATGAAGTCTCGAAATTTTCAGACATGGTGCGAGCGATCAGCGGACTGTCGTTTATGAGGGCTGGCGAAATCCGCGTTCTGGCCTTCGCCCCGAATTCGATCGAAGGCTTTGACGTACAACCCACAGCCGGATCGATACTCGAAAACACAGTGCTGTTGCTGCACGTTCGTTGCGGAGAATACCCAGCTCCAGAGCCCGATCGAAGCTTGCCTTCGCGACAAATGAGCGTCGAAGCACAAAAACGTGAACTCGAAGGTGATGACGATTCGACCATAGACGCCGAAATGAATCCGGAAATTGAAAATAATAATCAAATTCCATAATCAACTTGGCTCATCCGTGAACACATCCGTAAGTTGAAAGATGCGTACCCCACAATGATAGAATTGACTGGATTCGGCAAAGATTACGGTGACTTCACCGCCGTCAAGGATCTCCATTTGCGAATCGAGAAGGGAGAGCTTTTCGGATTTATCGGTCCCAACGGTGCCGGTAAAAGCACTACGATCCGTTTCCTAGCCACCTTACTGAGAGCCTCGCGCGGCGACGGTTCAGTCAACGGTTTCTCTGTGAACCAATCCCCCATGGATGTCCGTCGCAGTATCGGCTATATGCCCGATGACTTCGGCGTTTATGACGGGATGAAAGTGTGGGAGTTCCTCGATTTCTTCGCTGTGGCCTACAAAATTGGAAGAACACAACGCCATAAAGTGATCGTCGATGTGCTCGAGTTGCTCGACCTGACCCACAAACGAAATGATTATGTGAACGGCTTGTCACGCGGTATGAAACAACGGCTGTGCCTCGCGAAAACCTTGGTGCACGATCCCCCTGTCCTTATTCTAGATGAACCTACCAGCGGTCTTGACCCACGCGCGAGAATCGAAGTCAAAGCATTGCTGAAAGAATTGCGAAAAATGGGGAAAACGATTCTGATTTCCAGCCACATTCTCTCCGAACTTGCGGATTGCTGCACTTCGATCGGGATCGTCGAACGGGGACAACTTTTAATGCAAGGTCCCATAGACTCGGTCTATCGACAGATTCGTCGCAATCGTATCGTCGAAGTCCGTTTCATCGATGGTATGGATGCTGGAGTCTCCATCATTCGCAGCTCTCCACATCTGCGTGGACTCGATATTGAAGGCCTGAGACTCACCGCTGAACTTGAGACCGACGATGAAGGCTTAGCGGAACTGCTTGATGAATTGATCCGACAAGGAGTCCGTATCAAAAGCTTTAACGATAAAGATCCTACACTGGAAGATGTCTTCATGCTGGTCACCAAGGGGCTTGTTGCCTAAGCCACGCTGACATCTCGCCCTCATCCAGTACATAACTATTGGTATGGGACGAAGACGCTTTTCGGGTCGATCGCTCGTTGGACGCGATGCGCAAAAGATAGAGCATCATAACTGCCGATGATAATATTGCCCTCTCCGCGGACTACCACACCCCGCAGTTTCGCTTCCTGTAACAGAAACGGTAATTCATCCCAAGCCAGAGGACTATCAAGCGCGATCCAAACCGCATTCGCAGCAGCCGAATATCGCCGAACAGCTCCGATCTGCTTTAGTCGCCTATCCAATTTCTCAATATCCTGCAGCGTTAATGGTACTCTCACCAGATAACGCATTCCCTCACTCCAAGAAAGCTCCGCCGCCTCGCTCCACCACTGTGTCTCCTCCTCACCGAGCCACTCCTCTCCACCCGATAAACCCAAGTGTTCGCGAATCCGTTTAGCTAAGGTCGAAGTGGTAGCTTCCTTGCCTGCGATACGGAGATAGAGATTTGACTCGCCATCCAGTTCGATCGCTACGAGATCGATAGGCAATAACATCAAACTGCTAATATGATTCAATGCCGCTTGCAGCGATGAACAGCCAAACTTCAATGTCCTGTAACCGGTGGGAGCAGGAAAAACTTTCATTGTAATTTCAGTCAGTACACCGAGTCGCCCAAGACTTCCAACCATCAATTTCGGCAGATCAAAACCGGCTGCATTCTTGACGACCTTACCACCTCCTCGCACTAAGTGGCCAAGCCCATCGATGAACTGAACACCCAAAACAAAGTCGCGCAAACCGCCAAACAGTAGCCTTCCAGGGCCACTCACACCGGTTGCGATCGTTCCCCCGAGGGTCGCCCCTCCTCGCACATACAACGGATCAAATGGAAGGAACTGCCCCTCTGCCTCCAATAACTTTTTTAGCTCACTGATTCTCGTGCCGCTCTTTGCGGTAATGGTAAATTCAAACGGCTGATACTCGATCACCCCGCTCCACGAAGCCATAGAGAAACGCTGCACGTCATCCCGATTTACTCTTGCCAAGTGAGGCTTGGTCTTATTTCCAATCGGCAAGAATTTCTGGCCATTCTCCGCGCAATGCTTAACCTGCTCTACAATGCTACGAAGTTCATGATCGATTTGGAGCGATTGAATCATCGCGAGTTCTCTCTGCCGCTTCCCAGTTTATTCACGCGCAATAACTCCCGCCTCTTCCAACGGATGCAAACCATAAAGCGACAACGCAGGCGCTTCTCCGCTCGGAAACATTTTGCCGCGATTCGCTACTTCGTTGGGATCGCATCCCAAGCGAATTCTTCTCATGCAATTCAAGGAGGCTTCGTCATACATCCCCGAAAGAAATTGTCGCTTCTCCATCCCAACCCCATGTTCTCCGGTGATCGATCCACCAAGATCAATGCAGAGCTGAACTATCTTCGCCGCCAATTCCTCTGCCCGTTCCAATGCCCCCTCTTCGCGGCCGTCGTACATGATCAATGGATGCAGGTTCCCATCACCGGCATGAAAAACATTTGCGACCGCAATCCCCGCTTCGCGACTGAGCTGTTCAATTTGTCGCAGCGCAAAGCCTAATTTTCCTCTGGGAACCACGCCATCTTGCACGATAAAATCAGGACTCAAACGCCCTACAGCTGAAAAAACACTTTTGCGTCCCTTCCAGATTTTTAATCTCTCTTCATTGGAAGCCGCAACCAAGATGGCTGAAGCTCCCGATTGCTGCAGCAAGGGCTCCAACCGCAAGCGATCGGCGGCGACCGAGTCCCGAGAACCATCCAGCTCAACGATCAGCACCGCCTCGACATTTTCAGGATACTTGGCCCCTACCGCTTCATGAGCTGCCTTCATACTCAAGCGGTCCATAATTTCCATGGCTCCTGGCAGGAGCCCCGAGGCAATGATATGAGCTACTGCCTCTCCAGCGCGTTCCAATGTATCGTAGCCTGCCAAAACCGTAAAATATGCTTCGGGCTTAGGAATCAATCGGACCGTTACTTCAGTAGCAACACCCAAAAGACCTTCACTACCAACAAACAGACCGAGCAAATCTGGGCCCGCCCCCTCTAAACTCGCCGAACCCAATTCGCAAACTTCGCCATCCGCCAACACAACACGGACAGCCAAAACATGATTGCTGGTCATGCCATACTTTAAGCAATGAGCACCACCCGCATTGAACGCCAAATTACCACCTATTGTGCAAACTTGTTGGCTCGAAGGATCTGGCGCGTAATGCAAGCCAAATTTTTCCGCAGCCTTGGAGATCGACAAGTTAAAAACACCTGGTTGAACGACAGCTATCCGCCGCTCCGGATCGATCGAAATGATTCGATTCATTTGGTTCAACGCAATCACAATCCCTTCGCGATGCGGAAGTGAACCGCCAGAAAGACTTGTACCACTTCCCCTCGCAACAAAGGGCACACCAAACTTTTGACAGAGCTTTATCGTATCGACAATCTCAGCGTCATTCTCTGGAACAACAACCGCTCGCGGTAGCACTTGAAAAGCCGTCAGTCCATCCGATTCGAATGCCGCTAATGTCGCCTTATCCACCAAGAGTCTTTCCGCTGGAAAAATCTGTGACAACTCGCGTATCAAAGAATGGCTATCGACCGTATCGGTAATGTGAGTGGCTTGCAGAGTCATAATATTTTGTAGATTGGAGGACACCGAAACGGACCGCTTGACGCAGCGCCGCAACTCAACCAACTTGAACCAATGGTGCTTCCTTTTCTGCTGCCGCCGCAGCAGCCAGAGCGGCTCCCGGTTCAAGGCTGTAGCCTTCCGTTTGGAGTATCGACTCCAAAGCGGCTAAAACCAACGTGACATGGCGTCGACTAGAGCTTTCACCCATCAGTCCAATACGCCAAGCCTTGCCTTTGAATGGACCTAAGCCGGCACCAATCTCAATACTATACTCCTCCAACAGTCGGCGACGCACACGCGCATCGTCCACACCATCTGGTACATGGATCGCATTCAAGGTCGTCAACGAATGCTTCGGAATGTAGCGAATCCCCATCGCCTCGAGCCCAGCTCTCAACATACGATGATGTTTGGTATGACGAGCGATCCGATTAACTAATCCCTCTTCGACAACAATCTGTAAAGCTTCACGCAACGCATAAGTCATATTGATCGGTGCTGTGTGATGATAAGCTCGATCGCTTCCCCAGTAATTACGTAGCATCGACATATCCAAATACCAACTTGTCACCTTCCCTTTTCGCTTGTCCATCACCTCCAAGGCCCGGGCGGAGAATGTAACGGGTGCCAAACCGGGAGGGCACGACAAGCACTTCTGCGTACCCGAGTAACACGCATCGATTTTCCAGCGATCTACCGGTAAAGAAACGCCTCCCAATGAAGTAACGGCATCCACCAGCAACAGAGCACCATGGTTCTGCACAATCTGGCTGATTTCCTCCATCGGTTGATGCAGACCGGTTGATGTCTCAGCATGAACTAAGCCAACGACCTTCGTCTTGGGATGGAGCCGCAGCATTTCGGAAATTTGCTCCGGATCGACGCTTGTTCCCCATGGGACCTCGATCGCGTGTACGACCGCGCCATATCTCTGAGCCACATCCTTCATGCGGCCTCCAAAAACACCCGCCACGCACACGATCATTTCGTCGCCCGGCTCAATCAAATTGCATACACAGGCTTCCATCCCAGCGCTCCCCGTGCCAGAAATCGCCAGGGTCATCTCATTGTTGGTTTGAAAAACTTTTCGCAACAAGTCGCGAGTCTGATCCATGATTCGAAGATAGCAGGGATCGAGATGACCTAATGTCGGTGCCGCCAAAGCGCGCAGCACTCGTGGTGCAACATCGCTCGGCCCAGGACCCATCAAAACTCGTTGCGGAGGAAACTGTAGATCTTGCTCTGCAATCATTGCTCGCCCATACCCTTAGAGAAAGAAATTGAACCCGCGCTTCTCACCCGATGTAATTATTTGTTGCGAATCGCCGCATTCATACTCATTGTCTTATCCGGACAAACCATTGTAAACGCACCCATTGAAACCAAAAGGTGGCATTTAACCCGCGAATTCGCTATCCTCGCAAAATTGCATGCCAAAAGGGCTAAAACCCCTTTGAAATCCCCCGCGAATACTGCGGAAAATCGGAAAAAAGTAGCTGCTTTTTTCTGAACTTTCACTCCGATTCGCTTTTCGATTCCTGCTCGCGCTTTTTGAATTGCTCAAGCGTCCATTGCTTCGCCATCGCGATCGGTGTGCCTTCACCTTCCTCAAGCGCGATGATTTTTTCTTTGGTTGCAGGGTCCGCCATGATACCCAAACCAATCATCGCGCAATAACGATAAATACCCAACTCGGCTCCAAAGCCAAACTTGTCGTAAATGATCGTGACATACAACTCTGAGAATTTCGCTTCCGGCTTCCCTTCCAAATACTTTCCCATTCCCCATAAAGCACTCATCCGCGAAACCCCGCCCGCTTGCGGGTTTTTTGGCAAATATCGCTCGATGCTGGCCCGCGCTTCGGGAACTTTGCGAACCGATAGCCCTTCGATCAAATGACCCAAGCGATGATACTCCGGCTCTTCAAGAAATGGACGGCTAAAGATGCGATCTGTTTCCTGACGAAGATAGTCGATCATCTTCGCAATTCCATCAGACGAGTGCGCTGAAACTCTTAAAGCCCAAGCGGCAGTCACATAAACCTCAGGCTGCGAATGATTTAAAAGCTCTACAAAATGGAGCTCTTCTTTTTTCATGTCCAAAGAAGTTGCCGCGATCACCGCCTGCTCGACTTGCCACCATTTCTCGCTCCTCAACGCTTTCGATACTTCTCGTTCGATCCAGGGACGATACGTTTCGTTGTCAGCCAACTTCAGTAGTTCATCGCGAGCGCTCTCTCGCACTCGCGGCTGATCATCTCCCATATAATCAGACAGGATAACGATCGATTGTTCATCGACATGTTGGGATAAAAACCGCAGCACCTCCAAGCGTACATTGATTTCGGGATCGTTACGAACGACGTCCAATTGCTTCTTAAACTCATCGGCAGACATTTGACTCAGTTGTCGCAGTGCGAGTGTGCGAGCGGTATTGCTACCCTGCTTTAACGCATCAATCAGCAATTGTTTCGTCCGCTCCGTCTCTTTGATACCGATTAGATAACTGGTTGCTAACCAATAATCCCAAACAGGTCCATCACCCGCTTTTTGGTCTATCGTATTTCCAGCACCCATGATTTTCCCAGCCACAACCTCCTCGAGCAGCTCCGATGCTTTTTTGCTGTCGATGCGAGCCAGTCCATCCGCCGCCGCATATCGAACAGCCAGGGGCTGCTTGCGATTTCGCAGCAACGACTCTAGCGTAGCGATATCCTCTTCGTTTCCATATTTGGCCACTCCCCTAACGGCAGTCAAAAAACCATCTTGAGCTGGCAAATCCTCTTTGAGACGTGTTCTCCACTGATCAAGAGCCAACGAAGAATTCCAGTTCAACAACTGCTCCTCGACGATCAGCAGCAAATTCTTATCGCTTTGAGAGGCTTTCCAGAGCAATTCCGCATCGGTGGGCTGATTGGCAACCAAAACGAACTGAACCAATTCACTGCGGAGTTTCGGGAAACTTTCACCCGCTGCCAGCCGCTCTCGGCAAGCGATCGTCCACGAGTCGGGTATGACAAAACCGCGTAGCCGCGCTCGCTGACATGCCTCTAGAGCAATCAATACGCTCTCGTTATCGGAACTCTTGAAGCGATCGGGAGTGTATTGCAAAACGGGCGAAGAGCCCCCGATACCCCAATCCGGATTCAATTCCGGCTCATGTACAGAAAGCAGGAGAACTTTCAATGGATCAACCGCGTGACCGAATTGTGATCCTACGCTAATGATCGTCGCTAAAAACGAGAGAAGCGTTATCATGCGTGCATTGAATTGCATTGTCCGGACCATCCAAAACTGAATAAAGATATTCTCGACCAAGCTTTATCGTTGCCGATTTAATCGGGACAGGTCAATCGCCAAACACGCAGAGATAGAATGATCGATGCGATGCCACAAATACCCTGCGCGATCCACCACGCCCAGGGCGTGAGATTAAGATCTTCCATTCCACTGACTCTCATTTCCGCTAAAGCCACCGCAGCCGGATTGAGCATTAACGTGGCTTCAACAAATTGCTTGCCGAACGGTTTACCCCGCGCCAACCACACCAACAAAGTGCCCGCGAAAAGCGAAAATAAAACTCCGTAGCTTGTCGCAGTCGCGACGGCCGTCTTGTTGACCACTGAGCTGATACATGCGGTCACCAATACGACCACTAACGCAGATAACCCGAGCGAAATGAGTACGCGCTGTACTTGAGTTTCCAGTGCGGGCTGAATGTAAACCATCACCACATAACCCGGTAAAGTTGCCATAAGAACGAGCAGCATCGTCCATACGACACTCATCAATTTGCCGAACAATATTTTTCGGGTCGATAGCGGTGTGACTCTCAACAATTGCCATCCGCCACTTTCGATTTCACCTGCGATCAAGCCTGATGCTAAACTTGGACCAAGCAATAACAGGAGCGAGAGTTGCAATAAAACCATGACTGCCGCGATTCGTTCAACGCCCCAGCTAACGGTGCCCGAAGCGGCCACGACCGTTAAGCCCAGAGAGATAACTGCGCACAGGGCGATCAACCGGAGTAACCAATGAAGCCTACCGAATTTCCGGGTGCGAAATTCCTTCACCATCACAGGATTGACCAAGGGAGGGATGCCCGATTTGCGTCGATCGGGATCGACCAAAAACGTCAAACGCCGGAGCCACTGAACTCCTTGCGATCGCTGCTCGGTCACCTTTCCAGCCGACTTCGATACATCCAACAATTTTGGTTGCAGCCGATAGAGAGTTAGCGAAGTCAGCGCGATCGATACGAGCGTTGCCGAGATGAGAAAACCGCGTGTCGCCGTCGATCGCATCGCTTGTAAACTAATGTCATTACTGCCTGTCAATTGATACAGAGCGGGTACAGGCGAAAGATACGAAAGATACTCGGCAACCATCGCCATCATGCTATCTTTGCCCGTCAACACGACATTGGGAGCCAACGATAAGGCAGCAAGTCCAATGACCACGGCATAGGTCCAGCGCAAACTCGCATCAGGGCTAGTCTGATAACTGCTGATCCACAAACCGACGGATGTATACATGATCGCCATCACGATAAAGATCAAATAAAGTGGAATAATGTGCTGGGTCAGCGACGTGCCTCCCATGGAATAGCAAGCCGCCATGGCAGGGATACTTGCAGCGATCAAGACGATCATCAAAACAATGTTGCCCAAGAACTTTCCCAACCAAATCGAAAATGGACCAACGGGTGAGTGGAGCAAGAGAGCCAGTGTCCCACGTTGTCGCTCACGTACGATGGATGTCGCGGGAAATGCTGGAACCAAAGTCACAATGGCCGCCGCAATGCCCCATGCCAGTGGTTGAAATACTTCAGCCGAACCGCGACTGATCAAATCCACCGTTGCCGACGCGGGCCACCGCAACAGCACAATGCCCGATGTGACTACAGCCACGACCACAAGGCTCGCCAACGTTTTTCCAGACCTTAATCGATCCAGTAATTCGCGTCTTAGAATAGGGTTATCCATATCAGCAATCCTCACGCCACAGCCATCGTTTCGCGAGCAACACGCAAGAACGCATCCTCAAGATCGCTGGCAACTTCGCGGAACTGAACCACCGATACACCCGCCTGAACCAAAAGTTTTAAACCTTCCGCTAATTCCTTCTCGGTCCGCTGCGTCGGAAATCGAAGAACGGCTTCCGCTTCCGAAATCTCTATTTTCTCTTCGGGCAGACACCAATCCCGCAAAACTTCGCTAGCCCGCTTCAACTCACCGCTGGTCAACAATTGAACTTCATAACTTCGGAGCGGACAAAGGTCCTTCATCACTTGCTCTAGGCTTCCGAAAGCTCTCAACTTCCCTCCGGTAACAATCGCTACGGTATCGCAAATGCGTGACAATTCCGGCAAGATATGGCTGGTAACAATCAACGTTTTCCCTTGTGCCGCCAGTCGCAACAACATCGCTCGCATCTCGATACGCGCTTGTGGATCCAATCCATTGGCAGGTTCATCCAAGATGAGAACTTGTGGGTCGTGCAACATAATGCGAGCTATCCCGACACGCTGCTGCATACCATGGCTTAGGCTTTCAACGAATCGATCTTGCATGTAGGTCGCTTGCGCGATCTCGAGAACCTCATCGATTCTCTTCTTTCGTTTCGAACGGGGAATGCCGTAAGCGGCGCCAAAAAAGTCAAGGTATTCTCGCACTCGCATATTGTCGTAGGAGCCGAACTTGTCGGGCATATATCCGACTAACTTTTTTATGCTTTTACCACCCGTAGCACAATCGACCCCTGTAATTTTGGCCGTTCCTGACGTGGGGCGAGATAGCCCTACCAAGATTTTGATCGTCGTCGTTTTTCCAGCGCCGTTGGGTCCAATGAATCAGAGGATTTGTCCGCGTTTGACTTGAATGCTCAAATTATCCAAGGCAACAAATTCCCCATAGCGTTTGGTCAACGCATTGGTCTCGACAACGGTTTCAGCTTCACCCTGCGGCATGGTTATGGGTTCTCTTGATAATTGGCAATGCCTTCGACTGTCATCCACAGATATTCGATTTGCCAAGGTACCGCCTGCACGATTGCCTTGGGATCATCACTCTTTTCCTTCAAACCACTGACTTCAATAATGAGATCTAACTCCTTACGGTTCAGTGCTTCCATTATCTCTTTGTCCGTCAAAGTCAACGCAATGACCTGCTGAGGACTAAAGTATTTCCCGAGCTCTTTCCTGCCAGAACTCGTTCGAGCAAAAAATGTGACGTCACGCCCCGCTGCTCGAATGCGTGATTTCAGTCGTATTTGTGCAACCTGCAACGGAAAAATTTCCTCGGGTAATTGGGGCTTAACGCCGGTGCTCATAGCATTGGTGAAGGGACCCGTCCATTCTCCCTTGGAACGCAAAAACGCACCACTTGCGCCCACCTCCGTCGATACGCTGTCCCAGCAAATCAACGCGGGGGGAACCACAACCGCACTATTTAATTCTGGTGCCCTGCGAACAATGGGCATTCTCCAGAGCGCATCTCCCTGTCCCGAATTGGAAGTGCCATTTTCATTCCAACCGATCTGAGCCGGTGCAATTTTTCCCCAACCCATTACTTGCAGCGACTTCGGTCGCGCCTCACCTCCGGTCGGATCAAAACTCTGCTGCAGCAACTCCGCTCGACGAAAGAACCGTTCATCCACCAAACCTGCTGATGCTGCAAATTCATTCGGTGGTAATGTCGTGTCCTCGGAGATCAACCATGTGCCACTTGTCTCTTTTCGAAGGATCGACTTGGGAGCCCTTGGTTGCGATAGCAGCAGATTTTCCAAAGTCTCCATGTTGGAAGGCAATTGAACTTCAAGCCCCAACTTGCTCCATGTACCAATTGCCGCTTTGATTTGCTCACTTGAATTGATTTGAGACTCCATCCGCCAAATACCAGTCGGCCACCCCTCACTGGACACCACCGAATCGTCAACATTTATTTGCGTCGCGCGAAAATCGCGAGTCGCCACGCCCACTTCAGGATCTATTTGCGCATCTGATTTCACTTCCAGCGGAAATTCGGTCGGTTGACTGCGATACATCGCAGATTGTTCAAAGATGTAGGCTCGCTCTTTGCCATCCAGATGGATCAATTGAATTCGATGCCAACCTTCCGGAATATCGCGTCGCAATAGCCCCGCTCCTAACGCCAACGAACATGCAACGGCGAGCGACAACGCAGGGGCAATCCAGCCGATCCATTCGTTGAGGTTCTTGCGATGCAACCAATACCCAACTCCACCCAGCATGACGCAGAAGCCGATTAATACCGCCGAAACTGTACCGCGTCCCAAAACCCGAAAACCGATTTGTGCAACCGGATACTCCAAGCCTGGTTTCCTTGGCAGCATACGAAACTTGGCTTGATGAAACCGTTCACCCATGGGCCCTACCCAGGGCAAAAGTTCATAGTCGCTGCGATACAACTCTTCTTTGCCCGCGTTCCCCTGTGCGGGCCGTAGCCACGCTGCTGGCCCCATAGTTGTCAACAATATCTCACCATCCCCAACCGGCATCCAGATCGCAGCAGGCCAAGAATTGGCAGTATGCGTCACCTCGCCACCACTCTGCTCTACCTTCACAAGCTTAACACCTCGCTTGGTTTGGAAATGATAATTTCTGCTGTCCGCATTAAACGCAGTGGGACTGTCGAGAATCGCATCGGTAATCTCAGTCTGGTCGATCACATGGACGAATTGCCCCGCCATCAACAAGGCCTGAACATGACGAGCATCCACTTGATCCAACATGACCCAAACACGACCACCCGCTAACATCCATGCCTTCAGCGATTTCACCGCCGCGGAATTACGGAAAATACGTTCATCGGCTATCACCAAATTGTCGATCGCGTCCAAGTCGAATAATTCGTTCGGCAAAGCATAAGGTTCCCAATCCAAGGTCACCCGCTGATTGCCGGCACCAACACGTGTAGAAATCAACCAATCGTAGCTCGGATAATTGGTTTCTTTGGGCCACTCCCAATCAAGATAAGGACGCGGAGGGGAATTTAACAACGTCGCCGTGATCACCGCTTCTTGCTCAACCGATAAACGCAACTTTTGCTCGATCGGTTCGCCATCGCGCTCAATGAAAACTTCCCGTCCATTGCGTTCAACCCACAAGGTACAAGTCACTTCTACCGAGGTGTTAAAATAATCTTCGGGAAGTGGTAATTGAATATCAAAGGTTCGCGACTTGCCCCCCTCCAGTACAAGCTTCCTGGCATATTGTTCTCCAGGTTGTCCCACGATATTGGCAACAACAGTCACCGTGTCACTTTTATCTTGCTCATTTACCACTCGACAGCGAATCCCAAATAAGCGTCCTTTACGGACCTTGCTAAACGGAGACAGTGTCAATGTCGTCATCGTAAATGGAACGTTTTGTATACTTCGTTCCACCCCAGTCGCATCTAAAGGGAACGAATCAGCCTTGTTCGGCACAGGCACCGGAGGGGGAGGAGCAGCAACTTGGAAAGCGGTCGCAATCGTTTCCGTGAAAACCAAAGGCAATGCGAAAACGCACACGCCCCAACATATCAACAGATGTTTCCACTTACGATTCGGCATCATTGAATGAACATTCATACGGAATCGATTCTTGAGAGATCAGAAGTTGCCGCGGACGATCGAACCTGGGGCTTGGCAGAGCACCACAGTTCGCTTGCGCGCAATTCGGTCTTGCCCTAGTTGGTCGTGCCCTGTGCGTTCGTGCCGGTTATTGTATTGCAAATAGTCGCGTTGCGTTGCAAACAGACACTTGCGGGTCTCAAAATTACTCCTCACAGGCCCACATTACAATGCGTGGGAAATTAATTCGGCCTATTTCCACCTAAGAAATAGGCGAAACAGAAACGGCCCAACGAGCAAACAACCCGCTGGGCCCTCTTGGCAGCTAGACACTCGCAGGACGAATTTACCAGATTCGAACTCGCTGCTCTGGTGCAATAAACATCTTATCTTCTGGCTTGATGCCAAACGCCTCGTAAAAAGCATCCATATTTGACACGATACCGATGACTCGATAGCGACTTGGTGAGTGAGGATCGACCAACAAACGTCGCTTCAGTTCCTGCTCTCGATATTTCCGCCGCCAGATCTGGCTCCAGCCGAGGAAGAATCTCTGTTCGCCCGTAAAGCCATCGATTGCAGCCGACGGCTTGCCATTGAGCGACAATTTATAAGCGGTGAAAGCGACGCTTAAACCACCAAGGTCACCGATATTCTCACCGAGTGTCAATTCACCGTTGATCGCCATACCCGCAAAAGGCTTGTAGGACGAATACTGTTTGATCAATTGAGTCGATCTTTTTTCGAACTCTGCCAGATCTTCTTGAGTCCACCAGTTACGAAGATTACCTTTCCCATCATAACGCCGCCCCATATCATCGAACCCGTGGCTGATCTCGTGCCCAATCACCGCGCCGATCGATCCATAGTTCACAGCATCATCGGCTTCCAAATTGAAAAATGGCGGCTGCAAAATGGCTGCTGGAAAAACGATTTCATTGCCCAGCGGATTATAGTACGCGTTGATAGTCTGCGGTGACATGTACCACTCGGTACGATCCACTGGACCACCCAATTTTTTGAGAGCGTAACGATATTCGAATTCAACAACACGTCGAACGTTACCGACCAGATCATCTTTTTTGACCGTAACCGACGAATAGTCTTTCCATTTATCGGGATAGCCGATCTTGGTCGTAAACTGTTTCAACTTATCATGAGCGGCCAGCTTAGTAGCTTTACCCATCCACTCTAAACCGTCGATACGCTGACCGAAGGCAACAGTCAAATTGTCAACAAGCTGCTTCATTCGCTCCTTGGCTTTCGGCGAAAAGTGCTTTTCAACATATAATTTGCCAACGACCATTCCCAATAGACCATTGCAAAGCTCCACGCCACGCTTCCACATCGGCAGCTGTTCGGCCACGCCACTGATCACCGTTTCATGAAACGAGAAATGCAACTTCTCTAGATCCTCGGACAACAATCCGGCCGAGTTATCGATCGTATGAAATAGAAGGAACTCTTTCCAAACCTTGAGATCTGTGTCTGCCACTAATTGATCAATCGACTCCAAAAAACTCGGCTGCTGCACCACAAAGGCAGCTTGACCTTCAAAGCCTGCTGCCTTCGCTAATTGCGGCCACGCGAGGTTTACTAATTTTTTGTTTAAATCATCCGCAGTCATTTTGTTGTACGTTTTAATCGGATCCCGATTTTCGACGTTCGTCCACTGCGCTTTGGCGATCGCCGTTTCCAATGCCAAAATACGCTCCGCTCCCCCAGAGGGATCCGCATAACCAACTTGCGTGAGCATCGCTGCAACATATTTTTGAAACTTTTCGCGCACTTCGCGATACTGCGGTTCGTCAACCAAGTAATAGTCACGATCCGGAAGCGTGATGCCACTCTGTCCAATATAAATGACATAACTCTCAGAGTCTCTCGCATCAGGCTCTACTCCATACCCAACCACATGCGGTATGCCATATCTTCCCAACTCCCCGCAAAGTGAACCGAGTTGATCCTTGCTTTCCAACTGATTGACCTTGCGGATCAAATCCTCAATGGGCTTGATGCCCAATTGATTTCGCAACTCTGTATTCATGAAGGACAAATAAAGATCACCGACCTGTTGAGCCGGCGTGTTGGCAACGGCATTCGCTCCAGCTGCCCCTTCAATGATCGCTTTGATCTGCTCTTGAGTGCGATCATCCAACAATGAAAAGGTTCCGTAATCCGCGCGGTCATCGGGAATATTGGTCTCTTTCAACCACTTTCCATTGACGCTCAAGAAGAAGTCATCCCCGAACTTGACGCTGGGATCAAAGCCCCCTTGGTCAATGCCCGAGAGCGCCGCTGGTTGATCATCCGTCGCTGCCGAGCCACTAGGTCCACCGGCAGTCACACCCGAATACACGCCGAGCGGGCGAGTCTGAGCCAGCAAAACCCCTGAGCCAAGAAGAAAGCAGACGATCGCTAGCGAAAGAGTTCGAAATGTATCCAGCCCGAATCCAATCACCTTCATGGAAATTTCCTCGCAACTTGAATGCCAAAATCCGGCAATACACAGTACCCTAGTGAATAGACCAAATCAACTTTTCCTCAGTCAACGGGCAACTCGCCACCGCGTAAACAGCCCTGCAAACTCAGCCAATCATTCCCAGCCAATCACCGTTTTACTCTGTTGGATCAGAAGATCGAACCGGAGCTTTCGCCGATTAGTGTCGCTAATAGAAGTCAAATTGACAAGGACCAAAGAGCCAAACGCCGGTCGTTTATCGAGATCTTCGATTAATCCTTTTACGGATTGAGAACGCTTTGCTATATTCTTTCCGGTTAAGAGGGCTTCGCTGCAAGTCGGCTCATCGGAGCGACAAATTCGATCACCTATTTTGCTCCCCCAAATCTCATGAAACTCACTTGTACTTTATCCATTTTTCCATGCCTTGGTGCTGGCGTGTTCGCCGTTAGTTGCTTCCTGATCGGTTGTGGGCCCTCCCCCGCGAATGCCCAGCGGCAGACACCGACGCCTGTAATTGTACCGATCCGCTGCATCGAATTGGAAACCATCGATTTCGCTGAATTCATCGGAAAAACGGAAGCCTTTAAAACGGTGGAAGTTCGATCTCGAGTCTCCGGGTTTATCAAAGAGGTACTTTTCAGGGAAGGAGCCGACGTAAAACAGGGTGACATCCTTTTCAAAATCGAGCCCGATCAATATCAAGCGGTACTAGCCCAAGCGGAATCGAGAATCACTTTGCTCGATACCCAGCTTGAACTGGCCCAAACAAAGTTAGCTCGCGCTAAAAAACTCATCGATGTCAAAGCTATCTCACAAGAAGAACTGGACGAGAATATCGCTTCGGTCAAAGAGGCTAATGCGAAGATCGCTGCGGCCCAAGCCGATCGGGCCATCGCCCAACTCGATGTTAACTACACGGATGTGAAAGCCGAAATCGATGGTCGTATCGACAGAGCCCTCATCACGGAAGGGAACGTCGTTTCGGGCGGATTGGTCGGTGGTACTCTGCTGACTCGCATCGTTGAGAATAACCCAATGTACGTTTTTTTTGATATCGATGAACGTTCGCTTCTGGGATATCAACGCTTGCTGGCGGCAAGATCACCCACGAGCCAAGAGCCGAAGATGGTCGATAATTCATATCCATGTTACATGCAATTACAGGATGAAAACGCTTTTGAGCGAAAAGGGACCTTGAACTTTATTGAGAATCGAGCTGATGGAGCGACGGGCACGATTCGGGTTCGAGCTCAGTTTGATAACCAAGACAATGTTCTTACGGGTGGTCTGTTTGTCCGCATTCGCATTCCCAAACAACTTCAAGCTTACAAAACCATTGTGATCCCCGAACAAGCGATCGTTACCGATCAAACAGCGAAATCGGTTTTTGTGGTGACTGCCGACAAAAAGATTGAGCGTCGCTCTATCACAATAGGTCCACTGCAGGGCGAACTACGAGTCATCTCGGCTGGTCTCCAAACTGGTGACACAATTGTATGGGATGGAATCCAGAAAGTTCGAGTCAATGAGTCGGTCGAATTTAAATCCGGTTGGGAATCGGCAGAAACCGAATTCTATTCGCGCGCCAAAGCCGCTCAACCTGTCATCGATTTTGTTCCGACCACGAACAAAGCAAGCAGTGGTTCCCCTGCGGAAACTGAATCAGTGTCTCCAGCGAATCCCAATTAGCCTTACTTCATCTAATCCCTCGAAGGATTTTTCCCTTGATTTCGCGCTTCTTTATCGACCGGCCAATATTCGCTGGTGTGATTAGTGTCATCATCACACTGACTGGCGCAATTTTCGTGTGGACGTTGCCGATTGCCCAATATCCGGAAATTACTCCACCCACTATCTCTGTTTCATGCTTCTATCCAGGTGCCAGTAGTACCGTGGTGGCTGAAACGGTCGCTTCGCCGATCGAGCAGCAAATCACGGGTGTTGAAAATGCCCTCTACATGTCCTCACAATGTACCAACGACGGAGGCTACAACCTTACCGTAACCTTCGATGTCGGTACCGACTTAGATATGGCTCAAGTTTTGGTGCAAAACCGTGTCAATCTCGCCCTTCCCAGCTTGCCTGCCGAAGTGAAACAGACTGGAGTGAGCGTTAAAAAGAAATCGCCCAGTATTTTGCTGGTGGTCAATCTTATCTCACCCGACAATTCGTTCGATCAGCTTTATCTGAGCAATTATGCAACGACACGTTTGCGCGATGAGCTGGCTCGAATTCAAGGCGTAGGTGACTTGGGCTTTTTAGGGCAATTAGATTATAGCATGAGAGTTTGGCTCGATCCCAATCGGATGGCCAACCTTGGACTGACAGCTTCCGATGTTGTCAATGCGATGCGCGAACAAAACGTACAAGTCGCCGCTGGAGCATTAGGGCGAGCACCCGCGCCAGCCGGACAATCCTTTCAGTACACTCTCACCACGCTGGGAAGATTAACCGATCCCGATGAGTTTCGCGACATCATTGTGAAAGTTGGCGAGCAAGGGAGACTGGTTCGACTCCGCGATGTCGTAACCGATGAATGGTCCGACTCCACAGGCCGTAAATTGGGAGGTATTCAACTCGGGGCGAAAAACGAAGATACCTCATGTTCGCTCGACGGCAAACCATCGATCGGAATCGCGCTGTACCAACTCCCGGGCTCCAATGCACTCGAAACGGCTGAAGCGATCCGCAAGCGTATGGAAGAACTTAAAGCTTTTTTCCCTAAAGGTGTTGATTACAAGATCGCCTATGACACGACTCCCTTTATCGAAGAGTCGGTCTCCGAGGTCTTCAAGTCGTTGCGTGACGCAATTATTCTCGTCGCCATCGTGGTCTTGGCCTTTTTGCAGACGTGGCGAGCAAGCTTAATTCCCTTGATTGCTGTACCGGTAGCTATTATCGGAACATTTGCCGTAATGGCCGGCATCGGCTACAGCCTGAATAATCTCTCACTATTCGGTCTTGTTCTAGCCATAGGTATCGTGGTCGACGATGCCATCGTGGTTGTCGAAGCGGTTGAACATAAAATTGAACATGGACTGCGTCCTCGTGAGGCTACGATCGAAGCGATGAACGAAGTGGCCGGGCCTATTATCGCAATCTCTCTGGTTCTGATGTGCGTCTTCATACCTTGTATTTTTATCACCGGAATCACCGGCCAGTTTTTCCGTCAATTCGCAGTGACTATCGCGGTATCAACTTTTTTTTCTGCCGTCAATTCGCTCACTCTCAGCCCCGCACTCGCTGCGATTCTACTCAAACCCAAAAGCGAGCAAACCGATCCACTTTCAGTCTTGTTGCGTTGGACCCTGGGCTGGTTCTTCTTAGCCTTCAATCTCGGTTTTGGTTTCGCCTCGAATGTCTACGCCAACAGTGTTAAGTGGCTCCTTCGCCTGTCGTTCATCGTTATCTTGGTCTACGCAGGTCTCCTCTATTTGACCTACTTTTCGATGACAAAAGTCCCCGCCGGCTTTATCCCCAACCAAGATAAAGGTTATCTCCTGATCGATATCCGCCTCCCCGATTCCGCTTCGCTGGAACGTACGCAACGCTTGATCGCCAAACTCGATCTTCTGATCGGTGGCTCACAGACCAACTCATCTCACGACAACACTGCATCTCACGACAACACTGCATCTCACGACAACACTGCATCTCAAGAACCACCAGAACATGCTGATGGAGATGCAAGTACGCCTAGCACCAGTACACCTAGCACCAGTATTCCGGGCGTCGCACACACCATTGGTGTATCGGGGCAATCGATTGTCCAGAATGCAGTCGGCTCAAACCTTGCGTCTATGTTTGTTATTTTGGACGACTTCCATCATCGCCAAGGGATTCAGAAAAGCGGACTAGCGATCGCAATGAAACTTCGAGCGATCATCAATGCGGAAATACCAGAAGCGGTTGTATCTGTGTTTGGTCCTCCGCCAGTCGACGGTTTGGGTTCGGCTGGAGGTTTTAAAATTATGATTCGCGATGTCGCCGCCAGCGGACTGAATAATCTCCAGACCGCAGCGGACGAATTCGCGAGTACTGGATCATCGCTTCCCGGCATGATAGGTATGTTCAATGGCTTTCGTGCGAACACTCCCCAAATGTTTGTCGATGTCGATCGAACCAAATGCAAGGCGCTTGGTATATCTCTCCAAGATGTTTTCCTCACCTTACAGCTTTATCTCGGTGGCTATTATGCTAACGATTTCAATCAATTCGGACGTACCTGGCAAGTGAATCTGCAAGCGGACCCGCAATATCGTCTTACTCCGGAACAAGTTGGCTTATTAAAGGTTCGCGCACCGAATGGGTCTGCAGTTCCAATTTCAACGCTGGCGGTCGTATACGAATCCGCTGGCCCATCCGCTGTGACTCGATATAACGGCGTAACGGCAGCCGCAATCAACGGCCTATCCATGCCGGGAGTCTCTTCCGGTGATGTGGTGAAGTCGATCGATTCCTTTGCGCTGGAAAATTTACCCTCCGGCATGGATGCTCAATGGACTGAGTTGACCTACTTGCAGATTCGCGCAGGCAACACGGCTCTGATTGTTTTCGCGATTGCGGTACTCTTGGTCTTCCTGGTTCTCGCCGCCCAATACGAATCCGTAACTCTACCTTTAGCAGTGATTCTCGTGGTCCCAATGTGCTTGCTGTGCGCGACTGTGGGTGTATTCCTCGCTCGTATGGATATCAATATATTTGTTCAAATCGGCTTTGTTGTTCTCGTAGGCCTCGCCAGCAAAAACGCGATCTTGATTGTGGAATTTGCTAAGGAAAAACAGTCCCACGGGATGAAATCTTTTGAAGCGACCATCGAAGCTTGCCGCTTGCGGTTGCGGCCCATCATGATGACATCCTTTGCATTTATCCTTGGAGTTGTCCCTCTCGCACTCGCTACCGGCGCCGGAGCCGAAATGCGTCGAACTTTGGGGGTTGCAGTGTTTTCTGGCATGTTGGGAGTTACAATCTTTGGCATCTTCCTCACTCCCGTTTTTTATTATCTCATCGCAAAAAGACAAATGACTCCAGCTCCCTCCACTCCATCCCCGGAACCGACCAAGCCGGCTGAAACGTCGACGCCTTCGGAAACGTCTCCATGAAGCATAGATCTATCTCAATCCCAGGACTTGCAAGTTTTCCGCTTTTAATTGTCATATTCCTCGCCGTTTTCCATTCACTCCACAATAAAAACGCCTCTGCCGCCGAAGACATCGGCCCCCTATTTATCGAAGGCTATCCGGAACAAACGAGTTACGCTCCGGGGGATGAACTTAAACTTTGCGTATCCACCTCCGCCCCACAGTACTCCATGAAAATCTCGCGCTTAGGGGGAGAGAAAAAAGAGATGCTCAAACAAGCCGGCATCCGCGGACAGGAATATCCCATCCCCGAAAATGCTTCCAGCCATGGGTGCCAATGGCCCGTTTCATGGAGTGCCAGGATTCCGATCGATTGGCCAAGCGGTTACTATGTGATCGAATTTGAAGTTAGCGATAACGGTGGAAAATTTACGAATCGAGGCAGACGAACGGCAACCTCCGAAAGTTTTTTTGTACTGCGAGCGGCAGAGCCTGGTAAAAACAGTTCGATCCTTTTGCAACTCGCAACCAATACCTACAACGCTTATAACAATTGGGGTGGGTCGAGCCTATACGCTTACAATGGACGCGCCAATCTACAAGGTCATCGCGTCTCTTTCCAACGTCCAACCTCAAGCCAATTCGGAAAATGGGAATTCCCTTTTGTAGCCTGGGCGGAAAATAATGGCTATTCCCTCGACTTCGCCGCAAATCTCGATTTAGAGCAGCGTCCGGATCTGTTGAAAAATTATAAATTGGTACTCAGTGTGGGTCACGATGAATATTGGTCCACACCGATGCGCGATCACCTAGAAGAGTATATCGCCAGAGGAGGCAATGTTGCTTTCTTTAGTGGTAACACCTGTTGCTGGCAGGTCCGCAGCGAAGATGCCGGTAACGCTTTGGTGTCTTGGAAACAACGCTACAACGCAGACCCAATTTTTCCTTCGGGCAACCATAAGCTATTGTCGACGCTTTGGAGTCATCATCTCGTCGCGCGCCCCGAAAACGGACTCACTGGAGTTGGTTTTCTCCACGGAGGCTACCATAGAAGCCACGATCAGTTTATGGATGGTTCGGGGGGTTACACCGTCCATCGCGCCGAGCATTGGATATTTGCACAAAGCAATGTGAAACGCGGCGATACGCTGGGCTCAAAGAACACGATCGTCGGATATGAATGCGATGGCTGTGAAATCATTCTCCGAGATGGCCTTCCCTTTCCCACCGGAACCGACGGAACTCCCCTAGATTTCGAAATCCTCGCGACCGCGCCCGCCAAGTGGCATCCGGATGATTCCCTATGGTATGATCGATTCCCAGCAGATCGCATCGGCTCAGCGGTGTTAGGCATCTACACCCACGGAGGAACCGTAATCACCGCGGGAAGTACCGATTGGTCGCATGGACTTAGCGGCAATGATCCAGCGGTCGTACAAATAACGAAAAATATCCTGAATCGACTCTCCAAATAACCACCGCTTCCTACTTTGCTTCCATTCAATGCGAGCTTAATGATGAAAACCATTTCTATAATTCTCGCTTTGCTTATGCTTCCTTCGCTACCAGCAGTGCTGTCGTGCCAAGTTCGAGGTAATGAGGTTGAATTAACGCTCCGAACGCAGTTACCTTTGCCCAAAAATCCAGTCCTTTTTCAATCATCCGAATCGAAGGAGAAATGGAAAGCGGAAGAGACGGCAGTCATCGTCTGCGATGTATGGGATTATCACCATAGTCTCAATGCAGTGAAACGCTTGGAAGAATTCGCGCCGCGATTAAACGAAGTACTCAGTGCAGCCAGAAAACAAGGTATGACCATCATCCACGCTCCCAGCGATTGCATGGATGCTTACGAAGATCACCCCGCGCGACGACGAGCCCAGACTGCGCCTTCCGCACCCTATCGTCCTTTTGATATTGAGGATTGGTGTTCCTCATTGCCTAGTGAAAAAGGCAAGCCATATCCGATCGATCAATCGGATGGAGGTGCAGATGATGATTTAGAACCCGCCAAAGTGTGGAGTGAGAAACTAAAGGCACTAGGCCGGAATCCTGGTACCCCGTGGCTCGCTCAATCCTCTTTCATCACCATTGATTCCGAAAAAGATTTTATTTCCGATCGGGGTGGCGAAGTTTGGAACATTCTTGAGAGTCGAGGTGTGAAAAATGTGATTTTAACAGGTGTGCATGTCAATATGTGTGTTTTGGGACGCCCTTTCGGCCTACGCCAAATGGCTCGCAACGGCAAACGCGTAGTACTGATGCGCGACATGACCGATTCGATGTATAACCCGAATGCTTGGCCTTATGTCAGCCATTTCACGGGCAACGATTTGATCATCAATCACATTGAACGTTACGTATGTCCTACTATCACCAGCGATCAGTTTATTACCGGAAAGCCTTTTCGTTTTTCCAAAGATCTTCGCAGAACAGTTGACGTTATCGTGTCCCCGCAAACGCTCGCCGCACAACCTTGGATCACCGAATTATTGAACCGCGATTTGCCCCAACATTTTGCTCTCAACGTGACACTTTGGACCCGTTCCGTCACTGGACGCTTTCCCGCACGCGATTCCCTGAGCGACTGCAATGGGTACTTGGTCCTACTTTCGCCAAGCGATTTAGAAGATGAATCTCTTAAGGCCTTTGAAGCCTACTTGCAAAATGGAGTTTCGCTGCTGTCGATGAACAGCGATTTGGTCAAACTTGCACAGCCCTCACAGAGAAAAGTAAAACTTACAGGCACATTGCACGAACTCACCATGAACGATGCATCCGCTGCCTCACTAACCAGCGAGCAGAAAAAGCTTTTCTTTGAAATGCTCGCAACAGTGACAGGCGTACAGACCAGTGATGATTCATCCATCCATAACGAATCCAATAAAAAAACTTTTATCGACCATTGGGCTTCGACTCGTGTACCGAGCTCGTATCATGAGATCTTGGGGGATGCAGAAGCTGACTCCGCAAATCCTGGTTGGTACCGCTGCGTTATTAAAGTACCGGCGGATTGGCTTAGCTCGGGTTCGCTTGCTCTCGAATTTTTGGGAACGCGAGATCCTGATGGTACGCGCTGCTTCCTCAATGGACATGAACTGAGTCGCAATGCGACGCAATCCTTTGCGATAACCGCTGAGCGAGTAAATGCTGACGATCATAATGTGCTTGTTGTGCGAGTTGCGAATTCTTCGCAGGCACTTTCCGATTCAGTCCGATTGGTTGCCGCGAATAATAATGAACTGTGGCTAGATGGAACCTGGCAATTCAGGCTCGGCGATTCCAACTCATGGAAGAACATGCCGCTGCCAGCCAAATTTGGTGGTGGCGCCGATATCGTGTTCGCTCCAGCCGATCCGCTCTGGACCCCCAGACCCTTAACCCGACCATTCGAGTTTACACCTGGCGTTGAGGGCCCGGGTTGCGATCGCGCAGGAAATGTCTATGCAGTAAACTACGCCATGCAGGGAACGATCGGAATCGCACAACCCGATGGAACAGCGACCGTATTCACCACACTACCTGAGGGTAGCGTGGGGAACGGAATTCGCTTTGATGCTCAAGGCAACTTTTTCGTAGCGGATTATACTGGGCATAATATTCTGCAAGTCAATGGACAAACCGGAGCCGTCACAAAGTTTGCCCACGAAGCGAATATGAGTCAGCCGAATGATCTCGCCATCGCCGATGATGGGACGCTATTTGCCAGCGACCCAAATTGGGGTGATTCAACAGGCCGAATTTGGCGCATTGATACTGCTGGAAGGGTAACTTTATTGGCGGAAGGATTAGGAACTTCCAATGGAATCGAAGTGAGTCCCGATCAGAAGACCCTGTACGTCAATGAAAGCGCTCAACGCAACGTGTGGGCGTTCACGATCACCCCCAATGAAAAACTTGCCGAT
>Ga0169931_10000456_pt1 | contig 67157 bp, 67 predicted proteins | sample Kivu_15m_20L_FD_129675 | JGI IMG/M metagenome (GOLD analysis project Ga0169931, IMG submission 129675) | Freshwater microbial communities from Lake Kivu, Western Province, Rwanda to study Microbial Dark Matter (Phase II) - Kivu_15m_20L... | ecosystem: Environmental > Aquatic > Freshwater > Lake... | reverse complement strand
TAAAAGCTAGCAAGCTTTTGTTTTTCATGTAACTGATTGCCGAAGTCGGAGCGTTTCTTTCTCTTCGCCCCATGCATACCGGGTGGGTTGCTCTTTGTTGCGAGTGGATTTTTGCGTCTTCCGAAGATGTTTGCGCCGAACTTGCGAGCAATTCGATTTTTTGGGCCGCGATAACGAGCCATAGTTCTCCTAACTGTCTGACGTATCGAAGCTCCAATATTACGGATTGCCAAGTTTTTAAACAAGTAAAAATCGGGATGTGGTAGATTCATTGTCGATTTTAAGGACTTTTTTTATGCACTTGGCCGATGATATTAAAGTACTCGCATACTACGCTTTTACCAAAGTCGATGAACCTCAAAAAGTTATTAAGGAACACAAAAGTTTTCTTGAAGAAATGGATGCCAGGGGGCGTATCTATATTTCGGAGGAGGGGATAAATGCCCAATGCTCCGTGTCAAAAGAAAATTTAGAGAATTATCGCGCTTTTGTGCTCAAAAACTTCCCTTCCGCTGACATAAAAATCCATGACCACCCGGTTCATCCCTTTGCCAAGTTAATTGTAAAGTACCGCCGTCAGCTTGTAGCGATGGACAGGGAGGTGGACAGCTCGCTGCAGGGGGTCCATCTAGAGGCCGCCGAGTGGGAAAAAATGATCAAGGAAAAAGATGACAACACGATTGTTATTGATACAAGAAATGACTACGAGTGGAAAGTGGGGCATTTTGAGGGGGCGCTGCTACCCGAGCTAGACCAGTTCAGAGAGTTTCCCGAGTATGCCGAAAAGTTGAAAGAGCGTTATGATACCGATCAAACAAAGGTGATGATGTACTGTACCGGAGGCATTCGCTGTGAGCTTTACTCCTCGTTGATGTTAAAATTAGGTTTTAAAAAAGTCTATCAGCTTAAGGGGGGGATTATCCGGTACGGGCTGGAAAACGGCAACAGAGCTTGGAAGGGGAAATTATTTGTCTTTGACGACAGGATGGTGATTCCTATCAGTAAGGATGAGGCCAAACCGATCGCTGAATGCCAGTTTTGTAAAAAAAGTGCGGACTCCTATTATAACTGTGCAAACATGGACTGTAATTGCCTAATCCTCTCATGTCCCACTTGCGTAGATGAGGCAAAAGGGTGTTGCTCTAAAAACTGTCTCGAAAATGGGCGAGTGAGGCCTTTTTCGTTAGAAACGGTGACAACCCCTTTTAGAAAACTCTCTTTTGAGGAAAAACAGCGCTTAACAAAAAAAGAGCCTGTCATCGCATGAAATACACTCTTTTGCAAGGCAATGATCCTAAAAAAATAGCCTTTGCAATTCAAGAGGGGGAAAAGATTACCCAAATTGAGGCTAAAAGGGGTTTAGAGACGCTTCGCACCCTCACCGCTAAAGGGGAGTTATCGCTTGGAGGGAAGAAACTCCTGTTCGACCCTTTTTTGACTTTTCATGTCTTAATAGAGCTCTATGAAGAGACTGTTCACCCTTTTTTTTTCTACAAAAATCAAAAAATTCCCTTCCATGTTTGTCCGTTGATTGTACATGGCGCTCTAGACTTTTTTGTTTTTGAAGGGATTATCCGCCAATTCACAGGAGCCTTCCCCAAAATAGAGCGATTTTTTTCACTGCCGACAGCTCTTTCTCCCAAAGAATTTCAAGAATTCATCGATTCTTATCTGGTCGATCCCCCTGATTGGGGTCCAAAGGTGGAGGTGGTTAAAGAAAGGGCTGAAGAGCCTTTTTCGCCCCCAATTTTTGAAGCCTCTTTCCTTATCTGCCTGGCAGATGAGACGGGGGCATTCATCGAGGTCGAAACAAAAAATGGCACAAAGGGGGAGGTCGATAGATTTTTCCGGGATCTTGAGGATGCGGGCTATATTTATAAACCGATGCAAACCTCCTCGTACTATTGCCCAACCCATAAAGTGTTGGAGGCTTTGACGCTTCTGCACGGGATGGGGTATGCCGTGGTGGGTCCCAAAAAAGAGCCTATCCTTTTCTCTAAAGAGTTTGTGGGGACAAAAAAACTCCATCAAACCTCCTTTTTGGTGGAAGGGGAGTACAGATCGGAAAAAAAGAGCTTTTCGTTGAAAGACGCACTAGAGGCTCATAGTAAAGGGAAGGTGCTTTTAAAAAGTGGGGATGCCTACCTGTTTCTGGACGACTCGCAGCTTCAAGTTTACCAAAATGTCCCCAAAAAGTGGGAAAGTCATACTTTAGTTATACCCCGTTTCTATGCGCCCGAGCTTTTGGTTAGGCTCGATCAGACTCAAATAGAAGGGCTGATTCCTATAAAAGAAGAGAGAGTTTCTCAGGATTTCCAGGGTGAGCTTTTTGGGTTTCAAAAAGAGGGTTTGGACTGGCTGTTTTTCCAATACAATAATCGCTTTGCAGCCCTTTTGGCAGATGAGATGGGCCTTGGCAAAACAGTACAAACAATAGCTTTTCTTAGCTCTGTTTTAGGGGATAAAAAAGCGCTGATTGTAGCCCCTTTGACGCTGTTATCGCAGTGGAAACAGGAGATAACAAAATTCAACCCCACATTGCCTGTAGAGATCTTTGATAGAAAAACAACGATCCCTGAAAAGGGTGTTCTACTGGTCTCTTACCAGATGCTTAGAGTGTGTATCGATCAGTTCGAGCTAATCGATTATGCTGTTCTTGTATTGGATGAGGCGCAAGGGCTAAAGAATAAAAAAACAAAAGGTTTTGAGGCGGTGAAACGCTTGAAGGCCGAATTTAAAATAGCTTTATCGGGGACACCGGTCGAAAATCGGATTACCGATCTTATCCATCTTTTTACCCTTTTATTGCCTGATCTGGCAGGTGAAATGGATCCCAAGGATCTGCAGCGAGTCAAAAATTTGACCAGACCGTTCATATTACGCAGATTGAAAAAAGATGTTGTTCTACAAATGCCTAAAAAAATGGAGCAGCTCATATATGTGGATCTTTATGAGGAGCAAAAAGAGTCCTACGATCTGTTAAAAGAGGGGCATAGAAAAAAAATTGAGGAGAGCCGCCAGCATGTGTTTTCTGCTATTTTAGAATTAAGGCAACATGTCCTGTCACCTAAACTGATCGATTTGGATGTCCCTTCAGCTAAACTGGACCGAGTTCTTCAAGATCTTTTTGAGCACATAGAAAATGGGCAAAAAGTGCTTGTGTTTTCCCATTTCTCCTCACTTCTGCAGCTCCTTAAACAAGAGCTCGAGACCGAACTTATCCCGCTTTTTTACCTTGACGGTAAGACGAAACATAGAGAACGGGTGGTAGAGAGCTTTAAAACGTTTGACGGGGGTTGTGTGTTTTTGATGACTTTGAAAGCGGGAGGAGTCGGGTTGAACCTTGTTGAGGCCGATACGGTAATGCTTTTTGAACCTTGGTGGAACCCTCAGGCCGAGATGCAAGCGATTGATCGTGCTCACCGGGTCGGGCGAGAAAAACCGTTGATTGCTAGAAGATATATTGTGCTTAACTCCATAGAAGAATCCATGGAACAGATCAAAAAAGATAAATCACAACTCGCTGATCAAATGATCGAAGAGTCTGAGATTTCTTTGGAAGTTATGGAGAAATTATTTCAAGAGCTTTTATAGTCTTTGCATCATTTTGAGTGAAAATATGTGCAGATTTTTAATGTTTCTTGTAATGCTTCTTAGTGTCAATCTTTATCCTGATCAAGAGTTGTACATATTCTATCACTGCTGCACGCGAGGAAACTGGGAAAAAATTATTCCTGAGCAACTCCTCAAACTAAAAAACAGCACTCTATTCTCGAAAGTCCGAAAGATTTACATCGGAAATTTAGGGGAAATAAATGTATTGAAGCTCTATGGAGAAGATCCTAAAATGGAGCTTCTATTTTACCACAAAAATTGTGGGCTGATGGAAAAACCTACCTTGAAAGCCCTAAGAAAGATGGCTCAGCAAAAACCTGATGCCTATTTTCTCTATTTCCACTCAAAAGGAATTACTACATGGGAAGGATCTTTTCCCAACATCCAGGACTGTAGATATTTTTTAGAGTATTTCATGATTGAAAAATGGGAAAAATGCGTCGAGGCTTTAAACGAGGGTTTTGATGTTGTGGGTGTGAACTACACTAACGATCCAAGGGACCACTTTTCAGGGAATTTTTGGTGGGCAAAAGGCTCTTATTTGGCTAGCCTGCCAGATCTGAAAAAAGGGTACTACGAAAGCGAATTTTGGCTTTTTAGAAATAAACCACGTTATAAATGCCTTTTCAAGTCGGGCGTACACCACTATTACCAGCCCTTTCCAAAAGAGAGATATTGCGAAGAATTACTCTAAATTTTTGCGCTTGCGTATGAGCTCAACAGCTGCAATTTTAAGCGACTCTATCCCGTCATCAAATCCGAGCTCTTTGAGCAAGGCATTCAAATGATTGAACTCTGCTACAAGCTGATCATTCATAGACTCGAGAATGGCTATTTTTTTTTCTGCTTCCTGATCCATGTTTACCCCCTTAGGGTTTTACTTAGTTTGAGGGGGGCTGGGGGAGCTCCTCCTTTTCCTTTTTATAACATTTATTATAAAATATAACGAGAAAAAGGTTTAACCGCTTAACTGCAATCGGATAGAAAAAAGGCCCCAAAATTTTTGGGGCCTTTTTAAGTGAAATAAGAGAGAAAAAATGGGTTAAAACGATTGGTTGCTTGCCAGCATTTCGAGTCGACCATTCAGATCGTCAAAACGGGGTTGAGAGACTTTCGCTCCTTGGAAGAACCAGCTTGTTTTAGCCACTCCATCAATATAAATGATGCTGGAGCCATGCTTTTTGTTGTAGGCCCAGTTTGTCTCCTCTATCACAGTCTCTCCGTCAACAAAACGCTTAGCAACCCCATGCTTAACCCCTTGTTTGTAAGGGATCTCTTCGTATTTGCAGCCGTTTTGAAACTTTGTGATCACACCATCGAGAAGACCGTTATGGTAGTATTCTACAATCAGGGGTTCGCCTGTGTAGGCAAATTCCTGACGCTTACCCTCTAAATCCCCATTTTCAAACGAGGCGATCAGTTTAGGTGTCCCATTTGCATGGAATTCCTCCACATAAACGGTCTCGGTGTTGCGGACAACCTCTTTTGAAAGGAGGTCTCCGTAGATGTTGCGAACCGTTTTTTGCCCGGAACCCTCTTCGATTTTGGACTCTACCTCATTTTGAGGGTTATAGTACTCGGCAGACATTAAAATAGAACCTAAATAGTCCTCTTGAGAACGGGGGCTACCCGAGTGGTACCATGTGGTCACTTTTGTCTCTGTTGGAGAGGAGAAAATCTCTTCCATGCTGGGGACGCCCCGAACGGAGTAGGTAACACGTCGTTTCAATTCACCTTTAGTATAGACTTCAAGCTGGTTCAGCGTTTGGCTGTGTGGGTAGGTAACAGTCCTTGGTCCATGGAGTCTTCCCTCTTCAAAGGTTTCTGCTATGGTCACCCCATTTTTCAAAGTGGTAACCACTTGTCCCGGATAGTCATGCCCTTTCCAATCTTCGTAAGATACATCATAGCCATACTTGTGAATGTAACGTTGAGCAATTGCGTTAGTTTTATCATCATCAGACCCACTGCCGCAAGAAGCTAGAAGTGCAAGAGATAATAGACTCAAAGTAACACGCTGGTTCATGAAAAACCTCATCATAATAGTTAGTTTGAAGAATGCTTGAAAGTCTTTATTTTCTTCAAGAGTTGATTTCATGCTCTAGTTTATGAAGAAACTCGTGCATCGATTTATCAACCTCCTCTTGCGTCAGCGAGCGGTCGAATGAGCGGTAAATCCAGTGCATAGTTACGTTGTGTGTGTTTCCATCTGGATCGGGATCATAAATCCCCTTTAGGGAGTATTCTTGCAGTAATTTCGGTCTATGTTGCTGAATTAAAGTCTCGATAAAACCATATGTGATAGATTTAAGGAGCACAAAAGTGGTATCGCGCTCAATCGAAGGATAGGAGGTGATTGGGCTGATGTGGAACGTTTTTGGGGTAATGTGCATCAATGCGTCCAAAGAAAGCTCCCCAAAATAGACTTTGCGCTTGATGCCGAAATCTTTGAGTAGCTGAGGATGTATCTCGCCAATTACGCCCATCTGTTGACCCCTTACCTCTAAAAAAGCTTGGCGATGGGGGTGGAACTGGGGAAGATGTGAGGGGATTGCTACACTTTTTTCTGCATGGAGCTGGTCTAAAAGAGCCTCAAAAACCCCTTTAAGATCTAAAAAGTCAGCTTCGGGGTTTTCCAAAGTAATGCTCACCTGGGTAAGTTCTTTAAAATGGGCACCCTCTTTAAAGTAGACGTTACCGATTTCAAACCCTTCAAGAGTATGACAGTGGTGGTTTTGGTTATGCAAAACCGATTCAAGAGCGCCATAAAGATGAGTTGTACGTAAAATAGAGCGGTCGGAGAGTGCGTTCTTCACTTCAATCGTGGAGTGAGGATTCAAGAGATGCTCTTTATTGATTAAAGAGGGTGTCATCATCTCCATCAAACCCTGTTCAAGGAGTTTTTTTCTCAAGATCCGTTTGAATGCAACATGCCTATCCGGTGGAGTATCACTTAGGGGGATGGAGGCCGGTTTCTCCAGAAGGCGATCGAAGCCAATGATTTTGATCACCTCTTCGATGAGATCAATCTCGGTTTTCAAGTCGGTGCGGTAGGGGGGTATTTCGACTTTTAAGCTTTGCGAGCTCTCTTCAAGAATTTTCATATCCAACTGGATAAAAATTTTCTTAAGTTCGTCCATCGAGGTTTTGATTCCGAGCAAGGACTCGACTCTAGGCAAATGGATCTGGGCGGTATGGGCTTTAAAAGTTTGGCTGTGGGACGTCGATGTAAAAGAGGCTGAGGCTTTTCCATAAGTCGATAACAGGTAGCTTGCATACTCTAAAGCCAGTTCCACGCCATCGGGATCGGTCTGGTTTTCGAATCTTTGAGAGGATGGGGTGGATAGGCGCATGGTTTTGGCTGTGCGCCTGATAGAGGTTGGAAGAAATTGAGCCGATTCCAGGATAATATTTTTAGTCGACTCGGTAACAGCGCTTGATTTGGAGCCGATCACACCTGCGACAGCCTCCACCCTTTTTTGCGAAAGGATAACAATCGCGTGGGCCGGAATCTCCACATCGGTATCTAGCAACGTTTTAAACGGAGCGGCATGGGTTTGCAAAGCGATATGTAGGGGTCCTGAAAGGAGATCCTCATCAAAAGCATGCATCGGTTGGCCAAGAGCCATTTGGACATAGTTGGTGACGTCCACAATTAAGTTTTTCGGCACCATGCCTGCAGTTTTCAGACGGTGCTGCATCCAGTCGGGTGAGGGGCCATTGTGGATGCCATGAAGGGTCTTTAGAGAGTATTTAAGCACATGCTCTTTTGCCTGTGTATCTATCGTGTAGCAAGGGGCGTTTAAAATTGGCTGAACCTCCCCCATTTTAGGCGATTGAACCTTTCTGTCTAACAGCTGGCTCAAAAAGCGCGCAACACCAAGAATAGAACGAGTATATCCCAGGTCGGGGGTTTGGCTCACCTCTAAATGATTTTCATCAAAACTGTCGACCTCTAGACCGCAAAGGGTCATTTTATCGCTGAGATTTTGTAGCGGGATATCGTCGATGTCTATAAATTCTTTAAGCCAGTCTAAAGGTACTTTCATATCCCTAAAAGGGTAAATCTTTTCCCTTTTTCACTCAATTCGAAATAGCCCTTTTTGAAAAAATTTTCGCGCCTTAAGTCCTTTAGGACAAACCTTTGAATTTTAGTTGCAAATTGGATGCGTAAGCTCTTTGTTTAAAAAAAATCCCCCGTTTTAAATTCGATTGAACCTAAATTTCAAAAAAAGGTGTAATGATTAGAAAATGGAAGAAAACCGCTTTCCCACCAAGCTTTTGACCGCGTTAATCCTCTCATTGACGTTCAATGTCGTTTTTATTTCGACCCAGGTGTTAAAGGCTTGGGAAAAAAAAGAGCTTATGACCACGATTCGTCTTGTGGATCCGGTTATTGATGCACGAAAAATTCGGGGAGTCGGAGGGGAGATCCTCAAGCAGTTCTTTTCGATGTCGCATGAGCAGCTACAGCTTGAGCTAATGAATTCCCAGCATGTGGAGAGTGGGTTTTTGCGCCGTGATTTGGCTCTGGGGGTTTTGACCCAGTACCACTATTTTCCCATTGAAAAGGTTTTGGTCTCCTCTGATTTGCAAAAAAGGGAGATTTTTTTTGAAAATGAGGGGGGGGAAAAGATCAAGGTAACTCTTTTTGCAGGCCTAGAGGATTCCCAGTTTTTTGCTGTAAAAAAGTTTCTCGACACCGAGCTTTGGCCTCTATCTACAGAAGGTTTAATCCATGAACTCAGACGTTGGGGAGAAAAAGCGCCCGATACCCTTAAAAAAGCCCTATTCTGTACTCCAGAGTTTCAAAGGCTGGAGAGAGTTTTTGAAGCATCAGCAGTTGTCATGGAGCCGGAAAATATTTTGCAGGTATTGCTTCTATGTGATGACGTAGACTTGCAATCGACACGTTCGTTAAAAGCTTTCTTGAAACCCCTTTTAGATAGAAGGTCTAAAAATGTTGCTTCACTCTATTTTTGGGTCGAGCCCGATCTGTTTTCGCTGGACGATAACCAGGTTTTAGAGCTTTTAGACCTCTGCGGTGTTGAGCAGCCTTGGGTAAGTGAGGGGATAAAAAATCTCATCACAAGCTCAAGAAGTGAAAAGGTGCGCCAGCGGGCGAAACAGTTTTTTGAAAACCCTGTTTTGGAAATCCAAAAAAGAGAGCCTGAAAAAAAACGGGTGATCCACCGCGTGGAACCCAAAGAGACTCTCTGGCAGATCGCCCGTCGCTACGGAGTGAGTGTAGAGGAGATTGCCACCCTCAATCAGATTGGTACAAGTCAGGTTTTGTCGGTCGGCAAAGAGCTGGAGATTCCCTCATCCTCGACGAAGTCGATTCCCCCAGGGTGAAAAGGGTGGCACTTAAGAAGGCGTAATAACCCCATCCTCATTCCCTGGATCAACCCCTTTTTTTGGATCGCCTCGCTCATATAATCGGAGCACGAAGGGTAAAATCTGCACCATTTTGGTTTAAGGGGATCCAACCACTTTTTATAGAACTTTATGAGCCCCAGAGCAATAAAAGTATTGCCCGAAATAACTCTTTCGATTAATCTTGGTGCTATACTTTTATTTTTCATCGCGCAGATGGTGGAATGGTAGACACGCAACTTTGAGGTGGTTGTGGGAGAAATCCTGTGGAGGTTCGAGTCCTCTTCTGCGCAATTCTTTGTTTTTTCCCCTTTATTCATAAAAAATCCCCTCTTACCCTCTAAAAGAAAAATCGTACGCCTGATCAAAGTGTTGATCGATCTCTTTACTCTCTGATTCATTCAGAACAAAACAATCCATTTCTTTGAACGATCTGAGGGTAGCTAGTTTTGCTAAAAGGGGTTGATCCGGATCCAAATGCCCCTCATGAAAGAGTAATTTTGCGGTAAAAACGGCCTTAAGGGTCCCTTGGTTTTTTACGTTAGGGAGCTGTTTTAAAAAAGTGCTGAAGAGTGCATACAGGGCTGGTGACGCCTTAAGGGGCATTTGACTTTTTAAAAGAATGTGTATGAGTTTAAACGCGGTTTCGATGGTGTCGAGGCTTTCACGGATTTTGTGGTGGAACGCCGTCTGTTTTGCTTCAAGAAGTTGGAAAAAATTTTTACCCTTTTTCACTACGAACTCACCCTCATACAGGGGGGGGAGGTTCTCCTTTTTTTTGGATTTTGTGATCAAGGAGATGAGTCCAAGCTCCTCGGTAAATAAAGTGTGGATCTCTTGCGTGTCGTTGTAGCGAATCCCTTTGAGGACTACCCCTTTAGTCTGTATCGTCATCGATCTATTTTACCGATTTTCGAGTTTGGTTCCCATGAGAAAATTTTACGAATAGATAGCCGATGTGGGTTCTCATGGCGGAATCATTTGACTTTAAGGTTTAATAAAAGTTAAAATTAGGCCCTATTAAACAAAAAATTCCTTTTGCCGAGCTTTTCTTAGCTTGAGAAAAGGGGCGTTTTAATCCATTACCTGTGCACCGGTAGCTCAACCGGATAGAGTACCTGGCTTCGAACCAGGTGGTTGGGGGTTCAAGTCCCTCCCGGTGCAATCGTTTTTTTATGATAGATATCTACAGTCTTACCCAAAAAGAGTACCTTGAGGCTATTTTTAAAGAGTTGAACAAAGGGAGAGATCTTGCCGCTCTAGTATATAGCCTTTGGTTCAAAGAGGGGAGACACCCCTTGGAAAGCGAGATTCTTCCCACAGCGAAACCGCTCCTTTTGAAAATCCTTGAGATCACCGATTTTTCTATCCCGTCCGCTTTTGAACAAAAAGGATCCAAATGGTTGCAAACGTTTCCTGACAAGTTGCAAACCGAAAGTGTCGAGATCAAAATGGATTTTGGTACCACCCTTTGCCTGTCTTCTCAGGTAGGTTGTGCGATGGGTTGCGCTTTTTGTGAAACGGGCAGGCTGGGTCTAATACGGAACTTAACTGTAAAAGAGATCGTTTTGCAGCTCTATTACGCCAAAGTCGTAAGAAAAGTTGCTGTACGTAATTTGGTTTTTATGGGGATGGGGGAGCCTTTTGATAACTATGCGGCATTGAAGCAGGCCATTGCAATTTTTATCGACCCGTTTGGATTCGGCTTAGGCCCTTCAAGAATCACCGTCTCCACAAGTGGGCTTGTGGATGTTTTGAAGAAATTTACTCAAGAGGTAGACCCTAGAGTTAAGCTTGCGGTCTCTATCAACGGCTCGAGCAATCTTGTCCGTTCCAAAGTGATGCCCGTCAATAGCCGCTATCCGATGGAGGCATTGAAAGAGGCTCTTTTAGAGTACCAAAAGAGTCACCCTAAAAGGACGCTGTTATTTGAATATGTTCTTTTAGAAAATGTGACAGATCTTTTGTCCATGGCTGATGATTTGGCGAAATTTTGCGAGGGTTTTTTTGATCTGAGAATCAATGTTATCCCTTACAATCCTCAATCGCGCGCAAGATTTACCACCCCTTCCGTCGAGGCGACTCAAAATTTTATTGATCGGCTTAGAACTCACGGTTTTCGAGTCTATTTACGTGGCACAAAAGGGGAGAAGGAGATGGCCGCTTGCGGGCAGCTTGGGAATTTAGGATTGAGAAGTATGAAAATAAATTCTATAGTAGCGTAAGAAAAGAGGGCTAAACTATGGACCTACATCACACTGCAAGAGGCAGTCTTGTTCTAACAGACGCGATTCGTCAATACGCCGAAGATAAATTTCAAAAAGTTCTCGATCACCATTCCTTTGGTATACCCATTCAGAGGGCCTTTTTTACGTATGGTATCGAGCGGTACATGCATAAATTCACCATCCTGGTGTACGCTTCGATGCATCTAAAAATCCGTGCTGAGGCAAGCACAAAAGATTTGTATGCATCTATAGATGCAGCATTCTCGATTTTAGAGGCGAAATTTAAAAAGTATCATGATCTTGTTAAAGAGCATCATAAAAAATCGGGGAGTATAAACCAGCACCTTCTTTGGGAGGATGATACCGAAATTATCAACCGGGAAATTGACTCAGAAAATTTCAAAGAGATGAAAGAGGCGCTTCTTCCACCGGTAACTCGCAATTCCAAGCAAATTCTTAAAACGCTTTTATTGGAAGAGGCTATCATGAAGATGGAGCTCTCGGATGAACCCTGCATGGTCTTCAAAGATGAGAGATCCCTAAATTTGATAGCTCTGTATAAGCGTCACAACGGAACATACGGAGTGTCAGAGGTTGTCGAACCTGACTGAAGAGAGGATTAGGCAAGATCTTATAGATCGGCTTGTTTTAAAATGGAACTTCCCCTCTCGATTATTGATCAAAGAGAGGGCGATCCATCAGTTGCCCCATTTTCACCAAGAAGGTTTAAAAGAGGGGCTCCCAAAAGACCGCAGAATCGATCTTTTAGCCTATCATTGGCAAAAAGAGCGTTTGATGCCTCTAGTCTTATTCGAGTGTAAATATGCCAAACCGGATAAAAAAGCCTTTCAACAATTAGTCGGCTACAATCATTGGATCCAAGCTCCGTACTTAGCGTGGGTTAGCCTCGAGCATGAGGGGCTTTACAGGATTTCAAAAGAGGGTTTAATCTATTTAGGTGCTTTCCAACCTTTCGAGGATCTGTGCAAATTGTTGACCGACTGACAGACAAAGACCCGATTTTGAGCTTCTCTGTACGATTATGCCAAAACAAGGAGAAAGTCGATTTTTTAGAGCCTGTATGTTCTGATCAGGAGTTAGTTTTTTTTGATGGAATAGAATGGCTCTCCTCATTACCCCTTCTTTTGGGTAGAGAGGTCATATTTGTGGAAAATAACCTTGAAAAAATTAAAGGTGTACTTGACGATCCCCTTTTTTTGGCCTTTCTCGAGCATGACAAAGCCCATATTATTACAACAGTCAGATTTCCTGTATTTGTAGGGGGAAAGACGTTTGAGGTTTTTACAAACAATTCTTCCCCTTTGTTTAGAGATTTTGTGGAGCAGGTGATCCGATTCGAGGCCCTTTTTAGAGAGGGAATGGACCTGGGCATCTCCCATTTTAGGAATGTCCTTTTATCTTTGAAAAGTTTTTCGAGCTTCTACGAGATCTCCTCGCTAAAAGGGAACTTCAAAGCACCCTGGCTTGTTGTAGGAGGGGCTCCGCTGACAGATGAAGAGGTCTTGTTCATACAAAAAAGCCATAAGACCCATTGGCTAATAGGAGCCGGGGCTGGGACAAAAAATCTGCTTGAAAAGGGGATTAGGCCCGATTTTGCTACCCTTGTAGATCCGTTTCCCCAACCGGAAAAATATGTGGAACACGCCATCCCCACTTTTTTTCAGCTTAGAGCACAAACCGAATATCTGAAAATGTGTAAAGGGGGACTGATTTGGGCAGGCCAAAACGATTTATACCCCCTAGAGTGCGATCTGGCTCAAAAAGCTGGTCTCAGTGATATTCTTTTTGACGGAGGCTACGACACGGCGAATTTTTGTGCCGTTTTGGCGCAAAAAATGGGGGCAACGCGTATAGAATTTAAAGGTGTTTCAAAGGGTAGAAATACTCTAAATGACCTTTATAGCCGCCTATATCTAAAGAGATTGGAATTAAAAAAGCAAACAGGGAAAAAGGGGAAAGAAACAATCGATAAACAGTTTTCAATGACTAAGACTGAGCTCAATCATAAAAGACTTTTTTCGTACCTTAACGACATCTTAGAGGCAAAAGATCCTGTTGATCTTATCCGTTTAGGTGTGGAAGAGGGATATCTTCGCCCCTTGAGAATTTACTTGGGAAAAGAGTCGATTTCTCTGGAGCCGTTATTAGAGTTGTTAAAAAAGGCTCTTGAGGGGATAACTGCCTAAAAAAAGAGAGAGATTAAACAGGAGGCGTCAAAGTCGCCGGTCGTACTTACTCCCAGAGTTTAAGGTCCCCAAACCTAGAAACGTCGTGGGTGAATTTCCCTTTATACCCGATTAATCTCTCACAACTTTTATATAATACTTTATTTATAATCGTGCAATATGAAAATTAAGTACATGATAATGAGTTTGTTAGGAGCTTGCTCCCAAATTCAAACTCCTGCTCCAACCCCCCATTCCCCCACCCAAAAAGAGAAGGTAACTGCCGATTTTTTTCGCTCAAAACCCCATTTAGAGGAGCCCAGGTATGTTGCCGGAGATAGCGAACACCTTTTTAAAGAGGCTCTGTGTGAGGATTACTGGCAAATACCCGATACCGCATTTCAATGTAAGGGTTCGAAATGGAACTCGCCAAGGCGCACATCGGAGGGGCTGATTGAGGATTGTGAGGGGCAACATGATATCGGAAAACCTATAGCCGAGCAGATCGTGAGATTTTTACACCGGTTCCAGGGAAAAGAGGAGAAAAGGCTCAAGATTCTCATAGGAAGGCGTTGTGAGGTGCATGAAAAGTATATAGAGGCTAAACAGAGTTTCCAAAGAGGGGATCAGGTTGTGGTGAGGCTAGAGGGGATCTCTAGAGAGGAGCTGAAAAAACGACTGGCGGCATGCCTTCTTCCCAATGAGCCCATAGAGATCCTGGAAAACGGTTTCTCTATTGAGGATAAAGACCTTTGGGGAGAAAGCCAGACCCTTTGTATTCGGCTAAAAAAATAGGTTGAAAAGAATCGCTCAAGCTAAACTCTTTAATAGCTGAGAAAAAGAGTCTATTGAGGGGACACTATCTGGGATAGAGGCGCTTTTTTTGTACATGTTTGAGGCGACTAATAGGGCTTTAACCCCTGCGCTATTGGCAGATTGAATCCCCTTAAGAGAGTCCTCGAATACAAGACAGCTCCCCGTAGGTTTTTTTACAGCATTTAAGGCCTTAAGGTACCCTGCGGGATGGGGTTTGGGGTGCTCAAAATCCTCTATGGTGAAAATGTTGTTGAAATAGTTCCCGAAAGAGCAATGGGTATACTGGTCTACATGTTTTTTAGGGGAGTTTGTGACCATTACCATCTCCTTTTTATGCGCTTTCAATAGCTCTAAAAAAGGCCTGGCTCCAGGCATCCACTGGGGGGGAGAGCTAACAAGGAGCCTCTCATAGACCGCTATCTTCTGTCTGCGGAGCTCTTCTCCGTCAGAGGTGAGCTGTTCGAGGCCCGGACATTTTTGGTAGATGGTTTTAAAAAGGTGGGGTCTGGAGAGGAGGGCGTGAGAAAGGTATTCTTCAAAGGACCAGTCCAGCTTAAATCCATGAAGTTCAACTGTTTGCTCCCATGCTGCATGATGGAGAGGCTCAGTGTTAATGAGTGTTCCGTCCAAATCAAATAAAAAGGCATCAAATTCTAACAGTTTGTCTAGCATAGCTTTAAGAAAAATAAATAAATATCTTATAGCCTAAATGATGCCGTTAATTTATAATTTTGTCTAATCAAAAAGGAATTTATGATGAATCTATTGGTTTTAAAAAAATTGTTATTCATTTGGGGTTTAACCACACTAACCCCTTTTTTGGGATTGGGTTCAAAGCCAGAGGCTCCGGTAAAGACGAGTTCGATTATCTTACAAGAGGTACGCTCTGAAAATGAGCTCCATGCGATGCAGGAGAAATTTTGTGAGCTGACTCAGCTTGACAAATCGAAGATAGAGCAGGTGATTAAAGTGAGGATTGCAGAGGAGGGTTCTGTAGCCCCTTTTAAAAGAAATATTGATGCAAGCCTGATCTTATGGGACGCAGGGGTTAGAGATCCCCACGTATTTATGGCGACGTTGCTCAAAGATACCCAAATAGATCAAACCATGATTATTCATCTTTATGGTCCCACGGTGAGCTCTCTTTTAAATGAGATGCAATCTCAAGGAGAACCCCAACTTTCAGATAACGCGATGAAAATCCTGACCGCATTCGAGCAAGTGGATAGCTTAGCTTAAGTTTCATTGGCCAATAAATCATAAGGTTGTCTCTTCCAAGTAGTGGGAGATAGCTAAAAAAGGAGGTCTAATAAGACCTCCTTTTTATTTGCCGGATTGAATTATCTACGAATTAGAGTGTGAAAAAACCTTGAGCTATCTACTAGAGCAAAAAAACTGCTGGGGCAGCAGAGTGGGATTTTGAAAAAAAATCGGGGTTCAAAACCTTGAGTAAAAAACGTAGAAAAAAGTAGTCTTTTCTAAAAATAGGTACCGCCAATTCCCTCAAAAACCTAAAAGGATTTGAGTACTGATGTACAAAACGAAAAGTTTGTTAACACTCATTTACCTCGCTATCAAATATCTTGACCTAAATCCAAATGAGTAAGGGAAATATCTAAAAAAAAATTTGCCCCAGGTAAAACGGTAACGAGATGAAACAAAATTCTTCAGTGAAGATAAAAACTCTCCGTGGAAGAGACATCTATCCATACATTCCTAAGATTGCTGCGTGTAGAATCGCTATTTTTCGTGAATACCCCTACCTCTATGAGGGAGACATGTTGTATGAAGAACGCTATCTGCAGATTTATTCGATGACGAAAGATGCAATATTGGTGATTGCTGAGGATCATGAGGTTGTTATAGGGGTTATAACCGGGCTTCCCCTTTTAGATTCAATGGACGAAGTAAAAAGCCTTTTTATGAAAAAAAGCATCCCAGCCGACCGGATATTCTACTTGGGGGAAATTATTTTACTTCCAGAACATAGAGGTAAAAATATTGGATACAGAATGTACCAGCAATTTGAAAAAGCAGTATTCGAAAAGGGGCTGTATGAAAAAATTGCCCTTTGTGAAGTTGTCAGAGCGGAAAATGATTTAAGAAAACCTTTAGACTATACACCATTGAGTAGCTTCTGGATCAGACAGGGATATGTAAAATACCCGGAACTTGTAGCTGATTTCTTCTGGAAAGAAATAGGGGCCAACGAAGAGACAAAGCATCCGATGGTTTTTTGGATGAAAAATTGCTCTTAGTCGTCGGGCCTAACCCCAAAAAAAAGGGTCTACAAAAAAAATGTATCCAATAACCAAGTAGCGAAATAAAAAGGAGGTCTAACAAGACCTCCTTTTGAATGCCGATGACCGGACTCGAACCAGCACCTAGTCGCCTAGAGTAGATTTTGAGTCTACCGCGTCTACCATTCCACCACATCGGCATACTTGAAAACGGCACTGAATATAGAATAGAACCTCTTTCTTGGGCAAGTAGAATTCTTTGCGAAAGGCTTAAAAAGCCTGAAGAAAAAAGGGAAGATTTTTTTTAAAGCCACTATCGGGGCAATTAGGGGGAAGGAAAATTAGTAAAAAATCTCTTCAAGGCAAAGGGCGTGGGCAGGCATGGTTGTGAAGCTTCGCTCTAAAATACTTGGGCCTAAAAGATGGGATAAAGTTTCCAAAGATAGCCTGTTTTGCGCTGTCTCTAGTAGCGCGCCTGCAAGATTGCGTACCATGTTGTAGAGAAACCCATCCCCTGCGAACTTAAGGATAAGAAACTCGTTTTCTATTTCGTAGGAGAGATCAAACAGTGTTCGAACTGTAGAGGGGGGGCGATTTTTCTCTGTTGTGGTGTTGGCAAACTGTTTGAAGTCGTGGGTCCCTTTTAAGATTTGGCATCCTAAATCTAGTCGGGAAAGATCCAGTTTATGCGGGAAGTGGAGGGTATGGAATCGATGGAAAGGGGACTGTTGGAATGCGGTAGAAAGGGTGTAGGTGTAAACTTTCTTTTTGGCATGAAAACGGGCATGGAAATCAGGGGAGACTGGCTCAACGCTGAGCACTCGAATCTCTTTAGGCAAACGGGCATTAATAGCCTTAAGAATACTCAAGGAATCTCTTACTGTGGCTAGGTCAAAATGGGCTATTTGTCCCATGGCATGCACTTTCGCATCGGTCCTTGAAGCACCTACAACCTGCACAAAAGCCTGGTCGAGATGGGCTAAAGATTCCTCCAAAGCTTTTTGAATAGTGGGATCGGACTGTTGTCTTTGGAAACCGCAGTAAAGAGTCCCGTCGTAGGCGATTTTTATTTTATACCGTTGCATTGTTTCAAAAAAAGATTGACCTTTAAGCTGTCCCCCATTTCGGGACAAGGAAGAGAGTATAGTCTTTTTTCCTGTTCACCTCAAGAGAAGAGGCATCTTAAGGGGAGCATCACTCAAGCTGTAAAAGCGTCTCGCACAAAATTCTATCCTCTGGATAGGTGATTTTTATGTTTAAAGGGGAGGAGGGGAGAATCTTTCCTTGGAATCCTTGACTTAGGGCAAACGTGATCAGGTCCGTCCCATGAGGAGATTTTTTTTTAAATAAATCTCTGTCAGCAATCTGGGGTGTGTAAACCTCCCAAATATGGGTTCGATCTAAAACCTCGATTTGGTCGTTTTCGATCCTTGTGAGCGTGTTGCGCATCATCGAACCTAGAGCCACAACCTTATGGCGTTTTGCCTCTTCTACGAGCTTTAAAAGGTCTTCCTTGAGAAAATAGGGGCGAGCTGCATCATGCACTAAAACCTTGTCCACATCCGGATGGAGGTTTTCTACGCCGGCAAATACCGACTGCAACCAGCTATCACCCCCTGAAACAGATTTTAAATCTGCTACGGGTGGCAGTGATTTATGGAGGACCACAACGATATCGTCGAAGACGAGATGGGATCTAAGCCGATCTAACGTGTAAAGATAAAGGGGTTTTTGAGAAACAGGGAGAAGCTGCTTGAGCTGTTGATTTTGAAAACGCTGAGAGCTTCCCCCTGCCAGGAGAACTAGTCCTAAACGCACTGCTTATGCGAGGTGCTTAGAAAGGATTTTTGCAAGTTCAAACATCGTCACTTGGTTCTTTTTGAAAATCACTTTCAAATTTTCGTCTGCGTTGATGTTGCGTCTGTTTTTAGAATCTTGCAGTTTGTGCTTTTTGATATAATCCCACATCTTTTTTACTGCTTCAGTTCTTGGAAGTGGTGCTGAGCCAATCACTTTTGCAAGATCCGCTGAAGGTTTGAGGGGTTTCATGAACGCTGAGTTTGCTTTTTTTGCCGAAGCTTTTTTTGTTGCTGCTGCTGCTGACATAGAGCCTACCTTGGTTTTTCTTAGTCTAACTTTGCTGAAGATACCAAAATAAACCGCAAAAGGTCAATTTTTTACATAGCGGAATATATCTTGGAACCGTTAATTTTCGGTAGAGAGAGGTCTGCTTTTACGATGAAATCTTCCCCGCTGCAAAAAGGAAAAAAAAAGAAAAAAACCCCCCAGGGAAATGCCTCAAAAAAAGAAAAGACTCTTTTTAAAACGCTTCTTGAGATAGGCCAAAGCCATATTTTGCAGGAGTTTACCGAAACGCCCTTGGATACCTTAAGGATCGAATCTTTAGAGAATTGGGTGCAGCAATTAGAGCTTTTTTTTCAACCCATGGGCGGACTGATAGGGATGCAAAAAAAGATTGGGGAATTGCTCTATTCAAAAGAAAAAAACATCCCTGAATGTACCCCTTTTGAGCCTAAATTCCTCAAGTTTGAGAAAGAAAAATGGCTTAAAGGGATCTATTTACAACAAAATCTTTTGGAAATCGTAGTTTTAGGCGGTGCTGCAGAGAGGCTTAATTTTGTAGATGAGTGGACAGGTGAGCCATTGCCCGCCTTTTTATACCCTTTTCTTGGCAAACCACTCCTGGAATGGATCCTTTTGGATATTGAGTCCAAGGAACGGCTTTATTTTGAGTATTTTCAGAAAACTATACTGACACCCATCCTTTTCATGACCTCTGCCTCCAAAAAAAACAGGGATTTATTGGAGCAATTTCTTGAGTCGAAAAACTACTTCAATCGACCTAAAGAGAGCTTTCATTTTACAGAGCAGCCCCTTGTGCCTTATGTCGACAGATCGGGCAAATGGTGCCTGGATTCATTCAAAAATGTGGACAAAGGGCCCTGTGGACACGGGGCAATTTGGTCTTTGCTCGTCCATATGGAGACATTTCAAGGTTTAAAAAAAGAAAAGACTCACGCCCTGATTCGGCAAATCAATAACCCTTTGCTCTGCTTTTTTGAGTCGCTACCGCTTTACACCGAGGCTGCAATTGAGTCAAAATCCGATTTTTCCCTTTTGGTCACTGACTGTGCAACTGGAACAAAAGAGGGGAAAATAGTGCAAAAAAAGGGGGGCGGTTTTACCAATATAGAGTATGTGCATGTGGAGCAAAATGAGCTTGAGGGTTATGCGAATGTCAATGCAATTATGGTGAAACTTGAGACGATTGAACAGCATGTACACAAAGATCCCTATCCGGGTCTTTTACTCAATTTTAAAAACGAAGAGAAAGCCAGATTGGAAATGTCGATGCAGAATCTGGTGGATGTTATTGACGGGGTACTCGTGTGTCATTTGCCCCGTGAACTTGCCTTGGCAGCGATAAAAAAAGGGGGAAAAGGGATCGAAACCGCTGAAGAGGCATCTTTGCTATTGCTTGAGGTCTTAAAAAAATATTCTTTTCAAGAAGTAGAACTAAGTGAGCTCACCCCGTACATTAGTAGAAAATATTTTTTTGAATAAAAACTCCTCCAAAACCCTGGCTTTTTTTTGTGAAAAAAGCACGGTTTTGGAGGAATGTGTCCTAGGGTCTTTGAAGAGGCTTTAATAAACCTCTAAAGATCTACTCTTCAGAGTCGCTTGCGTGGACAGAAGCCGCTTCAGGTGGTTGTTGAGAACTATTGGATGCTCCATCTTTTATCTCAGTCTGTGGAACTACAGCAATTTTTTCTGGAGCAGGGTTAGCTGCTTTATCTTCAAGCACAACAGCTGCCATTACCCCTGGATTTTGTGCAGACGTCTCTTGGGATTGAACTTCAGAAGCTGAACAAGCGTTTGCGCTAGCTACTGCCGGTTGTTTGCACTCTTTAGATTTAAAATATTTTACTGCGAAAAAGGCTGCTGTGCCTGCAGCTGTAAGGACGACTGTAGCTTTAATAGGCTTGGGCAATCCTTTGAAAGCTGTTGTCACTGGAGCAAAAAGCTTTGCTACTCGGCTGGAAACAGCTGAGGGAACAATATTTGAAATCATAGTCCAGATTCTTCCAGCAAATTGACCGACTCTGTTAAAAGCGGAACCGAAAAAATTCGAAACTGTAGAAGTTGCGCTCGATGCTGTGTTTGCGATTGTAATCATATCTCCTCCAAAAAAAAATTAGGTTAATAATCCTAACATAAGTGAGAACATTATACTTTAAATTCATTTATCGTAAAGGGCATATTAAGCTTGGGATTTTTTTTTTAAAAATTAAAGAGTATTTTTTTAAAGAAATAGCTATAACTAAATAAAAAAATCCCCAAAACTATAAGGAAAGGGTATTTAAGGGGAGGACAAAAAAGATTTTTTAATTTTTCAACAAAATTAACTTTTTACCCGTATCGAGAAAAATGGACTATTTTCAAGAGATAATACATGAAAAAAATAACAATAAGAGTTAGAGTGGGATTATTATGATTACAGACCTTACCTCTCGCATCCATGATGTAAAATCTCGCGTCCATGAACTCTCGAGGTTTCTTTGACCTGGCTCACAAGAAAGAGCGTCTTGTAGAACTAGACGAGGAGATGAAATCGTCTGCATTCTGGGAGGACCAAGAGCAGGCGAGAAAAAAAATTTCTGAAGCTAACGGCTTAAAAGATTGGGTGCAACCTCTTAACGGGATGCAAGCGCTAGTGGAGTACTTGGAGACTTTCTATCCCGAGGCCAAGATCTCCAAGGAGGAGAGTTTGATTCAAGAGATGGAGGAGGAGCTCACCCTATGCGAGAAAGAGCTTCGATCTCTAGAGTTAAAAAGAATGCTCTCGTCAGAACTTGATCCGAAGTGGTGCACGCTTGAAATAAATGCTGGAGCTGGAGGAACCGAATCTTGTGACTGGGTTTCAATGTTGGCAAGAATGTACGAGCGCTGGTTTCAAAAAAGGGGCTGGAAAGTCCAAGTTCTCGATAGGCTTGAGGGGGAGGTAGCTGGACTGAAACATATCCAATTCCAAGTAGAAGCTCCCTATGGTTATGGTTATTGTAAAGCCGAAAAAGGGGTTCACCGTCTTGTAAGGATCTCCCCCTTTGATGCATCGGGGAGGCGTCATACAAGTTTTGCCTCTGTAGAGGTGGCACCTGTGCTGGATGAGGAGATTCCTATAGAGGTCAAGCCCGATGATATCCGTTTGGACACTTATAGAGCCTCTGGTGCTGGGGGGCAGCACGTGAACAAAACCGATTCAGCGGTGCGCATCACACACTTAAAAACGGGTATAGTAGTCTCTTCCCAACAAGAGCGGAGCCAAATTCAAAACCGCGAACGTTGTTTCAAAATGTTAAAAGATCGCCTCTATGAGCTCGAAGTAGCCAAAAAGGAGGCGGCCCTTAAAAATATAAGTGGTGAGCAGTTGATTAATGGCTGGGGTTCACAGATACGCAGTTATGTTCTACAGCCCTATCAAATGTGCAAAGATTTGAGGACGGACTATGAAACAGCAGATGTTGAGGGGGTTCTTGACGGGGATCTCGATCCGTTTGTGGAGTCTTATCTTAAGAATAAGGGATCTTGATGATGTTTCATGATATCACTAAGGAGAGTCAATTTGATATCCGTTATTTTGAGGAAAAGGAAGCGCCTATTCTTAAAAACCATTTGCTCAATCCGCTTATCCAGAAGTGGTTCCCTTTATCCTCAGAAATAGATGTCGACCTTTTTACCCGGAACTGGGTAAATTTCGCAAAGCATCGCACCGCCATAACCGCTTTATGGGACCAGCAACCAATAGGTTTTGGTGCTATTTTCCTTCTCCCCTATAAAAAAGTAGCTATTCATACCATGGCTTATCTTCTCGTGGATCCTGCTTTTCAAAGAAAAGGGGTGGGAACCTCATTGATGAGAAACTTGATCCATTTAAGTCGCGATTTCAGAATCATCGAAAAAGTTCAGTGTGAAATTTATCAGGGGTGCGCTCTTGAGGGGATTTTAAAAAGGCTCTCGTTTGAAAAGGCGTTTACCCAGGAGGGTTTTGTCCGTTTTTCAGAATTTGAAACTAGTGCGAGGATTATCTTTGAAAGATCCAATAAAATTGAGGTATGAGGTCTCATTAGAGGACCAAATTCCTATTTTAGCCTCCTGGCTAAGCGATCCCCAAATCCTAAGGTGGTTCCCCATGGTGAATCAACTTGAAATCGAGGATGCCTCCAAGATCTGGATCGGATATTTTGGAAAAACTTTTGGGTCTGCTTTCACCGTATGGGAGGGGGAACAAGTTGTCGGTTTTTTTAATTTCTATCTCTCACCTATCCAAAAACTCAGACATCAAACCCTGTTTTCTATTATCGTCCACCCCGAAAAAAGGGGCCAGGGGATCGGAAGGCAGACTTTGCAAGAATTAAAAAAACGGGCTAAAAACGACTTTGGAATCTCTTTGCTTCACTTAGAAGTGTATAGAGAAAACCCCGCTCGGAAACTCTATTTAGAGGAGGGTTTTGAGGAGTATGGCGTTCATGTCAATTTCTTGAAAGAAGAGGATGGGACCTACAGGGATAAAATTTTAATGCAACAATGGTTATAGACGATGGCAGGCCATAGCAAGTGGGCGAATATTAAACGCCGTAAAGAAAAAGTGGATGCAAAAAGGGGAAAAATTTTTTCACGTGTTGCGAAAGAGATTATCACCGCTGTTAAGCAAGGGGGCAGCCCGGATCCGCGGATGAATGCGCGTCTGAAAGCGGCTATTGATCGTGCAAAAGAGGTGAATTTCCCCCAAGATAACATAGATCGAAATATCAAAAAAGCGAGCTCGTCCGATCAAGGGGAGTATTTTGCACTGACCTATGAGCTCTATGGGCATGGGGGTGTGGGGATTGTGGTAGAGATCTTGACCGATAACAAAAATCGGACCTCTTCAGATATGCGGATCGCAACTAATAAGAGGGGAGGGAGTATTGCAACCCCTGGAAGCGTCCTTTTTCAATTCGACCGAAAAGGGGTAGTTAGAGTGATGAAAAGCACTATTGAGGAGGAGAAGCTTTTCATGATCGCTCTCGAGGCAGGAGTGGATGAGATAGAGTCAAGCGACGAAGAGTTTATCTTATTTACCCATGTAGATGATCTACTAGAGATTAAAGAAAAGCTTGCCCTTCAGGGCATTTTGATTCTCCAAGCCGAATTTGAGCAGATTCCAAAGACCTTAGTAGAGGTCGATGAGGAGAATCGAATAAAAAACGAGGATCTGATTGACTGGATCGAAAATTTAGACGATGTGGATGCTGTTTTTACAAATATGGCCTAAAATGGGGGGAATCGATTGACAGAGATGCTTTTCATCCATTATGAGGGAAATGGATGCATTTGCAGGTAAGCTAAAAGCGGATGAACAAACTCCAGATGGTCGATTCTTTAATACAAGAGCTACTTGATAAAACTCTCTCTTCACAGAGGAGTGAAGGGTATCTTGTCTATCCCCTTGAGTGTGATTCCACAATCACCAGCGAAGCGATTCTTTTGATGCATGCGATCGATTTAAGAGATCTCGAACTGGAAAAAAGGCTGGCGCAGTATCTCAAAAACACTCTGGTAGAAAATGGATGGAATCGCTATCCCGAGGGGCCTTACGATCTGAGCGCCTCAATCAAGGCCTACTATGCACTTAAATGTGCTCAAGAATCCCCTCAATCCCCCTACATGCAAGCGATAGCAAATAAGATTCGGCTTCATGGAGGATTAAGGGCGGCTAATGTTTTCACAAGATACACTCTAGTACAATTCGGGCAGCTGGATAAAATAGAAGCCCCATGGATGCCTGTAGAGATGATTCTTCAACCCCGCTGGTCCCCCTTTAGTGTGGAAAAATTCGCCTATTGGGCTAAAGCGGTAGTAATCCCGTTGTGCGTGACAGTGACAAGAAACTTCCGGGCAAAAAACCCCCTTCAGATTGGTGTTGAGGAGCTTCTTGTGACTAAAGACACCCCCTTTCCAAGGGGGTTAAAAGGTCTTTTTTTTCTTCTAGACAAAGCTGGCCGCTCAATAGATACCTGGATTCCACAAAAGTTGCGCCGCTTTGCAGAAAAAAAGGCCCTGGAATGGATCTTGAGACATGACAATAAAGAGGATGGATTGGGGGGAATCTATACGGCTATGGAATATGAGGTCAAAGCTCTTTTGAGTTTAGGCTACTCTCTTGAGAACCCCCTGGTTCAAAAAGCTCTAGAGGCTATTCGCAGATTGGAGGTAAGGGTGGATACCATGAGCTTTATGCAGCCCTGCGTATCGCCTGTGTGGGATACATCGATTGCCATGCATGCGCTGCACTACCTGGTTGATCCAAAATCTACTCCCCTTCAAAAAGGGCTGGATTGGTTAAGTAAAAAACAGCTTATAGGAATCAAAGGGGATTGGAGCCTATCGAGGCCAGATCTAAAAGGGGGAGGTTGGGCTTTTCAATACAACAACCCATTCTATCCCGATTTGGATGACACAGCTATGTGCGCTTGGGCTATGATTGTTGTAGATGAGATGCGCTACCGAAAAAATATAGATTCTGCTTTGGAATGGCTTCTAGGAATGCAATCCAAAGAGGGGGGATTTGCCGCCTTTTCGATCGATCAAAACTTCGATTACCTAAATCTTATCCCTTTCGCAGATCATGGGGCACTTTTAGATCCCCCAACAGAGGATGTCACAGGACGTGTCCTCTCTTTTTTTGGAGAGGTGCGTAGACGCTCCTTTTGTGCCCATAAAAAGAATCACGAGAAAGCAAAAAAGCAGCTAGATAAATCGATAGAAAAAGCGATTGATTACCTCAAAAAAACCCAAAAAAAAGATGGATCCTGGTGGGGTCGATGGGGGACAAATTTTTTATACGGGACCTTTTCCGCTTTAACTGGGCTAGCACATGTGGACCAGGATATGAGCGAGGACTGGATTCAAAAAGGGTTAGCCGCACTTTTAAATCGTCAAAATCCAGATGGGGGGTGGGGAGAAACTTGCGATTCTTATAACAGCGGGGATTATCTTTCTGCAAAAAGCTCTCTATTTCATACCAGCATCGTTTTGATTGCGCTTATTTATTGTGGGAAAGTGACCTCAAAAGAGGTGGAAAGGGGTATAGAGTTTTTATTGAGTAGAAAAGAGAATTGGAAAGATACTCATTTTAATGCTCCCGGTTTTCCCCGTGTCTTTTACCTGAAATACCACGGGTATGAAACCCTATTCCCCCTCTGGGCTCTTGGCCTGTATAGGGAAAAAAAAGGTTAAAATCGGTTTAGCGAGAAATTTTTATAGGGGCGACATCCCCCTTAAATGGTTCATAAAGTTGAACAAGCTTTAAAAAAAGATGCTCAGTGATCTCTTTATGCATGCAATCTTTGTCCTCAATCGAAAGAAAAGGGGTAAAGTCAAAACGTTCCCCAATCGCTACTTGTAGTTTACCTCCTTGAGTCCAACGCCTTTCCCCGAGCTCTTTTTGTATCGAAAGCGGGGGAGGGAGGATATTGAAGCTTGAAATGGCGAGTGGGAAAATATGGGTCGGTTTTTTTGCAGTTTGACTTAAGAGGGTAAATAGACCCACGCTGCTAGGGTCAAACGGGGTGAGTTGTACATAGCCATTTTGATCGAGGCGATCTCTGCCTCCACCCAAAGCTACATAAAAACAGGCGCCACCACCATTGAGGATCTCTTTCATCTGTTTGATTGCTTTCAGATTGTGCATCCTGCGTTCAGTTTCGATCTCCTTGTTTTCGCTAACATATCTTTTTGCATAAATACAAAAGAGCCTTCGTCCTCGAGAAAAAGGGGCTGCCATAGGATCGGTTGTCACCCGTTCTCCGGCAACAAAAAAGGTGTTTTTGAATAGATCCTTAACCACGCTATCGCATGCGATGCTGAGAATTTGGGGCTCAAGCTCCGTTTGGTGGTTGGCAGCAAAAATCACATTCTCCCCTTTATCTAGAAGAGCTTTGACTGCTACAAGATTTTCAGGATTTAAAATTTTTGGCTCACCATGAATCAATGGGGTCGCTATCTTCAGACCCATGTCGTATAGGTGGGTATCCTCCTCTTTAGGAATGTGCACAGATTGAAAAGGGTAGGGGGAATGGAACTGCTTTTGAACAGCCTCATAAAGGGTGAGCGTAATCTGTGTTGTATGTTCAATCGGAATCTTTTTTTCCTGGCTTATCTTAAAAAAACAGTCGATAAACTCGAGGAAATTCTCCTTAAACGGTTCCCCGAGATCGGAATGTAAAAGCATCGGATACAAACGATTATTTTTTAGAGGCACTCGCACTCCCTTTTGGTGTTGCTAAATGAAAATCATTCAGGTGCAGTTCATTGTTGGTTTTAAAAGTAAGCTTGATAGACTCTTTTTTAGCGAATTTGTCCAAAAAGTCTTTGTCTTCACCATCAAGATAACGGTCCAAATCGGGGTGGGTTGTCACCTCAACACTCCCTTTGACCCCATCCATAACAAGCTTTTTGATCGCCCTCTCCAATTCAATAGAGGCGGTTTCATGGCTTTGGATGGTTCCTTGTCCATTACAGTAGGGGCAGGGGCACATCAAGGTTTGGATGAGCGATTCTTTGTTGCGCTGACGAGTCATCTCCACCAGACCAAATTCAGACATGCCTAAAACGGTGCATTTCGCAGAGTCTTCTAAAAGAGCATCCTTAAGGGTCTCAAGTACCCTTTTTTGGTTCTTTCTCGAGCGCATATCAATAAAGTCGATCACGATAAGACCCCCGACATTGCGGATGCGGAGTTGGCGCGCGATTTCTAGGGCTGCATCTTTGTTGATTTGGACAAGCGCCTCTTCGACATCTTTAGTCTCGATGTCACTTGTGCTGCGACCCGAATTGACGTCAACGGTTTGCATCGCTTCGGTGCGATCAAAATAGAGGTAGGCACCGCTCTGCAACCAAATCTTTCTTTTTAGGGCCTTTTCGATCTCCTTATCGACTCCAAACCGCTCAAACATTGAGAGCTTATCCCGGTAGTACTCGATCTTCAATACCTGGTGATCCGAGTGGCGCGAATAGAGTTTTTTTAACTCATTGTAGGTGGGATAATGATCGACCAAGATCCTCTCATAGCCCTTATCCATCGCCGTAAGTAGCACTTTTTTGGTGATGTCCGACTCGCGATAAAGGCAAGTGGAGCTTTTTGCCTTGTGGTAGTTTTCGATAATTTCATCAAAGGTATTGATCAGCTCTCTCACCTCGTCAATTAGCTGATCGGTGGTCGCTTTGGTGCTTGCTGTTCGGCAGATAAGACCCATTTTGGAGGGGAGCTCAAATTTTTCGATGATCTCTTTGAGTCGATTGCGAACCGGCTGTTCTTTGATTTTTCTCGATACGCCCCTAAGCGGAGAGTTAGGTAATAAAACAAGATAACGACCCGCAATCGATATGTTCGATGTTAAGCGCGCTCCCTTCGAGCCGATAGGGTCTTTAACGACCTGGACAAGGATATACTGGTCTAATTTGAAGTGGGAGGAGATGTCCCCGTCCTCGACAGCTTTTTCGCCTTTGAAGTCGAAATCGATTTCAAACATCTCTTGCAGCTTTTGGGAGTTTTCAATGACGTCGGAGATGTGGATGAAACCGTTTTCGTTTTCATTGATGTCCACAAAGGCGGATTGGATGTTTTTGAGGATGTTGGTGACTTTACCCTTGTAGATATTACCAGAGATGAGTCTATTCTTTTTTCGCTCGATGTTGAGCTCGATAAGCTTTTTTTGATTCATGCGCGCAATACGCGTCTCTTTTGAATCTACGCTTACCATAATCTCTTTGGAATCTTTCATTGCAACGCCTGAAAAGAAATTTCTTTAGGAGGATTCCATTCAGGAATTGCTAACCTCTAAAAGGTTAAAAGTTCAAGAAGGGAGATCCTCTTTTATAAGGCTTTGGGAAAAAGCGACCGAATTTTAAAAGGGGAGTACTTTTTCGAAAATACTCTATCAAGGGGATTGTGTGAACGAATGAAGGGTATTTATCTAAAAAAACTTCTAAAAAAACGTAGGCGCTTCTCCCATACAAAAAAGACTAAGCGATTTTAGCTTCTTTAAAAACGCTCTTTCCGTTGTAATGGCCACAGGAAAGACACATTCTGTGGGATTTTTTGTGTGCTTTGCAGTTGGGGCACTCAACTAATTGGACGGGCTTGAAAGCATGCTCGGTTCTTCTTTTGAGTGTTCTAGATTTAGACATGCGATTGCGTGGTACTGCCATGGTATACTCCAAAACTTTAAGTTAGACTATCGAAAGGGGATGAGGATAGTCTTTTACGCTTTAAAAAATTTTCTACTTCGTTGCGCTCAATACAAGATCCGCTGTTGCATTCGACAATATCGAAAGCTTCCACCAGGAAAAGGTTTCTTATTAGAGTGGTAAGGTCTACCTTATATCCCTTGATGTCATCGAGCGGCATCACCTCGCTTGCTTGAAAAACTTCAATCAAGGAGACAAGCATTTTATTGCAAATTCTGCAGGGGTTTTTTTGTTCACCCCGAATGTCCGCTCGGACAAGAAGAGATTCACCTACTTTTTGAACCTCAAGCTTGTAATCGATTACGCTAAATTGTTTTGTCTCAGAGGGATCCAATGCGAGACTTGCGGGTGGCAGTACCCCTTTTAAAGTACACTGCTCTCCACCTTCAAGATTTCTTAAATCGATTAGTACCTGTTCTGAGGACATAAAAACCTGTTCCCAGAGTATACCGACTTTCTAGATAAAATGAAAGATAAGATCTTATGATGGGGGAATCTCTTTTTTAGCCCTCGTTGAAGGCTCTGGAAAAAGGGGTGTTTTCAACAATTTTTTTCACAATTTCATGGTTGGTGTGGGAGGTGAGTATCTCGTGATGCAAAAGAGAAAAAGGGATAGGCTGAGGGTTGTTAAGAGTTTTTTTCATCGCCGCGACAACCTCTTTAACCGAAGTGAAAGGGTGGATTAGCTCTATAAAAATCTCTTTATTCGCGAGGAGATTCGGTAGGGCAAAAAACGGGACCTGCATTTTAGCTAGTTTTGCAGCTATTGCATCTATAAGGGGGATTTTATACGTCACAACTGTGGGGATACTTAACAAAGCCAGCTCTAAGGTGATCGTACCCGAAGTGGCTAGCGCCAGCACCGTTTTGGCTAAGATTTTTTGTTCGGGCATTTTATCGACGGTATCGATGCCAGGTGCTAACGTCTCAATCTCTTTTTTTAGCGTTGAGCAGGCGACACTTACAACGATTTTATAGGGGAATTTTTTAGCCGCTGCAAGCTGTAGGGGGAGATTTCGTTTGATTACCCTTTTCCTTGAACCAGGAAAAATAAGGAGAATATTTTGCTCGATGGGATCTTTTTTTACGGGTTGATAGGACTGAAAGGGGTGGCCAATCCATAAAGAGGGGAGTCTTGTGTCTGAAAATAGGGGGCTTTCAAATCGAAATAAAGGCAATAAAAGATCAAACGTATTAGCTATGCGCGGCTTTCTATTTGGCCTGTAGGCCCATATCGGGGGGCAAACGGCGTGCACAAACTTAGCTTTGCATCCCCTTTTTTTTAAATCCTCAACAAGAGGTAGGTGGAAAGAGGAGGAGTCGATGGTTAAAACAAGAGAAAAATCATTTTCAAGAATCCTTTTTTTGATCCTTTTTTGCATATTCAGAATACGCCCAATAGAAAAGACCACGTCAATAAGGCCCATAATCTTCAGTTTGTCAGAGGTTTCGAAGAGATGGATTCCCTCTTTAGGGTAAGTGCTAGATACAACCCCCTCAACATACATATCGGGAAAAGCAGACCTTAGGGGAGTTAAAAGACGCTGCAAAATTGCTTCCGCGCTCTGCTCTGTAGTCAAGACAAAAACCCTTAAAGGTTTTAACTCTTGAGGTGTTCGCTCATCCATTTAGCGCCCTCTAAAAATATGTGATCCGGCGTTCCATGTCCGTACATGCCGATCGAAGGGAAAACGTGGAGCTCGATGGGGATGTTTCTTTTTTGTTCTTTTACTTTAAAGTAGAGTAATTCCTGGTAGAGATGGAGTGTTTTTGATGTCGATACCCTCTCATCGTTATTGCCGATGGAAAAGTAAAGTGGGCAATCTTTCAAAAACGCAGCATGACAAGATAGTTTATAGAAATCGAGAAAAGGGTCTGAAAACTGTTGATTTTGCCAAAGCCAGGAGTAGTCTAAATCATGCATTGTAGAGAAGAGGGCGATAGGGGAGGGCAAACCACGTTGAATAGCTAAAAAAGCGGCAATAAAAGCTCCACGAGAGATACCCATGAACCCTAATGGGGCTTTTGGATCCAGGTGTTGATCTATCCAAAAACTCACCTGTTGCAAAAAGGGGGCTAAAGGATCGGTGTGCGTTTCAAACATTTGTTGGGTCCAGCGCTGAACTCCATCAAAAGAGGGGATCTCGTCATTGTGTAGGGGCAAATCAAATGAGATAACTCGGATATTGTGCTGGTTTAAAAAAACGGCAGGATGGCACAAGGGAGGGCTTTGTAAAGCCTCCTTAGCTGTTGTGGTAAAAAAAATTACAGTGGGTTGGAGCTGTTGAGGATGAGAAGGCTCTAAAATACGATGGTTAAGGATCATTTTAGTACTTTTTAAGCGCCTTTTTCCAAGGTTCATGAATCGACTTTAAAAGAGGATTGTAAAGGCTTTCCAAGTATAAAAAATCCACTGCCAGATGAAAATCGGAGATGCGTGGTATTTTTACCCGCACAGGTTTTTGAGGATGAGGACGGAGGCGAAATTGGCTCGTGAGTACCATAGCAAGAGTCCCCACAATTCTTTTTGGGATCTCAAGAAAAGGGGAAAAAAATTCCTCAATGATGAAATAGGCCTCATTTTCGATACGGCCTAAATGGAAAGGGGAGCCCTCTTTTTGCAAAATCTGGATATGTCGTTCAAAAATCGGAAATACAAGAGCAGCAAGTAAAACTATCCTGTCAAATTTTTGAGTCGATTTTTTGTGGACTTCATCGGCAATCTCCAAAAGGTCGAACACGATATTTTTTTCGGCGAGCTCACAATAGGCGGAAAGGGTAGGGATAAGGTGCTGCAAAAGGCCTGCGTCTGTGAGTTTGTGGAAAAAGGGGTGGGCAAATCCCGATTCGAGCATACGCAGTAGTTCTTCCAGTACTCGAGCAGGGGCACTTTTTAAAATTTCGGCTCGGCAGTCGAGTAGCGCTAGGTGCGCCTGAGGGCAAACGTCCAAATTAAAGCGGGACTGAAACTTGACAAGGCGAATCATGCGCACCGGATCTTGTTTGAAGCGTACATGTGGTGTTCCGATCACGCGTAAAAATTTTTTCTTGGCATCATCAAAACCATGGACATAATCGATCACGGTCTCATTCGAGGGGTCAAAAAAGAGGCCGTTGATGGTAAAATCGCGACGTAGGGCATCCTCTTCGGGTGAGCCAAACTCGTTATCCCTGACGATAAGATCTTCGGTTTGTGGATCACCGCTGCGAAAAGTCGACACCTCGATGATTTTCTCGTCAAAACGGACATGCGCTAACCGAAAACGGCGCCCAATAATATAGCAATTTTTGAAAATTCCTCGGATCTCCTCCGGTCTTGCCGAAGTAGAGACATCGAAGTCCTTTGGGGTTACGCCCATAAGGAGGTCTCGTACCGAGCCCCCCACAAGGTAGGCGGTATGTCCTGCCTGCTGTAATTTTCTAATCACATAAAGGGCATCCTTATCTACGCCCTCTATGGGGATGCTGTGATTTTCTTTTGTGTAGACCTGTTTCACGTTCCGCCGGGTTTATGCCCTAAAAATAGATAAAAAATCTTTAACCCCACTTGCAAGGGATTTGTTCATCGATTAGGATAACTTGAATGAAGAATTTAGTAAAGACGATGCAAAATGGGATAGATATAATTCATGCCATTTTTTTAATAACCGGCACGGCTGTGGGGGCCGGAATGATAGCTCTTCCTGTTGCAACATCCGAAGCCGGTGTTTTAGGTTCCATTTTTTTGTATGTAATCTGCTGGTTTTTTTCTGTTTGTTCGGGCCTTTTTTTTGTAGAGGGGCTTGCTTGGATGCAAAAAAAGGGGAATCTTTTATCTCTATCTAAGGAATTTTTGGGGTGGACCGGCTATTTTGTGGTGGGTTTTTTCTACGTTTTATTCTTTTATTCCCTTCTGATTGTGTATATTTCGGGCTCAAGCTCTATCATTCAGAGCGCTCTTCCCTCCATTTTTCCCGCTTGGCTTGCCCCGGCTGTGATTTCGATTATCATCGCACATGTCGTTTATTTGGGGATGAGGGGGGTAAGTCGTGTGAATCTTCATTTAATGCTGGGTCTTATCACAACTTTTATAGGTTTTTTATGGGTGGGTTCGGAAGAGTTTAAATTTGAATTTCTCTATAAGGGGAGTATAGTCCAGTCTTTAAGCGCTATTCCCCTGGTGTTTACCGCCTTCACCTACCAGGGAATCATACCAAGCATCTATTATTTTCTTGAGAGAGATAAGCAACGAACCAAAATCTGTATTTGGATTGGTGCCACTATTCCTCTTGTTGGATATATCCTTTGGGATACCCTTATTAAGGGAGTGATCCCTTTGCATGGACCTGATAGCCTCGGGGAAGCAAAACTTTTAGGTCAATCTTTAATGGAACCTCTAAGCTACCTACTACCCGGATCTTCTATAGAGATATTAGGTATATGGTTCGCCTTTTTCGCTCTTGTCACCTCTTTTTTGGGGGTCACTCTCTCTTTGGTAGATTTTCTTTACGATGCCCTGGAGTGGGATGATACGACATCGAACAGAACTTTGATTATTCTCTTGGTCACGATCCCGCCGACCTTGGTCGCGATCATAAATCCGAATATGTTCCTGTTCCTTATTGGGGCTATTGGGGCTCTATTTTGTGTGGTCTTATTTTCTTTAGTCCCTATTTTAATAGTTGCAAAGGGAAAGTACGTGCATGGATATGAATCGGGATCGAGGCTTTTAACCCACTGGGCCCCTTTAATATTATTTTTTATTTTATGCTTTTTGGTTATTTTTTTCGAACTTAATGATCTAGCTACAAGTTTCTTTTTGTAAGAAACTACCTTTATTAAAAAAGAGAATGTTCTTAATTGCGATATAAATACCAAAACTGGCAAGAAGAGAATCATCCACCCTTTTAGTTTATAAAAGGGGTGTTTTTGCCATTGGATGGCCCAATTGTAAGGAAAGTATGCGATTCAAATTAGGGATCTTCCTTGTATTATCATTATTTCGTACCCTTTCAGCGGTTGAGCCGTTTGAGGTCGCGGAAAAGCGGGCCAAAGAGGAAAATAAGCCTCTGATGATTTTCTTTATGGGGTCAGGCTGGTGCCACTGGTGCGAAGAGATGAAGAAAAAGATTCTCTCGAAGCGGGAATTTCAAAGAAATGTCGAAAACGATTTTATTGTTCTCGAGGTTGACTTTCCAAGAGGAATCGGGAAAAAAAAGAATGAGATGACCTATAAAAAAAGGTTTGGCGTAGGCCGTTACCCTACAGTTGTCATCTATGATCCCAGAACAGATAAATTATTTAGAGAGTCTGGTTTTAGAGATATCACGCCGAAAGATTATGCCCTGCGCCTCAAAGAGAAGTTTTATGAGAATGGATTTGAGGGGATACATATCGGAAAGGGGGGATCCTGGGGTACAATCGCAAATAGAGATCTTGACGCTGAATCCAAAGAGCAAATCAAAAAGTCCGTAAAGTACACCAAGGGACAAAAAGCAGGTACTCGAGCCAGACAAGAAGAGGTGAAAAAAGAAGATACCGATAGATTTGAGGTTGCCTCGGGAAAACCTGTTTTCGAATGGATCCAAAAAAGCTTAGAGAAAGAGGCTGTGGAATTGCCTAACCAGTCCACCCACACAGTGTACAAAAATAGATCCCTAGCCAGAAATGACAAGGAAAATGAGTTCTTGAAAGAAACAAATTTAAGATCGATTCGCAAAGAACCCGAGATCCGTTGGGAAAAATATCCTAGAGGGGCCTCTGCCAAGGGTAGAATGCTTAGTAAAAAAATGAAAAAAGTTGAAGCTAAGCTTATTCGTATTGGATTCGGTGGCAGCTGGTGGGTGTTTAAAACCCGCTAACCCTAAATTGTCTTATTTTCTTTAACAGGCAAAAATCAAACAATAAGATATTTTTTTCCTAATAAGTATAGGGCGCAGGGTGCTTCCAGACAGAGGGTTTGAGATTTTCCGGGGCTATCTCGTGCAAGAATCTTGATGGGGTAGTAGCGATTGTTTGCCCCATTTTTTTTCTAGAGGTGGCCATGGAGAGGGTTAGATATTGCATAGCTCTTGTGATGGCAACATAAAACAGGCGGCGCTCCTCTTCGAGCCCCCCCTCTTTGAGGCTCTTTTCGTGGGGGAGGATGTGATCTTCCAGCCCTATAAGAAAGCAAGCCTTAAACTCCAGCCCCTTAGCGCTGTGAAAGGTCAAAAGCTGTACAAGATCCTCCTTGGAGGAGTTATCTTGCCTTAGCAAGGCATCTTGATCTAAGTGGGAATGGGCTAGAAAGTCTGAGAGGGTGGGAGCAAGGCCATCGGTCGACTGTTGACAATCCTCCTCATATCTTTCGATCATTTTTAACGTTTCTTGAACGTTTTCTATTTTAAAGTTCTCAGCTTTTTCCGTTTTGACCTCGTTTAAGATCATTTTTTTGTACTCTATTTGTTCTACCAGGTCACTCATTACCCGAAAAGGGCTCTGTTTTGCCTCGAGCCTTAAAGAGGCTTTTTCAAAAAGATCCACAAAAGAGGCAACCCCCTCGACAGCTTTGGATGTCAACGACGGGATCAATGTTGTATCCTCTTTAATTTTCTGTAGTACATGCATTAAAGGGAGGTGATTTTCTCTTTGGAAACGGGTGATTTTTTCTAATGAGTCATGGGAAATTCCCCTGCGGGGTGTATTGATAATACGTAAAAGAGCCGTTTCATCTTTAGGATTGCTTAAAACGCGCATGTAGGCCAAAAGATCCTTTACCTCGCGTCTTTCGTAAAACTCCGTACCTTGAACTATATGATAGGGTATAGAGCTGCGAGTATCCCCATTTTCATCCTTGTACCTGGCCCGCATAAGAGCAAGCTCAATAGGTCTGGAAAGGACATTCGAACGGTAAAGAATCGCAAAGTCCTTCCATTGCAGTTTTTTTTGCTCTTTAAGCTCAAGAATTCTAAAAACTACACCGTCAGCTTCGCTGTTTTCGTCATCGCTAACAAAAACATGGAGCTCTTCCCCCAAATTTTTTTCAGACCAAAGGGCTTTAGTGTGGCGCGTTTTATTATGTTGAATGACACTGTTGGCTGCGGAAAGGATTCTCGGAGTAGAGCGATAATTTTGTTCGAGCTTGATAATGGTATCGTAGGAAAATTGTAGAATTTGATCCACTTTCGCCCCCCGAAAAGCATAAATAGATTGATCATCATCTCCAACAACGCAAAGGTTATGTTTCTTTGAGGCCAAGAGCTTGGCTAGCTCATCCTGTAGGGGGCTGGTATCTTGGTACTCATCAATCATGATATAACTAAACCTCTCCTGGTACTCCTCTAAAAGAAGCGGGTTTTCTTTGAATAATGAGAGGCTCAGCTCGATCAGTCCGTCAAAATCGACGGTATTGTATGCGCGCATCGAGCGTTTGAAAAGATCTGGGAGATCTTTTAAAAGCTTGTCGTGCCATTTTTCCCCAGTTTTTGCAAAGTTCATAGGGGAGATGCGGGTTGTTTTCAGCGCCTCGAATGTAGAAGAGATGGAGGGGAGACGCCCTTCGAATTCCAGTTGCTCTCTGACAATATGCTCGACAATTCTTTTAGCCTCGGTTTCGTCCACTAAAGTAAAATTTTTCGTATACCCCAATCTGTGGATTTCCTTGCGTAGAAGCTGGTAACAAAAGCTGTGAAATGTAGACAGTTGCACCTGCTTGGCAATCGAGGGTGTCGCAATTTTTGCTAACCGATGGCGCATCTCGAGGGCAGCTTTATTAGTGAAAGTGAGACCGAGTATTTTGGAGGGCAAGACCCCTTTTTGCTCAATAAGGTAAGCTATTCTTTGAATTAAAACCGAAGTTTTACCACTTCCGGCGCCGGCTAAAACTAAAACTTTGCCATCGGTTGTCTCAACAGCTAGTTTTTGCTCTTTGTTGAGTGTGGAAGCCATCTAGATCACTCTTAATATCTAAGGTTGACTGTGGTTTTTTGAGGGGGCGGATATTCATCCAAATTCCCTCTGGTAGCGGGGCAAGTCGAAAGGCTTCACGAACGATTCTTTTGAATCGATTACGTTCGTGAGCTTTCCCAAATTTTTTTGTTACAGTGATCCCATATCGGCTTTCCTCGTTCGAAAATCGGGCGTAGTCAATGATGATCCATTGCCCGAAATGGGACTGGGAATGGGACCGCAAATGGCGGTACTCCCCATTCGTTTTTAGGCGGCTAATTTGTAACGCCCTTTAGCTCTGCGGTTTGCGAGGATTCTGCGGCCGGACGGAGTGCTCATGCGTGCACGAAAACCGTGGCGTCTTTTGCGAACCAGCTTACTTGGTTGAAATGTTCTTTTCATAAAAGGTAAGTCCCTTTTTAGCGGTTTAAAGTGAAGTTGCCACCCAGTCTAAACGGCAGCAGGGGTTTTGAGCAAGGAAAAGATTGTCCTTAAATGTTAAAATCGGTATGCTAGTCGACAGTAAAACCTATTTAGGAAAAAAATGAAAGTATCCGCTTCAGTCGTTGCGAACCCTCAGGCGGGAGACAAACTCGTCCGAAGAAGAGGGCGGCTCTATGTGATTAACAAGCTCGATCCGAATCGCAAACAACGTCAAAAGGGCCCATCGAGGAGAAGAAAGTAGTCTATGGCAAGATTATCCAGCATCGTAAAAAATGACCGTCGTTTTGCAATCGCATCCCGTCTTAAAGAGAAAAGAGATGCTCTGCGCAAAATCGTCAAGAGTGTAACAGTATCTGACGAAGAGAAAGCTCTTGCTGTCGTACAACTAAGCAAAATGCCTAGAGACTCCTCTTTCTGCCGCTATAAAAACCGCTGCATGTTTACCGGACGTTGCAGAGGTGTATACCGCAAATTCAAGCTCTCTCGTATCACTTTCCGCGAGATGGCTTCAAAAGGGGAGATCCCCGGCATCGCGAAAGCGAGCTGGTAGAGAATCTCTTACCCTGCTTTAACTCCGCTATGGATTCTTTTTAACTAATTAAGAATCTGTGCGGGGTTTTTTTTATTTAAAAACAAATGTTGTTTTTTTCACCGGTAGAGCTAACTGACTACCAGAATAATTTTTTCTTGGAAATTACAGAAAGCTTGTAGCATAATTCCTTTTAAAGTGCATTTGAGAGGGTTTGTATGGCACAACTACTGCAAAATAGTGAAACTCCCACAGCGGAAACAATCTTTATCAAAGATATCGAGAGTCGTGTTTTTCAGGCGATCACCATTAAATGCCTATCGGGGGTCGAGGGGATCGGTTTGATTGAGGGGAATTTTATCGACCATTTACTGGGGCGAGAGGGTCTAGGTGCTAAGGGGATCGCGGTGGAGCAGGATCCTAAAAATCAATCGATCAGTATAAAAGTGGAGCTCAATATTGCTTATGGTATTTCTATACCCGAAAAAGCACAGGAGATTCAAAATAAACTTATCGATCAAATTGTGAAATTTACCGGACACACTGTCTCCGTAGTGCATGTGATATTCAAATCGATGATTACAGATCAGCTTTTGGATGAGCCGGCACACAAAGAGACTATTTACCAAGATGAGTTCTAGTATGCGTATAGAATCTGCTTTACTAAGTCTAATACACCTTTTTTCATTAATTTTTTTTATAGGGACTGGTTGTATGGCCTTGTCTGCCGCGGTAAGCAACCCTTTAAGGGGGCAAGTGGAGAGCTTGATCCGATGGGCGGAGGGTCTTTTGGAGCCAAAAACGTTAGCTATCATCGGTGTACTTTTTTTGAGCTATGGGGTGATCCTATTTGTTTTGCTTCTGCTTGGATACCGCAAATCTTTTTTAAGGGTCTCATTGAAGGGCCCCAAGGTTTTGATTGATCGGTCGATTATCCAGGAGTATGTCTCAAACTATTTCAAAACTCTATTACCAAATGAAAATCCCCCGTTAGAGATTATTTTTCATCCAAAACAAAAACTGGAAATTTTAACTAAACTTCCCGAATCTACCGACAAGGAGGTTTTATTGAAAAGAATTGAGAATGAGCTTGGGGTACTTTTAGCGCGAAAATTAGGATATAAAGAAGAATTTATTTTGACTTTGCACGAAGCTTAGCCTGGATGTTTTCGGCGTCTTTTTTATGGATACCCTCCACCTCCAAAAGCGCGTCCAATGAGGCGCTTTCTATGGAAGAGAGGCTTTTGAAGTGTTTCAAAAGTCTCGCTTTTTTTAGGGGCCCGATCCCTGGAATCTCATCTAAAATCGATGTGATTACCCTTTTTTCGCGTAATTTCTTATGGTAGCTGATGGCAAAACGGTGGGCCTCATCTCGTACTCGCTGTAAAAAAAAGAGCAAGGGCCCTTGAGTTAAGAGTTTGGGAGTCTCGAAATTGGGCTGGAAAACCCTCTCATTAGACAATCCCTTGTCATGGCGCCCCTTCTCTTTTGCAAGGGCAATCACATCGACTGTAGCGATATCCAGCTCTTTAAAGAGGGCTGTAACAATCCCAAGCTGCCCTTTTCCTCCGTCGACAATAACAAGATCGGGGAGTTCACCTTTGCTGTAGCGTCTTGTTAAAACCTCTTTCATAGCGCTATAGTCATCCCCTTTGGTAGAGCGAATCTTATAGTGGCGATACCCTTTAGTCTCTTTTTTGCCATCAACAAAAGTCACCATGGAGGCGACAGGGTTTGTTCCGCTGAGGTTAGAGGTATCAAAACACTCTATTTTTTCCGGAAGGCGTTCAAGATCCAGGGCCTTTTGCAGATCCCTAAGCATGTCGAATCCCTCATTTTGTTCCAATTGTGGCAAAAAGGAGAGGGCGTTTTCTTGCGCCATCTCAAGAAGTTTTTTCTTTAGCCCTTTTTGCGGTACATGGATTTTTCCCTTTATAGAAAAAAGCTCCTCCAAAATATCACCCGACTCCAGAGCCGTGGGGATCAAAATTTCTTTTGGTCTATTGGTCGATTCGGTAAGGTATTGCGTTAAAATAGACTCCAAAGCCTCGTCTTCTGTCGATAAGGAGTCCTCTTTTTCTACAAAAATTCTATCCTTGAGTTGACCGGCTCGAAAAATGAGGATCACTACCGCCATAGTATTACCGACGTAAGCATAACCCACAGCATCTAAATCATCAGGGCATTGGGCGATGGGGCTTTTTTGATGCTCTATATACTGTTCGATATGTTGAATTTTTTTCAGGATAGTTAGAGCGTCTTCAAAGCGCAGTTCTAGAGAAGCTTTCTCCATTGCATCTACATAATTTTTCAACAGATCTGTGGTATTCCCCTTTAAAAAGCGCACTACACCTTTCACCTGCTCTTGGTAAGCGGCTTTTGTGCATAATTTCATGCAGGGTGCCATGCATCTTTTAATTGCATGTAAAATGCAAGGACGTTTTCTAGAGGCGAGTTCATTGTCACTACACTGTCTTAACGGAAAATTTCTTGTTAGAAGCTCAAAAAGTTCACGCGTTTTCCATGCGCTGGTGAATGGGCCAAAAAACTGACCCTTCTCTTTAAGGACCCCTTTTTGACGCACAAGCTCTATCATCGGCCAATCATCATGCTCACGGATTAAAATACCGATGAAGGATTTATCATCTTTTAGAAGTACGTTATACTTTGGCTTATGCTGTTTGATCAGACTGGATTCAAGGATCAAAGCCTCTTTTTCTGATAGGGTGATGATGGTTTCGACTTTGTCGACCTGTTCGAGCAGTTGGGGAATCATCTCCCGGCTATCATGGCCGCTATAGTACTGTTTGACCCGAATTTTTAAATTTTTTGCTTTCCCTATGTACAAGACCTGTTTTTTTTCGTCTCGCATAAGGTACACACCACTTTTGGTGGGCAAATCATCTAGAAAAGGGGGAAGCTGGCTCATCATTTTTTAAATTATTCCTCTTTTGCTGAGGATGCTCTAAAAAATAACAATCTGATCTTTAGAGGACAACCCTTTTTGTAAAGGCTTTTGGGATCTTTGCTTCTCCAAGTTTTTTAAGATCTCTTGCGAGCGAGAGATTACTTGGTGGGGAAGGCCTGCTAATTTGGCGACGTGGATTCCATAACTTTTGTCAGAGGACCCCTCGCCCATTTTGTAGGTGAAGTGGATCCCTTGAAGCGTCTCTTTCACTAGCACCTTGAGATTGAATACACCCTCCATCGTTTCCATACAGTCCGTTAGCTCAGCATAATGGGTCGCAAACAGCAACCTAGGGGCAAGTGGTGATTTAGCAAGATACTCCAAAACAGACCAGGCGATCGAAATCCCATCATAGGTTCCTGTACCACGTCCGATTTCATCAAGTAGAACAAAAGATTTTGGGGTCAGGTTATGAAGAATTTGGGCCGTTTCGGCCATCTCAACCATAAACGTGGACTGCCCCCTATAGAGGTCATCGTGGGCTCCGATTCTGGAAAAAATCCGGTCGAAAGGGGGAAGGATAGCAGACTTGGCCGGGACAAAAAGACCGATCTGCGCAAGCAAAATAATAAGAGCTGTTTGACGGATGAATGTGGATTTCCCCCCCATATTTGGTCCTGTGATTACGGCGACCCTCCGATTCTCCTCAAGGGTAAGTGAATTGGGGATAAAGCTCTGGTAAGGGAGCAGAGATTCCACAAGAGGGTGGCGCCCCTCTTCAATTTTTAAAATGCTCCCCTCTTGGATAGTAGGGCAAACGTAACCCTCTCTTTGTGCACATCGGGTAAAGGAGAGGAAAAGATCAATATTTGCTACATCATCCGCGACTTTTTTTAATAAAATTGCTTTTGCGAGGATTTCTTGCACCAGATTTTTGAGACCATGCTCCTCAAGCCTCTTCAAGGTTTCTTCAGCGCTTAAAGACTTTTCTTCAAAATCTTGCAGTTCTTTTGTGATAAATCTCTCTTGTTGCACAAGTGTTTGTCTGCGGATAAAAGAGGAGGGAACTTTATGGCTTTGGGCACGGCTTACCTCTATATAGTATCCAAATGCCCTTGTGAAACTCACCTTTAACGTTTTGATATCAAGCTCACCCCTTAAGGCCTCTTGGTAATCGATCAACCATCTATCCCCTTTTTCCATGAAATCTCTTAGGGTATCGATTTGGGGATAAACCCCTCTTTTAAAAATACCTGTGGACGAGTTTTCCTCGCCCGAGATCGAAAGCTGTGAATCAAGAAGGGTAAAAATTGGGGCTATATCTGGAAATGTATCGATTAAAGAATAGGCCAAAGTCCCTTTAAGCGATTCCATTTTTAAGGGGAGAGGCAAAAGGGTCTTAAGAGAGGAGTGGATCGAGAAAAGCTCTTTCAATGGATTTTGGGTTGTCAACAGTCGATAGAGGAGCCTTTCGAGGTCATGAACCCCTTTCAATAGGTGCATAAGCTCTGTAACTAAAGACGGTTTTTTTAAAAAAGAGAGGGTAATCTGTTGCCGCTCTACAATCTTTTGGGGCTCTAAAAGAGGTTTTTCAAAAACTTCTTTAAATAACCGTCCCCCCATGGAGGTTGTGGTATGATCAAAAAAATCGAGTAGACTAGAGGAGATGTTGAGGTGTCGATCTGTTCTATGATCAATCAAAAGATGGTTTGCAAGGGTTTCAATTTGAACTGAGGTAAGCGCCTCAATATTTTGTTGATGCTCTTTTAAATAAGAATAGAGGGCGCCAAGCGCGTTGATTGCCGCGATCTTGCCGTTGAGGCCAAGACCATCCACTTGGTGGATTCCGAAGTGGGTTAAAAGGAAACGAAGGGCTGTATCATGATGAAAGTAGTGGTTTTTACCCACAGTGACTCTAAAGGGGAAATGCCTTTCGAGATCTGTTAGAAAAAGGGATTCTTTCTCTTGAAACTTCTGCTCCACCAGAAGCTCTTTCGGCTGTTTTTGAACAAGAAGATCGGTGAGTGCGGTTTTTGAATCTACTTCATAGACGCAACTTGATTGTGTGGACAAATCGACAAGGGCTACGCCATAAGTGTGTTTGAGTTGTGTAATCGAAGCGAAAAATTGTTTGCGCGTCACCTTTGCTTCAAGGGGTCCAACGTAGGTTGCGGGGGATTCAATTCTTGTAAGGGCCCTTTTTACAATCCCTTTGGTCGCTTTGGGGTCTTCGGTCTGCTCTGCAACAGCTACCATAAGCCCCTTTTGAATTAACCTCTCAAGATAGGTCTCAAGCATATGTTGCGGAACACCTGCCATGGGGACCTCTTGCCGTTTTGTCAAAGTGACCGAACAGTTGGAGGAAAGTGTCTGTGCATCATCAAAAAACGCTTCGTAAAAATCCCCTAGGCGAAAAAGGAGCAAAGCTGTCGGGCAGCTAGACTTGATCTGGTGCCATTGAAGCATCATCGGCGAAAGACTGGTCGTTATATACGGACCAAAAACTCTCTCTTCTTCGAGTTCGATCTTCATCATTTATTCAGGATCTTTCTAAGAATATCGGTCAAGATGGAGGGAGAGGTTTTGACTTCGTTTGATGGGAGCATGTCTTGAATGACCTGTATCCACTTTGCAGCCTCAGCAAGCTCTCTTTTCAGTTGATTTTGCTTTTTTTTATTTTCCGGTGTTGGATTGAGGTTGTACAAAGCTATTGTTTCATCAAGCTTAGGACCAAAAAGGTTTTTGAGATCTTCGGTAAGGGTCGTTTGAGGGGTGATGATCGACGTAGGTTTTTCCAAACCCCCTTGAAGGTAGGGGCGCGCCACCTCTGCGGTGAGCCCACCTCGAATCGATTTCACATTTTTGTTAGAATAGGTTTTTTGAATCATCCCCTTATTTATTTCTGTAATGGGGGAATTGGTGTCTTGAACTTGCATAGAGTTATTTTAAATCCATCTTGGATTTTACTCAATCTTAATCCAAGAAAAAGGAAAAGGGGGCAATTTTAGCCCCCTTTGATCTCTTACAAAAGGCCTAATAAAGGTGTGGGATTCAACCTTTTTTCAAAAAGTTGGGAGGAGGTCCAAAGCATTTGCTGCCTGTTTTCTTTAAGTGCTTTATCTGGATCATTGATATGCACATTGTCAAAAAGGGCATCGATCTTGGGTTTTAAATCCAATAACGCTACGAGTAGGGGTTCGTGAGGGAGAGTCTTGAGAAGGGAGAAGAGCTCTTTTTCCTGTAAAGTGATGAAGTGGTTTGGCTCCACCAGACGTTTATGATCTACTGCTTGCCCTTTGACTCTTCGGTAGACCTCAAGCCACTCTTTAAAAGCTAGGGGATCTTGACGAAGCTTTTTAAGCTCTTCTGCTGTTTTAAAGATTTTCACAATGTTCAGCTCCGAGGCAGAAATTAGGGCCTCTACCTCCTCTTTAGCATAACCTGTCTCTAAAAGAAGAGTCTTAAGCCTGCTGCGGATGAGATGAGCGGGTTCGTGCCGATTTTTTTCCCTGTGGGGAGTTTCCTTATACGATAACAGTAGGTGGTTGATTGCCTCATCAATATTGAGATCCCAACCCAGCTCTTTTAAAAGTTTTACAATCGACAAAGCCTGGCGCCGTTGGGCGTAAGGGTCTTTTGAAGAGGTGGCAAGTAAATTGACCGTTGAAAAAGCAATGATATTATCGAGCTTGTCAATAAGCGATACAATTTTTCCCGTTTCACAAGAGGGGAGTGGGTCACTCTCCATTTGGGGTTGATAATGTTCGCAAATAGCAGAGCTTGTTGCGGGGGATACCATAAGGAGTTTGGAATAAAGGGATCCCATTAATCCTTGAAGCTCAGGAAATTCCCCCACTACATTGGAGTTGAGATCCCCTTTGCAGTACCCTATCGCCTCAATAACGTTAGAAAATTCTTTTCCTATATGTACACGAAAGCTTTCAGCGATTTTCAACATGCGGTCTATTTTATTTTTATAGGTACCCAACTCCTTTTGAAACACCACCTTGTCCAGTTTTTCGGTCATTTTTTTTAGGCCAAGCTTTTTGTCCTCTTCAAAGAAAAAGGCTCCATCGGAGAGCCTAGCTCTAAGAACTCGACCGTTATTTTCAAGGATATGCTCTTTTGTTGGTGCGTCTAAAATCACACAAGCTTCGTTGGTGATCTTATTGTGTTTGTAGATCGGAAGGTAACGCTGATGGACAATCATCTCCAATTCGATCAGTTGCGGAGGCAAGGTTAAGAAATTGGGGTCAAATTTTACAAATCCCACCTCAGGATACTCGCTCAAATAGATCAACTCCTCTATAAGCCGTTCGATACCGGTGGTCCCTTGTGGCAAAGCCCCTAAAATGCGCTCTTTTCTTTTTGAGGGATCTAGAATCACGTAGTGGTCTTCAAGCTTTTGTAGGTATTCTTTGACGTGCCCAATCGCAATTGGCTTGTGCATCCGTTGCCTATGCCCCCAGGTGATTTTTTGGCTGTGCACCTCAGCGAATTCGATGGGGATGTTTTTATCACCATAAAGGCAAATCAGCCCCCTTACAGGACGGGCGAAGGCGATATTCGAACTGTTCCAACGCATCGACTTAGGTGTTTTCAACTTCAGCAAAATTTTAGGGATCTCTTGCTGCAGCAGGGAAGCGATATCTTGCGCTGGCAGTGTTTTTTTATGAAAAACATAACCTGAATCAATCCAAAGGCTGGGATCCTCACCACTTTGCAGGGTCTCGATGGAGGGGATATTTTTGCCGATAGAGGCAAAGAAGGCTTGGGCCACAGGGGTAGGGGTATTAGAAGGTGTAAAAAGGGCGACGATACTAGGCCCTTTTTTTACCGTTTCAATCTCTTCTGTGGTGGTTTTCAACTCGCGGGCAATGAGAGCTAGACGTCTGTGAGTACTGTAGCTTTCTAGTCCCGCATAGGTCGCTTTAACTGATGTAAAAAATTCTCCCATCAGCTTTTCGAGCTCTTTAGAGAGAGAAGGGACATAGTGTGCGGGGAGATCTTCGGTGAAGACCTCTAGCAGGAAATCCTCGTGAGTGGCCGTTGAGTGATGCACCACATCGCTAAAACGGTGGGAGGGTGGCGTTTGTTTTTGATACTTTAAAAGGGGGAAACCCATTTTTTTTCGGAGTTCGAGATACTCTTTTGCCGTCATTGCTGCGAGCTCTCGGACTTTGAGAATATAGGATTGTCTTTCGGTGACAGAGATAAATCCGCGCGCATCCAGCATATTGAACGCATGCGAGGCTTTGTTGACGAAATCATACGCGGGGATGGGGAGATTTTTCTCGATTAAGCGTACAACCTCTTTGGAGTAGACCTCAAAAAGATTAAACCACAGGTCGCTGGAGGCCTCTTCCAGATTGTAGCGGCTCGCCTGCACCTCGCGTAAATGGTAAAGATCTTTGTAGGAATAGACACCTCCAAAAGGGACATCGTAGATCGAAGATTTGTGGTTGATAAACATGGAAAGGCGCTCAAGGCCGTAGGCAATTTCAACAGGGATCGATTCCATCTCAATTCCAGCGACCGACTGAAAATAGGTGAATTGTGTGATCTCCATGCCGTCACACCACACCTCCCAGCCTAGTCCCCAAGCTCCTAAAGTGGGAGATTCCCAGTCGTCTTGCACGAATCTAATGTCATGATCTTTTTGGCTTAATCCGATCGCCTCTAAAGAGTCCAGATAGAGTTGGATAATCGTTTCCGGGGCGGGCTTCAATAGAACCTGGTACTGGTGGAAAAGTTGAAGACGGTTTGGGTTTTCTCCGTACCGGCCATCTTTGGGCCGTCGTGACGGATCAATGTGGGCAATCTGGCAAGGCTCCGGTCCTAAGGAACGCAAAAAGGTGTGGTGGGAGAATGTCCCTGCCCCTTTCTCGGTATCGTCGGCTGCAACAATACAGCAGCCCTGTTTGCTCCAGAATTCATTAAGTTGCATAACGATATTTTGAAAGTCCATATAAGATACGTGGTGGTTAGAGTGTTTTTGCCCAAGAATTTTTTGTTTTTAAAAAAAGAAAAACTTCTCTTGGTGTTATTCTAGTTTAGGTCCTAGTTTATCCGTTTGTCCCAATTTTTCTCTACGTGAAATATAGACCAAACAGGCGTTGGTAAATTTTGTTTTACGGTGTTTGAAGCGCAGGATAGGAAAATAAAGGGGAGATTGCTATTCTTGGAAAAACCCTTTTTTTAGATATTCTAAAGAAGAAAAACATAAATACATGGAGTAGACCTTGAATCTCCCAACAGCCCTTACTGTCTCCAGAATCCTCCTTTGCCCCTTTTTTTTAGCTGTATACCTTTATCCACAGCAATTGGGGGTAAAAAATATTCTACAGCCTATAGCACTCATCGTTCTCACGGTATTTATAGTTGCTACCGATGCTCTGGATGGGTATTTAGCCCGTAAATGGAGGATTGTTACAAAAATTGGTAAACTTTTAGACCCGATGTCTGATTGTATTGTGTTTCTGTCGATCTTTTTTTGCTTTACTAGAGCTCCAATCGAGATCCCTCTGTGGATACCAATCACCATGATGTGCAGAGAAATAGCGGTTGCTTATCTTCGCTCTTTGATCGCTTTAGAGCAGCAGGCTATGGGTGCAAGATGGACAGGGAAAGCCAAAACTATCGTGCAATTTTTTGCCTTGGGATCGACCCTTGTGGGGCTCCTTTTTTTCTCTTTAAAGCTGATCGATTTAAAGACTCTGCAACAGATTTCCTTATGGGTCTTTTGTTTCACCGCCTCAATCTCCCTCTTTTCTTTGATAGAGTATGGTGTACATTGTAAAGAGGTAATCAAAAAAAGTTTTCAATCTTCAGCTTGTGAGGAGTCGTAAACTAGAGCTCAGCTTTTAAAAGGGGCTATTTTTTCATACACTTCTAAATAAGCCTTCGCCGAATTCTTCCAAGAAATGTCCACTTTGCAGGCGTTTTTTTGGCGCTCTTTGTAACTTTGAGTCCCAAACTCTTGCAAAGCTCTCCCTACAATCCAAGTGACCCCTTCAACATCTGCGTCAAGGAATGTGTATCCGTTGACCGGGTTAGAGGGTTTAGCATCATTTAGGTCAAACACGGTATCGCTAAGGCCGCCGGTTTTGCGAACAATAGGGATCGTGGCAAAGTAAAGGCTATAGAGCTGAGTAAGCCCGCAGGGCTCAAAATGGGACGGGATTATAGTGAAGTCTGCCGCAGCGAAAAGTTGCTCTGCAAGTTTGGGGTTATATCCGAGCACAATCCGTACCCTATTTGTATGCTGCCACTCCTCTTCAAGATCTTTAAACAGTTTTTGTACATGGTGATCTCCGTCCAAACCAACAAGGACAAACACCCCCCCCTTGGACAAAACCTGTTTTGCTGCCTCGTAGATTAAGTGGGGTGCTTTCTGCTCCACAAGTCGGGTCACAGAGATAAGCCAAAAAGGGGCTTTGGGATCCACCCCTAACTCTGAGGTAAGTTTTTTTTTCACCTCGGCTTTGAGATCTAAAATTTTGGCTAGATTGCGGTTTTTTACCTCGTCAGATATCTCGATATATCGCTCAATTTCTACCGGGTCGAGGCCATTTAGAATGCCAGTGAATTGTTTGGACCTTTTTAGGAAGATCTCATGGAGTCCTCTGCCGAGCTCGACCGTTTCGATCTCCTTGGCGTAGGTAGGGGACACAGTGGTAATGTGATCAGAGGTTCTTAATCCCCCCAGTAGGAGATTGAACCGATAAGGGATATAAATATCTTCAAGTTGTTTGCAAGCAGCCGGGGAAAATAGACCCGCATCTTGCAACGCTTCATAGGGGGTGATTCCCTGGTAACTAAGGTTATGTACAGTAAGGAGAAAAGCGGGGCGCTTAAGGTCCCTTTTTACCTCATCAAACAAGACAGGGGCTATGGCTGTTGGCCAATCATGAAGATGGATTAGAGGTGGGTTTTTTTTCAAAACAACAAGAGTCTCTAACGCCCCCTTAAGGAAGGCTAGAAAACGGCTCACGTCATCATCATAACCGTAAATCCGATCCCTTTGAAAAAATTGGGCTTTTGAATGGAGCTCTAAAAGATAGATGTGGATCCCCTCATAGATCGATTTGTAAATGGTCACTGCAACTGTTTCGTTGCCGAAGGGGAATTGTGCTGTCTCCTCCATACGGGAAATGGGGGGGAGGTGGTGTTTGGCAAATGGGTAAGAGGGGATAAAAATATCGACTGAATGACCCTGTTTGACCAATTCTTTGGAAAGACCAAGTACAACATCTGCAAGGCCGCCCACTTTAGCAAAAGGGGCACACTCTGGGGTGAAGTGGGTAATATGCATACACTGTTGAATAATCTAATCAAAAATTATTGTCTAAGTATATGCATATGGATTCAAAAGTTGAGTCGAAAAAAATTAAACGAAAGCGATCTTCAGCTCAGCGCTCTTCTCTTCGTGTTGGGCTTTTACACCGATATGGACTGCAGGGTAGTCGGGGACAGCCTCTTTAAGAATGTTGTAAGTGGTTCGACCTGTTTCTTTCCACTCTTGGATCAAGTCGCGTACGAGCTCTCCGAAGGAAACTTTTCCTACGCAGAATTCACCCTCTTTTGCCATAGCTTTCTTATCAGCATCACAACAACTTAGGCACATACGATCACTCCTTAAGATTGAATAGGTTATAATGGAGATACTTCCACAAAGAGAGATTTATAGCCATAAAAATTTGACAAAGGTTTTAAGTGCGCTTGACAGAGCGTTTGTTAAAAATGAAAAAAATCAGTACCAAAAAACAAATAAAAATTTTAACTTAGCGTATCCTGAATTCGCTTCAAGCTAGCATTTAACGCAACTCTTTAAGGATGTTTATCTTTTAAAAACAGGAGTCAAAAAAAGGGAAAGGGGGCGCCAGGCCCAAATAAAGACAAAAAAGCTTTGCCAAAAATCGTCGGCAAATGTATATTTTAGCGTATTAAAACTTGATGGACTGTCGCCAAGTGGTAAGGCACCGGGTTTTGGCTCCGGCACGCGCAGGTTCGAATCCTGCCAGTCCAAATTTATAAACAAAAAAGATAGACCTCTCGTGAATAACGAGTTGACCACGACCTTAGTGTCTCTATCAACAAATGTTTTTCTAGGATCGCATTCTAGTTCTTCACAAGTTGTCTCTCTTTTTATTTCAATCAAACCATCAGGAGAACTATGAAGCTCAACGCGTCCACTTGTTCACGCGAGTCTAAGCGAGATATCAAGCTGATGAAGCTAGACGGATTCATCCCTGCAATCATCTATAAAAAAGGTGAGGCTTCTCATAAAATTCGTATTCTTAAAAAAGAGTTCGAAGCCCATTTGAGACACATCGAAAAAGGCCATTTGGCGACTACTGTTTTTACCGTCCACATGAACGGCAAAGACGAAAAAATGATTGTTAAAGGGATCGAGTACACAAAAACCACTTACGAAGTTTTGCATATCGATTTCCAACCGCTCACGGAAGGGCACATCAAAGTGCGCGTACCTGTTGTTCTCTTAGGCGAAAAAGACTGTGAGGCTGTGAAAGCGGGATTTAGCCTTAAACAAGCTAAACGTTTCATCCGCGTTGAAGCGCCTGTAAAACACATTCCAGCAAAATTCGAGATCAACGTGCGCAGCTTGCAACCAAGAGAAAAGGTGCGTGTTGCCGATTTGCAAAAAGAGGCACATGTACGCATTCTTGCTGCTGATAACGAACTTATCGTAACTGCTAGCAAGTAAATAAAATTGTGAAGCTCGTTGTCGGCTTAGGAAATCCAGGTGCGAAATACGCCAAAACTCGTCATAACGCAGGATTTATTGTCCTGGACGGTTATGCGGCAAAAAAAGGGTTAGTATTTACGTACTCTAAGTATTGCAAAGGGGAAGTAGCAGCAATTGCTGATACTGTTTTTTTGAAGCCTGCAAACTACATGAATCTTTCAGGTCAGGCAGTAAAAGCCGCTAAAGATTTTTTCCACGTGGAGTTGCAAGATATTCTTGTTTTAACTGACGACGTGGAAAGCCCTCTTGGAATCTTTCGTTTTAAGAGAGAAGGGGGGGCTAAAGGCCACAACGGGCTGAGAAGTATTGAGTTCTCGTTAGGAACGAAATCCTACGCCAGAATTTGGGTCGGGATCTCCAGAGACAACACCATCCCCCTGGATCAGTATGTTTTGGAGCCGTTTCGAAAAGAGGAATTAGAAAAGCTAAATGAAGAAGAAGACAAGATTCATCAATTGATTGATGAGTGGATTTTAGGAGTCACGAATGTCTAAACAACAAAGAGTCCGTCTCTACGAGGGAATGTACATCTTAAAGAGCACGCTCGGAGAAGAGGCACACCAAAAAGCTCTTGAGCGTATCTTCGGTATTATCACAGCTCAAGGTGGTGAAGTTAAAAAATTATTCGATATGGGACGTAGACGTCTTGCATACGAAATCAAAGAGAACAGAGAAGGTCACTATATTTTGATTTTCTTTGAAGCTCCCTCAACAGGTTTGGTGGAGATCAACCGTGAAAACGGCTTCCATGAGGATCTATTACGCTCGATGATCATCGTAGCTGAGACGGTACCTGAGGAAATTTCGTTCAAACAATTGGTTCAAGTATAGGGTGAATTATGAGAAAATCTTCTACAGATAAAAAGTCGGCGAAGAAAAAGTGCTTGTTCACCCAGTCGGGTTTCAAAGCCATCGATTATAAAGACGTTGAGACCTTGAGCCAGTTTATTACTGAGCGGGGTAAAATCCTTCCACGCCGTATCAGCGGAACTTCTACACACTATCAACGCATTTTGACTGCTGCGATTAAGCGTGCTCGTTTCGTTGCGTTACTACCGTTTGTTGCTAAAGATTAATCGAGGAGAAAACAACTATGAAACAGAATCGCGTTCTTCTGATTAAAGATGTTAGAAACCTTGGACGCAGTGGCGATATCGTCAATGTGAAGCCAGGTTTTAGCCGTAATTTTTTGATCCCTTACGGCCATGGCATCCGTGCAACAGCTCATACTGAAAAGCTCCAGACAAAACTCCGCGAGGAGCGGTTGTTGAAAGCCGCTGAGGACAGAAAAGTCTCAGATCGTATCAAATCGCAACTCGAGCAATTAACATTTGTTGTTGATGTACGAGTCGATGAGACAGGGCATCTTTACGGGTCGGTCAACGTCCAAGATATCTTGAATCTTTTACACCAAGAAAATTTCCATGAGATTGAAAAAGGGCAAATCAAATTAGCCCATCCGATCAAGCAATTGGGAAATCACGTCGTAAAAATTCGTCTTAAAGAGGATGTTGAGGCAGAAATGCACATCCGTGTTAAAAATGACGAGTTTGAGGCTAGCTTGCACAAAAAGCAAGAAGAGGCTGAGCACGCCGTGGTAGAGCCTGCTTCCACAGACTACAGCGAATAGTTCAGGTTTGACAGTGTCTTATCCATTCCTCTCTCCTGCAAAAATCAATCTAGATTTTAAAATTTTAGGCAGAAGAGAGGATGGATATCATCTGATTCGATCCGAAATGGTTGCAATCAACCTTTTTGATGAGTTAGAGGTAGCCCTTTCTCCAACAAATTGCCTTCTTTCTCTTCAACCTCTCCCTTTCGACTTCAACACCTCAATTTTTTTTAAAGCCTATACCCAGGTGAAGAGGAAAATTCCCGATCTTCCCTGTTTCCAAATCAAGATAAAAAAATCTATACCTATTGGAGCTGGACTTGGTGGTGGATCGTCTAATGCTGCCACTTTTATTTTCGCGATTCGGCAGCTTCTTAACCTCGATTGGACCGATAATGAGATGATAGAGATCGCAAAAGGTATCGGAGCCGACGTCCCTTTTTTCTTTTCTTACGGGCGTGCTCTAGCTGAGGGGATCGGTACTGAAATCACCCCTCGGCCCTTATTAGGAAAAAAAAACTTCACCCTACTATTTGATGCAATTTCGATTGCAACTCCTTTGGTGTATCGACTTGTGGACCTTGAGCAATTAGATGAAACCGCACGAAACCAGTTGGAAAAATTTGCTGCAATTGCCTACCCAGCCTATGCACAGACCTTGAAAGAATGGAAACATCTTTTTGGGGAGGTTACTATGACCGGGTCGGGATCTGCCGCTTTTGTCGAGAGGATTATTCCTTTTAAGCTTTATGGGTTAAGAGGGTTTCACTCCCACACAATCGAGCGCAGGCCAAATGAGTGGTATCATCCCTGTTAAGCGAGGAATACTATTTGAAACCAACTGTAAGACCTTGCTATACTCCGCCAAACTAATCGAAAAGAGTTGTGAAGTTTCATGGGTTGCGAGGATTTGATTGTAGTTACTGGTGGTGCAGGTTTTATCGCAAGGTGTGTTGTAAAAGAATTGAACCTGAAAAACATCACACGTATCGTTTTGTTCGATAAGTATGACGCATTAACTCTACAAAACCTGGAAAACCTTAGAGGGCTCTCTTTCAGCTCCTTGGAATCTAGTGAAACTCTCGAGGCATTTTTAGAGACCGAAAAGGATCAAATCAAATGTGTGATCCATTTGGGGGCGAACTCCTCAACAACCGGTACAGATGCACGTGACTATTTGGAAAATAACTACGAGCTATCCAAACTACTAGTAGATTTTTGTTTAGAGGAAAAAATTCGGTTTATCTATGCCTCCTCAGCCTCTATCTATGGGGATTCCGCTCAAGAATTTGATGATGATCCTAAAAAATTTGCAGAAAATAGACCTCTTAATCTCTATGCTTGGTCGAAATATCTTTTCGACCAATATATATATGAGAATGGGCTGGAAAACAGCGTTCTGGGGCTACGTCTGTTTAACGTATTTGGACAAGATCGATCAAAAGGTGATATGCAGTGTATTGTAACAAAAGCCTTTGACAAGATTTTGCTCAAAAAGAAAATGGAGATATTTGACGTCGAATCTTCGAGAGATTTTGTCTTTGTCAAAGATGTAGCACGTTTTATTGTGGAGTCGATCCATAAGCCCAGCTATGGTATTGTCAATTTCGGAAGTGGCAAGGCAACTACTTTTAAAGAGGTTTGTGAAATGGTCTATGAGGCTATGGAGCAATCGCCCCATTTTGAAGAGATTTCTATCCCGGCACAACTCATGGGAAAATACCAGTACTACACACGCAGTAACAACAACCGCTTGACAGAGATGTTAAAAAAACATCGATACAACTTTTCTTTTACCCCCCTACGTGATGCGATAAAAGATACTGTAGTCGAGCTCAAAGGGCTTTTATGTATTTAGATAAAAACCGATTCAAAAACTCTTCCATTTTAGTTTGCGGCGACCTGATCATAGACCACTATGTGGAGGGTATGGTAGAACGAATTTCACCAGAGGCTCCAGTCCCGGTTTTAAAAAAAACCCAATCCACCTTTAAGCTCGGAGGAGCTGCAAACGTTGCTGCAAATTGCGCTGCCTTAGGGGTCGAAACGTTTTTACTGGCAGTATCAGGAGTTTCATCGAAAGACTACTCACTGAAAGATCTTCTAGAGAGTGCAAATCTTAAAGAGGAGAATATTCTCATCGATGAGTCTATTCGACCTGTAATTAAAACCCGTTTTATGGCGGATGGGCACCATATCTTAAGAGTGGATGAAGAGGAGCTGCCGCAATTTTCCCCAGCTCTTATAGCTCAACTAGTCAGCCGATATGAGGAGTTGGTACAAACGGTAGACGTGGTTGTTTTTTCCGATTATGCGAAGGGCTTTTTTGAACCTCAAGTCCTTTTTCACTTTCTTGATATTGCCCTTAGGCTTAAGAAAAAAGTTTTGGTAGATCCTAAGGGGATCCATTATCAAAAATATCGGGGCTGCTTTTGTATTAAGCCTAATAAGAAAGAGGCTTATGAAGCGGCTAACTGCGATATAACAACCCCAATCGAAGTGGTTTCCCGGATTCTTTTAGATATTACGGATGCGGACCATCTGTTGATCACCCGTTCCGCAGAGGGGATGACCCTTTTTTCAGCTGAAAATAGACCTAAACATGTGGACGCCTTCAAACAAGATATTGTGGATGTGGTGGGAGCAGGAGATACAGCGCTAGCTCTTTTGGCTGTCGCAATTTCTGTCGGGTTATCTATAGAAGATGGAATGGTATTAGCGAATGTAGGGTCATCTATAGCCGTGAGTCGGCAGGGTTGTGTAAGCGTCACTTTTGACGAATTGCAAGAGCGCCTATTGGACTGCCAAAAAAAACTTCTTATTGCGAAAAATTAGATAAAAAATCTTTTTCCAAAAGCTTTGCACAAATTTGAAATACAAACTTGTTAAATAAATTTTGTCTGTTTATGACTCGGTTTTTAAAACAAGTTAGATAATGGCGCATTATCCCCAAGATAAAAGAGAACAAACCAAAAGCACAGATAACAAGAAAAATCTGTCTCTGCCATCTATTGGGGTGTATTCTAACCTCAATCAATCCAGCCCCACTAAACACAAAAAACAATGGAAAAAGACACCGGTTAAATATGATAACTTGGCTGAAACCTACGACCAAGATACCAGTAAATATGGATGTGCCTCGTGGGGCTATATCCTGCCATTTAACCCCTTTTTACCCTATAAAGATCCCCTAGGTACCTTAAATCAATTAGGGGATTTGGGCGATTTGTAGAGCTCTAACCCTTTTTTCTATTGGGGGATGGGTGCTGAAAAGCTCCATAAAGCCCTTTTTACCGTTACACATAAGAGCAGCTACGGATTGCGGTGTCTCCTCTTTTTCGATACTCGCGGAGGTCTGTTCGAGGCGTCTAAGAGCACGGATCATCTGTTCTTTGCTACTTAAAATAGCGCCTCCCAGATCTGCTTTATACTCCCGATGCCTGCTGAAGGTGCAAAGAATGATCGATCCAACCGCCATAAAAATAATGTCCAGTACAATTCTTGAGATCAGATAAACGCCAAAATTCTGCTCTTGTCGTCCCTTACGCGTATGCATAGAGATCAGCTGGGAGAGGATGTAGGATAAAAAGATGACAAAAGTATTCACAACCCCTTGTAAAAGGGTCATAGTGACCATGTCACCATTTTTTATGTGTGCAATCTCGTGCCCAATTACAGCTTCGAGTTCCTCTTCATTGAGTTTTTGCAAAAGTCCTGTTGAGACCGCTACTAGAGAATTTTTTGTTGTAGGCCCGGTGGCAAATGCGTTGGGAGTTACTGAGGAAAAAATACCGATTTCAGGTGTTTTGCTGAGTCCTGCTTTAAGGGATAATTGAGAGACAATTTTTTTGAGCAGTAAACCCTCATTTGAGCAGTCGTAAGGGGTGATGATTTTAATCTTCATCGCCCATTTTGCGATAGTTTTAGACAAAGCAAGGGAGATAAAGGCTCCAGTCATTCCATAGACAAAAAAAACAAAGAAAAGGGCTAGAGGTTGTATTTGATGATGCTGCAAATATTTGTTGAGCCCCGTCAGCGAGAGAATAAAAGAGGCTGTAAAACAAATAATTAAATTTAATGCGATAAAAAGGAAAAAGCGTCGGAAAGCTTGCATAATTACCCCCACCAGGAAGTTTTCTTTAAAATACCGGCGTTTAAAGTGGCTTAAACGGTTTTAATTTTTCTAAATTTTAACAGAAAAATTGACTTAATTATAGAAAAATCGGATTGGTAGCGTTTTTTTTAATAAAAAAAATGTAAAAAGATGGTGGTAAAATCGAAAAAATGTGTATAAATATGAACCTTAAAGATGCAGTAGGTAAGGGACACTAACCCCGCCTAAGGGGGTTTTCTAAAGATCTTATGTATCCATTAACCCCCGAAGATTCAAGAGAAAAACAGCCTTTATTATGACAAAAAATCTGAAAAATTTGACTAGTCTGCCCCCCCTCAATAAGGCCAAGGCTCTGGCTAATATCTCAAAAAATATCGGGGACAACACGATTTGCTACGTTTTGATCACTTGCGAAAAGCCCCAAGGTAGCGGGTCTATGCATGTTGACCTTGTCTTTGAAGGGGATAAAAATTTAGCGCAACATCTTCTTAAAACAGCCCAATCTGCCTTCCCATCCTAAACTTTTTTTATTTAAAGAACCCGCTTTTATTTAAAAAGTTTGAGCTCTTTATTTAAATTTGGCATGATCCTTTTTTAAACTTTTTTTTGGAGTACTTGTTATGGAACGGGCTTTACGCTATTTGACTGAACTGGTGGAGATTCCTACGGTTTCCGGAAAGCCTGAGCATCATCAAGATTTAAAAAAGGGGGCTGAAGCTGTTGAGAAGATTCTTCAAGAGATAGGTTTCTCGCATACACAGCGATGGAGTACAAAAACCGATGTCGATGCTGTTTTTGCTGAGCACAAAGGGAAGAATGCGAAAAAGACGCTTCTTTTTTATGGACACTATGATGTGCAACCCGTAGAGCCTCTTGAGGAGTGGTCAACACCGCCGTTTCAATTAACAAAAGTAGGAGATTGGTACCACGGAAGGGGAGCTGAGGATAATAAAGGTCAGCTTAGTTGTATTTTTTCAGCTTTGTATAAAAATCTTCCTGACCACCTCAACATTAAATTTCTTATTGAGGGTGAGGAGGAGTCCTCCAGTCGTGGTCTTTACGCACTCATTGATGAGAAAAAAGAGGCTCTTAAGGCCGATTATCTTCTGGTGTTTGATGTGGATATGATCTCGATAAACAAGGGTGCTGTGACATGCGGAACAAGGGGGGTCTTTGCGTTTGATATCAAAGTCCAAACAGGGGATAGCGATATGCACTCCGGTTTGTATGGGGGGATAGCCCGGTCCGCTACAAGCGAACTGAATTTCCTTTTATCTAAAATGTTAGGTCCCGAGGGGGAGATCCTTGTTCCCGGCTTTTACGATACAATGATCACCAAGCCGAAAGAGGATAAAGAGATGTTCCATTACCACGAACCAACTGGTACATTTGCCCGTTATGCCACAGACCGAGTATCAGCTAAAGAGAGGAACTACTTCTTGCCTACTTTAGAGATCAACGGAATGTTTGGGGGCCACTTAGGTTCTGGTTCAAAAACAATCATCCCTGTTAAAGCGACCGCCAAAATGTCGATAAGAACAGTTGACGGTCTAGACGGATTTGATTTGATCGATAAAATTGATCGTTATTTGCAATCTATCAAACACGAAAACGTGGAGGTAGTGGTTCATAAATATTCTGGAGGGACCTACTCGTATACAGATCCAAAAGAGCCGTTTATTGAACACCTACGTGAAGCCTATAAAAAAATAACCACCGAGCCTTGTGAAACAGTTTTGTCGGGAGCTAGCATCCCTGTGGCATCCCATTTACAAACAGCCAGCGGTGCTGTTTTGGCTTTTGCAGGGGTAGGATTAAAAGAAGATTTCATCCATTCTCCAAGAGAGAGATTTAGTGCAAAGCAGTTGGAAAAGGGTGTGATATTTATACGAGAACTAATAGATCTTTTTGCTGAATAGTTTTTTTGCTAAATTTCTCTTGAAAGACATCCTCGAGATTAGGCAAGATAAAAGTCTTTAAGGAAACAAAATTGAATGCGCTTATGAGAAGGGCCTGGAACCGATTAAGACAGTTTGCTTTTTACCCTGAAGAGGAGCGCATTTACGTCTGGATCCTTATGGGCCCCTTTTTTTTAACGCTTCTCGTTTTGCCACACCTGTCTAAATTTGCCCCTTTACAACTTGCTCTAGCTTTAGGGTCTATCTCTTTATCCTGGATGGTCGCGATATTTTTTGGGTTGGAAACACTCCAAATTACCCAGAAAATGCGCTCTTATGAGGGGCAGATTGGAGCTTTCGAGGCTGTAAAAGCAAAGCTGGAAGAGAGTCATCAGCATGAGCTTGAGAATGTAAAAAGTTCCCTAAGTGGATTGTATGTCGAGCTTGATGAGAGCTCGAAAAAACTTCTTATGGAAAAAAATCAGATCGAAAATCTGGAGCTTGCATTAGAGAAAGAAAAATTTTTAGCAGACTCTATGCAGCAGGCGACTGTAATCCTCGAACAAGAGCTGTTGGAAATTAGGGAAAAATTTAGGGTGGTAAACAGCGAGTTGAAGGTCTACAAATCCTCCTCCTACAGCCGATACGAGGTAAAACACATGGTAGATGAATTAAATCGCTACCGTGTAAGAGAAAAACAAGCGCTTCTCCTATCTTCGCAACAATAGGCTTTTTACCTCGATTTAGGATCTATGAAAAGATCGGGAACTCCATCATAGGCCTCTTTTGCATCAATCAAAGTGAGTATTTCGTGCCCTGTGGGGGTAATAAGGATGGTGTGTTCGAATTGGGCGCTTAAAGAACCGTCGATTGTGCGCGCAGTCCAGTGATCTTTTTTATCCACTACAGCATCGCTTAGTCCCAAATTGATCATGGGCTCGATGGTAAATGTCATGCCGGGTTGCATAAGAATGTCTACTTTGGGTTTATTCGCGTAATGGAAAATAGCCGGCTCCTCATGAAACTGACAGCCGATTCCGTGACCCACAAATTGGTGCACAACCGAACAACCAAGTGAATCTGCAACTTGTTGGATAGCACCCCCAATCTGCGATAGTTTCGCCCCCGGACGACATACGGAAATCGCCGCTTTTAAAGAATTATAGGAGGCTTCAATAACTCTGTAGGCATCACTAGACGTTTGTTTAACAACAACTGTTCGACTTAAATCGCCATAGTAGCCATTCACAATAGAGGTCACGTCTATGTTTACGATATCGCCCTCTTGTAGAGGTCGGTTGTCAGGAATTCCGTGGCATATTACATCATTGATGGATGTGCAGATCGAAGCAGGGAAAGGGGGGTGACCGTAACCAAGCGGAGCAGGTATGGCTAAAAATTGTTTGTGTAGCTCTCTTGAAAGAAGGTCTAGCTCTTTTGTGGTGATTCCAGGTCTAACCTCTTTGCATAAAAGATTTAAAATTTTTGCTGCGACCCTCGAGGCATAGCGTATCCCCTCGATCTGTTTTTGAGTTTTTAACAGGATATTGTGCTTTTTTTTATACAATGAATGCAGGGTTTCGATCATAGTGAATTTTTTTTAGTAAAAGTCCTTTTGGCGATAGAGTAGGGCCTACTTCCTTCGGGCACAACTCCTCCAGCCCCTTTTTTAGGGGGGTTAGCGAAAGCTTACCATAACCATAATAAAGGAGGGTACCTGCAATTTTTCTGCACATAAGGTATAGAAATCGGTTTCCCCGAATGGTGAACAGATAACGATCAGTTGCGATTTGTTCAAAAAGGATTTCTTCAATTGTACAGAAAGGATCTTGGCGCTGATGATGAGATCCTTCAAACGCTTTGAAGTTATTTCGCCCCAAAAAAAAGGGGAGAGCCATGTGAATTTTTTCGATGTCGATGGGCTTGATCGATAGGCTATAGCGCTCGAAATGGGGATGTTTTTCCCCAACATGAAAATGGTAACGGTACTCTTTAGATTTAGCCTCTAAAGAGGGGTGAAAATCTAAGCGGCAATTTTCAAGGGATAAAACCCGTAAATCCTCTGGGAGTCTTGAGTTGATAGTCAAAAGATCGGGGAGGAGATGGGAGAACTTTAATTCGTATTGCAAAACCACTTTTTGGTCCTCGGCGTGAACACCCTTGTCCGTTCTGGAGGCGATAAGAATCTGATAGAGTGGTAAATCAAGTGCTTTTTCTAGTGTGTTTTTTAGGTTGCGATTGTTTGGGCAGTACCAGCCAAAAAAATCGGTTCCATCGTAGGAAATGGTCATTAGCAGGGATTGAAGCATCGAATTCATCCAAATTGAGCACTATTATACCCCAATAACAGCTCAGAATCGAGAGGTTATTAGTTTTTGTAGAAGGAATAAAATCCGTCCAAAAAGAGCTGTAAAGCTAGAAGGGTAAGAACCAGACCCATAATTTTTTCCACTGCTAAAATACCCCTTTCTCCAAGAAGCTGGCTAATCGGACAAGCGAGTAAAAGGATCAAAGTAGTAAAAACCCAGGCTATAAAAATAGAGATCAAGAGAACCCCGTTGAGTTCGGGATCCTTTGAAAAAACCATAGTCGCTGCTAAAACGGCAGGGCCTGCAATCATGGGAACAGCTAAAGGGACAATCAAGGGTTCCCCTTTTAAGTTAGGACTCTCCACATCCCCAGACGAAAAGATCATTTGGTATGCGATGATAAAAAGAAGGATACCACCGGCAATTTGAATAGAGGGATTTTGGATTCCCAGGTGACCGAGTACGTAGCTGCCGCACAAAGCGAACAAAAACATGATAATTAGGGCGATCACAAGTTCACGGAATATAATCATCAGTTGCTTTTTCGGGGGATACTGTTTTAAAACAGACAAAAAAATGGGGATATTTCCGGGGCCATCCATCAAAAGGATAAAAGTAACCGTTACCGAGACAAAAGGGATGGACAAGAGTTGATCTAACATAAACTTATCTTTAACAAGTATTCGAAAAAGGGGCAATGGGAGTTTAGGGTTTTTGAAATTTTTTAGCCTTTTCAAAAAGCTCTATGAGCTGAGGCTTTAAACTGCCCGATAGGTGATCAAGGCGAACCAGATAGTCCCTGTTTTTTTCAAATGCAGATTTTGTCCAATTTGCAGAGCCGAAATAAAAAATCTCCTCGTCTATTAGGCACATCTTGTGGTGCATTAACCCCTGATGGTTATTTTCTCTAATTATAGCCCCATTTTTACTCAAGAGCTCAATCACCTGTTTTGAAGCACCCTTGCGACTTTTTTTATCGATAGTCACCTCAACGCGCACATTCCGCCTAAGGGCACTTACCAGCGCGTCACAAAGCTTTAGATGCGTAAAGGTGAAGATGTGGCATTGAATAGACTCCTTGGCATTGTTTATACTGGAGACTAAAGAATTGAGAGCTGCCCGTTTTTGGCCAGGTAAGGAGAAAAAACAAAATCTACCGGAGGGAAAATCCTCCTCAATCAAAAAAGGATAGGCTGGATCTTCCAGTTGCAAACGGATCTTTTCAGCAAGCGATGGGGAAAAGAAACCCACTAAAAGGTTATCGTGCATTTTGTAAGATGCCATGGTGAAATTTGTAGACCCCAGGTATACAAAACTCTCATCGACAATCAGCACTTTCTGGTGCATCAAGCCTGATACTCTATGCCCTTTTGAGGGAAACCCAAGAGTTTTTTCCTCTAGCTTTGGAAAAGATTTCGCATCGTAATGGGCAAAAACTTTTATTCCCTCTTCAGCCCTTTTTTTTAAAAGAGCCATCAGTTCGGGTTCAAATTCCCCAAAAGTTGAGACAAGGATACTTTTAGTGGCTTTTTCAATCGGGTAGTAAACAGTTTTTTGGAGGTCGTGAAAAGTCTGGTTGGAGTAGATCTCAACTGCTGAGGAGGGGGAGGGGATTATGGGTGCGACGAAGTAGGGTCTTAAGCTAAAAAGGAGAAGCGCAGAAAGAACCAGGGGTAGTTTAACCCCTCTTTTCACCCAAGATAGAGGGGTTAATAACCAAGATGGAAGCAAGTCGATTAGGCTCTTCTTGCTTCTCTAAAGGCTTTTTGGAGCCCTTTCTTTTCGATTGTGCGGATCGCAGCTGTGGAAACGCGTAAAGTGATAAAAGTCTTAGACTCTTCATCCCAGAAACGTTTTTTTTGTAGATTGGGCTCAAAACGAACTTTCGTTTTCCCTGTGATTTTAATACCGATACCCTTTTTCTTCTTTGCGATACCACGTGTGGTATAGCTTCGACCTTTACAAGGGCGGCGTTGTGTCAATTCACAAACTTTAGACATCGAACGTACCTATCAAATTATTGGACTTTTAAGTTGGAGCATAAAGAGGTCGGCGACGATACGGGCAAGACCTGTTGTGAGCATCTGTACCGAGATGAGTACAATGACGAGTCCGCCGAGCTTTTCACAAGCCACCATCCCTTTGCTTCCAAGGAAATTTTTTAATTGTGAGGACCAAACCAAGAGCAATGCAGTCAAAAACCAAGCGGCGAAAATTACCCCGAGCAACTTGAGCGCGCTATCCGTGTTGGCTCCAAGAGCCATCACATTTGTCATACTTCCGGCACCCGCCAGTAAAGGGAACGCCATCGGGACAATAAAGGGCTCGGATTCTGTTGCCTCTACGGCTTGCGGTTTTGGGAAAAGCATTCCGACAGCGATGATCATGAGGATCAACCCTCCAGAGATCTCAAGAACTCCACGACCTATGCCGAGAATCCCAAGAATTTCTTTACCCAAGAAAGCGAAACTTAGCAAAATAAAGAACGCGATAAGTAGCTCGCGCGCAATAATTTGTTTTTGGCGTGCTTCAGGGTAGCGGCTCAAAAGTCCCGCAAATAAGGGGATATTTCCTAAACCATTCAATATAAAAAATAATGCTATTACTGCTGATTGAAAGTCCATGGCTACAGAGTTTACTCTATTGGATGTCTAAAATCTAGCACTTTTTTCAACAAAAGGGCTATAATCGCAACCTGTATGGAAAAAAAACGGTTTAAAATAGCGGCTTTGGGTTGCAGGACTAACCAGTATGAGGCGCAGGCTTTCAGAGACCAACTGCTCTCTTTAGGTTATGAGGAGGCTCGAGAGGGTGAGCTAGCTGAGATCTGCATTGTCAATACCTGTACGGTGACTAAGTCTGCCGATGACCGTAGCAAATACCAGATTCGTTCGTTAAACCGGGATAATCCAGATGCTAAAATATTTGTTACCGGTTGTATGACCGAAAAGCAGGCCCCAGCCCTTTTGGGTATTGCAGGGGTGGCCGGAGTCGTAAAAAATAAAGAAAAAGAAAATCTTTTAAAATTCGCGTTCCCCGATCAGGAGATCCCCGAGTTTAAAATCGAGCGGTTCGAGGCACATACAAGAGCTTTTGTAAAAGTACAGGACGGTTGCAACTCCTTTTGCTCCTACTGCATCATCCCTTATGTGCGGGGTCGCTCCCGCTCCAGGCGTTTGGAAACGATCCTGGACGAGGTAAGAGGGGTAGTAAAAAATGGATTTCACGAGATTGTACTAACCGGAATTAATATCGGCGATTTCGATGGTGCGCCAAATGAAGGGGAGGAGCCTGTACGCCTTAGCACCTTGACTCAAGCTGTAAGCGGAATCGAGGGGGTGCGCCGTTTGAGGATCTCTTCTATAGATCCAGATGAAGTGGATGATGCACTGATTGAGGTGATAAAAAACTCCCCCAACTGCGTCCCATCGATGCATATTGTTTTACAGTCGGGATCGAACACCGTTCTAAAAAGGATGCGACGTAAGTATACCGTGCAGCAATTTTTCGATACCGTTGATCGACTGAAAAAGGCGATCCCCGCTTTTACTTTTACCACCGATATCATCGTCGGGTTTCCAGGAGAAACCGAGGAGGAGTTTGCAGAAACTCTGGAAGTGATGAACAAAGTCGGGTTTTTAAAGGTGCACATGTTCCCCTATTCAAAGCGGGAGGGCACATTGGCGGCGCGCATGCCCAATCACCTGGATCCTTTGGTGCTGCAACGAAGAAAGGAGGTTTTGCTTGAAGTGGCCGATACATTGGCCGGTCAACAGAGACAGCCTTACGTGGGTAAGATTGTTGAGGTGCTTGTTGAATCTCATAATTTTGGCCATACAGAAAATTTCCTCCCGGTGCAAATTGAGGGAGCCCTTTTAGAAAAAAACCAATTTGTCAAAGTTCTAGTAGTTGAAAATCAAAAAGAGGCTCTCATCGGTGTCGTGGTTCCAAATTAAAAAGTTGCAGTACCCCTTTTCTCGTCGGTCCTGTTTGAAGGCTGTAGTCCCCAACACCGATAAAATTTTTTCTATTTCCCATCTTTCGATCGAGTCTGAGGATTTTGTCTACCCTTTTGAGGCCCCTCTTGATCGTGCCTCTATGAGTACACAGCTTGAGCTAGAGCGCGGCCAGATTCGGATTAATCACAGGGTAGAGGGGAAGCAAAGGCACTATGTGATTTCCAACCAAGGGATTTTCGATGGATTTGGCTCGAAGTGCTCTTTTGGAACCCCCCCTTTGGTCCAAACCCCGCGAGAGATCCTCGATCTTGGTTCGCACAAAAAAATCGATATTGAGGCCTATGGTAGAAATATTCCTCTTGAGCAGCTTCTCCCCACCTGGTTTTCTTTAGGTCAGTTGCAAGGAGATGGTGAAAAGCTTAAGTTAGCGCTGTTAAAAGAGTACTATTTTGACCATTTTGAAGACCTTTTCTCCTTCAAAAATGCCAGGGCTTTACAGACAGGATACCAATCGATTCGCAGCTATTTTTTTGCACAAGAGGGGAGAGAGCTGAAATTTCTTCCCTCCCTTCCAAAGGGGCTGGACTCGGGAAAAATGCGCCTTTTTGCAAATCATTTGACCATTACCCTGGAATGGTCTAAAAGAGAGGTTAAGAGGATCGTGATGCAAGCCCATCAAGAGGGTGAATGGAAATTGGACTTTGGAAAAAAGTTCCTATCGATGCAAAGACGCAAAGATCATAAACTGCAAAGTACCCAAAAGGTCTCTTGTGATACGATCTCCTTGAAAAAAGGGGAGTACGCATTTCTTGATCAATTTAGACGATAATTTTTATCGCAATCCCCATACCTTTCTCGGCCCCAAAGAGAATTGCATCCGCTTTTATCGCCCGGCATATGAGGCTTTTTCATTTGTGTATAAAAATACCCGAGTTGAGGCGAACCGTTTAGGGGATTCCCCTTTTTTTGAATATCCGACCCCTGCTCTGGCATCTTTTAGCGATTATACTATTGAGGGTGATCGGCCCGACCCTTACGCATTTTGGCCGACACTAGGTCCACAAGATGCGCACTTTTTTAATGAGGGGGTGCACTATGAACTCTATAAAATGTTGGGCGCCAACCCCTGTACTCACCAAGGTGTAAAAGGGGTTAAATTTCTTGTCTGGGCACCAAACGCTAAACGTGTTTTTTTGTCCGGAGATTTCAATTACTTTGATCATGTGATGCATCCCATGAGACAACTGGGAGCAACGGGGGTCTATGAGATTTTCATTCCCCACCTCCCTTTGTATTCGAGGTACCTTTTTAGAGTGCATACCGCAAGCTACGAGGTATTTGAAAAACTCGATCCCTTTGCCTGTCAAATCGAGCACAAATCTTCACCCAGTGCCGTAGTTGTCGATAAGCAAAGCTACATCTGGAAAGATCAAGCCTGGATCAAAAAAAGACAAAGCTCCCATTTTAGGAATTCCCCAATCAACATTTATGAGGTTCATTTAGGAACTTTTCATAAAGATGCTCAAACCTATTTAGACCTTATCGACCATCTGGTCCCTTACGTAAAAAACATGGGATATACCCACGTCGAGTTCATGCCTATAACAGAGTACCCGCTTGATGAATCTTGGGGTTATCAATGCGCGGGGTATTTCGCTCCAACATCCCGTTACGGTACATTAGAGCAATTTAAGGAGTTGGTAGATGCCTTTCATCAACAAGGAATAGGGGTAATTGTCGACTGGGTTGGTGCCCATTTTCCCCATGATGGGCATGCTTTGGCCTATTTTGATGGCACACATTTATACGAGCACGAATGCCCTAAAAGGGGCTGGCATCCACATTGGGGTACTAAGATATTCAACTATGGGCGTATGGAGGTCAAAAATTTTCTCATTGCGAGTGCATTATACTGGTTGAAAGAGTTGCATGTTGATGGATTAAGGCTCGATGCTGTCGCCTCGATGCTCTATTTGGACTATGGCAGAAAAGAAGGGGAGTGGTCTTTAAACCGTTACGGGGGAAATACCGACGTAGAGGCAATAGAGATGCTTAAGCACTTAAACTCTATTGTACATGAGATTGTTCCGGGTGCTATCATGATCGCAGAGGACTCTTCCGACTACCGTGGGGTAACTGCCCCCCTTGAGTGGGGAGGGCTGGGATTTGATCTTAAGTGGCAAATGGGTTGGATGAACGACACCTTGCGCTTTTTCTCTTTAGATCCCCTATATCGCTCTTTTCATCATAATGACATCACCTTTTCTTTACTCTATTTCTACACCGAAAAGTATCTAAAACCCCTCTCTCACGATGAAGTGGTTCATGGAAAAAGAAGCCTTTTGGAAAAAATGCCTGGCGACCCATTTGCCAAATTTTCCCAACTGAAACTTCTTATAGGACACACAATGTGCATGCCCGGAAAAAAACTCTTTTTCATGGGTTATGAAATCGCTGATGGCCTCGAGTGGTCTGAAAAAAAACCCCTCCCCTGGCACCTTTTGGAGCATGATTTTCAAAAGGGGGTGCACACCTTTGTAAAACAAATCAATCATCTTTACCTGGAGCATGATGCTTTTTGGTCTCATGATTATGAACATCATGGTTTTCAATGGGTGGATTTTTCTGATCGAGAGAGAAATGTCTTCTCTTACCTAAGACGCGGAACTAAAAAAACCCTTTTGATAGTCGATCACATGACAAAATGTTATCATGGCCATTATGTGATTTGGATACCAAATGTGAAAAAAGCTGTTGAAAGGCTCAATAGTGATGCGGAAATGTTTCATGGTAGTGGAAAAACAAACCCCGATCCTGTCATTATCTTTAACCAAGAGGGGAGGCCCATCGGTTTGGAAATCCGTTTGGCCCCTTTTGCGAATATGATATTTGAGGTGGATTTTGAAGGCTACTCGGGCTGAATACGAAGAACTG
>Ga0169931_10000454_pt1 | contig 67206 bp, 59 predicted proteins | sample Kivu_15m_20L_FD_129675 | JGI IMG/M metagenome (GOLD analysis project Ga0169931, IMG submission 129675) | Freshwater microbial communities from Lake Kivu, Western Province, Rwanda to study Microbial Dark Matter (Phase II) - Kivu_15m_20L... | ecosystem: Environmental > Aquatic > Freshwater > Lake... | reverse complement strand
GCACCCGAGGTCGCCCGGATCACGGCGCTTGGTTACGGCACCGTCGACGTGGCGCGGCTGGCGGGGGACCTCGACGACCCGGCGTTTCTGGAGCAGGCGTCGGCCGCCCGGGCACGTTTCCTCGCCGAGCACCGTCATGCCGACGACGAGGTGCGGTTCTTCGTGGAGGGAGCCGGTGCGTTCTACCTCCGTCTCGACCGGCCCGATGCCACGACCATGGTGCACATCGTGATGTGCGAGGCGGGTGACTTCCTGTCGGTACCCAAGGGGACGCGCCACTGGTTCGACATGGGCACCAGGCCGCGGTTCACGGCGATCCGGTTCTTCCAGGATCCCCAGGGTTGGGTCGGCGACTTCACCGGCGACCCGATCGCCTCGTCGTTCCCCACCTTCGACGCACTCGCAGAACTGGCCTGAGCGGCCGGGCATGCTGACCGCCATCGTTCTCGACATCGAGGGCACCACGTCCAGTACCGGCTTCGTCCACGACACGCTGTACCCCTACAGCCGCCAGCGGTTCGGCGCCTGGATCGAGGCACATCTCGACGATCCCGTGCTGGGTGCCGACGTGAAGCGTCAGTTGGCGAGTGTGCGGCAACTGGCCGGCGAACCCGACGCCACCATCGCACGGTGCGTGTGGTGGCTGGAGCATTGGCTGGGCGGCGACGAGAAGGTCACGCCCCTCAAGGCCTTCCAGGGTTGGATCTGGCAGGAGGGGTTCGCCTCGGGCGATCTCACCTCGCACTTCTTCCCCGATGTCATTCCCGCCCTGCGCCGATGGCTCGCTCGGGGCCACCGCCTGCACATCTTCTCGTCGGGTTCGCTGGCGGCGCAGCGGGCCTGGTTCGGACACACGCCCGAAGGCGACCTGCTGTCATGGTTCTCGGGCCACTGGGACACCGAGACGGCGGGTCCGAAGAAGCAGCCCGGCTCGTACCGTCGGATCAGCGCTGACATCGACGCCGCCTGCGGGGTGGCGGCGTACGCGACGGTGTTCCTGTCCGATCTCGTCGAGGAACTGGACGCCGCGCGGGCCGCTGGCTGGCACACGGTGGGGGTGCGCCGCCGGGGCGACCAGTACTTCGACCGAGGGGTGGGTGACCACCTGGCGATCACCTCGTTCGACCAGATCGACCTCAGCGGCGACCGCCCCGTCGTCGTGAGTGATCCGCAGCGCTGAGGCGTACTCTGGCCCGATGCGCATCGAGCGCCGCCCCGAACGCCTCGACGAGCCCTACGACCTGGTGGTCGTGGGTGCCGGTATCACCGGTGTCATGGTCGCCCGGGAGGCGGCGTGGAGGGGCCTGCGCACGCTGGTGATCGACCAGAACGACTTCGGTGCCGGCACCAGTTCGGCCACCACGAAGTACCTGCACGGCGGCATCCGCTACCTCGAGACCTACGAGTTCGGCATCGTGCGCGAGAGTCTGCGGGAGCGGCGCATCCTGGCGCTGTCGGCCCCGCACCTGGTGCGCCAGACCCGCTTCATCATGCCGGCGTGGCGATGGTCCAAGCCGCCGGCGGCGCTGATCGGCGCCGGGGTGGCCCTGTACACGGCCCTGGCTTGGGACCGCAACCGCGATGCCCCGCCCTCGCTGCGCATTCCCCGGCCGCGTTGGATGGGGCGGCGACGGCTGCTGGACGCCGTGCCGTGGCTGCAGCAGGACCAGTTGCAGGGTGCGTTCGCCTATCACGACACGCTGAACGTTCATCCCGAGCGCCTGTTGCTGGCCTTCGTCGCCTCGGCGGTGGAGGCGGGTGCCGTGGCGCTGAACCACGTGAAGGCCGTGGGTTTCGCCACGCAGGCTACGCCCGAGGGCCGGCGAGTGGTGGGGGTCGAGGTCGAGGACCGCCGCAGTGGCCGACGGTGCACCGTGCAGGCCGCGGCGGTCGTGAATGCGGCGGGCCCGTGGATGGACGTGGTGCTCGACAGCCTGGGCGTGCCGATGGGTGTGCGGGTGAACCGGTCCCGTGGGGTGCACCTGCTGGCGCGGCCCCTCGGAGGTGCCGGTGTGGTGACCGATGCCGTGTTCGCCCGGGCACCCAGTGGCCGTCACGTGATCGTGTCGCCGTGGATGGGGCGGTCGTTCATCGGCCCCACCGACACGGCCGACGAGCGGCACCCCGACGACGTGCACGCACTCGACGTCGACGTCGCCGAGTTGATCGACACCGTGAACGCCACCGTCGGACCACCCCAGGAGCGCCTCGGTATCCACGACGTCGAGGCGGTGACGGTGGGCATCCGACCCCTCATCGTCCAGGAGGGTCGCGACAGCTACCACACGAGCAGGCGGCACGAACTCTACGACCACGCACCCTCGGGTATGTCGGGTCTGTGGTCGATCGGCGGGGGCAAGTGGACCACGGCGCGGTCACTGGGCGAGGAGGTGCTCGATGCGTTGCTCGCATCGCCCCAGTTGGCGTGGCGGCGCGTGGGGGACCAACGTCCCACCAGGCGACTGGCGGCTGCCGACGCCTTCGGGTGGGCGCAGGACGCACAGCCCTTCCTCGACGCCCTGGTGCGGCGGCGAACCGATGTGCCCCTGGCTCCGCCGACACGGGAGCACATCGGTCGCCTGTACGGCACCGCCGCCGACGCGGTGCTCGACCTGATCGCTGACAACCCGGCTCTCGCCGCTCCCGTGGCAGGGTCGGCGGACCGTCTGGACGTCGCCGCTCAGGTGGTTCATGCGGTGGTCGCCGAATCGGCCTGCACACTGGCCGATGTCGTCGACCGCCGCCTCGTGCTCGGGACCCTGGGCCGCGTATCGGCCGAGGAGATCGCCGCCGTCGCCGCCGTTGCGGGGCCGTTGTGGGGCTGGGACGCCGACCGGCAGGTGGCGGAGGTCAGCCTGGAGGTGGATCGTCGCCGCCGGATCGAGGCCCTGTGGAACCCGGCCGGTATCGTCGGCGGTCATGGCTCTGGACGTCACTGATGCCACATTCGAATCCGAGGTGCTGCGGCGCTCGATGACGGCGGCCGTGGTGGTCGACCTCTGGGCACCGTGGTGCGGCCCGTGCCGAACGCTGGGTCCCATCCTCGAGCAGGTGTGCGAAGCCACCGGCGGCAAGGTGGTCCTGGCCAAGGTGAACGTCGACGAGAACCCCGGCATCTCCCGGGCGTTCCAGGTGCAGTCGATCCCGGCGGTCTACGCACTGCGCAACGGCGAGGTCGTCGACGGGTTCATGGGCGCTCAGCCCGAACACCTCGTGCAGCAGTTCGTGGCGGCGCTCATGCCCACCGAGGACGACGAGACGTTCGAGCGCCTGCTGGCGGCGGGCGACGAGGACAGTCTGCGGGCGGCCCTCGAGTTGGACCCCGCCCACGAAGGTGCGGTCGTGGCCCTGGCCGACCTGCTCGTCGACACCGATCGCACATCGGAGGCACTGGCCCTGCTGGCCCGCGTTCCCGAGACCGAGGCGGTGCGCGTGGTCGCGGCACGTGCCCGACTGGCCAGCGAGCCGACGGACGACTACAGCGCAGAACTCGACGCCCTGCTCGATCGTGTGAAGTCCGACGACGAAGCCCGTCAACGGTTCGTGGACATCCTGGAACTCATGGGGCCGCTCGATCCTCGCACGGCGCCCTACCGCAAGAAGTTGACAGCCCGGCTGTTCTGATCCGGGCGGGCACGGCCCGCCCCGTTGCCGCACGACGGCCCTGTTCGGCGCCGAAGCGCCCGTGGCCTTCGAGCCGTCGCGCCCGGTGCGGGCGGGTGAGGAGCGTGATCGGGCGATGGGTGGACCGTTGAGGCGTCCGGCGCCGGTGCACGGATGGATCGGCGCTGCCCGGACGTGGCTGGTCGAGGAGATGGCGCTCCTCGGCATGCGCCGGATCGTCTCGATCGCAACGGCACTGTTCCTCACCGGTGTCGTGGTGTGGTGGCTGCTGCGGCCGGCGGCACAACCAGTGGAGGCGAGCCTCCCCTTCGCCTCGTCGGTGACGGCGGTGCCGTCTGCGGCGCCGACCACGGCCTCGGGCATCGACGGCGGACTGCTCGTCGTGCACGTCGTGGGCGAGGTCAGGCGTCCCGGGCTGGTGCAGGTGGCTGCCGGGGCGCGGGTGGCGGACGCCGTCGAGGCGGCGGGTGGTGCCACCGAGGCTGCCCAGCAGCACGCCGTCAACCTGGCGGCGCCGGTGCGAGACGGACAGCGCATCCACATTCCGCACCGCAACGAGGTGGCGGTCTCGGCTCAACCGGTCGGGGACGAGTCAGGTTCCGACGCCGGTGGGTCGGGGTTACCGGTGAACATCAACCTCGCCGGCGTCGCCGAGTTGGACGCGCTGCCCGAGATCGGCCCCAGCCTGGCCGCTGCGATCGTGGCGCACCGGGATCGCAAGGGGCCCTTCGCCTCCGTCGACCAGTTGCTCGACGTCCCCGGCATAGGCCCCGCCACCCTGGAGGTCTTTCGTGCCCTCGTCGTCGTGTGACCGGGTGTCGGTGCCCTCGGGGTGGTTCAGCGTGAGCGCAGGGCCACCGCGGCGCCCGCCACGCCGAGGGCCAGCCACCCGCCGGCGACGAAGCCGACCGACAGACGCAGGTATTCGCGCCGCCACTCGGGCCAACTGGCACCGGGTGTGCGCGTGGCACGCCTGGCGGCGAGCCACCCGAGGCACCACCAGGCGATCGCGCTGGCGATCGCACCGACCAGCACACGGGCGCCGTCCGTGGCAACGGGCACTCCCGCCACCGGCAGCAGCGGCGCACCGGCTATCGCCAGGACCAGCCCCAGTGCGCCCCGCCACCACACGGCACTACCCCACAGGCTCGCCAATGCCGCACTACCGGCGGCGAGGGGGGCTGCGAGCGCCCACCAGGGCCCCTGGCGCCTCACGGTGCGCCGATGGGCGAACCAACCGTCGGCCAGTGGTGGGAGCGTCGGTGTGATGCCCGACGACGCCGCTCGGTCGACGTCGGGGCCGAATGTGTCCACGCCGCGATCGTACGGGTCGGCACCGGTGGCTCGGCGTCATCCGTGGACCGATCGGGGCGTCCTGGTCGCCTTCGCCGTGACGGCGGTGGGGGCGTGGGTCGCCCGTGCGGTCCCCGTCCCGATGATGCTGTGCGCAGCAGTACTCGGCCTCGTCGGCCTGCGCTGGGGCGTACTGCGGCCCCCGGCGCGGCTGCTGACGATCGGGGCCCTCGGCCTGATCGCCGGGGCTCTGGCCGCAGGCGAACTGCGCGCCATCGACTCGGCGCCGATGGGCCCCTGGACCGGTGTGGCGATACTGCGCAGCGATCCCGACCGCACCGGAGCGGGGGTGCGGGTGGTGCTCGAGGTGCAGGGCTTCCGATACGAGGCATGGGCGTGGGGTGCGCCGGCCCGTTCGGTCGAACGCCGGTTGGCGGGGGAGCGGGTGGTGGTCGTGGGTGAACGCCACCCTCTGGAGGGCCGGCGTCGAGGCAGTCTCCATGCCCGCCATGTCGTGGGGCGCTTCGACCTCGCCCTGATCGCCGGGTCCGCCCCCGGACCGGCGCCAGCGCTCGCCGCCAACCGAGTGCACCGCGCCGTGGGCCGGGTCGTGCAGCACTGGCCCGCCGATCGTCGAGCCCTGTTGGCGGGGTTGGTGCTGGGCAACGACTCGGCCCTGTCGCCCGAGGCCGTGGCCGCGTTCCGCACCGCCGGCCTGTCGCATCTGACGGCGGTTTCGGGGCAGAACGTCGCGCTGCTCCTCACGCTGATGGCACCGCTGCTGGCACGCACCGATCGCGGGTGGCGATGGTTGCTCACCGCCGCAGTCATCGCCTGGTTCGCGGTACTCACGCGCTTCGAGCCCTCGGTGCTGCGGGCCAGTGTCATGGCGCTGGCGGCGGCGACGGCGACCGTGCTGGGGCGCGACCGTCGGCCCGCTCGCCTGCTGGCCCTGAGCGGTGTCGTCCTGATGCTGGTCGACCCACTGCTCGTCCGGTCGGTGTCGTTCTGGCTGTCGATGTCGGCCACCGCGGGTCTGGTCGTGGTGACACCGGCGCTGAAGCGCGTCCTCGAGGGCCGGCAGTCGCTCGAGACGGGACGGGTTCGCCGCGCAGTCGCCTCGGCACTGGCCACCACGGCGGGCGCTCAGACGGGGGTGTTGTGCGTGTCGACGGTCGTGTTCGGACTGCCCTCGTCGGTGTCGCTCGTGACCAATCTGCTCGCCGTGCCGCCGGCCGGACTGGTCATGATGAGTGGACCGGCGGTGGCGGCCGTGGGTGCGGTGGCCCCCGAGTGGGCGTTCGTGGCGGCGACACCCTTGCGCTGGCTGGTCGACGGTATCGCCGGTATCGCCCACGTCGGCGCCCGACTGGCGCCGCCGCGTCAGGTCGACGTGGTCGTCTGGTGCGCCGTGCTCGCAGCGAGCCTGCGGGGCATCTGGACGCGGGCCCGGGGGCGCTAGGTTCGATGTCGATGGGGGTGCATCTGATCACCGGTGACGATGCCGTCATGGTGGGCACCCGTGCGCACGAGTTGGTCCATCGTCTGCTGGGCGATCAGGATCCCTCGCTGGCGCTCGACGACTTCGACCCCACGGTGGGCGAGGTGGACCTGGTCGACGTCATCGACGCCGCCCAGACGCCCCCGCTGTTCACGCCCATGCGCGTGGTCGTGCTGCGTGGCATCGCAGAACTGACCGCTGCGCAGTTGGCGCCCGTGATCGACTACCTCGCCGCTCCGTCGCCCACCACCGAACTGGTGCTGGTGGCCACGGGAGGCCGGGCACTCAAGGCCCTCGAGCGGGCGGTCGAGGCGGCCGGTGGCCTGGTGACGGCGGCAGGCGTGCCCACGGGCAAGGCCCGTCAGCAGTGGTTCGACACCGAGTTGGCCGCCAGTGGGCTGCGCTTCGACTCGGCAGCGGCGCAGGCGGTGTGGCGTTGGCTGGGTGACGAGCCGTCCCGGCTCGCCAGCCTGCTCGACACGCTGCGATCGGCCTTCGGGCCCGGAGCTCGTCTGGCGTTCGACGACGTGGAGCCGCATCTGGGCGAGGCGGGTGGCGTGCCGCCGTGGGAACTCACCGATGCCATCGAGCGGGGCGAGACCGCGCGGGCGATCGGGTTGGTGCACCGTCTGATGCGGGCAGGTGAACGGCATCCGTTCCAGGTGCTCGCCACCCTGCACAGCCATGTCGCCCGGGTGGCCCGGCTGGACGGCAGCGGCGCTCACGATCCCGACAGCGCTGCCGTCGTGCTCGGGTTACGGCCTCAGCAGGCGTTCCAGGCCCGCAAAGCGTTGGATCTGCAGCGCCGGTGGGGCTCGGCCTCCATCGCCAGGGCGATGGGGTGGTTGGCGGCGGCCGACCTCGAGCTTCGGGGCGGCACCGACTGGCCGCCCGAACAGGTGATGGAGGTGCTGGTGGCCCGGCTCAGTCGGCTGAAGCGTTGAGCTTGCGCATCAGGCGGCTCTTGCGGCGAGCGGCCTGGTTGGGGTGGATGACACCCTTGGCGGCGGCCATGTCCAGGCGCTTCACGGCCAGGCGCAGATCGGTATCGGCCTGATCGGAACCCGACGAACGCACGGCGTTCTTCACTCGGGTGCGCAGTTCGCTGCGCACCGACTTGTTGCGCTCGGCGCGCTTGGCATTGGTGATGTTGCGCTTCTTCTGGCTCTTGATGTTCGCCACGGCGTTGTCGACCTCGACTGGAACTCGGTGCGCTCGAGGCGCAGGCAGCGCATCAGGTTACCAGTGGAGCGGGGACGCACCCAACCGCACGGGTAGCATCGGGTCCGCACATGGACCCCTCCCGCATACGCAACTTCTCGATCATCGCGCATATCGACCACGGGAAATCGACCCTGTCGGATCGCATCCTGGAACTGACCAAGGCCGTCGATGCTCGAGATATGCGGTCGCAGTATCTCGACTCGATGGACCTGGAGCGCGAGCGGGGCATCACCATCAAGGCTCAGAACGTGCGCGTCGATTGGAACGGTCACGTGCTGCACCTCATCGACACGCCCGGCCACGTCGACTTCGGGTACGAGGTCAGCCGCTCCCTGGCCGCCTGCGAGGGCGTGGTGCTGGTGGTCGACGCCGCCCAGGGCATCGAGGCCCAGACTCTCGCCAACTGCTACCTGGCGTTGGAACACGATCTCGAGATCGTGGCCGCGCTCAACAAGATCGATCTGCCCGCCGCCGATCCCGACCGGTACGCCATGGAGATCGAAACCGTGCTCGGCATACCGGCCGAGGACATCCTGCGCATCTCGGCCAAGACCGGCGAGGGCGTGCCAGCGCTGCTCGACGCCATCTGCGAGCGCATCCCGGCGCCCGAGGGCGATCCCGATGCGCCGCTGCAGGCACTCATCTTCGACAGCCAGTACGACCAGTACCGCGGCGTCGTGTCGTCCATCCGGGTGGTGAACGGCACGCTCACGTCGGGCCCGACCCTGCGGTTCATGCAGGCCGGCGCGGTGCACGACTGCATCGAGATCGGCGTGCGGCGGCCGGCGACCACACCGGTGGCGCAACTGGGGCCCGGAGAGGTCGGTTACCTGATCGCCGGCATCAAGGATGTCGCCGAGGCCCGCTCGGGCGAGACCGTCACGACCGCTCAGCGCTCGTCAACCCAGGCTCTGCTGGGCTACCGCGACCCCAAACCGATGGTGTTCTGCGGCCTGTACCCCATCGACGGTGACGAGTTCGAGAACCTGCGGGAGTCGCTGCAGAAACTGAAACTGAACGACGCCTCGGTGACCTACGAGCCCGAGAGTTCGGGTGCGCTCGGTTTCGGCTTCCGATGCGGCTTCCTGGGCCTGTTGCACATGGAGATCGTGAAGGAACGCCTCGAGCGCGAATTCGGCCTGGCGCTGATCGCCACGGCGCCCAGTGTCGAGTACCGCGTGCACACGACCCGTGGCGAGGTGGTCATGGTCGACAACCCGGCCGACCTGCCGGCGCCCCAGAGCATCGACTCCATCGAGGAGCCCTACTTCCGGGTGTCGATCATCACGCCCAAGGAGTACACGGGCACCCTGATGGACCTGTGTCAGACCCGCCGTGGCGAGATGAGCAAACTCGAGTACCTGTCGCCCGAGCGGGTGGAACTGCACTACGAGGTGCCCCTGGCCGAGGTGGTGGTCGACTTCTTCGACCAGATGAAGAGCCGATCTCAGGGCTATGCCAGCCTCGACTACGAACTGGCCGGCTACCGCCCCAGCCATCTGGTGCGGGTGGACCTGCTGCTCAACGGTCAACCCGCCGACGCCTTCGCCACGATCGTGCACCGCGACAAGGCGTTCGACTACGGCCGGCGCATGTGCGAGAAACTGAAGGAACTGATCCCTCGCCAGATGTTCGACGTGCCCATCCAGGCTGCCATCGGTGGGAAGGTGATCGCCCGGGAGACCGTCAAGGCCAAGCGCAAGGACGTGCTCGCCAAGTGCTACGGCGGTGACATCACCCGAAAGCGCAAGCTGCTCGAGAAGCAGAAGGAAGGCAAGAAGAAGATGAAGTCGATCGGGCGCGTGGAGGTGCCCGGTGACGTGTTCATCTCGGCCCTGAAACTGGACGACTGAATGCCGGGTACCTTCCGGGCGCTGCAGCATCGCAATGCCCGACGGTTCTACAGCGGTCTGCTGGTCTCGACGGTGGGATCGTGGCTGCAACTGACGGCCATGTCACTGCTGGTCTACCGCCTGACCGAGAGCGCGACGGCGGTGGGGATCACCTGGGCACTGCAGTTCCTGCCCATGTTGGTGTTCGGGGTGTGGGCCGGGGCCGTGGCCGACCGTCACGACCGCCGGCGCCTCACCCTGCTCACGCAGAGTGGCCAGGCGATCCAGGCGCTGACCCTCGCCGTGATCGACCTCGCCGGCCTGGTCAGCGTGCCGGTCATCTACGTGATGGCCCTGGCGCTGGGAGTCGTGAACGCCTTCGACAACCCGGCTCGGCGAGGGTTCGTGACCGAGCTGGTCGAGCCCCATGACATCGGCAATGCCATGGCGCTGAACACGGCCGTGATGACCGGTTCGCGCATCATCGGGCCTGCCCTGGCGGCCCTGCTGGTGGGACCGCTGGGAACGGGTTGGCTGTTCCTGCTGAACGGTGTGTCGTATCTGGCGATCCTCGGGGTGCTGCTGGCGATCGACCAGGCCGAACTGTTCACCGCCGAGCGAGCGCCCCGGGGCGGGCAACCCGTGCGCGACGCCATGCAGCACGTGCGCAGCGACCGTGTGCTGTTCGTGACCTTCGTGACGTTCGCCGTGGTCTCGACCTTCGGCTTCAACTACAACATCGTGATCCCGAAACTGGCCGACCTGAACTGGGGTGGTGACCACTGGTTCGGATGGCTGCTGGCCGTCGTCAGCGTGGGCAGCCTGTTCGGCTCGCTCGCCACGGCGAGTCGTGTCTCGGTCTCGTCGTGGTGGTTCCTGGGCAACGGCCTCGTCATCGGTGCCAGTTGCGTCGCCATGGCGTGGGCGCCCTCGGTGGTGTGGGCCTTCGTGCTGTCGCTCCCGCTCGGCTTCTCGGGCGCTGCGTTCGTGGCCGGCATGAACACGCTGACGCAACAGGCCTGTCCGCCGGCGATGCGGGGGCGTATGTTGGCGCTCGTGGGCGTGGCGTTCCTGGGCTCGACACCCATCGGCGGTCCGCTCAGCGGCCTGGTGGGCGACCTGATCAGCGTGGAGTGGTCGCTCGCCTACGGCGGCATCATCTCGGCCGCTGCGGTGGCGTGGGCGTGGCGTCGGGTGCGGATGCTGTGATGGCCAGGGCCGATGAGGTGGCGGTGCTGTGGTTCCGCCGGGACCTGCGCCTGGGCGACCATCCGGCGCTGACCGCTGCGGCGGCCGACGGCCGCACGGTCGTACCGCTGTTCGTACTCGACCCGGCGCTCACGGCGCGGGCCGGAGCGGTCCGCCTGACCTACCTCCACCGGGCCTTGCGGGCTCTCGACCAGGCTCTGGGCGGGGCACTGGTCGTGCGGGTGGGCGACCCCCGCACGGAGGTTCCGGCACTGGCGGCCGAGGTCGGGGCACGACGAGTGGTGGTCACCCGCGAGACGACCCCGGTCGGGCGTCGCCGCGATGAAGCCGTGGCCACCGAACTGGCACGTACCGACGTTGCGTTCCACGGTGTGGGCACACCGTACGCCGTGGACCCCGGCGGGGTGCGCAAAGGCGATGGCACCCCCTATGCCGTGTTCACACCGTTCCGCCGCGCCTGGACCGCCCACGGGTGGGCAGCGCCCCTGGCGGTACCCGACGTCCGCTGGCGGGGCCGGCCTCAGGTGCCGGGACGGGACCCCGCCTCGCTGCCCGATGCCGTCGACCACGGTCACCTGCCCCCTGCCGATGAGGTCGGTGCCTGGCAGCAGTGGCAGGCCTTCGCTGCCGAGGGTCTCGACCACTACGACACCCGGCGAGATCTGCCGGCGGTCGAGGGGACCAGTCGCCTGTCGGCGGCGCTGCACCTGGGCATCCTGCATCCACGGCAACTGCTCGCCGACGTGGGCGACCTACCGGCTCATGCCGTGTTCGCCAGCGAGTTGGCGTGGCGCGACTTCTACGCCGACGTCCTGCTGCGAGCACCCGAGAGTGCGTGGTCCGAACTCGATCGTCGCATGTCGGCGATGGTTGTCGACACGGACGCCGCCGCACGCCGGCGATTCGCCCGTTGGGCTGCGGGCGAAACCGGCTATCCGATCGTCGACGCCGGCATGCGACAACTCGCCGGTACGGGCTGGATGCACAACCGGGTACGCATGATCGTCGCCAGTTTCCTGGTCAAGGACCTCCATCTCCCGTGGCAGTGGGGGGCGCGGCACTTTCTCGATCATCTCGTCGACGGTGACGTGGCGTCGAACAACCACGGATGGCAGTGGGCGGCGGGGACGGGAACCGATGCGGCGCCGTACTTTCGCGTGTTCAACCCCGTGACCCAGGGTGAGCGTTACGACCCGACCGGCGAGTACGTGCGACGGTGGATCCCGGCGCTGGAAGGCGTCACCGAGCGTTCGGTGCACGCCCCGTGGCGGGCCCCGGGAGGTGTTCCCGAGGGGTACGTGGGACCCATGGTCGACCATGCAGCCGAGCGTGACGAGGCCCTGGCCCGCTATCGCATGGTCACAGGCCGATGAAGCGCCCCGAGGGCAAGGCTCGGTAACCTGGGGCATCATGCTCGACGAACGGAAGACCGCCATCCTGCGGGCTGTCGTGCAGGAGTACATCGCCACCGCCGTGCCCGTGGGCTCCACGCATGTCGCCGACGCCCCGGGCGTGCAGGTGTCGTCGGCCACCGTGCGCAACGAGATGGCGGTGCTCGAGCAGGAGGGCTATCTGGTCCAGCCCCACACGTCGGCGGGACGCATTCCCACCGACAAGGGTTACCGCTTCTTCGTCGATCACCTGACGCCCCAGGGTCGCTTCGACCAGACACAGCACCAGCGGGTGAGCGAGTTCTTCGATCGGGCCCACCTGCGCCTCGAGGAGCTGCTGCAGCGCACGTCGTCGCTGGTGGCCGATCTGACCAGTTACGCATCGGTGGTGGTCGGTCCCAAGCCGGAAGCCGCCGTGGTGCGCTCCGTGCAGGTGGTGGGGCTGTCGACGCGCAGCGCCATGGTGGTGGCGGTGCTGTCGAACGGGTCGGTCGAGGATCAGGTGATCGACCTCGACGAGGGTGACGAGGCCCTGCTGCCGGGGGCCACCGTGGTGTTGTCGTCGTTGCTCGTGGGCCGTGCACTCGCCGACGAGATCGGGCCGCCGGGGCCGGGCGACGGTGACGCTGCGCTGGTGGCGCTGTGCCGGCGCTCGCTGGAGGCGCTGCAGCGACCCCACGACCATGGTGCGGTCTACCTGGGCGGAGCCGCAGCCATGGCCAAGGCTTTCGACGCCGTCGACGTGGTCCGCGAGGTGCTCGCCACCCTCGAGCAGCACTACGTGGTGGTGTCGCTGGTGCGCGATGTGATGAACCGCGGCCTCTCGGTGGCGATCGGGGCCGAACACGGCGTGGAGCCACTGGCGGTGTGTTCGGTGGTGGTGGCGCCCGTGGTGGTCGACGCCGAACAGGTGGCCACTGTCGGCGTGCTGGGGCCGACGCGCATGAACTATCCGCAGGCGTTGGCCACCGTGGGTGTGGTCAGCGAACGACTCGGTCGGCGCCTCGCCGACGGATGATCGGGGCGGGAACCCATGGCGGACTTCTACCAACTGCTGGGCGTGGGGCGCGACGCCACCGCTGACGACATCAAGAAGGCGTACCGCCGGCGGGCTCGCGAGTTGCATCCCGACGCCAACCCGGGCGACCCGCAGGCCGAGGATCGCTTCAAGGAGTTGGCGCGGGCGTACGAGGTGCTGTCCGATCCGCAGGCCCGCGCCCGCTACGACCGCTTCGGCGAGGCAGGCGTGGGCAGCGGTGCGCAGGGTCCCGATGCGGGTTCGATGTTCGGCGGGGGACTGGGCGATCTGTTCGATGCCTTCTTCGGTGGCGGTAACGGTGGTGGCGGCTTCGCCGGGAGTCCCTTCGGTACGGGGTTCGGGGGACGGGGTGGCCCGTCGGGACCACCCCGCGGCCAGGATCTCGAAGCGGTTCTCGACCTGACCCTCGAGCAGGCGGTATTCGGCTCCACCGCACCCGTGACCGTCCGCACGGCATTGCGCTGCAGCGATTGTGGCGGTGCGGGAACGTCGCCCGGAACGCAGGCGGTCACGTGCGTCGACTGCGGTGGGACCGGCCAGACCCGTCGTGTGCGACAGAGCGTGCTGGGCCAGATGGTGACCACCAGTTCGTGTGGGCGGTGCGGGGGGTTGGGCCAGGTGATCGTGACCCCGTGCCAACGGTGTGGTGGCGAGGGTCGCCTGATCGAGAAGACCACCTACAACGTCGATGTTCCCGCCGGTGTCGACGAGGGCGCCACACTGCGACTCAACGGTCGTGGTGCCGTCGGACCCCGCGGCGGCGCGGCCGGTGATCTGTACGTCCACGTGCGAGTGGCACGCCACGACCGCTTCGTGCGCGACGGCGAGGATCTGCGCACCGTGCTCACGGTGTCGCTCACGCAGGCCGCCCTCGGCGCTCGAATCACGCTGTCCACCTTCGACCGTGACGAGGAGATCGTGGTGCCGCCCGGCACCCAGCCGGGCCGTGAACTGGTGCTGAAGGGTATGGGAGCCACCCGCCTGGGGGGTCGCGCCCGCGGTGATCTGCGCGTGCAGTTGGTCGTGCAGGTGCCCACCGACCTCGACGAGGCGCAGGAGGATCTGCTGCGCCGCCTTGCCGAGATGCGGGGCGAGACCGTGGAGCCGCGGGCCAAGGGACTGTTCTCGCGGCTCAAGTCGGCCTGGCAGTGACGGCGGTCGACGACCGTCGGCGTCGCAGTGCCGCCCATGTCGTCGTAGACGATCTGGACCGGCCACACGTCGACGACGAGACGTATCACCGTCTGGCTCGCGTGTTGCGACTGCGGTCGGGTGATGCCCTCACGCTCACCGACGGCAAGGGCGGTTGGTGCTCGGCTCGGTGGAACGGCGGTACCACCCCCGATGTGGAGACCGGAGTGATCGCCGTACCCCGTCCCCTGCCACTGCTGGCCGTGGCCTTCACCCCGACCAAGGGCGACCGCCCCGAATGGGTCGTACAGAAACTGACCGAACTGGGGATCGACCGCATCGTGCCGGTACTGACGGATCGCAGTGTGGTGCGGTGGGACGGCGAACGGGCCCGACGCCAGGTCGAGCGGTGGCAGCGCATCGCCCGAGAGGCACTGAGTCAGAGCCGTGGTGTGTTCCTTCCCTCCGTCGAACCCGTCACCCAACTAGCGGCGCTGTCGGCTGCCGAGCCGGTACGTCTCGCCGAACCCGGGGGCGATGCGCCCTCTGCCGATGGCGTCGTGGTGGTCGTGGGACCCGAAGGAGGGTTCAGTTCCGACGAGTTGACCCTCACCCCGGGTCGCGTCGGGCTCCCGGGCGGCGTGCTGCGCGCCGAGACGGCTGCCATCGTTGCGGGCGCACTGTTGGCGATGGACCGCGGACGAGGTGCATGGCCGTGAGGTCGGGTGCCTACGTGCACATCCCGTTCTGCGCGCGACGCTGCGACTACTGCGCGTTCGCCACATGGACCGACCGGCACCACCTCACGACGCGCTATCTGGCTGGGGTGCGCACCGAGATCGAGCGGGCCGTCGAGAACGGTATGGAACCGGTGGACAGCATCTTCGTGGGGGGTGGGACGCCGTCGATGGTGCCACCCGACGAGTTGATCGGTGTCCTCGATGCCATTCCTCGTACCGGTGACGCCGAAGTGACCATCGAGTGCAATCCCGACGACGTCACCCTCGACATGATGCAGGTGTTCCGAGCGGGTGGTGTGAACCGGATCAGCCTGGGTGTTCAGTCCTTGGCACCTCATGTGCTCGCCGCGCTCGGGCGCACCCACGACCCGGTGAGCGTCGGGAGAGCGGTGGAGCACATCCGGGCGGCGGGTGTGCCGACGTTCAACCTCGACATCATCTACGGGGCGGCCGGGGAGAGCCTGGCCGACTGGGAGGCCACCGTGCGAGGCATCCTGGCGCTGGACCCGCCCCATGTCTCGGCGTACGGCCTGACGGTCGAGCCGGGGACCCCCCTGGCCACGACGCCCGAGCGGCATCCCGACGACGATGACCAGGCCGACAAGTACGAGATGGTCGACGAACTGCTCACGGCGTCGGGGCGCCCCTGGTACGAGGTGTCGAACTGGGCTCACCCCGGCCACGAATGCCGGCACAACCTCATGACATGGGGGCAGGGCGACTACCGGGGCTTCGGTTGCGCAGCACATTCGCACGTGTCGGGACGCAGGTGGTGGAACGTGCGCACCCCCGACCGCTACGTCGACCTCGTCGAAGGCGGTCGGCCGGTCGAGGCGTCGGGTGAGACCCTCGACGCCGACGCCCGTCATCTGGAGTCGCTGCACCTGGCGTTGCGGACCCGGGACGGTGTACCACGGGACGCCTTCGATGCTTCCGACATCGAACAACTCGAGGGTCTGGTCGAGTGGGTCGGTGACCGCTGGGTGCTGACTCGCGCAGGTCGTCTGTTGGCCAACGAGGTGTCGCTGCGCGTGCGTTGACTGCTAGCCTCGGAGTGCTGCGTAGGGCGCGTAGCTCAGTTGGTTAGAGCGCCACCATGACACGGTGGAGGTCCCGGGTTCGAGTCCCGTCGTGCCCACGAAGGTCTACGAGTGAAGGTGTCGCGCGCCGACGAACGCCCCGAGGCCCGCCATCAGCAGCCAGATGGCGGGCCAGGCTCCCTGGTAGGCGTCCGATGATCCCGTGGACGGCAGCGTCGGGAGCGCCACGGCGATCGGCTGTGCGAAGCCCACGCCGCTACCCGGCGCGTACACCGCCAGCGTGTGGGCACCGGGGCTCAGACCCGATGGCAGGGTGCCGGTGAGCGCGACCACACCGTTCGAGTCGGCGTAGCCCGACCCGATCACCTGGGGGGTGGAGGCGATGATCAACTGCACGTAGTCGGAGGGAGCGAAGCCCCCGAAGGACACGGGAATGGAGTCGCCGAGGAAGATGGACTCGTCGGCGACGAGCGGAGTCGATGCAGGGGGCAACGCCAGCACGACGTCGAGTGCCGGTGGCCCGAGCGTGGTGGATGGTGCGACGGTGGTCGGTGGCGTCAGCGTGGTGGATGGTGCAACCGATGTCGCAGGCGCCATCGTCAAGGCTCGCACGGTCGGCATCTCCGGCGCGAACGTCGAGGTGGGCGCAGCCGGCGCCTCGTGGGAACTCATCACGAAGATCTCTCCGAACCCGTCGCTGCGGGTGAAGCGCCCGCCCACCGAGCAGAGTCCGCTCGCCGCACACGACACGGCTTTCAGGCTCCCGGGACGGCGGCTACTCCCGGCCCCGGTGGCGTACACCACGGGGTGCGCCTCGCCCCAGACACCATTCGTCGAGGTGACCGTGAAGCCCTCGTTGTCGCCGGAGGTGTTGGCGAAGAAGCCGATGGCGGTGCACGAACCGGCGGCGCCACAGGACACCTTGTCCAGAACTGCCGTAGGAGAGGTGTTCTGGACTCCGGCCGCGAAGGTCACCGGTACGGGTGTTCCCCATGAGCCGTCGGTCGATGTGGTGATGAAGGCCTGTTCTCGTTGGTTGGCGTCCTGGAAGTGTCCGACCGCCGCGCAGTTGCGGGGCGACGGGCACGACACGCGGACCAGTTCACTCTCGTTCGAGGGGAACCGAACGCCGGAGCCGAACTCGACAGGCCGCACCTCGCTCCACACCCCATTCGTGGACGACACGGTGAAGGCCTGAGGGTAGGTGCCCGTATTGGCGAACTCCCCGACGGCGGTGCAGTTGCCGGGTGACGAGCAGACCATGCTCTTCACCTCGCCACCTCCGTTTGGCAGGTGAAGACCTTCGGGGATCGTGGCGACGGTGGCATCGCCCCACGCCGATTCGGCCGTGGCCGATGCGGGTGGCGGTGTCTACAGCATCGTGCCCCAGACGACAGCGGCGACGATGGCCGACCTCATACGGCGCTTCACGTTCGACTTGTCTCCTCGTACGGGGAAGAACATTGTCTACGCCATTGCCCGGTCAGCGGGCGTGATCCCCGAACCGGTACTCATGGGTGATCACGTCCAACCGAGACTTCAGGTCGGCCTCGAGTGGGTGGTGGATGGCCTCGACGGCCTCGACGAGTTGCTCGGGGCGGCTGGCACCCAGAATCGGTGACGTGACCACCGGGTTCGCCAACACCCAGGCCACTGCCATCTGGGCCATGGTGAGCCCTGCCTCGCCGGCCAGGGTTCGCAGTCGGTCGACCGTGGCGAACATGGCGTCGTGCCAGTAACGCTCCTGGTAGCGGGTGGCGGCCAACCCCAGGGTGAAGCGCGTCCCCGGGGTGGGAGTGCCGGGCTGGTGCTTGCCGGTCAGCAGACCTCCGGCCAGTGGGTTGTAGGGGATGACCGCCAGCGACTCTTCGGCACACAGTGGCAACAGCTCGCGTTCGATTTCGCGGAACAGCAGGTTGTAGCGGGGTTGCACCGACTCGAAACGCCCAACGCCCAGTACCTCGGCCCGGCCGAGCGACCGGGCCACCTGGTAGGCGAGCAGGTTCGAGCAGCCCGCGTACCGCACCAGACCACCGCGTACCAGATCGTCGAGAGCGCTCAGGGTCTCGTCGATCGGGGTGTGGGGGTCCCAGGCATGGATCTGGTGGAGGTCCAGATGATCGACACCGAGTCGGCGCAACGACCCCTCGACCGAGCGGCGGATGTTGTGGCGGTTATTGCCCTGGTGCCAGGGTCGAGGACCGGTGGGGTAGAAGCACTTCGACGCCAGCAGCACATCGACCCGTCGGGAGGCGAGCCAACGCCCGATGATCTCCTCGGTTCGACCAACCTGGTCGGGAGGCGCCCCGAGGGGGTAGGCGTCGGCGGTGTCGAACAGGGTGATCCCCGCTTCGACGGCGGCGTCCATGATGGCGAACGAGGTCTCCTCGTCGCACTGCCAACCGAAGGTCATGGTGCCCAGCGTCAGCCGTGACACCCGCAGTCCGGTGCGGCCGAACATGACGTGTTCCATCGGCGATCACTCCTCGGTGTCGTGTGCTGCGTGCGCCGCGGCGTGCGACGTGCGGGCGGCGGCGGCGAAAATGCCCTTGGCCATGAGCGACGACTCGCTGCGGCGCCGTTGGGTGTACACCTCGGCGCGCACCTCGTGCACGGCGGCGTCCCGGGGTGCGGCCCAGGCGGCCAGGTCCACGAGGTGGCAGGCCAGGCGGAGGTCGCCGCTGGTGGCGGCCTGTTCAGCTCGGGCCGTGAGCGCCGCAGGGCCACCGGCCAGTTCGGCCAGCACGCTCGCCAACTGTGCGTCGGGTGAGGGCTTGAGACGGCTGGGGGCGCCGTCCCACCAACCCCCGAACTGCCGCCACACGTTACGGACCATGAACTCGGGTTCGTCGTAGACGGGGCGAAGGTAGGGGCGTTCGAGTACCTCGGTGGGAACCCGGACCTCATGGAGGATCTCGTCGAGCGTCGCATCGGCATTCATCATCTCGATCACCCGTCCGACCAGGGCCTCGAGGGTCGAGGCGATGTCGTGCAACACCCCCGAGATGCGTTCGGCACCAGCGATGGGGAGTCCGTGGGCGGGAAGCAGCAGGGCGGGCTCCAGTGCCGCCATGCGCCGCAGGGCGCGTGCCCAGTCCAGTGGGTAGCGCTGCACCTTCTGGGGGTTCCCGGCGTTGGGGAAGGTCCATGTGACGAAGTCCCCGGTGAACAGCCATTGCTTCTCGGGGTTCCAACCCCACAGGTGATCGTCGGTCTCGCCCCGGTCGTGGAACAACTCGAGCGCGCTCGAGCCCAGGTACAGCAACTCGTGATCGTCGACCAGTCGGTCCGGTGCCATGGTGCCCTCGGGAAGGAACGACGCCACGGCCCCGATGCTCATGGTGTGGCGGGGACTGATGCCGCCGAACTGGCGTTGATTCACCGCCAGGTTCCAGGCGCCCATCTCGTCGTAGCGCGCCAGTCGCGCCGGCACCTGGCGGTGTCCGATCACGGCCGGGCGCATGTCGCCCCGGCGTTCGGCGTCGGCTGCGAAGTAGCCGCTGCCTCCCACATGGTCGGCATGGCCGTGCGTGTAGACGAGATGGCGCACGGGGCGTTGCGACCAGGTGCGAACGGCCTCGACGACGGCCGCGCCGGTGGCGGCACCCGACGTGTCGAAGCAGGTCAGGCCGTCGCCGGTGTCCCAGACCACGCAGTGGCTGAAACTCTCGACGATCGCCAAGCCGTCGTCGAGTTCGGTGAGTTCGTTGGTGACCCGGTTCGTCGGCTCGGAGTGCACCCCCGAATCGATGATCCGCGCAGACAGTTCCAACAGGTCGGCCATGGGCCGAACCTAGCGCGCCGGCTCCTTGGGCAGGCCGAGTACCCGTTCGCCCAGGATGTTGCGCATCACGTTCGAGGTGCCGCCCATGATGGTGTAGGCCGGCGCATAGGCCAGGCCGGTGCCCAGTGGGTCCCACAACATGGCCTCGGGGCCCACGACCCGACTCACGAACTGCGCCACCTGCTGCTCGTGTTCGGTGCAGAAGCACTTCGTGGCCGCCGAGAACCCCCCGGGTGCCTGTTGCAGCACCTCACGCGCCACGAGGATGCGACCGATTCGGTACCCGGTCTCGAGGCGGGCGATGTCCTGACGCACCCGGGGATCGGTGACGTCGGCGCGTCCGAGTGCCAGTTCGTACAGCGCCCGGTTCGACACCAGGCGGTCGATTCCGCCGCGCTCATGCTCCAGTTGGCGCATGGTCTGCTTGAACGCGTTGCCCTCGACACCCACCAGGTTCTCGATGGGCACCTCGACGTCGGTGAAGAACACCTCGCAGAAGTGCTGGTGATCGACCATGTCGCGGATGGGGCGCACTTCGATGCCGGGCGTGTTCATGGGCACGATGATCTCGGAAATGCCGGCGTGGGGCGGGCCCTCGGTCGAGGTGCGGCAGATCAGGTAGCAGTAGTCGGCCTTGGCGGCGAAGCTGGTCCAGATCTTCTGGCCGTTGATGATCCAGCGATCACCGTCACGACGTGCCGAGGTGGTGAGGGACGCCAGGTCCGAACCCGAGTTGGGTTCGCTCATGCCGATGCACCAGGTGGTCTCACCGGCCAGGATGGCGGGGAGGAACCGCTCCTGCTGCTCCGCCGTGCCGTAGGTCATGAGCGTGGGGCCCATCTGGCGGTCGCCGAACCACGACGCTGCTACGGGTGCTCCGGCGGCGATCATCTCTTCGGCCACGATCAGGCGCTCGATGGGTGGTCGGCCGCCGCCGCCGAAGGACTGGGGCCAGGTCATACCGATCCAGCCATGGGCGGCGAGTTCCTTGGAGAACTCGGGGCAGTAGCCGTTGATCCACGAGTCGTTGAAGCGGCCGTAGCGAGCCACCGCCTCCGCCGCCACCTTGTGGGCCCGGGATCGCAGCTCGTGCTGCTCCGGCGTCCAGGAGAAGTCGAGGGTGTGTTCGGACATCGCCGGCATGGTACCCGCGCCCCGGGCGAGCACTAGGTTCGAGCGCATGCGTGCAGTCGTGATCACTGGCCATGGCGGCCCCGAGGTGCTCCAGGTCGTCGAGGTTCCCGATCCGGTTCCCGGCCCCGACGAGGTGCGGGTCCGCGTTCGCTCGTCCGCCCTGAACCGCGCCGATCTGCTGCAGCGGGCGGGGGCGTACCCCGACCCGAGGCGCCGACGTGGCGACCAGAGCCCCGAGATTCCCGGCCTCGAGTTCGCCGGGGTGGTCGAGTCGGTGGGGGAGCGGGTGACGCGCTGGCGTCTGGGTGACCCCGTCATGGGTATCGACGCCGGAGGCGGGCAGGCCGAACTGATCTGCGTACACGAGCGTCAACTCGCCCCCGTGCCGGCCACGGTCGGCGTCGCCGATGCCGGCGCCATCCCCGAGGTGTTCCTGACGGCATGGGACGCTCTGGTCGTGCAGGGTGGCCTCACGTCGGGTCGCTGGGCGCTGGTGCATGCCGGCGCCTCGGGGGTCGGGACCGCCGCCATCCAGGTGGTGGCGGCACTGGGTGGCCGCGTGGCGGTCACCTGTTCGGCCGGCAAGCGGTCGGCGTGTCGCGATCTGGGGGCCGATCTGGTGCTCGAGCGTTCACCCCATGACTGGGCGAGCGAAGCGCTCGCTGCGGTCCCGGGGGGCTTCGACATGGTCCTCGACGTCGTCGGCGGCGAGGAGGTGAACCGCAATCTGCGCGTCGTCGCCACACAGGGCACCATCGTGCAGGTGGGTCTGATGGGCGGTGGCACCACATCGGTCGAGGTCGGCCTGCTCCTCGCCAAGCGGTGCCACTGGGTGGGCACGACCCTGCGCAACCGCCCCCTCGAGCAGAAGATCGCGCTGACGCAACGCTTCACCGCAGAGGTGATTCCCCTGTTCGAGCGGGGACTGCTTCGCCCGGTCATCGACTGTCGGCTGCCCCTCGACGCCATCGCCGAGGCGCATCGTCACATGGCTGCCAACGCCAACGTCGGCAAGATCGTGATCGACGTCGGGCAGCCGGGCTGAGGGGCGTCAGCGCTGGGCGATCTCGACGTACGGGCGGGCCTCGGGCCCGACGTACCACTGCCGGGGCCGACTGATCTTCTGGTCCTTGTCGTCGAGCAGTTCGCACCAGTGAGCCAGCCAGCCCGCCGTACGGGGTATGGCGAACAGCACCGTGAACATCTCCACGGGGAAGCCCATCGCCTGGTAGATCAGGCCTGAGTAGAAGTCGACGTTGGGATAGAGGCGCCGCGACACGAAGTACTCGTCGCTCAGGGCGACTTCCTCGAGCTTGAGCGCGATGTCGAGCAACGGGTTCACGCCCGTCACCTCGAACACGTCGTAGGCCGCCTTCTTGATGATGGCGGCCCGGGGGTCGTAGTTCTTGTAGACGCGGTGGCCGAAGCCCATCAGGCGACCCTTACCCGCCTTGACGTCGGCGATGAACGCCTCGACGTTGTCGATGGAACCGATCTCGGTGAGCATGCGAACGACCGCCTCGTTGGCGCCACCGTGCAGTGGGCCGTACAGGGCGGAGGCCGCCGCAGCTGCTGCCGAGTAGGGATCGGCCTGGCTCGAGCCCACGACCCGCATCGCTGTGGTGCCGCAGTTCTGCTCGTGGTCGGCGTGCAGGATGAACAGCAGGTCCATCGCCCGTCCGAGCGCCGGATGCACCTCGTAGTCGCCGACCTTCCACATCATGTTCAGGAAGTTGGCGGCGTAGGACAGATCGTTGTTCGGGTAGTTGAACGGCAGGCCCACCGAGAAGCGGTAGCACATGGCGGCCACCGTCGGCGTCTTGGCGATCAGGCGCAGCACCTGCTTGCGGCGGCTGGCCAGGTCGAAGATGTCCTTGCTGTCGGTGTAGAAGGTGCCCAGCGCACCCATGGCCGACACGAACATGCCCATGGGATGAGCGTCGTAGTGGAAACCGTCCACGAAGCGCTTGCGCATGTTCTCGTGGATGAACGTGTGGTGGGTCACGTCGTGGGTCCACACCTGCAGTTGTGCTGCCGTGGGCAGTTCACTGTGCAGCAGCAGGTAGGCGACCTCGAGGAAGGTGGACTTGGCGGCCAACTCCTCGATGGGGTAACCCCGGTAGCGCAGGATGCCCTCGTCGCCGTCCAGGAACGTGATGGCCGACCGGCAGGCCGCCGTCGACAGGTACGCCGGGTCGTACATGCGCAGGTCGGGATCCAGTTCGCGCAGCGCCGAGGAGGGGAACACGCCGTCGCTGATGGGTACCGTCACCTGCTTGCCAGTGCGGTCGTCGATGATCGTGATGGTGTCGGGCACCTTGCTCGTCCCCTTCGTGTCGTGGATCGTGTGACCGTCGGGGTGGGTTCACGCCTCGGGTCGGGGGGCCAGGCTTCCTCCTCGCCCCCCGGCGAGGATAGATCAGCGGGACCGTCGGGGTCCTAGCCACAGCCCGCGGATCACAGGGGCGTGTTGTCGTGCTTGCGGCCGGGCAGGCGTTCGCGCTTGTCGTCCAGTGCGACGAGCGCCGCAGCGATCTCGGCCCGGGTGCGGGCCGGATCGATCACGGCGTCGACGAAACCGCGCTCGGCGGCGACGTACGGATTGAGCAGTCGTTCGGCGTAGTCGGCCTCGAACGCCGCTCGTTCTTCGGGCGTGGCGCGCCGCTGCAGGATGGCGGCGGCCTGTCCGGCGCCCATGACGGCGAGTTCCGCCCAGGGCCATGCCAGACACAGGTCGTTGCCCATGCGCTTGGAGTCCATGACGATGTACGCCCCGCCGTAGCTCTTGCGCAGGATCACGCAGATACGGGGCACGGTCGCCCGGCCGTAGGCGAACACCAACTGGGCTCCGTGGCGGATCATGCCCCGCCACTCGAGGTCTTTGCCAGGGTAGAAGCCCGGTGTGTCGACCAGGGTGACCAGGGGCAGGTTGAAGGCGTCGCAGAAGGCGACGAATCGAGCGGCCTTCTGCGATGCCGGTATGTCCAGGGTCCCCGCCAGCGCCAGAGGTTGGTTGGCGACCATGCCGACGGGTCGTCCGGCGATGGTGGTGAACGCCGTGACGACGTTGGGCGCCCACCGGGACCGGATCTCGAGCAGGGCAGCGTCGTCGGCGAGGCAGGTGATCACCTGGCGGACGTCGTAACTGCCGGTGGAGTTGGCCGGTATCAGCGCCCCTGCCTCGGGGGTCTCACGGTCGTGGGGATCGTCCGTCGGCCACGCGGGCGGCACTTCGTCGGCGTGCGAGGGGAGGTAGGCGAGCAGTGCCTCGGCGGCCTCGAGGGCGGCGGCCCGGTCGTCGACCACCATCGAGGCGGCGCCACTGGTCCGCGCATGGATGGAGGCGCCTCCCAACTCGTCGGCGTCGACGGGGACTCCGGTGAACTCGGTGACCATCGTGGGCCCGGAGACGAAGGCGTACGACGTCTCGGTCATGATCACGAAGTCGGCGATGCCCAGCAGCAGCGCCGGACCCGATACGGCGGGGCCGTCGACGATCAGCAGGGTGGGCACGCGGCCGGAGCACCGGGTCAGGGCCTGAGCCGCCAAACCCCAGCCGTGGAGCGCAGCGACGCCCTCCACGATGTCGGCCCCCGAACTGCCCAGTACGGCGACGAGTGGCAGACCGATGTCGCAGGCCGTGTCGGCGGCCGTCGCCAAGACCGCTGAGGCATCCGACGAGAGCGCACCCCGGCGACTGGAGGCGTCGACCTCGAGCCAGACCACCTCGCGTTCGGCGAAGCGGCGCACCTCGGCACGTGCTGCGCCGGGCCGGCGGTTCTGCAGCGGGATCGTCACGACCCGCGACACTACGTCACGGGGTTCCGGTGCGCTCGGTGCCGCGAAGCGGGTGGTCGGCCGCGCCGGGGTGGACGCCGGGCTGGCGGGCTCCGCGGCTTGCCACCAGATCGCGGGTGATCACCTTGACCGCGCGCGTCGCGGCGTTGGTGCGGGGTCGTCGACGCTGGGTCCACCCCACGACGCGTCGCGGTAGGCCGTGCACCCGGATCAGCCTGAACTCGCCGCGCAACCAGCCGGGAACTGCCGTGGCGGGCACGATGGCTGCTCCGTATCCGTCGAAGGCGAGCGAGGTGAGCAGGCGGACCCCGTCGATCTCGGCCTGGACCCGCAGGGACATGTTCTGCGCTGCGGCGGCGCGGTCCACCACGCGGCGCAGCGACGTCCCGGGGGGTGGCAGCAGCAGCGGATGCGGTGCCAGTTCGGCGAGCATCAGCTCGTGCCGGTCGGCCAACGGATGCTGGTCATGGGCGAGCAGCATCAGATCCTCGGCGAACAGGGGGTCCACATCGATCTCGGGGTCGTCGACGGGGAGGTGCACCACGGCGGCATCGATCTGGCGCGACACCAGCATGGGGAGCAGCGTCGAGGTGCTGCCCTCGTAGACGATGGCGCGCACGCCGGGGTGCGCACGCTGCACGGCGCCGAGCACCTGGGGCATGAGCCAGCGGGCCGTGGTCCCGATCACACCGAGCCGGGTCTGGCCGGCGATGTGGTCGTTGTCCGAGACGAGATCGCCGGGAATGTCGTCGAGTTCCCGCAGTACGCGACGCGCCCGTTCGACCACCAGCGTCCCGGCGGGTGTCAGTTCGCCGGCGTGGCGATCGATGAGGGTCTGGCCCAACTCGCGCTCGAGACGGGCGATGTGGGTCGACACGTTGGACTGCACGGTGTAGAGGGCACGCGCCGCCGCCGAGAACGAGCCGTGGTCGGCGATCGCCACCAGCGCGGCCAGTTGTCGGAGATCCATCTGCACAAACGATAGCGACGATCTGGTCCTGCGACTTGATAGATCGAAAAGGAGCGTGCATACTTTTCATTGTTCGGTGTGTCCTACCCAAGCCCCCATGGGTGGGATCACTCGATGCGAGGCCACTTCCCCCCCAAGTGACCTCGCCAGAGAGTCCGTCACACGGTTCCCCCAACCGTAGGACTCAGGTTGAGAGGCCCCGCTCCCCCCATAGCGGGGCCTTTCCCGTTGCCGGCGGCGTTCCCGGTGCGGTGGGCCCGGCAGTAGCGTTGTTCCATGGCGACCGATGTGGCGGCAGTGTTCGATCTGGACCGGACCTTGCTCCGGGGTGCGTCTGGTCCGGTGTTCGCCAGAGCCCTGCGAGCGGCCGGTGTGGGCTCCCGATCGGTTCCCGGTGAGGACTTGCTGTTCTCCGTGTTCAACGCACTGGGTGAGAACCTTCCGTCGATGGTGCTCGCCCGTCAGGCGGTCACGTTGGCCAAGGGCCGCTCGGTAGCGACGGTGTGCGCCGCCGCCGCCTCCGCCGTCGACGAACTCGTGGCCCTGGTGCCGCCCTACGCCTGGCAGGTGATCGCCGATCATCGGGCCCGCGGACACCAGGTGGTCATGGCGACCACGACGCCCTACGACCTGGTGGTTCCCTTCGCCGAACGCCTCGGCTTCGATGCGGTGGTCGCCACCCGGTACCGAGTGGCCAACGACGGCACCTACGACGGGACGCTCGACGGCGCCTTCGTCTGGAGCGCCGGCAAGTTGGCCGCCGTGGAGCGTTGGGCGAGCGAGGCCGGTGTCGACCTGCGCCAGAGCTGGGCCTACAGCGACAGCGTCTACGACGCCCCCCTGCTGTCGGCGGTCGGCAACCCGGTGGCGGTCAATCCCGATCCCCGTCTCGCCGTGCTGGCCACCGCACGGCGCTGGCCGATCCGGCATTTCGACGTACCCGAGGGTGTCGCCAAGGTGCCCGTCGCAGGCCTCGAGGTGCAGCGCCTGCTCCTGACCCTGGCGCGACCGCAGTTCTTCCCCTATGCGCGCTTCGACATCGACGGCATCGACCGCCTGCCCCTCGAAGGTCCGGCACTGGTGTGCGCCAACCACCGCAGCTACTTCGATGTTGCGGCCATGGCACTGCTGTTCGCCCGGGTCGGCCGGCCGGTCCGGTTCCTGGGCAAGAAAGAGGTCTTCGAGGCGCCGGTCGTGGGCACGCTGGCCTCGGCGCTGGGGGGTATCCGGGTCGATCGCGGCACCGGAAGCGATGCCCCGCTGGAAACCGCCCGTGCCGCCCTCGAGGCCGGCGAACTGGTGGCGATGATGCCTCAGGGCACGATTCCTCGGGGCCGTGCCTTCTTCGAGCCCGAACTCACGGGTCGGTGGGGTGCCGCCCGCCTGGCCGCTGCCGCCGGTGTCCCGGTCGTTCCGGTGGGCCTGTGGGGCACCGAGCGGGTGTGGCCACGGTCGTCGCGCCTGCCTCTGGTGTGGAACGTGGCGTCGCCGCCGACGGTGCGCATCCGGGTGGGGGAGCCGCTGTACCTGACCGCGCCCGACGCCGACGCCGAGACCCGGCGCCTCATGGCCGCCATCGTCGACCTGCTGCCCGACGAGGCGCGCCAGCGGCGCGAACCCACGCCCGACGAGTTGAAGGCGTCCCTGCCTCCCGGTGCCCGTGTGGACGCCAGCGACGTGGACCACGAGCGCCGGCGTCGGCCGGGGACCGACTGACACCCGGCACCCGGGGTCAGGAGCCCGCCGCCACCTTCTGGCGCACGATGTTCAGGGCCGAGCCCGCCAAGAACCACGCCACCTGCTCGTCGCTGAACGTGTGCAGGCCTTCGAAGTCGACCGTGGAGCCATCGGGCTTCACGATCTGGCACCTGACCGGCTGACCGGGTACCGGCGGCAGGCCGAGCACGTTGATGCGGTCGTCCTGCTCGATGATGTCGTAGGTGGCCGGATCGGCGAACGTCAGGGGCACCAGGCCCTGCTTCTTCAGATTGGTCTCGTGGATGCGGGCGAAACTACGGGCCAGGATGACCACGCCCCCCCGGAACCGGGGTTCCATGGCAGCGTGCTCACGACTGGAGCCCTCGCCGTAGTTGCGGTCGCCGATTGCCACCCAACGGATGCCGGCGGCGCTGTAGCGCTTGGCGATCTCGGGGAAACTGCGCACTCCGCCGTCGGTGACGTCCACGCCTTCACCGGTCGCACCCGTGAAAGCATTGACCGCTCCCAGGAACAAGTTGCCCGAGATGTTCTCGAGGTGACCCCGGTAGGTCAGCCACTTGCCGGCCGCCGAGATGTGGTCGGTGGTGCACTTGCCCTGGGCCTTCATGAGGATGGGGAGACCCCGGTAGTCCTGGCCGTCCCAGGCTGCGAACGGCTCCAGCAACTGCAGACGGTCGCTGGTGGGACTGACCTTCACGACGATCGCCGAACCGTCGGCCGGAGGTGCTGTGAACGTGTTCGAACCCGGGTCGTAGCCACGGCTCGGAAGCACCTCGCCGACGGGCGGCTCGAGGCGCACCTCGCGGCCGTCGGGCGCCACCAGCGCATCGGTGGTGGGATCGAAGTCGAGGCGTCCCGCCAGCGCCAGGGCCATGACCGTGTCGGGTGAGGTGACGAAACTGAGGGTGTTCGCCGAGCCGTCGTTGCGCTTGGGGAAGTTGCGGTTGAACGAGTTCACGATCGAGTTCGGGCGTTCGGTGACCTCCTTGGAGCGCTCCCACTGGCCGATGCACGGTCCACAGGCGTTGGCCAGCACGGTGGCACCGACGGCCTCGAGGTCGGCCAGCAGGCCGTCGCGCTCGATGGTGGCGCGGATCTGCTCCGAGCCGGGTGTGATCAGCAACTCGGTACGGGCGCGCAACCCGGCCGCCGCCGCCTGCCGGGCGATCGAGGCCGCCCGGGTGATGTCCTCGTACGAGGAGTTGGTGCACGAACCGATGAGGGCAGCGGAGATCTCGAGCGGCCAGGAATTGGCCTGGGCGGCTCCGCCCATCTCGCCGCCCACCTTGTGGGCGCGGTCGGGCGAGTGCGGTCCGTTGATCAGGGGCTTCAACTGGTCGAGGTCGATCTCGATGACCTGGTCGTACTGGGCGCCGGCATCGGGGCGCAGGTGCTCGGCCACGGCGTCGGCCGCTGCAGCGATACCGGCGCGGCCGGTCGCCCGGAGGTACTGCGCCATGTGCTCGTCGTGACCGAACACCGACGTGGTGGCACCGATCTCGGCACCCATGTTGCAGATGGTGGCCTTGCCTGTTGCCGAGATGCTGTCGGCGCCGGGCCCGAAGTACTCGACGATGGCGCCCGTCCCACCTTCGACCGTGAGGACGCGGGCCACCTCGAGGATCACGTCCTTGGGGCTCGACCAACCGCTCAGGCGCCCCGTCAACCGCACACCGATCACCTTGGGCCAGCGCACGTTGAACGGGAAACCCGTCATGACGTCGACGGCGTCGGCCCCGCCCACGCCGATGGCGACCATGCCCAGGCCTCCGGCGTTGGGAGTGTGGCTGTCGGTGCCGATCATCATGCCGCCGGGGAAGGCGTAGTTCTCGAGCACGACCTGGTGGATGATCCCGCTGCCCGGACCCCAGAAACCGATGCCGTACTTCGCCGACACGGTGCGCAGGAAGTCGTACACCTCGGCGTTGGTGTCGATGGCCTCACCGAGGTCGATCCGCGCGCCCACCTTGGCCAGGATCAGGTGATCGCAGTGCACGGTCGAGGGCACCGCAGTGGTGGGAAGGCCCGCCGTCATGAACTGCAACAAGGCCATCTGTGCTGTGGCGTCCTGCATGGCGACGCGGTCGGGGTGGAAGTCGGCATAGCTGACGCCCCGCTCCAGTTCCTGGCCCGCCGGGTCCTGAAGGTGATTCACCAGGATCTTCTCGGTCAGGGTGAGTGGCCGACCCAGACGATGCCGCGCCATCGCCACCCGTTCGGGCAGCGTGGCGTAGACGCCCTCGACCAACTCGATGGGGGTGCCGGCGGTGACGGTCATGGGGTGATCCTTTCGGCGGGGTCGAACTGCACTTGCGCGTCCCGTGCGTGTAGACAACTCTAAGACAAGTGACCACCTCGGCCAAGACCGGAGCGCCGGTGAACCCCGGCGGGCGCCAGATCCGCTATCGGGCGATCGCGGCGGAGCTCGGGGAGCGCATCGCGGCAGGCGTGCACGCGCCCGGGGGTCTGCTGCCCAGTGAGGCCGACCTCGGCTCCGAGTTCGCCGTCAGCCGGGTCACCGTGCGCCGGGCGCTCGAGCTGCTCCGAGACGACGGCGTCGTCGACGCCCGCCAGGGTGTGGGGTGGTTCGTCGCCCGGGAACCACTGCGCCAGAGCCTGGCGTCGCTGGCCACCATCGAGGCCCAACTGGCTCGCGAGGGCATCATGCCCCAGCGGCGGATCCTCGAGTTCGAGTTCGGCGCTGCGTCGTCTGCCGTCCGTGCGGTGCTGGGCGTCGACCGGGTACTGCGCGTGAAGCGGCTCAATCTGGCGGACGGCCAGCCCTTCGCCGTCGTCACCGTCTGGTGCCCGGCGGCACTGGCCACGCACTGGTCGGTGGCCGACGTCGAGCGGTCGCCGTTCTACGAACTGCTCGACGGTCCCCTCGAGCGCGCCGTGCAGACCATCGGCGCCGAAGCGGCATCGGGCGATATCGCTGCACTGCTCGAGATCCCGGTGGGCTCACCGGTGCTTCGGTGCCACCGCATCACGAGGCGGCCCGGGGGCACGGCGGTTCTGGTGTCGGAGCACCGCTTTCCGGCGCACCGCACCGAATTCGTGGTCGAACTGCTGCACGCCGAGCCGTCCATGGCGCCCAGCGGGCTGCGGTTGGTCGACGCGACCTGACCTACCAGGTGTCCCAGTGCAGCACCTGCTGCAGGGGGAGGCGCTTGGCGGGCTTGAAGTCGGTGCCCACCGTGTAGGCGATCGGGAACAGCCCACCCTGCGAGATGGTGTCGAAAGGGATGCCGACCACGTCGGCGACCTGGCGCTCGCCGTCACCGATGAGGTGGATGGTGGTCCACGCCGAACCCATACCGTGCTCGCGCAGCGCCAGCATGAAGCTCCAGACCGCTGGCAGCAGCGAGCCCCAGGCCGATGCACCGACGAAAAGCGGCACCCGGTCGAGGCGGCCTTCGATGCACGGGATCAGCAGCAGGGGTACCTCGTGGAAGTGCTCCACGAGGAACCGCGCCGAATCGGTGATGCGCTCCTTCTGCTCGAAGCGGAGATCCCCTTCCTCGAACTGCGCACTGGCAGGGCTGTTGGCGTAGATCTCGAAGTTGTTCCGGTAGACGTCGGCGATGGCCTTCTTCTTGGCCGGGTCCTCCACGACCACCCAGTGCCAACCCTGACGGTTCGACCCCGTGGGCGCCTGGAGCGCCGTGTCGAGGCAGGCCTCGACGATGTCGCGCTCGACGGGGCGGGTGAGGTCCAGGCGCTTGCGCACCGAGCGGGTAGTGGTCAGGACCTCGTCAGCAGTCAGATTCAGCTTCATGGCCCGCAGTCTGACATCTGCCAGACTCTGCATCATGGCTGAAACAACCACCCGGGACCGCGTGACCGTGACCGTTGCCGACGGTGTCGCCGATGTGCGTATGAACCGCCCCGACAAGCGCAACGCATTGGACGGCGCCATGTTCCTCGCACTCGCCGAGGCCGGCGAGCAGGTGAAGGCGGACCGTTCCGTGCGGGCGGTGGTGCTGTCGGGCGAGGGGCCAGCGTTCTGCGCAGGCCTCGACTTCGGGTCGTTCCAGCAGATGGCGGGCGGCGACCGGCCGGCCGCAGCCGGCGGCAACCCGGCATCGATGGTGGAGGGCCGAATCACCCACTTGGGTCAGCAGGTGGCATGGGTGTGGCAGGAAGTACCCGTTCCGGTGATCGCCGCCGTGCACGGCGCCGCCCTCGGTGGAGGCATCCAGGTGGCCCTGGGCGCCGACATCCGCCTCGTCCATCCCGAGGCGCAGTTGTCGGTGCGCGAACTCCACTGGGGTCTGGTGCCCGACATGACCGGGACCCTGGTGCTCAGTCGCCTCGTGCGGCCTGACATCGCCAAGGAACTCACCTTCACGGCCCGCATCGTGTCGGGCACCGAGGCCGTGGAACTGGGCCTGTGCACGCGGCTGTCCGATGATCCGCACCGTGACGCCATGGCCATGGCCACCCAGATCGCTGCATCCAGTCCTGACGCCGTACGTGGCGCCAAGGCACTGTTCAACCGGCTGTTGCACGCGGAGGCCGCCGAGCAGTTCGCGCAGGAGCGGCGGGTCATCGGCTCGTTGATCGGTTCGCCCAACCAGATCGAAGCCGTGGTGGCGAACTTCGAGAAGCGGCCGGCGCGCTTTACCGATCCCGCCTGACGTCCCCTACACTGGGGTCGTCTCGGGCCAGCGTCGTCCCGGGTCCATTCGAGCCACTGCGACTTGTTGGATGAGGACGATGCAACACGGTTATCCCGCGCCCCACGGGCTCTACGACCCCCGTTTCGAGCACGATGCGTGCGGCGTGTCCTTTGTCGCCCATGTGAAGGGCGAGCGGTCGCGCCGCATCGTCGAGTTGGGCGTGGGGGCCCTGTGCAACCTCGAGCACCGAGGGGCCACGGGCGCCGAGGCCGACACCGGTGACGGCGCCGGCATCCTGATCCAGGTGCCCGACCGCTTCCTGCGCGAGGTCGTGGCGTTCCCGTTACCGCCCGTTGGCGCCTACGCCGTGGGGCTGGGGTTCCTCCCCGCTGCACCCGCCGCGTGCGAGGAGGCCCGCCGTCGCATCGAGGCCATCGTGGCCGAAGAGGGCCTGACGCTGCTGGGATGGCGAGAGGTGCCGGTGGACCCCACGACCCTTGGCGCCACCGCTCGGGCCGCCATGCCGTCGTTCCGTCACCTGTTCCTGGCGTCCCCCGACGAGGCCCGGGGCATCGACCTCGACCGCCGGGTCTACGTGGCCCGCAAGCGCATCGAGCGCGAACTCGAGGGCGAACTGGCCACGTACTTCGCCTCGCTGTCCGCCCGGACTCTCATCTACAAGGGCATGTTGACGACGCCGCAGTTGGCGGCCTGTTTCGTCGATTTGCGCGACGAGCGCGTCGAGTCGGCCCTGGCCCTGGTCCACTCCCGCTTTTCCACCAACACGTTCCCGTCGTGGCCGCTGGCGCACCCCTACCGGTACGTCGCCCACAACGGCGAGATCAACACCGTGCAGGGGAACCGCAACTGGATGCGCACCCGCGAGTCACTGCTGGCCAGCGATCTGCTCCCCGGTCTCGAGCGGGCGTTCCCCATCTGCCGCCCGGGCGGCTCGGACTCGGCCAGTTTCGACGAGGTGCTCGAACTGCTGCACCTGGGCGGGCGCTCACTGCCCCATGCCGTGTTGATGATGATCCCCGAGGCCTGGGAGAACCACCTCTCCATGGACCCGCCGCGGCGCGCCTTCTACCGGTTCCACGCCTCGATGATCGAGCCCTGGGACGGACCCGCCAGCGTGGCGTTCACCGACGGCACGGTGATCGGCGCCGTACTCGATCGCAATGGCCTCCGGCCCAGCCGGTACTGGGTGACCGACGACGATCTGGTGATCATGGCGAGCGAGGTGGGCGTGGTCGACGTGCCCGCATCGTCGGTGATCACGAAGGGACGGTTGCGGCCCGGGCGCATGTTCCTGATCGACACCCGACTGGGGCGCATCGTCGACGACGAGGAGATCAAGAGCACCCTGGCCGCCGAGCACCCGTACCAGCAGTGGCTCGACGAGGGTCTCACCACGCTGGACCAACTGCCCCGACAGCCCCACGTCGAGTACAGCCACGACTCGGTGCTGCGGCGCCAGCAGATGTTCGGCTACACGCACGAGGAACTGAAGGTGATCGTCGCCCCCATGGCGGCGAGCGGCACCGAGCCCATCGGCTCGATGGGCACCGACACGCCCATCGCCGTGCTGTCGCAGCGCCCGCGCCTGTTGTTCGATTACTTCCAGCAGTTGTTCGCCCAGGTGACCAACCCACCTCTCGACGCCATCCGCGAGGAGGTCGTCACCGCCGTGTCGTCGAGCGTGGGGCCCGAGGGCAACCTGCTCGCACCCGGACCCGACAGCTGCAAGCAGTTGGCGCTGCCGTTCCCGATCATCGACAACGACCAGCTGGCGCAGATCGTGCACGCCGACGACGACGGAACCCGTCCGCACCTGCACGCCGCAGTGATCGGCGGGCTGTACCGGGTGCAGGGCGGCGGTGCGGCGCTGCGCGAGGCGCTCGACGGTCTGCGGACGCAGGTGTCGGCGGCAATCGACGCAGGCGCTCGCATCGTGGTGTTGTCGGACCGGGGCGGCGACGAGGTGTTCGCGCCCATCCCGTCGTTGTTGGCGACCTCGGCGGTGCACCATCACCTCGTGCGCACCAAGCAGCGCACCAAGGTGGGCCTGGTCGTGGAATGCGGTGACGCCCGTGAGGTGCACCACATGGCGCTGCTGCTCGGCTACGGAGCGGGCGCCGTCAACCCGTATCTGGCTTTCGAGTCCATCGAGGACATGATCCGAAGCGACCTGCACGGCCTGGGTGAGGCCGATGCGCACAAGGCGGTCTCGTACTACATCAAGGCCGCCGGCAAGGGTGTGCTGAAGGTCATGTCGAAGATGGGCGTGTCGACGGTGGCCAGTTACACGGGTGCGCAGATCTTCGAGGCGATCGGTCTGGGTCGCGACCTCGTGGACGAGTACTTCACGGGAACCGTGAGCAGGCTGGGGGGTATCGGCCTGGACGAGATCGCCGCCGAGGTCGCCGCTCGTCACGCCACGGCGCATCCGACCCGCCCCGAGGAGCGCGCACACCGCACGCTCGAACTGGGCGGCGAGTACCAGTGGCGCCGCGAAGGCGAGTACCACTTGTTCAACCCCGAGACCGTGTTCAAGTTGCAGCACGCCACGCGGGAAGGCAGGTACGACATCTTCAGGGAATACAGCCGCCTCGTCGACGACCAGTCGCGACATCTGGCGACGCTGCGGGGCCTGTTCCAGTTCCGCACCGGCGTGCGGCCTGCCGTGCCCCTCGACGAAGTGGAGCCCGTCGCCGACATCGTCAGGCGATTCTCGACCGGCGCCATGAGCTACGGGTCGATCTCGGCCGAAGCCCACGAGACGCTGGCGGTGGCGATGAACCGCATCGGCGCCAAGAGCAACACCGGCGAGGGCGGCGAAGACCCCGAACGCTTCGTGCCGCTGCCCAATGGTGACTCCAAGCGGTCGGCCATCAAGCAGGTGGCCTCGGGACGCTTCGGTGTGACCAGCGACTACCTGGTGAACGCCGATGACCTGCAGATCAAGATGGCACAGGGCGCCAAGCCCGGGGAGGGTGGGCAGCTACCCGGTCACAAGGTGTATCCCTGGGTGGCCAAGACCCGGCACTCCACCCCCGGCGTTGGCCTGATCAGCCCGCCGCCCCACCACGACATCTACTCGATCGAAGACCTGAAGCAACTCATCCACGACCTGAAGAACGCCAACGACCGTGCCCGGGTACACGTGAAACTGGTGGCCGAGGTGGGCGTGGGCACGGTGGCGGCCGGTGTGTCCAAGGCCAAGGCCGATGTCGTGCTGATCTCGGGCCACGACGGGGGAACGGGCGCCAGCCCGCTCACCTCGCTCAAGCACGCCGGGGCACCCTGGGAACTGGGCCTGGCCGAAACCCAGCAGACCCTGCTCCTCAACGGCCTGCGCGACCGCATCGTGGTGCAGACCGACGGCCAGATGAAGACCGGGCGGGACGTGGTGATCGCAGCGTTGCTCGGGGCCGAGGAGTTCGGCTTCGCCACCGCACCGCTCGTGGTGTCGGGCTGCGTCATGATGCGCGTATGCCACCTCGACACCTGTCCGGTCGGCATCGCCACCCAGAATCCCGAACTGCGCAAGCGCTTCAGTGGACAGCCCGAGTTCGTCGTCAACTTCTTCGAGTTCATCGCACAGGAAGTGCGCGAGCTCATGGCCGCGTTGGGTTACCGCACCATGAACGAGTTGATCGGCCACGTCGAACTGCTCGACACCCGGGCAGCGGTGTCGCACTGGAAGGCCAAGGGTCTCGACATCTCGCCCATCCTGGCGACGCCGCAGAACCCCTACGGCCAGACCATGCACCAGTCGGTCGCCCAGGACCACGGACTCGCCGAGGCCCTGGACCAACAACTCATCGACGCCTGCCAGCCCGCGATCGCCGACGGCCGCCCGGTCCGCCTCGAACTGCCCGTGAGGAACGTGAACCGGACCGTCGGCACGCTGCTGGGCGCCGAGGTCACACGGGCCTGGGGCGGGGAGGGACTGGCCGACGGCACGATCGCCGTGCACCTCCGGGGCTCGGCGGGCCAGAGCTTCGGGGCGTTCGTGCCCCGGGGCATCGAACTGCGCCTCGAGGGCGATGCCAACGACTATCTGGGCAAGGGGCTGTCGGGCGGCCGCCTGATCGTGCACCCCGACCGCGAGGCCCGGTTCGTCGCCGAGGACAACGTGATCGCCGGGAACGTCATCGGCTACGGGGCGACGGGTGGCGAGATCTACCTGCGAGGCCTCGTGGGCGAGCGGTTCTGCGTGCGTAACTCAGGTGCGCGTGCCGTGGTCGAAGGTGTCGGTGACCACGGGTGCGAGTACATGACCGGCGGCCGGGTGGCCGTGCTCGGACCGACGGGCCGAAACTTCGGGGCGGGTATGTCGGGGGGTGTTGCCTACGTGTACGACCCCGACGGCGACTTCGACGAGCGCCTGAACACCGAGATGGTCGAGATCGAGCCACTGTCGAGTGCCGATGCCGACGAGTTGCGGTCCATGGTGGAGCAGCATCGACGCCATACCGGGTCCGAGGTGGCGTCACGGCTGCTGGCGGCGTGGACGGTGGAACTGGGACGGTTCCGCAAGGTCATGCCGCGCGACTACCGCCGGGTGCTGAACGTGATGGAACGGGCCGCTGCAGACGGCCTCGACGAAGCGACGACGTTGCAGAAGGTGATGGAGGCCAGCCGTGGGTGAGCCGACCGGTTTCATGAAGTGGGAGCGTTCCGGCCCGACCCGGAGGTCGGTTCCGGTGCGCCTGCGCGACTGGAAGGAGGTGTACGAGGACTTTCCGGTGGAGGCGGTGCGCACGCAGGCAGGGCGGTGCATGGACTGCGGCATCCCGTTCTGCAACAACGGCTGTCCGCTGGGCAACCTGATCCCCGACTGGAACGACCTCGTGTACCGGGATCACTGGCGCGATGCCATCGACCGGCTTCACGCCACGAACAACTTCCCCGAGTTCACCGGCCGCCTGTGCCCGGCCCCGTGCGAGGCGGCCTGTGTCCTGGGTATCAACGCTGATCCCGTGAGCATCAAGCAGGTCGAGGTCGAGATCATCGACCGGGCCTGGGACGAGGGTTGGGTGGTGCCCCAGCCGCCGTCGGTTCGCACGGGCAAGCGGATCGCCGTGGTGGGGTCGGGTCCGGCGGGCCTGGCGGTGGCCCAGCAGTTGACCCGTGCAGGGCATGACGTGGTGGTGCTCGAGCGCGCCGACCGCATCGGCGGGTTGCTGCGCTACGGCATCCCCGAGTTCAAGATGGAGAAGCGCCACCTGGAGCGGCGCCTGGAGCAGATGCGCGGCGAGGGCACCGAGTTCCGCACCAACGCCGAGTTGGGCGGCAACATCGACGTCGACGTGCTGTGCGCCACACACGATGCCGTGGTGCTGGCCTGCGGGGCCACCGCCTGGCGTGACCTCCCCGTGCCGGGCCGTGAGCTGCAGGGGATCCACCAGGCCATGGAGTACCTGCCCTGGGCGAACAAGGTTCAGGAGGGCGATCTGGACAGCGCACCCATCGATGCCGCCGGCAAGCACGTGATGATCATCGGTGGCGGCGACACGGGAGCGGACTGCCTGGGTACGGCACATCGCCAGGGTGCGGCGTCGGTGACGCAGCTGGAGATCATGCCCCGGCCTCCCGACACCCGTGCACCGGGTAATCCATGGCCCCAGTGGAGCATGGTGTACCGCGTGTCGTCAGCGCACGAGGAGGGCGGCGAGCGCCTGTTCAGCGTGAACACCGAGCGGTTCCTCGACGACGGCGACGGCAACGTGCGTGCCCTTCTGCTTCACGAGGTGCGGTTCGAGGGCGGACGCTTCGTGAAGGTCGAGGGAACCGAACACGAGTTGCCGGCCGACCTGGTGTTTCTCGCCATGGGATTCGTCGGTCCGGAACGGGGCGGCTTCATCGAACAGCTGGGAGTACGACTGGACGAGCGAGGGAACGTGGCGCGCGACGACCAGTACATGACCAACGTCGACGGTGTGTTCGTGGCGGGTGACATGGGCCGTGGTCAGAGCCTCATCGTGTGGGCGATCGCCGAGGGACGCTCGTGCGCCGCCGGTGTCGACCGCTACCTGATGGGGGAGAGCAGGCTCCCCGAACCTGTGGCGCCGACGGCCCGCCCCCTGGTGTAGGCGCCGTGCCCCGGGGGTGCCCGGGGTCTATGGTTGGCTCATGGTGCTGCGCAGGCTGCGAAATCCTCGACGACGCTATGTCGGCCCCAGGCGTGCCGGCGGCGTCGCCTTCGGCGTGTCGGCGCTGGTGATCCTGGCGGCGTGCGGGGGTTCCGACGGCGTGGCGCCCACGTCCACCGTGGCGGTGCTGACGACCGACTTCGCCACCATTCCGCCGGTCGAAACCACCGAGCCCCCGCCGACGGTGCCGCCCTCGACGCTGCCCGAACCCCAGGACTACGTCATCGTGGCGGGCGACAACCCGTCGCTGATCGCCCAACGCTTCGGGGTCGGTCTGCAGGCGCTCGTCGCCGCCAACGGTTGGAGCGACGTGTCGTCGCAGTTCCCCCTGCCGGGTCAGACGATCATCATCCCGGCCGGCGGCAAGAACCCCGCCTATGTGCCGCCCAGCCAGACCACCGTGGCGCCGACCGTCGACGGGGCCACACCCGTCGACTCCTCGGTTGCGCCCAGCGATGCTGAAGGGACCTACGTGATCGAGGCCGGCGACTTCCCGGTCAAAATCGCCGAGAAGTTCGATGTGACGCTGCAGGCCCTGGCCGCCGCCAACGGGTGGGAGGATCTGGCGCGCGACTTCCCGTTGCCCGGAGAGACGATCAACATACCTGCACCCGCCGGCTGAGCGAGGGTACCCCGGCAATGCTGTCGCTGACCGAAGGCCGCATCCTGGGCTGCCTGCTCGAGAAGGAGCGCACGGTTCCGGACCAGTATCCCCTGACCCTGTCGTCCTTGGTGGCGGCCTGCAATCAGGCGACCTCGCGATGGCCGGTCATGGCCCTCGAGGCCGACGAGGTCGAGACGGCGGCCGCTGCACTGAAGGCGCACGGTTGGGCCCGGTTGGTGCATCCGACGCACGGGCGCGGGGTGGTGCGCTACCGCCAGGTCGCCGTCGACAAGTTGGCGCTGAGCGCTGAGCGCTGAGGAGGCGGCGGTGGTGGCGGTCCTGCTGCTGCGCGGCGCTCAGACACCGGCCGAGATCCGCCAGCACGGTGAACGACTGCATGCGTTCGAGGAGGTGGAGGGGGTCGTCGGCGTCCTCACCCAACTTGCAGAGCGCGGTGAGCCCTTGGTGCGTCGCGTCGACCGAGCCGTGGGGCGAAAGGGCGAACGCTGGCAACAGGTGATCGCCGAGGAGGCCGACGCCGAGCCCCATGGCCCCGCACCGTTGGCGTCGCCATCCCTCGCGACTCGAGTCGGCGTTGCGCGATCTGCTCTGAGAGTTCTCGGTAGAAAAGCGAGCGAAAATCGCTCGTTTTTCTACCGAGAATCCGGGAGGCGTCAGTCGAGGCGGGGCCAGCGCCGCTTCTGGCGACGCCGCAGACCGGCCTGGCTGGACCGCCGCTGCTCCGAGAGCGCCCACTGGCGTCGCCATCCCGTGACGTCGGGGCCGGTCAACGATGGTGTGGCGCCGCGGGCGGCGTTGCGCCGGGCGGTCCAGAAGTCGTGGGCCGATTCGTCCGCCAGTTGCGCCACGGCGGCCTCGATGCGAGCGGAGAAGCGGCGGGTGCTCTCGCCTTCGAGCGGTGTCAACGGGTGCCCGAACACCACCCGCGTGCGACCCGGTCGTGGCCGCTTGGACCCCTTGCCGTAGATGGCGCCCGTGCCGTCGATGAACACGGGAACCACGGGCGCCCCGGTGCGGCTGGACAGATACGCCGCTCCACCTTTCCACGCCTGGCCCCACCCGTCGGGTGAGCGGCCGCCTTCGGGGTAGATCACCAGGCTCCAGCCGTCGTCCACCAGAGCGCGGATACGGTCGCTCGACGCCCGCGACGTGACCTCGCGGTCGATGGGGAAGGCGTTGAGCGCGAGGGCGGCTGCGGTGCCCTTCACCCGGCTGGTGAAGAAGTAGTCGGCGGCGGCGGCGACGACGAGCGAACTGCGCCAGGGCTCGGGCACGGCCACCGTCATGAGCGGTGTGTCCAGATGGCTGTGATGGTTGGGGGCGAAGATGAGCGGCGGCGGTTCCTCCCGCCGGGCCAGATCGTCGAGGCGGTCCACACCGAAGATCTGAGGATCGGCAAGGGCCTTCACCATGAGCCGCACCGGACCGTTGGTGATCACCGACCGTGCGGCCTTGGCCGGCGCACGGCGGGCGAAGTCGGTGTCGAAGTCGGCGCCCAGCCGGGAGGCCTCCTTGGGCACCTCGACCCCCACGGGAATGGTTGGCGCCCGGTACGGGAAGCCGCGGGAACCCGCCAGTCGGCCCACCGTCGTGGCGATGCGCTCGGCCGGCGCCACCGCACGGGTGAGGCGCCGGAGCGAGGCGGCGCCGGTGTTGGGGCGGTCGTCTCGTGCCATGTCAGCTCACATCGGCCACCATGAGCGGCGGCGTGTGCAGGTGGGTGATGGTGGGGGAGCGGCCGACGACGTCGCTGGCCAGTTCGAAGGCGTCGCTCATGGTGCTCGCAGGCGTGAAGCCCAGGCGGCGCACCGCTGCAGTGTCGCCACCGACGATGATCACTCGGCCCGCATGCTGCATGGCGTGAGAACCCCAGTACCACATGTAGAACGGGTGCACTCCGTGGTAGGCGTAACTGGTGCGGTACAGGTGGCGGTACCAGTCGTCTTCGGCAAAGCGTCGCTCGTACTTCTCGACCTCCTTGGGGTCGGTGGTCTGACTGAGCACCTGCTCGTAGAAGTCGATGTAACTGGGATGATGGACCGGGTGGAAGTCGGGCAGTGTGGGGTGCGTCATGATGATCACGCCACCCTCACGCACCAGCGGCTTGTTGCGGTACAGGTTGAAGAAGTACCCGAGTCCGGTGCACATGACCAGGATGGGGTTCATGATCGAGTGCACGTTGTAGGGGCAGATGTAGGGGATGCCCATGGTGAGGATGTCGGTCTGACCCTGCACCTCCACCAACTGCTGGCGGTACACGTGCTCGGTGGTCACGCGGTGCACGGCCTCCACCGCGCCGGCCTGCACGCTGGTCATCTGGTGCGGCGCCTCGATGGAGTGGAAGATCTTGCGGGCCAGGCGCACCGGCGTGCGGGCCAGTGACTTCGACGACGCCACGAACGCCGCCCGGTCACGGGCGCTCCATTCCCACTCTCGCTTGGACAGGAAGTCGAACGGCTGCGGGAAGGTGTCGGTGTTGAGCGTGGTCTCGATCTGGAACACCTTCACACCCGAGTCCACGAGCACTTTGCCCATTCGCCAGTTGCTCTTGTGCAGTTCGCTGCGGTGCTGGTCCATGAACGATCTGCTGTGCTGCATGGTGTGCACGTTGTGGTGATGGCGCAGGCTTCGGTAGCTGGCCAAGCCGGTCGCGGTGCTCTTCCACCCGCCGTCCATGGCAACCAGGTTGATGTTCACGTACACCAGCAGGTCGCTCTCGGCGGCCCGCTTGTTGATCTCGACCTCCTCGCCGTGCGGGGTGGTGCCCAGGTAGGCGAGCGCATCGGGGTCCTCGGCGTCGTGCTGGTACAACAAGCCGCGGGGTGCGAACGCGTCGTACACCCGGTCGCCCACGGCATGGCGCAGTTCGGCCTCGGTCATGCGGCGGTGCAGGGCGAGCGCGGCGATGATGTGCACGTCGTCCACGCCGGCGGCGGCCGCCGTGTCGAGCACGGCCTCGATGATGCGCTGGCGGATGTCGGGTCGGCGCATCTTGGGCAGGGGCAGGCTCACGTCGTCGAAGGCGATGGTGAGCTTCATGCCGGGGAACATCTTCGACGACAGCGGATCGTCGTCGATGGGGTGCTCGAGGGCGTGGCGGATGGAGCCGTCGATGTCGTCGATGGCCGGCAGTGGCTCGGGGGCGTAGATGATGCGACTGCGATCGGCCGGCAGTCGCTCGAGGCTGAACCCCTCACCCCGCCAGAACAGCGTGGGCGGGGTCGACCGGTCGACATGGTGCACGAACCCGGGACGGGGCATCAGCGGCGAGCCTCCTGTGATGAGCGGAGATCGAAGGCGATCTTGACGGCGCCGCGTCGACCGGCTGCGGCCGCGTGGCGCAGCGCCTCGACGTGATCGGCGAGCGGGTACGTGGCCGAGACCAGGCGCTGAAGTTCACAGGAGGCCACGGTGTCGAGTGCGAGGTCGAACGTGCGTGCCCGGCTGCCGTCGGGAAGCGTCTCGGTTCCGTAGGTGTAGGCACCCACGAGTTCGGTCTCTCGGTGCCACAGCCCGGTGAGTTCGAGGCGTACCTCGGCCGGCATGCCCAGCAGGACCACGCGACCTCGGGGCCGGGTGATGCGAAGGCTGGTGCCGATGGACGCCGACGAGCCGACGGCGTCGATGGTGGCGTGGGCTCCGCCCGACAGATGGTCGCCCACCATGTGACATCCGACGGCGCGCCGAACGGCGCGGGGCAGTTCGGCGGGGTCGACCACCTCGTCGGCGCCCAACGCCTTCGCCAGTCGCTGCTGCACCGGGTAACGGGCACCCACGATGATGCGCACGCCATGCAGGTACCGCCGCAGGCCCGCCACGGCGCACAGTCCCATGGTCCCGGCACCGAGGACGGCCACCACCGGCGCATCGACGCCCACCACCTTGGTCGCGCACATGAGGGCTGCGTGGATACCGCCGGCGGCCGGCTCCACCATGACGGCCTGCTCGTCGGTCACGTGGTCGGGCACGGTGTGCAACTGGCTGGCGTGCGCAACCAGTTCGCTGGCCCAGCCGCCGCCGGTGGAGGCGCAGAAGCCGATCTGGATACCGGGCTCGAGGGGCGGCCGCACCAGATGGGCGTAGTCGTCGCCGTCGCCGGGGGCGGCGTCGGGGAAGGGGAGAGGGCAGCCTCTGGCGGCATGGCCCAGCACGGGTTCGATCACCACGCGCCGGCCGTCGTCGGTGTCGCCCACGATCTCGTGACCGGGCACGAACGGGAAACTCACCCAGTCGTCGAAGTACGGCGCAGCGTGGCCCTCGACGGTGGCCAGGTCGCTGCCGCAGATGCCGGTGAGGCGGGGCCGCACACGGTGCCAGTCGGGTCCGGGAAGGTCGGGCGGGTCGATGCGGACGTACTCGAGGGGCCCCATGCGCACGGCGGCGCGCGTGTCGATGCCGGCGGCCAGGCGGGCGAGACCGAATCGGCCCGGGTTGCGGCGCACCTGAAGCGCCCTCATCGGGATGCTCCGGCGCCGAATCCGCTGGTGCGGTGTGTGCGGAACCGGCGTCGGCGCTCGGTTTCCGACAGCAGGGGTCCGATGGGTAGTACTGGACGTGGACCTCCCGGCGCTTTCGACCACTGCTCCACCAGCCAACCCCGCTTGCGAGCGATGGCAGCAAGCCGGGTCTCGGGGTTCACGGCCACGGGGAAGCCAACTGCCTCCAGCAGGGGCAGGTCGCTGGTCGAATCGGCGTAGGCGACGCACTGGTCCAACTCGGCGCCCTCGGAGGCGGCGTAGTCGGCCAGGATCTGGGCACGGGTTTCGCCGGTGGGTGGCACCTGGCTCAGTTCACCCGAGTAGGTGCCGTCGGGACGTACGGTCATGCGGGCGGCGACGATCTCGTCGAACAACGGGCGCAGTCCCTCCACGGCGAAGTCGAGCGCTCCCGTGATCAGAATGGTCCGGTGCCCTTGGGCCCGGTGCTCGCGCACACGGCGCAAGCCTTCGGGGAAACTCTTCACCATGATCACGTCGGTCAGCAGTTGTCGTGCGTCGAGCATGATCTGCTCGACGGGCGCGTCCTCGTACCGCCGGTAGAACATGCGCAGGAAGTCACCGCGGTCGCGGCGGTCCATGGCGGCGAGGCGCGGCGCCTCGGCCAGTGTGCGCAGCACATAGCGCACGCGCTCGGGTGTGTCGAGACGCCGTGTGGCCAGCCATGAGTAACTCTCCACCACGTTCGAGGCGATGAGCGTGTTCTCGAGGTCGAAGGCGGCGATGCGCCGCTCGGGCGACAGGACGTTGCGGCGAAGGCGAGCGCTCCGGTCGACCACGGTGCGGCCCGGTGTCGTCTTGACCCGGGCATGGTGCACCACCGATGGCAGGTGGATCTCGTGGATGTATCGGGGCCACTCGACCACGCGGGGGTCGAAGCAGAACGCCTCTCGGTCCCTGGCGTCGAGGGTCTCCCACAGCGCCATCAGGTGGTCGACGCCGTAGATCGCCTCGCACTCGGTGTAGAGGCCGTACAGGACCACGTACTCCAGGGCCCGTTCGACCTCGGTGCGCTTGGACTCCAATGTGGCCGTCCACGTCGCCTGCGTGCCGCGCAGTGGCAGTTTCTGCAGCACCTGTTCGGCCCGCGTGATGGCACTCTTGGCCCGAGTGAGTTGGGTCTGGACCCGGCCCCGGCCGGGGAACCTCCAGTCGGGCACCTCGATGGGCTGCCCCTCGCTGTCGTACAACGGATGCTGCGTGAAGTAGTCGTGCACATTGTCGACCAGCGTGCGGTAGCGCAGGGGATTGATGCCTCCCGATGCCACGTGGGTGATGCGCGGCGTCGCCTGGGGCCCCGCTGCAACGACGGCGATGATGGCGGCGACCACCAGGTCGACGGGGATGACGTCGATGGTGCCCTCGGGTACGCCGGGGAACTCCTTCAGCAGGCCGCGCGCGTACGAGATGATCACCGGCTCGGCCATGCGGAAGCCACGTATCCACCCCGGTCGGGGTTCGGCCCAGGCCGACTCGATGATCGACGGGCGCACGATGCTGACCGGGACAGCGCCCCGCGACTCGACCAGGGCCTGCTCTCCCAGAGCCTTCGTGAAGGCGTAGGCATCGGGCCAACCGACGCTGGCGGCACGCGCCCGCCCGGCTTCGACAAGACGGTCCGATACCCAACGCTGGCGCAACTGCTCCGTCTTGGCGGCCAGTGCCGGTGCGCCGGCAGCGCCGAGTTCGCCTCGGGCCGCACGGCGGAACTCGACGAGGCGCTCGGGCGTCCGGCTCTCGGCTTCGGCGTCGCTGCGCAGTCGCCGTGTGGCGGCGACCTCTCGGCGCCAGTCCAACCCGAGGTCGAACGGGCCTTCCGACACCAGTTCCTCGGGGGCGTTCCCCCGCCGGTTGCCGGCGACGTAACAGGTGCTGACCGCCACGAGGTGGGGGGCCACGCCCAGTTCGTTGAGCAGCGTGGCGATGCGGGTGGGGCCGAGAAGGTTGATCTCGACGGCCGAGTCGAGGGGCGAGTCGAACGACACGGCGGCCGCCGAGTGGATCACGACGTCACATGAGGCGAGCGTGGCGCGATCGGTGGGACTGAGCCCCAACCCGTCGGTCCCCACGTCACCGGCGACCGTGGTGACGCGGCGCGCCGTCATGTCGTCGAAGGTCTCGTCGCCCGCCGCCAGTTCCCTGCGCAGGCGGTCGAAGGCATCGTTGCGGAAGATCTCCTTGCGTGTGCGCTCGGTGGCCGTCGTGCGGCGCCCGGGCCGCACCAGCAGGACCAACTCACACCCGGGTACCGAGCGCAGGAGGCGTTCGACCAGTGCCGTGCCCACGAAACCCGTGGCGCCCGTGATGGCGATGCGGCGACCTGCGAGAGAGTCAGCGATCACTCCCTCTGTCTACCATATGGTAGAGACCTATGGAGACGTCGGCGCCCACCCGGGTACGGATCCTCGAGGCGGCGATCGATCTGTTCGGTGTGCGCGGCGTGGAGGCGACGTCCCTCGACGAGATCGCCGCACGGGTGGGCGTGCGCAAGCAGACCGTCCTGTACTGGTTCCCCTCCAAGGATGAATTGCTCGACGGGGTGATCCATCAGGTGGCGTCCGAGTTGGGGGCGGCGATGGAGGCCGCGGTGCGGGCCGCCGGTGACGACCCCATGGACCGCGTCACCGCCGTGGTGCGCGCCGCCTTCCGGCCTGCGGTCAGGCGCCCGGCCCTGCTGGGACTGCTGCGCGAGGTGAGTCGACTCGCCCCGCGCCACGCCTCGCTGCTTCAGGATCTCGTGCGCCCGCTCGTCGAACGGGCAACGGCCTCGATGGCCGCCGAGATGGAGCGCGGGCGCCTACGACGTGGCGATCCCGGACTGATGGTGGCCCTGGTCTACGCCACGGTGACGGGTGCCGCCACCGAACCGGTCGCCCTGACCGTCGTGGGCTGGCGGAGCGATGTCACCGGCCTGCGGCGCCTGCGGGCCGAGTTGCTCGCCTTCCTCGAGGCAGCACTGCGCCCCTGACGGCGAGCGGACGGCGCGCTTTGGCCGCACTCCCCGCGCTTTGGCCGCGGCGGGCCCGGAAACAGGGCAGCCCAGGGCCGATGCGTGCGTACGAGGGTGCGGCCAAAGCGCGGGGAGTGCGGCCAAAGCGGCCAGTGTGCGGTCAGAGCCGGTCCGTGGTGCGGCGGCGACGGGCGTGGCGACGCTGGGCGATGTCGATCAGTTCACCCAGCAGATCGGCATAGGCGAGGCCCGTCTCCTGCCAGAGTTTGGGGTACATCGAAAACGGTGTGAACCCGGGGATCGTGTTCACCTCGCTGACCAACAGGCCGCGGCCCGCCTCTTCGTACAGGAAGTCGACGCGTGCCATGCCGGAGCACCGCAGTAGGCCGAACACCTCGAGCGAGCGAGCCCGGGCCTCTTCGGCCACCTCGGCGGGGACCGGTGCGGGCACCAGTAACTCGGCGCCACCACCCAGGTACTTGTCCTCGTAGTCGTAGAACTCGTGATGGGGGACGATCTCGCCCGCCACCGAGGCGCGGGCTTCGAGATCGCCCAGAACCGCCACTTCGATCTCGCGTGCGACGACGGCCTCCTCGACCAGAATCCACTCGTCGTAGCGAAGTGCCAGGTCCACGGCGTCCACCAGGGCCCGCATCGAGTGCACCTTGCTCACCCCGACCGAGGAGCCCATGTTCGCCGGCTTGACGAACAGCGGCAGTCCCAGTTCGGTGACGATCCCCTCGAGGACGTCCGTGGCGAGTTCGCCATGCCGCAGGGCCCGGTACCGCACCTGGGGAACGCCGGCACCGCCAAGGACGGTCTTGGTCATGGCCTTGTCCATGCACAGGGCGCTCGACAACACCCCCGAGCCCACGTACGCCACGTCGAGCACTTCGAGCAGACCCTGCACGGTGCCGTCCTCGCCGAGGGGGCCGTGCAGCAATGGCAGCACGACCAGGTCGTCGCTGTCGGGGTCAGTCGGCAGGGCGCCCACGGCGCACGCCTCCCCGCCCACGCCCAGTGCTCCGTCACCTTCCGGCGTCGTGTCAGCCCGCCACCACGCCCCTGCGCGGTCGATACCCACCGCCGACACGGCGTAGCGGCCGGGATCGAGTGCCGCGACCACCTGGGCAGCGGTCACGCGGCTCACCTCGTGCTCGGCCGAGCGCCCACCGAACAGCACCACCACCTGTGTGCGCGCACCCGCCATCGCAGGGACGGTACACGGACCACCGGGTCGGGGGCCGCACCGCTAACGTGGCCCGTCGTGCGATTCCGGGCGAGTGAGGCGGCACGGGCCTGCGGGGGCCGGTTGACCGGCGATGACGTCGATATCTCGGGTGCCTCCTTCGACACCCGGCTGCTGGAACCCGGTTGGCTGTTTCTTCCCACCGAGCCCGAACCTGGCGCCGAGGGGCGCGACGGCCACGACTTCGTCGAGGCGGCCGTGCGGGCGGGTGCCGCCGCCGTGCTGGCGCGGCGTGCGGTGTCGGCACCCTGCGTGATCGAGGTGGCCGACCGCCCCGGAGCGGTGATGGCGGCGGCGGCGGAGATCACCCGGTGGCTGCGAAGGCGCGTCCAGGCCCAGGTGTCGGGGCGGGTGGTCGGCGTCACGGGGTCGGTCGGCAAGACCTCCACCAAGGAGTTCGCGCTGGCGGCGTTGGGCGCACGCTGGCGCACCTGGGGTAGTCCTCGCTCGTACAACAACGACTGGGGCCTGCCGGTGACGCTGATGCAGGCGCCCGACGATGTGGAGGCACTCGTCTTCGAGATGGGCATGCGCGGTTTCGGTGAGATCGCCCGGTTGTGCGAACTCGCTCGGCCCGATGTGGGCATCGTGACCGCCGTCGCCGAGGCCCACACCGAGCGCGTCGGTGGTCTCGAGGGGGTGGCCCGGGCCAAGGGCGAACTGGTCGAGGCGCTGCCTTCCGGTGGCCTGGCGGTGCTGAACGGCGACGATGCCCGCGTGGCGGCGATGGCCAGCCGCACCGTTGCGCGCACGATCACCTACGGCTCGGGCCCCGGGGTCGATGTGCAGGTGGTCGACCTGCGCCTCGATGCCGGTGCCTGCGCCTCGTTCACCCTGCACACACCGTGGGGCCGTGCCGATGCGACACTCGCCGTGCCCGGTCGGCACATGGTCTACAACGCGGCGGCCGCGGTCGCAGTAGCCGCCGCCCTCGGTGCGGATCCTTCGGCGGCGGCAGCGGCCTTGGCGACAGCCCGGCCTGGCGCCGGGCGCATGACGGTGTCGCAACTCGCCACCGGTGCGCTGCTGGTGGACGACGCCTACAACGCCAACCCCCGCTCGATGCGGGCGGCACTCGAGGCGTTGGCCGATCTGAACGCGGCGCATCGGGTGGCGGTACTGGGTGAGATGGCCGAACTCGCCGACGCCGACGATCACCATCGCCACATCGCCGCCTATGCCGAGTCCCTGGGCATCACCGTGATCGCCGTGGCAACGCCCCGCTACGGCCTCGAGGTGACTCCGCTGGACCGGGTCGCCGAGCACCCTGCGCTGGCCGACCTCGGGCCGGGCTGCGCCGTGCTGGTCAAAGGCTCACGGATGGCGCGGCTGGAGCGCGTCGTCGAGATCCTGCGGGGGCGATGACCGCTCCAGGCGGGCCACGTCGCACCACCAGACGAGCACCGCCGCCCACAGCGCACCCAGACCCAGCACCCACCGGGCACCGATGGCGTCGATCACGGGTCCGAACACCAGATTGCCCACCGGGACCGTGCCCCCGAAGGCCATGAACCACAGCGACATGACGCGACCCCGCTCGTGGTCGGCAAGGCGCGACTGGATCAGCGTCATCATGGCGGTCGTGGTGGCGAAGTAGGCCGCACCGAGGAAGAAGCCGACGGCGAAGGCCTCCCACACCGAGTCGGCGACGGCGAACAGGCCCAACAGCACGGCGAAGGCGGCGAGGCTGCGCCGTATGAGCCTGCGCACGTCCCAACCCACGAACACCGTTCCCACCGCCAGGGCACCCAGCATGGCGCCCAGACCCCAGGTGGCGTACAGCCACTTGAAGGTCGAACTGCGCGCCGGGACGCCGAAGCTCATCTCGGCGATGGCGGGGAACAGACCGATGTAGGGCAGCGACAGCAGCGAGAACGTGGTCAACGACAGCAGCACCCGGCTCAGCGCCGGACGGCTGCGCACGATCTGGATACCCACCGCCAACTGGCGCCACCCGCGGGGTTCGTCGGGTCGAGGCGCCGCTCGGGGGATGCGCAGCCCCCACAGTGCCGCCAGCACGAACAGGTAGGTGGCGGCGTTGACCAGGAAGAACTGCGACGTGGACATACCCCACGACGCCAACACGGCGGCGATCACGGGTCCCACCACCCGTGAACCGTTCAACTGCACGGAGTTCAGCGAGATGGCACCCGGCAGATCGCGCGTGCCGACGAGGGCGGGAATCGCAGCCGAGTAGGTGGGCGCCGACAGTGCGCTGGCGACACCGATACCCAACTGGGCGCCGATGATCGTCCACACGGGCGCTTCGGCCGCCACCAGGGGGAACAACACGGCGGCGCACACCATCTGCACGGCGTTCATGGCGATCAGCCACGACCGACGGTCGACCCGGTCGGCGATGACCCCGGCCGGAAGTGCCAGCAACAGGAGTGGCCCCAACTGTGCGAACACGACGAGGCCGACGACCGAGGCTCTCCCGGTGCGGGCGTACAGGTACGCCGGCAGCACCACGTTCTGCATCCAGGTGCCGGTGTTGGAGGCGAACGCACCCAGCCACAGCCGTCGGAACCCGGCGTGACCGAGAGCGGCGCGGGCCGAGCCGGGCCGGGGGCCGGAGGTGGGGGGGTCGGAGGCGGCGGTCATGGCGGGGTGGGGCGATCCACCGACGTGGGCAACGCCCGGGCCACACTAGAGCGATGCCCGACCAGGTGACCGATCGACCCCGCACCGCCTCCGACCCGCGCACGTGCCGCTCGCCGCTGGGCACCTACCCCGAGTGCCCCCTGTGCGGAGGCGCCCTGCACCCCGAGCACGCTCACTACCGCTGCTCGGGATGCGGGTGGCGGGATTCCTGCTGCGACTGAGTCGAGGGCAACGCCCTAACCCAGCACGAGGTCCGCGTACAGGGGCAGCACCTGGGCCGGGCCGCTGAGCAGGAACGTGGTGATGCAGGTCTCGCGCCAGCGATCCAGTTCGGCCCGGATCTTGTCGGGCGGCCCGACCAGTGCGACGTCCTCGACCATGGCCAGAGGAATGGCGGCTGCCGCCTCCTGCTTCTTGCCGGCGAGGTAGAGATCCTGCACCTTCAGGGCCACGTCTTCGTACCCCATACGTGCGAACACCTCGAAGTGGAAGTTCGCCCCACGGGCGCCCATGCCGCCGGCGTAGAGGGCCAGGAAGGGCCGCACGAAGTCGGCGCACTGCTCGGCGCTCTCACCGGGGATGATCATGACGGTGGCGGCCACGTCGAAGCGGTCGGCCTTGTCGGCCTCGCCCGACTTGGCGAACCCCTCGTTCAGGCAGGCCCGGTAGAAGGCGTCCTCCTTGGGCGAGAAGAACAGCGGCAGCCAACCGTCACAGATCTCGGCGGACAGGGCGACGTTCTTCGGACCCTCGGCGCCCAGATAGATGGGAATCTCGGTGCGCAGTGGGTGGATGGTGCTCTTGAGGGGCTTGCCCAGGCCCGCACCGCCCTGGAACGGCATGTCGTAGAAGTCGCCGTGGAAGTCGATGGGTTGCTCGCGCCGGATGATCCGGCGAACGATCTCGACGTACTCACGGGTGCGTGCCAGTGGGCGGGGGTAGGGCTGGCCGTACCAGCCCTCGACCACCTGGGGACCCGAGGCGCCGAGGCCCAGCAGGACACGACCACCCGACAGGTGATCGAGCGTCATGGCGGCCATGGCCGTCGCTGCCGGCGTGCGGGCACTCATCTGGATGATGGAGGTTCCCAGCTTCAACGTCGAGGTCTGGGCGCCCCACCAGGCCAGGGGGGTGAGGGCGTCGCTTCCGTAGGCCTCGGCGGTCCAGATGCTGGAGAAGCCCAGCGACTCGGCGGTCTTGATGGCCTCGAGGGCGCCGGCCGGCGGTCCCGAACCCCAGTAGCCCGTGTTGTATCCCAGCTTCAGTTCGCTCATGGCGGGCGACGTTAGGCGACGTGCGGATCGGCGGCCCGATCGAAGGCGACGGGCAGCGAGGTGGGTCCGTAGATGCCCGCCAGGGCGGTCTTGTAGGCCACCGGCCCGTCGACGCGAAGACCCGGCAGACGCTGTGCCAGCAGGGGGAGTGCCTCCTGCAGTTCGGCCCGCGCCAGCGAGGCCCCGAGGCAGTAGTGGATGCCCGAGCCGAACGTGAGTTGCGGCTGGCCGACGGGCTCACGTGTGATGTCGAAGCGGTCCGGTTCGGGGAACACGCCCTCGTCACGGTTGGCCACGGCCAGGCTCGTGGCGAGCAGTGTGCCGCGGGGGAACAGCACGTCCCGGTACTCGATGTCCTCGTTGGCGATGCGTGCGGTGCCGCGCACCGCCCCGGCGAAGCGCATCACCTCCTCGACGGCCCGCGGCGCCAGTTCGGGCCGCTGCGCCAGCAGTGCCCATTGCGCGGGGTGCTCGGCGAACAGCGCCAGCGCCAGCCCCAGTTGGTTCCGGGTGGTGTCGGTACCCCCGACGATCACCGCCTCCACCATCATCACCAGTTCCTCGGTGCTCAGGCGGTCCCCGGCCTCCTCGGCGGCGATCAGCGAGGTCAGCAGATCGTCGCTGGGCAGATGGCGACGCTGTGCGATGAGGTCGCGCGTGTAGGCATCCAGCTCGTCCTGCGCCCGCATGATCACGGGCAGGTCCTCGGCCAGGTTGAAGTCGAAGATGCGCAGCACGTCGGTTGCCCAACGGCTGAAGCGCTGCCAGTCGGCACGAGGAGCCCCGAGCAACTCGCAGATGATCGGGATGGGGTAGGGCTCGCACAGCGCCACGGCGGCATCGGCGTGCCCGGTGGGGGCGATGGCAGCGATCAACTCCGACATGACCTCGCGCATGAACGGCCGCAGGCGGTCGGCGGCGCGGGGCGAGAAGGCCGGGGCCACGAGGCGGCGCAGACGCGTGTGCACGTCGCCTTCGGCGGACAGGATCGACTCGCGGCGCCGGCCCAGGTAGGTCGGATCGGTGACGCCGGACAGTTCGGCGACCTTGGAAGCGGCGCTGTGCCAGCGACGGTCCCGCAGGATGCTGACCACGTCCTCGTACCGGACGACGGCGAAGCCGAGGTTGCCCCGGGCCAGCCAGTGCTCGCGGGCGATGGCTTCCTGAGCAGCGAGGCGGGCCTCACGGTCCTCGTTCGAGGAGACATCGAGGTGGGGGAGGTCCAGGTCGTGTACGAGCGTCGGCACACCCTGAGCGTAGGGTCGCCAGCCGTGGCGTGAGCAGTCGGTCACACGGCCAGGTCGCCCCAGTCCGCCGCACTCTGCCCGAGCGCCGCAGCCACCGCCTCGTTGGTCACCTCACCTGCCGCTGTGTTGAGGCCCCGCGCCAGTGCGGCGTCGCGTTCGAGGGCGCCTCTGACCCCGAACTGGGCGACTGCGCCGACGTAGGGGAGCGTGGCGTTGGTCAGTGCGTAGGTGCTCGTATGCGGTACGGCACCCGGCATGTTGCCGACGGCGTAGTGCACCACTGCGTGCTCGACGTAGACCGGATCGCTGTGTGTGGTCTCACGGGTCGTCGCCACGCATCCACCCTGGTCCACCGCCACATCCACGATGACCGCCCCCGGCTTCATCGAACGGACCATGTCGTCGCTCACGACGACCGGTGCGCGTCCACCTGCCACCAGCACGGCACCGATGACCACGTCGGCCTCGGCGACGACGCGTTCGACGGCACCCCGGTTGGAGGCGAGTGTGCTGATGCGTCCGCGGTGGATCTGGTCGACCCACCGCAGGCGGTCGAGGTTCTTGTCGAGCAGGATGACCTCGGCCTCCATGCCCGCCGCGATCCAGGCCGCATTCCATCCGACGTTGCCGGCGCCCAGCACCACCACGCGTGCCGGCCGCACGCCGGGTGCCCCTCCCATCAACACGCCCCGGCCACCGTGCGTGCGCTCGAGGAAGTGCGCCGCCATTTGGGGCGCCAGTCGCCCGGCCACCTCGCTCATGGGCGCCAGGAGGGGGAGGCTGCCGTCGGCGAGTTGCACGGTCTCGTAGGCCAAGGCCGTGGTGCGGCGAGCGATCAGTGCCCGGGCCACCGCTGGGTAGGCGGCCAGGTGGAGGTAGGTGAACAGGGTCAGATCCGGTCGGAGATGGTCCAGTTCGCTGGTGGTGGGCTCTTTCACCTTCACCACGAGGTCGCAGGCCCAGGCCTCCTCGGCGCGGGAGACCATGGTGGCACCGGCCGCCTCGAAGTCGACGTCGAACAGCGAGGCCGCCTCCCCTGCACCGCGTTCCACGAACACCTCGACACCGGTGCGTTCGAGTTCGCGCACCCCGTCGGGCGTCAGAGCCACCCGGCCTTCGGCGTTCTTGGTCTCTCGGGGCACACCCACCGTGCGGATCGACGTCATGTGACGATCATGTCCCCGATCCGGCACGACGTCTACCGCCGGTTGGTCATTTCTGCCACGATGACGCCATGGAGCAGTTGTGGAACTTCATCGACGGTGAGCGCCGTGCGGCCGTCGACGGCGACAGCACACCGGTCATCGACCCCGTGACCGGCGAAACGTACGCCCGGGCGCCTCGTTCGACGGCCCCCGATGTGGATGCGGCCATGCATGCAGCGGCGCAGGCCTTCACGTCGTGGAGCGCGACGACCCCCTCGCAGCGTTCGCTGGCGATGTTCCGCATCGCCGACGCCATCGAGGCCCACGCCGACGAGTTGATCGCCGCCGAGGTGCGCAACTGCGGCAAGCCCATCGCACTGACCACCAGTGAGGAGATTCCTCCGATGGTGGACCAACTGCGCTTCTTCGCCACGGCGGCGCGCCATCTCGAGGGCAAGAGCGCCGGCGAGTACATGGCGTCCATGACATCGATGATCCGTCGGGAGCCCGTGGGCGTGTGCGCTCAGGTGGCCCCCTGGAACTACCCGATGATGATGGCGGCCTGGAAGTTCGGGCCCGCCATTGCGGCCGGCAACACCGTCGTGCTCAAGCCGAGCGACACCACGCCCGTCTCGGCGCTGATCCTGGCCGAGTTGGCGGCGGAGTTCCTGCCCCCCGGCGTGTTCAACGTGATCTGCGGCGACCGGGACACGGGTCGGGCGATGGTGGCGCACCCCACGCCGGCGATGGTCTCGGTGACGGGTTCGGTGCGCGCCGGTATGGAGGTCGCGCTGGAGGCGGCGCCCAGCCTGAAGCGAGTGCACCTCGAGTTGGGTGGTAAGGCCCCGGTGATCGTGTTCGACGATGCCGACGTCGAGGCCGCCGCGGCCGGGATCGCCACCGCTGGGTACTTCAATGCCGGCCAGGACTGCACGGCCGCCACGCGGGTACTGGTGGGACCCCGGGTCCACGACGACTTCGTGGCGGCGCTCGCCGACCGGGCACGGGCCACCCGAACCGGGCGACCCGACGACGACGAGGTGCTCTACGGGCCGCTCAACAACGCCGCCCAGCTGGCGCGGGTGTCGGGATTCCTCGACCGGACCCCGGCGCACGCCGAGGTGCTCACCGGTGGTTCGCCACTGGGTGGTCCGGGTTACTTCTTCCCGCCCACCGTCGTCAGCGGCCTGCGTCAGGACGACGAGATGAGCCAGCACGAGGTGTTCGGCCCCGTGATCACGGTGCAGCGCTTCGACGACGAGGCCGAGGCGCTGCGTTGGGCCAACGGGGTCGAGTACGGACTCGCCTCGAGTGTGTGGACGCGAGACGTCGGCCGGGCCATGCGCATGGCCCGGGCACTCGACTTCGGCTGCGTGTGGATCAACACGCACATCCCCCTGGTCGCCGAGATGCCCCATGGCGGGTACAAGCGGTCCGGTTACGGCAAGGACCTGTCGGCGTACGCGCTCGACGACTACACCCGGATCAAGCACGTCATGATCAATCTCGACGCATGAGTGGTGCAGGTGCGACGGTCCTTGCCCCTGCTCTGTGTACATGGGACGATGGTTTGATGGCCCTACCAGGAGGTCTGCCCGTCGACGACGTGATCCGACTGGAGCACGTCACGAAACGGTTCGGCTCGTTCACGGCGGTGCGCGACGCCGATTTCGCCATCGGGGCCGGTGAGTTCTTCGCCATGTTGGGGCCGTCGGGATGCGGAAAGACCACGACGCTCAAGATGATCGCCGGGTTCGAGCAGCCCACGTCGGGCCGAGTGATGTTGCGGGGAGACGACGTGTCGCACACCCCGCCGCACAGGCGCAGCGTCAACACGGTCTTCCAGCAGTACGCGCTGTTCCCGCACATGAGCGTGTTCGACAACGTGGCCTTCGGCCCCCGCAACGCCAAGGTGCCCAAGGCCGAGATCGACCAGCGAGTGCGCACGATGCTCGACGTGGTGCGGCTGGGTGACCTGGCCAACCGGCGCCCGGCGGCGCTGTCGGGGGGACAGCAGCAGCGTGTGGCACTGGCCCGGGCATTGGTGAACTATCCGAGCGCGCTGCTGCTCGACGAACCACTGGCGGCACTGGACCTCAAACTGCGCGAGGCGATGCAACTCGAACTCAAGCGCATTCAGCGCGAGGTGGGCATCACCTTCGTGTTCGTCACTCACGATCAGGGCGAGGCGCTCACCATGAGCGATCGCATCGCCGTGATGAACGAGGGTGTCGTCGAGCAGATCGGTACCCCGCGCGACATCTACGACCGGCCTGCGTCGCTGTTCGTGGCCGGCTTCATCGGCTCGGCGAACCTGTTGCCCGGCACGGCCGAGCAGTCCGACGGCGGTGCCTGCCTGGTGCGTCTCAACGGCGGTGCGGTGGTCAGTGCAGCGGGCCGGCACGAGCCCACCGTCGGCTCCCCGGTGTCGGTGATGCTGCGTCCCGAGGTGCTGCGTCCCTGCGCAAGCCGTCCCGCCGACGGTCGGGCACTCGAGGGAGTGGTCCACGATCTGACGTTCCAGGGCCCGTCGGTCCGGGCGATCCTGCACCTGCCCGACGGCACCGACCTGGTGGTGCACGTGCAGGCCCATGACGACCTGCCGTTCCTGCGGCCCGGCGATCCGCTGTGGGTCACGTGGGCCCCGGGAGCGGCGTATCTGATTCCCGGATGGCCGCTGCGGCCCGGGTCGACCAGCACCGACGTCGACCACATCGAAGCGAATCTCTGACAACTGCATCCCCGGAGGAGAACCCCATGACCCGTCACACACCCCCTCGCCCCCGTCTCGGAAGGCGTCAGTTCCTGGTGCGCGGTGGCCTCGCCGGTATGGCCGGGCTGTCGCTTCCCGCCTTCCTGGCCGCCTGCGGCGACGATGACGGTGGTTCGGCCGGCGGTGGGGGCGATGGTGGTGGAGGCGGTGGTGGTGGCGGCAACGAGTTGGTGTTCCACAACTGGCCCGACTACATCGACCCCACCGAGGATGGCTCGCAGGGAACCGTCGACCGCTTCGTCGCCGCCACGGGCGTCGCACTGACCTACGACGACGTCATCAACTCGAACAACGAGTACTTCGCCCAGATCCAACCCGTGCTGGGTCGCGGGCAGCGCATCGATGCCGACATCATCGCCCCCACGGGATGGATGGCCGGTCGGCTCATCAACCTGGGTTGGTGCGACCCACTGCCCCTCGACGAGATCCCGAATGCGGCCAACCTCGTCGGTGCACTGCGCAACCCGGCCTGGGACCCGACCGGGTCGTACTCGCTGCCTTGGCAGGCGGGCTTCGCCGGAATCGCCTACAACATCGACGTGACGGGCCGTGAACTCACCAGCGTCGAGGACCTCTGGGACCCGGAGTTCGCTGGCAAGATCGGGATCAACACCGAGATGCGCGACACGATCGGCCTCATCGCGATGAGTCTGGGGGTGCGCCTCGCCGACATGACGACATTCGATGCCGCCTCGGCGGCATTCGAGCGCCTCGAGAAGGCCAAGGCGGACGGTCAGATCCGCCGCTTCCACGGCAACGACTACGCCGACGACCTGATCAACGGAAACCTGGCGGCCACCATCGGCTGGAGTGGTGACGTCGCTCAGTACAACCTGGAGAACCCCTCGGTCCGCTTCGCCTTCCCCGAGACCGGTGCCACCAGTTGGGCGGACACGATGATCATGCCCAAGGGGGCCGTCAACCGCTCGGCAGCGGCCAAGTGGATGAACTTCGTGTACGACCCGGTGGAAGCCGCGAAACTGACCTACTGGGTGCAGTACGTCTCGCCCGTCGCAGGTGTCCAGGACGAACTCGCCAAGATCGATCCCGAGTTGGCGCAGAACCCTCTTCTGTTCCCCGATGCCGCCACGAGCGCCCTCACGCAGTCGTTCCCCAGCCTGTCCGAGGAGGCTGAGGCCCAGTTCGACGCCGCGTTCTCCCGGATCGTCGGGGCCTGAGCGACCACCGACGACTACCGGGGCATCGATGGGCGCACCCACGGCACTGCGTCGCTGGCGCGGCGGTGACGGAGAAGGGGCCGAACTGCTCGGCCTCGTCTCGCTCATCGGCGCCGGTGCACTGCTGGCGGCGATCGGGGCGCGCTGGATCGACGGTCCGGTGGCGGTCGCCGGGTTGGTGCTGGTGCTGGCGGCCATCGCCGCCGTGGTGGTCGCCGCCATCGGTGGCTCACCCCAGACACGGCGCCGGTTGGCGCCCTTCGGCCTGCTCAAGCCCGGCATGTTGTGGCTGGCACTGTTCTACCTGGCGCCGGTCATCACCCTGCTTCGGGTCTCGCTGTCGGAACTGCCCAACCGTTTCGCCATCGAGGCCGACTTCTCGTGGGCCTTCGACAACTACACCCGGGCGTTCAGCGACTTCGGACCCCAGTTCGGCCGTGCGTTCCTGTATGCCGGCACGGCCACGCTGCTCACCATCGCCATCGGGTATCCGCTGGCGTACGTGATCGCCTTCCGGGGTGGGCGCGCCAAGCCATTGCTGCTGGGTCTGGTCGTGGTGCCGTTCTTCACCTCGTACCTGATCCGGGCGATCGCATGGCGCAGTCTGCTCGCCGACACCGGCCAGATCGTGCAGATCATCGACGCGCTGCGTCTCGGGTGGCTGTTCGAGGGCGTGGGCATCATGGACAACGGGCGCATCCTGAACACGCCGGCCGCCGTCATCGGCGGCCTGACGTACAACTTCCTGCCCTTCATGGTGTTGCCCATCTATGTGAGCCTCGAGAAGATCGACGTACGGCTCGTCGATGCCGCCCGCGACCTCTATTCGGGAGCGCTGGGGGCCTTTCGCAAAGTGGTGCTCCCCCTGTCGTTGCCAGGGGTGTTCGCCGGGACGCTGCTCACGTTCATTCCGGCCTCGGGTGACTTCGTGAATGCGCTGTACCTGGGCAGTCCCAACACCACGATGATCGGCAACTCCATCCAGGACCAGTTCCTGGTGCAGAACGATCTGCCCGTTGCGTCCGCCATGTCGTTCGTGCTAATGGCGATCATCACGGTGTTCGTGTTGGTGTACAGCCGTTTCTTCGGTACCGAGGACCTGGCGTGAGCGCCCCGACCAGTCGTGCGGGGGCCGTCGGACGCTGGGCTCTGAACCTGTTCGCCGCCGCCGCCATGGTGTACCTGTTCGTCCCCATCGTGTGGATCGTCATGTTCTCGTTCAACGATGCCGCAGGCCGCTTCAACCTGGTGTGGCAGCGGTTCACCCTCGACAACTGGAGCGACCCGTTCAGCAACCAGGGCCTCACCGATGCCTTCTGGAACAGCCTGCGCATCGCCGCTTTCTCGACCACGGTGGCCACCGTCCTGGGGTCGATGATCGCCCTGGCTCTGGCCCGGCACCGGTTCCGTGGTTCCGGATCCCTGAATCTCCTGCTCGTGCTCCCCATCACGACACCCGAGGTGGTGCTCGGCTCGTCGCTGGCAGCGTTGTTCCTCGACTGGGACATCACCCGCGGGTTCACGACCGTCGTGATCGCCCACGTCATGTTCCAGGTCAGCTTCGTCGCCCTCACGGTGCGCGCCCGGGTCCGCGGCTTCGACTGGACCCTCGAACAGGCGGCCGCCGATCTGGGTGCCACCCCGTGGCGCACCTTCTGGAAGGTCACCTTTCCCCTGATCGTGCCCGGCATCATGGCCGCCGCCCTGCTGTCGTTCGCACTGTCGATCGACGACTTCATCGTCACGCTGTTCAACCGGGGCACGCTGAACACCTTCCCGATCTTCATCGACGGCAGCTTCAAGGTGCGCTTCCCGGCGCAGATCAACGTGCTGGCCTCGGTGGTGCTGGTGACCAGTGTGACGCTGATGGCCGTGGGTGCGTGGGCGGGCGCCCGCCGCCGCGCCACCGCTCGCTAGCCTCCCCGTCATGGTGTCTCCGGCGAGCGCTCATGGCCAGGTCGCCCGCGTCGCCGTGGGGCCCAGTGGCTCGCCGCCGTGGATGGTCGATGCCGTGCACGCCGGGGGCGCCCAGGTCGTCGACGTGGCGCACGCCACGGGCCTGGTCTGGGGCCACCCACACGATGCCGACGGCCTGGCGGCCGTGCTGGACGGTGCGCCCCATATCGACTGGGTGCAACTACCCTTCGCCGGGGTGGAGCGGTTCATCCACCTCGTCGACCACGACCGGCGCTGGACCTGCGGCAAGGGTGTCTATGCCGAGCCGGTGGCGGAACTGGCACTTGCGCTGGGGATGGCGGGCCTACGCGGTGTGGGGCACTACGCACGGGCCGCGAGTTGGAGCGGACCCCGGGGCCGCAACCTTCATGGCGCCCGGGTGACGATCGCCGGCGGTGGCGGCATCACCGCCTCGCTCGTTCGCATGTTGGCGCCCTTCGGCAGCCATGTGACCGTGGTGCGCAACCGCGTGCAGGCGATGGACGGGGTGGACGACGTCCTGGCTGCCGACCGCTTCGCGGATGCCCTGCCGGGTGCCGATCTGGTCGTGCTGGCACTGGCGCTCACCCCGGAGACGGTGGGCCTGGTCGGGGCCGAGGAACTGGCGATGATGGAACCACATGCCTGGTTGGTGAACGTCGCCCGCGGTCGCCATGTGGTCACCGACGACCTGGTGGAGGCGCTCGCCCAGGAACGGCTCGGTGGGGCGGCGCTCGACGTGACCGACCCCGAACCGCTCCCACCGGACCACCCGTTGTGGCGCGAGCCGCGCTGCATCATCACACCGCATGTGGGGAACACCCCCGAGATGGCGCAGCCACTGCTGTACGAGCGGATCGCCGCCAACGTCCGGCGCTACGGGGCCGGCGAGTTGCTGATCGGTGGCATCGATCCCGACGCCGGGTACTGAGGCGCCGTGCCACCTTCCTCGCCCTCGCACTACGACACCCTCGGCGTACCAGAGAACGCGTCCGACACCCAGATACGCAACGCCTATCGCGCCCTGGCCCGCCGCTACCACCCCGATGCCCGGGGTGGTGCGCCCTCGCCCGAGATGACGGAGATCAACGCCGCCTGGTCGGTGCTGTCCAACCCTCGGCGCCGCAGCACGTACGACGCCTCGCGCCGACCCGCCAGTTCGTCGGCGGTCGTGACGGGTGCGGCCGACCCGGCGCCGACCGTCACCGTCCACGGCCGCGATCTCCTGGTACCGCCTCGCTTCCCGTGGCGGCTGGTGCTGGGCCTGTCGGCAGCGGGCAGTGTCGGCGTGCTGCTGCTCTCGCTGTTCGCGCAGTCGTCGGGTCCGCCACCCGTCGACAACCTGCTCACACCGGGCTCGTGCATCGTGGTCCAGACCGGTGAGGTGGCGCGGGAAGTGTCGTGCGCATCCACCCACGATGCCGTCGTGCGCCAGTTGGTGCCCTTCGATGCCCGGTGCCCGTCCGACACCCGTACCCTGCGCGACGGACAGGGTATGGGTTGGGCCTGTGTGGACGATGCCGTTGGTGCGTGACGCGCGGGTCGCTGCTAGAGTCCGACGTCGCACCGGGCGCGTAGCTCAGATGGTTAGAGCGCCACGTTCACACCGTGGAGGCCGGGGGTTCGAGTCCCTTCGCGCCCACCGATGCGCTGGTCCCTGCGTGGGGTGACCAGCAGAGGTACCCTGAGGGCCGATGACACGACGCTGTGAACGACCCGGTTGCGCCGAGTTCGCCAGCGTTTCGTTCCGTTTCGACCCCCGCCGACGAATCGTCGAGTTGTTCCCCGGAGTCGCTGCGTCCGACAACGAGGCCGGGGCCCTGTGCCGCCGACACGGTGATGCCATGGTGCTTCCCCGGGGCTGGGTGCTCGATGACCAACGCGATCTGACCCCCCGGCTGTTCAGTATCGACCGACCCGGGGATGCCGGCCCGGGAAGCCCCGCCGCCCGACGGCGCCGCCGCACCCGTGCCGCCGGGGACGACATCACGTTGTTCGTGGTCGAGGGCGGCCCGTCTCCGGAGGGGGCCGCCGACGCCGAGGTCGAACACCTCGACGAGAGTTCCCGGACGGTCGCGGAGGTGGCGGGAGCCCACCCCGAGGCGAACCCCGACGAGACCCGAGCCATGCCGTGGGTGCCGGTGTTCGACGCCGACGACAATTTGGGGGGCATGCTCGACGCCACCACTCCCATGCTCCGGCGGGCCTTCGGTACCGAGCACCGCGAGCGGCGCGAGCGCCGCCGCTGACACCCCCGTCGATGGACGCCCACGCTCACCTGCGGACCGACCGCGCACCTCAGGATGTGGTCGAGTTGGTGGGGGACCTCGCCGCCTACCCGGCCTGGATGCGCCTCGTCCATGTGGTCGAGGGCCTGCCCCCCGACGACCGCGGGCCCGCCTGGCGAGTGGAGTTGCGTGCTCGCCTGGGCCCGTTCGCTCGGTCGAAGCGCCTGCGCATGGTGCGTACCGTGCACGAACCGCGGGGACGGACGGTGTTCGAGCGGATCGAGGACGACGGGCGGGTCCATGCCGCCTGGGTGCTCACCCTGACCGTGAGCGGCGAGGACGAATCAGGTCCCACCGATCTCGAGGTGCACCTGCACTACGGGGGTTCGCTGTGGACCGGTGGCGTCCTGGAGCGGGTGCTGTCCGATGAGGTCGAGCGCGGTCGCGATCGTCTGCTCAGCCTGCTGCAGCAGCGCTGAATCGGCCGTTGCGGCGGCGTTCCACCACCAGGTCGACACCGAAACACTCGCTCAAGGCCCACGAGGTGACGACCTCGTCGATCGGCCCGCAGTTCAGCACCCGGCCCTCTCGCAGGAGCAGAGCGTGCGTCATGGCCGGTGGTACCTCGTCGAGGTGGTGGGTCACGAGCACGGTGGCGGGGGCGTCAGAGGCAAGCATGAGTTCGCCGAGCGCCAGGACCAGTTGCTCCCGTCCGCCCAGGTCGAGGCGTGCCGAGGGCTCGTCGAGCAGCACCAGTGGGGGGTCGTTGACCAGGGTCCGTGCCAGCAGCACCCGTTGGGCCTCGCCCGACGACAGCGTGCCCAGCGTGCGCTGAGCGAGATGCGCCACCCCCAGTCTCCCCAGCGCCTCCCGAGCGCGTTCGTGGTCGGTGTCACCGTAGGTGTGCCACCACGGCTCCAGCGCGGCGAAGCGGCCCGTGACCACCACCTCGTGAGCGGTCAGCGACGGACGGAACTGGGCGGCCAGGGCGGCCGACGTCATGCCGATGCGGCGCCGCAGCGTGCGCACGTCGGTCTTTCCGAGCGTTTCGCCGAGCACCTCCACTCGTCCACGGGTCGGGTGTTCGTACAGCGATGCGATCCGAACGAGCGAGGTCTTGCCCGAACCGTTGGCCCCCAGCACCAGCCAGCGCTCACCGTCGTTCACACGCCAGTCGATGCCATCGAGGATCCACCGCCCCTCGCGCTGAAGGCCCACCTGATGAAGGTGCAGGGGCAGTGTGGACGCCATGGCACCGGACGGTAGCGCGGCCTCGGGTAGGGTCGGGGGGCGATGTGGCGGCGAACCGTGGTGCTGGCTGCGGCGATGTGGCCCTTTGTAGCGATCGGCCTGCCCGGCGCGGCGCAACAGGATCCGGCATCCCAGGCGGCGCGCGAGATCGCTGTTGCGCAGGAGCGAGCCGATGAGGCTGCCGCAGCGTGGGTGCAGGCTGCTGAGCGCCTGGAGGAACTCGAGACCGGACTGGCGGCAGCCGAGTCGGAGTTGGCGCTGCTCGAGGGACGTCTGGTGGAGGTGCGCTCCGAGGTGGAACGCCTGGTGCTGCGCCGGTTCATGAGCGCCAGCGTCACGGGGCTGCCGTTCCTCAGCGGCTTCCAGCGCCCGACCGACCAGGCGCAGGCGGCCGTCCTGCTCGAGATCGTCACCGAGGTCACCGTGACCGACCTCGACGACATGGTCGCCACCTCCGAGCAGGTGGCGGCGGCGCGGCGGCGGCTGAGCAGCCGGCGGGAAGCCACCGAGCGCGCCCGCGACGATCTGGCGGTGCGCAGCCGGGTGGCCCAGGACGAGGTGGCACGACTCGAAGCGGTGGAGGCTGGCCGTCGCCGTGATGCTGCCGTGAAGCGGGCGCGCGACCTGCGGCGAGCCGCCAGCTACGGAGGCGGGGCCGTGTTCGGGTCGGAGGGCTGGCGCTGCCCGGTGGACGGTCCCGCCGCTTTCGGCGACACGTGGGGGGCGCCGCGCCCGGGTGATCGTCGCCATCTGGGAACCGACTTCATCAGCCCCCGAGGGACACCGCTCGTGGCGGTGGTGTCGGGTGTCGCCACCGCTGGCCAGAACGATCTGGGCGGCAACGTCGTCTATCTGGCCGGCGACGACGGGCACCGCTATTACTACGCACACCTGGACCGATGGGGTCAACTGGGCCGCGTGGCAGCGGGCGAGGTCATCGGCTTCGTCGGCGATACGGGCAATGCTGTCGGGGTGCCGCACCTGCACTTCGAGATCCGGCCCGGCGGAGGACCCAGCGTCAATCCGTTCCCCACCGTGCTGGTGTTCTGTTGACGGGAGGTCCATCGCCCATGGCCGAGTCGCCGACCGAGTCGCTGAGGCGCGACCTGTCCGCCGTGCTCGGTGTACCCACGGTGGACGGCCTCGAGCGCCTCTCGGGTGGGGCCTCGCGCGAGACGTGGCGTTTCGCTGTCGGCGACCGGCCCCTGATCCTGCAACGTCAGCGGCCCGGTTCACCACGCGATCTGGCGGTCGAGGTGGCGGCACTGCGAGCGGCGCGTGCCGCCGGGGTGCCGGTTCCCGAGGTGATCACCTCGGGAGGTCCAGACGCGCTCGGGCAGCCGTTCATGGTGCTGGCCGCCATCGAGGGGGAGACCATCGCCCGCAAACTGCTGCGCGACGACACCTTTCGCGGGGCCCGAACGGTGTTGGTCGAACAGATGGCGCAGGCATTGGCGGCGATACACCGGGTGGGGGCCGACGATGTCGCCGGCCTCCCCGAAACCGATCAGGTCCAGCAGTACCGTACGGCGCTCGACGACCTGGGCGAGCCGCACCCCACCTTCGAATTGGCGCTGCGCTGGCTCGACGACCACCGTCCGTCGACCGCCCGCAGAACCCTGGTTCACGGCGATTTCCGGCTGGGCAACCTCATGGTGGGTCCCGACGGTCTGCGAGCCGTCCTCGACTGGGAGTTGACCCATGCCGGTGATCCGGTCGAGGACCTCGGATGGTTGTGCGTGCGGGCGTGGCGGTTCGGCAGTGCCGAGCCGGTGGCAGGTGTCGGCGGCTACGACGCCCTGCTGGAGGCGTACGCCAAGGCCTCGGGTGTGCACGTGAGCCGGGACGAGCTGCGATGGTGGGAGGTGCTGGGCACGACGAAGTGGGGGATCATGTGCGTGCTGCAGGCGGCGACCCACCTCACGGGCGTTTCCCGGAGCCATGAGTTGGCGGCCATCGGCCGGCGCGTGTGCGAGAACGAACATGATGTGTTCCTGGCGTTGGAGGGCTGCTGGTGACCGACCGGAACAGCCCCCACGACGTGCCGACCTCGGCCCAGTTGGTCGAGGCGGTGAGGGAATGGCTCGAACGCGACGTGCTCCCGGCGGTCTCGGGGCGGCTCCAGTTCCACACCCGGGTGGCTGCGAACGTCTTGGGCATGGTCGAGCGGGAACTGGAACTCGGCCCCGAACAGGCCGTCGCCCATCGGGGCCGCCTGGAGCGCCTGGGCTGTGTCGATGATGCCGAACTGGCCCGCCGCATCCGGTCGGGGGCGCTCGACGACCGACTCGACGAGGTGCGGGCACTGGTGTGGGAGAGCGTGCGCGACAAACTGCGGGTCGCGAACCCCAGGTATCTCGACGGCGGGTAGGGTCATCTCGTGGACGATCCACAGATGTGGCGTTGGATATGGCTGGTCGCCGTGGGCGTGTTCGCGGTGGGTGAGATCGCGATCGCCGGCTCGTTCTTCCTGGCGCCCTTCGCCCTGGGTGCGCTCGTGGCGGTGGTGGTGGCGTTCGCTGGGGGTTCGGTGGCGCTGCAGTGGGTGCTGTTCGTGGTGGGTTCGGCCCTGGCTGCACTCTCCCTGGTGCCACTGCGTCGCCGACTCGATCGCGCCGAGCCTCAGGACGGCATCGGTTCCCGCCGTCTGCTCGGCCAACAGGCCGAGGTGCTCGTCACCATTCCGCCCGGACCTGGAGCCACCGGCTCGGTCAGGCTGGGTCGCGAGGAGTGGCGGGCCGAGAGCGCCGATCGCGTGCCCATCGCCGCGGGTTCGGTGGTGACGGTGATCGACGTGCGTGGCACCAGTGTCGTGGTGCGCATCGAACCCCTCGGTGCGTCGAGTCCAGGAGGGCATCAATGATCCCTGTCATCGTGCTGGCCGGAGTGTTCGTGTTGCTGATCGTGTACGTCGCGGCCAGCGTGCGCATCGTGCGCCCCTACCAGCGAGGTGTGGTGGAGCGACTGGGCAAGTACCACGTGACCGCCGATCCGGGGTTGCGCCTGATCATCCCCTTCGTCGACCGCATGCGGTTGGTGGACATGCGTGAGCAGGTGGTCGACGTGCCGCCCCAGGAGGTGATCACCTCCGACAACGTGGTGGTGAGCGTCGACGCCGTCGTGTACTACGAACCCGTCGACCCCCAGCGCCTCATCTACAACGTGGCCAACTTCATCCTGGCCGTCACCAAGTTGGCCCAGACCAACCTGCGCAACCTGGTGGGCGACCTGCAACTGGACCAGGCGCTCACCAGCCGCGACTCCATCAACACCAGCCTGCGGACCATTCTCGACGACGCCACCGACACCTGGGGTGTGCGGGTGAAGCGTGTGGAGATCCAGCGCATCGATCCGCCCGCCGACGTCATGATGGCCATGCACGAGCAGATGAAGGCGGAGCGGACACGCCGTGCCACCGTCACCCAGGCCGAGGGCGAGCGCCAGGCGGCCATCACGCGGGCCGAGGGTGAGCGCCAGGCCGTGATCCTGGCTGCCGAGGCCGTGCGCCAGCAGCAGATCCTCGAAGCCGAGGGTCAGGCGACCGCGGTGCGCGAACTTGCCGACGCCGAACGGTTCCGTCAGTTGACCATCGCCGTGGGCGAGGCCGAAGCCATTCGGACGGTGTACCAGGCCATCCACGACGGTGACCCCACCCCCGACCTCATCGCCATCAAGTACCTCGAGGCCCTGGCCAAGGTGGCCAACGGCAACGCCACGAAGATCTTCCTGCCCGCCGACACCACCGCCACCATGGGTTCGTTGGCCGGTATCGCCGAGTTGTTCACCCGGCCGGGGCCGACGACGGACGCGTCGTCAACGCCACCGGCGCCGATGCCGTGACCCGCGCCGCCAACTGACCGCAGGCGGCATCGATCTCGGTGCCGCGGTTCCTGCGTATGGTCGCATTGACGCGCCGCCGCTCCAGCGCCTCCCGGAACGCCACCACCCGTTCGGGTGGCGAGCCCACCGTGGGCCAACCCGGCGTCGGGTTCAGCGGGATGAGATTCACGTGGGCGGGCAGAGGCAGGGCACGACACAG
>Ga0169931_10000453_pt1 | contig 67307 bp, 54 predicted proteins | sample Kivu_15m_20L_FD_129675 | JGI IMG/M metagenome (GOLD analysis project Ga0169931, IMG submission 129675) | Freshwater microbial communities from Lake Kivu, Western Province, Rwanda to study Microbial Dark Matter (Phase II) - Kivu_15m_20L... | ecosystem: Environmental > Aquatic > Freshwater > Lake... | reverse complement strand
TATTTTTATTTTTTTCAATAAATGATAGTGCAGAGGTATCAATATCTACTGCAATTACTTTTTTCGCTTTTAAGGCAAATCGGAATGAAAAGTAACCTGTACCGGCCCCAATATCAGCAACAATTTTGTCAGAAACATCACCTAATTTATGGATAATGAGATCCGGTTTTTGCCACACTTCTCTGTCCAGCTTGCCCGGTTCATTATTTTCCTGCATTGTTTCAGTAGCAATTAATCCTTCTTTCTGGTTAGATGTAGATTCAGTATTGTAATTTTGCTTGCATGCACCAAATAAAAACAAACAGAAAGACAGTAAAATCAGCATTTTGATGTTTTTCATGGTCTTGCGGTTGTATTAAAGGTTGAAGTTAAAAAAATTTGTATATAGCATCAGGTATTTTTTGCATTTCGCTTCTGTTAATACTTGTTTTTTCTGCCGACGAGCCATTAAGTATTGCGCAGAACGACACCCACTTTCCCTTTGATGTTTTAACATATCCGCTATAGCTAAAAATATTATTCATTGACCCTGATTTTAACCAGACATTTTGCTGGGAAGGCAGGCCTTTAAGCGCATTTTTGACAGTGCCATCCTGACCTGCTTTCGGAATGACATCCAGTATAGATTTTGGCTGATTTACTTCAAAGCGGGATAAAAAACTCGCCATAATGTCTGGAGTAATCAGGTTTCTTGCTGATAATCCGCTTCCATCTTCGAGGTGGAGGCCTTCGGTGTCTATTTTTTTCTGAAAAAGATATTGTTCTATGGCATTTATTCCATTTTCAGGGGTAGCTTCACCAAATTTTTTAAGACCGATTGTTCTTAATATACTTTCACAATAATTATTGAGGCTTTCTGCATTGGCTAATTTGACGATATCCTTGAGTTCAGGAGACAGGAATGAAGTTAGCAATTGCCTTTTGCTTCCATTATTGATATTAGACAGGTGATATGATTTGGTCCCAAATCCCTTTTCTTTCAAAAAGTTGTGTAGTTTATACGCAAAATACATTGGAGGGTTAGGAATGGACCCTCTGACTTTAAAAAGACCTTTGCCCTGGGGTACAGTGCCAGTCGCAATTCTTTGGTGCTGGTTGGGGAAACCATATATATAGACCTGATCTCCGGTGTTGGCACTATCTATGGTGACCTTACTTTCAAGTTCAAATCCCGGTATAAAAGGTTCTTTATATTCTACGGGTGCATTACTCCCTATATTGCCACTTCGCGAAAAATAAACCGATACTTCATTGTCCAGGATATTTACTGACCACGTTCCTGCAGCATAGTAGTTGCCGAGATCATTCCATTGCCAACTGGGTGCTGCAGGGAATGAGGGGAACTGAGATTCGTCTATAATTATATCACCATTAATGTATTTTATACCCTCTCTTTTAAGAGATTTCTCTATATCAACAAAAATTTGTTGGATTGTCAAGGCATCCTTCATTTTTTGTGATCCAAGGGTAGGGTCACCACTTCCAATAACATATAGGTTTCCATCCAAAAGACTATCTGCTGTTATTTGTCCATCGATAGAGATTTTTGTTTCAAACCTGAAATTGCTTCCAAGTATTTCGACAGCAGACAAGGTAGTTAAAAGTTTTAGTGATGATGCCGGGACCATGGATTTATCTTTTTGATAATTGGCTAGAAGATGTGGTGTCCCAGTTTCTCTGACACTAATCCCGATTGATGCATGTTTATAAAAGGGCCCTGAAAACTGTTTATTCATCCATTCCTGAAAGGTGCTTTGTCCTGTTGCAGTAAGCGTGAATAATAAAAAGCAGTAAAAAGCACCTTTCATTTTATTGAAATTCATTTCTATTTTATTATGATGTTCGATAATAAATTATTAGTTCTCAAGACTATATTCTGTGCCTATGTGGAAAAGTGGGTCACCAAGTGAAACGACGGAAGCATTATTATGACCTAAAACAAATCCGTTTTTCTTTGATAAAATCATATTGCTTTTTATTCCATATGGATCTGAAATAACACCAATTTTTTGACCTTTTCTGATAAACGATCCTGCCGCTGCTGTCCAAAGAAACATGCCAGCTCTTGGTGCACGTATCCAGCTATTCTTTTTAATAATGAGCGTGCTTTCAGCTTTTATCAACGGCATCTCAGTCATCTTCAGAAAGGATAGTATATTTTGAATACCCTGTAAGCCAACATTGATAGAATCCTGGCAATATCTGCCAGATTCAGCTCCTTCGAAAACAACAGTTGGTATACATTTATCGAAAGCTGTTTTTCTTAGTGATTTTCCAATCAATTTACTTTCCATCATGACGGAAGCGCCAAATTTTTTTGCTATTTCTGTGGCTTTCAGATCTCCCGGGAAAAAACGTGTATGCGGAAAATTATATCTTGTTCCTCCACCGGTATGAAAATCCAGAATGCAGGTAACTTTTGATAAGAACTGTTCTGAAATTAAACGCGCTACTCTCGAAGCCAGAGAGCCATTTTTTAAGCTGGGGAAAGACCTGTTAATATCTTTGCCATGTGAAATGTCACGGGAAAATTCAAGGAACCCATATACGTTCACTAGGGGAATAACAATGACTGTTCCACTTTTCAGATGCTTATAAAATTTTTGTTCTAAAGATTGTCTGACAATTTCAATACTATTGATTTCGTCCCCGTGCAGCCCTCCTATAATAAGTAAAATATCTCCTTCATTGCCGGAGTTAAACACATGGGCAACTACATGCATGCTGTTGTCAGAAGGTAGTTTTCCTGCATTGATTTTGATGGTTTTGTTTTCTCCGGGCTTTATAAATACTTCTCCTATATAAAAGCCGGATTTGCTTAGATTCAATTTTTCTTCAAATTTGATGAAGTCCTGCATACTACCTAATATTTTCTTCAATATATCTGATAATTTCACCAGAAATATCAACTTCTGTGGTTTGTTCGATGCCTTCCAGTCCGGGCGATGCATTTACTTCAATTACAAATGGACCATGATGTGTTCGGAGCATATCCACACCCGCAATTTTCAGCCCCAGGATTTCTGCTGAGTTAACAGCTACCCTTATTTCCTCTTCTGACAAAGTCGTCTTTTCAGAAAGACCTCCTTTATGGAGATTTGATCTGAATTCTCCTGGCTTTGCTTTTCTTATCATAGCGCCTACGACCCTGTTATTAATCACAAAAGCCCTTACATCTGACCCCATTGACTCTTTTACAAATTTTTGAAGAATTACCTTCTCATTGGTTGTTTGGAAAGCTTCCAGAATAGACTCCGCATTATTTTTAGATTCAGCCAGTATAACACCCAGACCCTGAGTTCCTTTTATCAGTTTGATAATAACCGGATACGTGCCCATATTGTCGAGAAGCTTGGGTATAGTATACAGGTTACTGCAATAAATTGTTTTAGGCACATGAATACCATTTCCGGCCAGAATCTGAAGACAGCTCAACTTATTTCTTGATTGTATGAGCGGTACAGAACCTAATGTAGAAAACACGCCCATCATTTCAAATTGTCTTATTACAGCAGCTCCAAAACTGGTAGCTGTAGCACCAATCCTTGGAATTATAGCATCAATTTTATCGAGGTTTAAATTGTTGAAAGTGATCCGAGGCTTTCCCTTTTCAATGATCAAATCACACTGCAGGTGGTCTACAACCCGCACATAATGATTTCTTATCCTTGCCGCCTTTACCAGACTTTGTGTGCTGTAAAGATTGGGATTTCGTGAAAGAATAAGAATATTCATAAATAGCGTGAATACTAAAAAAAATGAATAAATTTTCAAAAACGTATACAGAATTAATCTTTGAATTCCGAAGAACTAGTTTTTATCAAATAACCAGTTTACCGAATTCAGTTGATTGATTACATTGATTACAGAATAATTAAGATTTCATAAGTCAAAAGTACAAAAACATTATAATTCAATTAATTTACAAGGGCATTAAAGGCCTGAATTAAATTGCATAATTATTTTGTTTGATTTTTTGAATAAATAAAAAAGGTTGGCGCATATCTTTCTGTTAAAAAATTATGCTTAATAAAGGCTTCTGAACATGAAACGGATGCTTTATTAATGTAGAAACAGAATACACTGCATAACTTAATTCACTATTTTAGGGCTTCACTAAATAAAAATAAATTTGTAAAAAAGATATTTTAGATTTACAAATAAAACTGAATCGAATGGTGCAATATCAAATGAATGATAAAAAAATTATACATGCCTGGGCCATGTTTGACTGGGCTAATTCTGTGTATTCTCTGATTATTTCAACGGCGATTTTTCCGATTTATTATCTTGCTTATACGCCCGAAAAAATTCGGCTATTTGATATTGAGTTTACCAATAGCGCTTTGTATACCTTTTCAGTTTCATTTTCATTTATTTTTATAGCATTATTTTCTCCGCTCTTTTCAGGTATAGCTGACTATAGTGGCAGACGTAAGTTTTTTCTAAGGATTTTTACATTTATCGGATCAGTTTCATGCATGCTTTTGTACTGGTTTGATGACAGTTCGCTTTATTTGCTTGGAACCATTGGATTTATTCTTGCAACAATCGGCGCAGGAGGGAGTAGTGTTTTTTATGATTCCTATCTTCCTTTAATAGTAACAGAGGATCGATATAATGATGTTAGTGCACGTGGATTTACATACGGCTATATTGGAAGTGTAATATTGATGGTGGTAATATTGGTTATGGGTGCAAAACCCGACATTTTTGGTTTGCCGGATGATACGTCAGCCTACAGAATTGGTTTTTTTATGGTTGGTATCTGGTGGCTTGGTTTTGCTCAATATACGCTTTTTCATTTGCCTCAGGACCAGCAAATTCCATTTACCAGAAGTGTTTTGGTAAATGGATACAAAGAGCTTATCACTGCTTTTTATAGAATTCGTAAAAGTGTTCAGATCAAAAGATTTTTAGCTTCATTTTTCTTTTACAGTGCTGGTGTGCAGACCGTTATTTATGTGGCAACTATTTTTGCAAGTAAGGAATTAGGGTTTGAGTCTACAGAATTGATTATTATCGTTTTAATCATACAGCTGGTTGCCATTTTTGGTGCTTGGTTATTTTCCAATGTAGCCAATTCCAGGGGGAATAAGTTTTCATTAATGACGATGATAATCATTTGGATATTGATATGTCTGGGGGCCTATTTTACATATAGCAAGCTGGCTTTCTACTTTCTTGCTGCTTTGGTAGGTATGGTGATAGGTGGTATTCAGTCACTTTCAAGGGCGACATATTCCAAATTGCTGCCTGAAAAGGACCATGATACGACGTCTTATTTCAGTTTTTACGATGTCCTATACAAAGTAGCCGTTGTAGGTGGTACTTTTTTATTTGGATTTGTTGAAAATGTCACCAGTAATATGCGCTATTCCGTTTTGATTTTGGCCTTTAGTTTTGTTATTGGCCTGATTATCATGTCATTTGTTGATTTTCATACAAAGGGGAAAATACCAGCATAATTACCTGGCATTCATCAATCCGGCGAGCTCCTTAACTTCTCTCATGGTTTCCTGAGCAACTTTTCTAATGGAGTACGAAGATTCCTTGATCTGGTCTTTAATTAATTTTTTATCTGTTTCAAGAGTCATTTTTTGGTCTCTGAAAATAGAAATCATTTTCCATAGAGAGTCAGCAGTCACCTCTTTCAGGTCTACGTACTTCAGATTCCCCTGAGCATAAGCAGAAAAGAGTCTGTCATAATCCTCTATATTTCCTGACGCCTTTATCAATTCGAATAAATTCTGAACGCCTTCAGACATTACTCCAGGCTCAGGTGTTCCTGTATCTGTTACAGCCGATTTAATTTGCCTTCTCAAAGTGGCTTCGTCGGTAAATACATTGATATAATGTTTTTCACCGGCTGATTTACTCATTTTCCTGGAAGGATCTGCAGTTGATCTTATTTTTGGTGTCTCCGTGTACAAAGGTTCAGGTAAAACAAAATACGTTTTTCCAACCTGGTTATTAAATCTTTGGGCAATATCCCGTGAAAGTTCGAGATGTTGTTCCTGATCTTTACCTACAGGTACAAAATCGGCTTTATAGATCAAGATATCTGCTGTCTGCAGCACGGGATAATCAAGTAATCCTACAGATATAAAATCATCGTTTCCTGATTCGCGCTGCTGGCTTTTGTCTTTAAACTGTGTCATTCGCGTCAATTGCCCGTATGAACAATAGCAGTTTAATATCCAGGACAATTCTGCATGTTCGGGTATCATTGACTGTATAAAGAGATTCTCCGGTTTTATACCAACAGCAATCAGATTTATAATCAGATCCCACGTATTATTTCTAAGCTTTTTAACATCATATGGCATAGTCATGGCATGGTAATCCACCACGCCATAAAAACAAGTATAATGTTTTTGGAGATTTTCCCAATTTTTGACCGCACCAAAATAATTCCCAAGGTGCATGTCACCTGTTGGCTGGATGCAGGATAAAACTCTCTTCATGTAATACGCTTTGTCAATCAAAGCCCAAAGATAAGAAAAATGTTACAGCTACTGATTAGTAATCAGTTTGATGGAAAATCGCATTTATTGGCAGAAACTATGATTTTCTTAGCTCAACGAGGAAACTACTCAAAAGGGCATTAGTTTCTACCAGTTTGGCATTATTCTCAATAAGTTTATCGTTACTCTTAACGATTTCTTTAAGAGTCTCCATAAGCTGTTGGTTGTTTGCAGCCACCATGGCATGATGCTCGCCCCCTGAAGAATAATCAGGATCAGGAATCTCATAATTTTCCAAATCGGGAATGTGCTCTACCAAAACGCTCGTTATGTAATCCGTGACGTGCTTCTTATTTTCGTATTTACTGATTACAGATTGATCCAGACCAGTGATTTCGCAGATCTTCTTTTGATTAAGTTTTCTTTCCTTTCTGTACTTAAGTAAGTCTATCATTTACTTTATGAATTAAATTATTTAAAAGAGTTGTATAATTTGATTCATAATTGTTGTTGCGTTTATACACTTATCAAAGTTAGTAAATTTTCATCAATTTGTTGAGCGTTATTTAAAAAAAATTAGACAAAATAAATTTAGGATTATTGGTTTAAACCGGTTTAAACTAAAATAAAGGATGTTGAAGGGTAAAAAACCTTTATTTATATGGTTTTTATTGAATTCAAAAATATTTTTTATTGAAGCTTTTTTAGGGAAGATATTTTTTGACTAGTATTTGTATAGGCATAGACAAATTTAATAAACAATGAATATGTTGTCATGTCCGCCTAAATTTGATAATAAAAATGGTCAGTATATGAAGGAAGATTGAATTAAGCTATTTACCTTTTTTATTTTCTTCAAAATATTTTCTGAGCAACCAGTGTCTTCGTAGTGCAATGAAAGTTTCATTCATTTTTATGCTGGCTTCTTTGAGTTGTACCACGGTGGTATCCAGGTTTTTAATTGTTTGTCTGGTGGATTGCACAGCATCTTTATTATTAGAAAGGTAATTTATCATTCCGTCCCCATCTTTGATATTTAAAACGGTAGTGTTTGCATTTACCACAGTTTGATTGAGGTTATCAACTGTTTTTTGCAAGGCATTTGATGTTTCTCCCATTTTAATGACTATATCTTTTATTTGTTTGGCCAGAATGGTATCTTTCGCAGTACCAATAACATTGTTTTTATTATCGAGATTTTTCAATGCCAGTTGTAATATTTTTGCGCTTGATGCAGCTTCTTGTGTTGTAATTCTTACATTTTGAATAATTTCTTTCAGGTCATTCACCATAACTGAATCTTTGATGAGGGCATTTGCCATACCATTTCCTGAAGTAAAAGATTTGATAACATCCAATAACTCGGCTGTTAACAGTGCCGCATTCTCATTGGTTACGCTTAGCGTGTTAAGCATTTCGTCAGTCTGAACCCTTTTTAGTGATCTTATGGTGTCCCCTTCCTGTATGAATTTTCCATCCTGTATACCCGGCAGGATATTGATAATCATATTGCCTACCAGCCCATCGGTTATGATAATCGCACGGGCATTTGATTTAATATGTTTTATAATATTCTTTTGCACGTTTAAGGTCACTACAATGGAAGTATCACTTTCCATGTTTATTGCTTTAACGCTTCCGATATTAATTCCCCCAAATCTTACGTTGTTTCCGATTCTAAGCCCGTTGATATGGTTGAATACGGCATAAATTCGGCTTGTATTACCAAGAACATGATCTTTTTTACCAACAAGATAAACGCCTAAAATCAAAATGGCTATGCCTGTCAGTACGAATACCCCCAGCCTTATCTGTTGTTCTAATGTTTTATTCATCGGTTACATTTTAAAAAAAGCTTTAATATTTGGATCCTTCTGTTGACTTAATTCTTCATAAGTACCTTCTGCATAGTTTTTACCATCGATAAGTAGTATCATTCTGTTAGAAATAAATCTGGCGCAATCTACGTCATGTGTAATTATTATAGATGAGGTTTTATACTTTGACTGAATGGATTTTATAAGTATCAATATTTCCTTCGATGTAATTGGATCAAGACCTGTGGTTGGTTCGTCATAAAGAATTATCCTGGGTTTTAAAATAAGCGTTCTTGCAAGGGCTATTCTTCTCTTCATTCCACCTGAAAGTTCATTTGGCATGAGTTCAGTAGTATGTCCCAATCCGACATTTTCCAATGCCTCCATGACATAAGGAGTAGTATCCTCAATCTCACCAAATTTTTTGGTATGACGTCTGAGTGGAAATTCAAGATTTTCTCTAACAGTCATGGAATCATATAATGCACTGCCCTGAAATAAAAATCCAACTTCTGTCCTTAAATCATCCCATTCATCTTCAGATAAATTGTTTATATTTTTACCCATTATATCAATAGTCCCTGCATCATAGGATTCCAGGCCTACAAGGCATTTTATCATGACAGACTTGCCGGAACCAGATTTTCCCATGATGACTACATTTTCACCTTCTTCAAGATTCATGGAAAAATCCCTGAGCACATGGTGGCTTCCAAAACTCTTATATAGATTCTTGATAGAAATAATGGAATTTGGCATCTGTAATGATTTACTGAAAAATTAAATCCGTTATCAACACTGCAACAAAATCTAGTACAAATAGTACCATAGAAGTTTCTACAACGGCAGTATTTGCTGCAATACCTACGCCCGCAGTGCCATTTTTACAGTAATATCCCTTAAAGCAACCCACCAATCCTATGGCAAACCCGAAAAAAAAGGTTTTTATTGTAGATGGTATAATATCTTTCAGGCTCAAAGAATTGAGCACTGAGTCGAAATACAAAACAAAAGAAACATCCCCTTTAATATTTTCTATCAAAAATGATCCGAAAAGTGCAACAAAATCGCTTATCAGCACAAGAATAGGAATCATCAGTGTCGTAGCAAGTACCCTGGTAACTACCAGATATCGTATAGGGTGAGTACCGGAAACTTCCATAGCATCAATTTGTTCGGTAACCCGCATACTACCCAGTTCGGCTCCTATTCCTGAACCAATTCTGCCTGCGCAGATTAGTGCTGTGATAATAGGTCCGATCTCCCTGATAATAGAAACTCCTACCATAGCAGGAATCCAGGCATCCGCACCTAATTCAGTCATTTTAGGTCTCGATTGTAATGTAATGACAAGACCTATTATAAACCCGGTGACCGCAACCAAAAATAAGGATTGATTTCCCAGGTGGTAACATTGCCTGAGAAATTCTCTTCCTTCAAATGGTCTTTTAAATACATTTTTAAAAAATTTACCAGCAAAAGCAGCCAATGCTCCCGTCTCTGCCAAAAAACCAATGATGCCAGACCAAAACCAATTCATATATTGACAATTACTTTTACCTTAAAACTCATGATTGAAAACTTTTAAGGATTCTGATTTACAAATACTATTTAATCAAAGCTTTCCTGATTAAGTCTTGACGGGGATAATCCCTCTATATTTATCAGGTAAAGATACTATATTGACTATATGAGCGTATTGCTTTTAGTCAGTTTTTGAGATAATATTGGTCATACATCACAGCTATTATCCTTTACATATGAAGGATGTTGATATTTTGGCACCACACTTTGGAGATGATTCGTCAAATCCTGCTGTGATGGATAATACATTTTCCAGTAAGATTAATGTAAAGTTTTAAACCTGAATTGTGCACTTAGTTTTCAATAATACCAGGTTTGCGATTTGCATATCCTTTAATATTGGTCAGGTCATCTCCCAGTTCCAGCCTGATTTTGTCTGCCATAATTTGCATTTGCCTAAATATATCCGGATGTTTTTTGATTATATTTTCTTTTTCAAAGGGGTCAGAATCCAGGTCGTATAATTCAGATTTTTCCATAATTGCCATTTTATACTGGCCAGGTTGCCCATCCATCCCCGATTTTAGTCCATCCATGGTTCTGTATGAATGAGGAAAATACAATTTCCATTTTTGCCACCTCATTGCCTCAAGATCATTTTTATGGTAATAAAAGAAAAGAGGTCTATCAACAGGATTGTTATTTTTTGCCATGATTAATGACAAGATGTTTTCTCCATCAATTTTATTTTTTGGAAGCGATGTTCCTGTTAAAGCGGCGATTGTAGGAAGAATGTCTATGCTCATGGCATATGGTTTAATCCTTTTATTTTCAGGTAATGTGCCCTTCCAGTAAGCCACAAAAGGAGTTCTTATACCACCTTCCCATGTGGTTCCTTTTCCTTCCCGCAGGCCATTGGTTGTCCCGGCATGATTTCCATAAGAGAGCCATGGTCCGTTGTCAGAGGTTACTATTAGCAACGTATTTTCTTCAAGCATCTTTTCCTGAAGTATAGAAATCAACGTCCCCAGGGATGCATCAATTTCATGAATTACATCTGCATATAGCCCCTTGCCAGTACGTCCTTTAAATTTTTCAGATACAAATAAAGGCACATGTGGCATGGGATGGGCGAGATATAGGAAAAATGGGCGATGATCTTTATTGGTTACAAATTCAATAGATTTTTTGGTAAACGTTTCTGTAAACCAGCTTTGCTCCTCAATAGTATCCACAATGGTTTCATTTTCATACAATGGCAATGGGGGATAATATTCAGGTCTTTCCGGATGATATGGCCACATATCTGCACTGTAAGGTATTCCAAAGAAATAATCAAACCCCTGATTGGAAGGTAAAAATGGTTTTTGAAATCCAAGGTGCCATTTGCCTATGGCTGCAGTCCTGTATCCTTTTGTTTTTAACATTTCTGCCATTGTAATTTCATCCGGGTTTATACCGATTTTACTGGCATGATCGATGGCACCTCCCATTCCGAGTCTATTGGCATAACAGCCGGTCAGCAAAGAGGTGCGGGAGGCAGTGCAAACCGGCTGCGAAACATAAAAGTTTTCAAGCACTACACCATGTTCTGCCAGGAATTGAAAATTTGGTGTGTATCCTATGCCAGGATTGTTAAATCCAACATCACCATATGCCATATCATCAATAAATATTATTATAATATTAGGCAGCTTTTCTGGTGCTTGTCCATAGATTTTTCCGTATGAAGATAAACTTATTACTAAGCAAACCGACAAGATAGCCTGAATGCGTTTTTTTATACTAAACAGCCAAACCATATCCATATTATCAACGAAAAAATAAAAAACCCGGAATACTCTTCAGGGTGTGAAAAAATTCCGGGTTTTGGTTTTTTTAGGAAATATTTTATTAAATATTATTTACGACAACAGGGTAAACTTATCCGAATTGTACCTCCTGCATATGGACTGGATAAATCCATTTTTTCTCTGAAAGACAGAGATTGTGCCAATGACCATTGTGCAGGCAGATTAGTCTGATAACCTCCGTTTAATGACAACTGAATATCTCTGTCTGCAATGGAAAATGAATAACCAAGAAGTAAACCAGCATCACCGGTAAATCCCCAGTTGTCAAGTGATACAGACTGTGTCTGGGCATTAAATACAGTAGCGAATGAATTTCCATTGACGTTATTTACAGCTGTAAGTCGGTAATAGCCAACTCCTCCTTCAAGGTAGGGTGTAACTGTGAAAGCTGAATTTTTAAGTACGGGAAACTGAATTCTTTCTTTTATACCAAATCCATTAACACCAACATATTGCACATCGCTGATATTGCCCAATTGCTGGTAATAGTATATTTTTGGAAAGTTTCTGAATCTGATACCAACTTCAAAAGCTGTTTCTTCCAGTGAATATCCCAAGGGTAGCAGATCTGTTACTGTCGAAGCAAGTGGACTAAAGTAATATCTGACATCTACAGATATCAAATTTTCCTTTGGCATTTTTGCCATATCGCAGCACATTTTAGTTGAATCTGCCATTGCTTGATCTTTCATTACGTCCTGAGCAATCATATGGACATCCAGAAAATTTAAAATAAGCAATAAAAGAATAAATCTGATTTTCATAAAATTTGATTTTGTTTACTGACATCAAAGTTATGGAATAGTTGATTAAATAATTTTAAAAAAGAAAAATAAAAAGCAATTTCCAGACCATTCAAAAAATTATGAAAATTTCTATTCCTGTATTGTATATTAGAGCTGTTCTGAAATGCCCGTTTCGGCTGACTTTATTCGCTCAGTGCGCATAAAATTCTGTTACCTGACCAAGTGATCTTTTGGCCATGGCAATGGACAAACACTTCTTAGACTATACTTTGAATTTTGAAGTCTGCCACTGTATCTCTTGATGTATACATTTACTAAAAATACATGAATTCACAGTATTCGGAGCAGACATTAATTATTTTCAATATAAAACAGTATTTTAGCGAAAGCAACTAATTTAAAAATAAAAATGGGGAATAAATTAATTGGAATCCTACACGGCAGGGAGGATACATTTCCAGGGGCATTTGTGGACAAGGTGAATGAGAAAAAAATAAAAAATGTCCATGCTGAACCAGTAACCATAGATGTGCTGCAACAATCTGATCCGTCTCCTTATGCTGTTATTATTGACAGAATATCTCAGGATGTGCCATTTTACAGATCATATCTGAAAAATGCTGCATTACATGGCACGGCAGTTATAAATAATCCATTCTGGTGGAGTGCGGATGAAAAATTTTTTAATAATTGCCTTGCTGTTCAGTTGGGAGTGCCAGTTCCAAATACTGTACTTTTGCCTTCGCATGAACGTCCCGATGATACTTCAGAGCAGTCATTCCGAAATTTGAAATATCCTACTGACTGGAACAGGATATTTGAGTACATAAAGTTTCCTGCATACATGAAACCATTTGCAGGAGGGGGATGGAAAAATGTTTATAAAGTCAGTGACCCTGATGATCTTTGGAAAAAACACGCAGAAACCGGCCAGCTTGTCATGATGCTGCAGGAAGAAATTGTATTTGAGCACTACTTCAGGTGCTATTACCTGTATGGTGACAGAGTACATATCATGCCCTATGAGCCACGAAATCCTCACCATTTAAGATATGTAGTTGAAGAGCCTTGTAAGGATAAGAAGATTTTGGAGAAAGTAAAAAAATATACAATTGCATTGTGCAGGGGGCTGGGCTATGATTTTAATACAGTAGAATTTGCTGTCAGGGATGGTATTCCTTATGCAATAGATTTTTGCAACCCTGCACCGGATGCGGATTACAATTCAGTAGGCGAAAACAATTTTCAATGGATTGTGGAAAATGCAGCTCAGATGGCTATAGAAAGGGCATTGATACATAAAAAAGGACAAATGAATCTAACGTGGGGCAACTTTATTTCAGATATTTTTACGCCTGTAAAAGCCAAATAAAAATTGTAAAACATAGTGATTAGATTAATGTTATGCTTTGATTTGCAGATAACCTAAACCTTACATGGAATATAAATTAAGATTAGCCATACTGGATATGAATGCAGGAAGACCCAATCAGGGTATGCGTTGCATCCGGGAACTGGTGCAGAGATATGCCTGCGAGTTTGATATTGAAGAATTTGATGTAAGAACATTACATGAGATTCCGGGCCTGGATTTTGATGTTTATGTTTCAAGCGGTGGACCTGGAAACCCGTTGGAGGGTGATGGTATATGGGATAAAGCATGGTATAGTTTAATTGATGAATTGTGGAATCATAACAAAAAATCAGACCGCAAGAAATTTGTTTTTTTTATTTGCCACTCTTTTCAAATGGCTTGCCATCACTTTAAGCTGGCATCCATTACCAAAAGGAAATTGACCTCTTTTGGCATTATGCCTGTGCATCTGTGTGCAGACGCGGTGACAGACCCTGTTTTTCAGCACTTGCCCAATCCCTTTTACGCAGTAGATAGCAGAGACTGGCAAATTGTACAGCCAAGGACAGAAGTTTTCAACCAGCATGGAGCGACACTTCTTGCACTCGAAAATATTAAAACGCAATCAGATTTTGAATGTGCCATTATGGCGGTTCGGTTTTCGGATGAGTTTTTAGGAACACAATTTCACCCTGAGGCAGACGCACCAGGAATGCGTTTGCATTTTGCAAAGGATGAAATAAGGGAACAGGTTATAGATCATTTTGGAGAAGATAATTACAATAATATGATACACCATCTTAATGATCCTGATAAAATTGAATTAACCTATAACACTATTCTGCCAATCTTTATTGAGAATACCTTGCAGCATTTGCACGCATATAATGAAGTACATGCATGATACCCGAAATAAGAACGTGGTTTAACAGTAATTTTACGGAAGATAAATACCGGAATTTAGTTCAGTATCTGGAGGACTGGTACGATACACCAATATCTTTCAGAATTGCGGAATCTCCTTTCTTTATCCCGGCTGTTTTAAAAGAGAGACTATTGGATGCATGCCATGAAATTAGCAGTTTTATTATTGACCCCGATTTTAAAGAACTTACCAAAGAAGCACTTTTAAATGCAGAAATAGTTGTCCCTGATGAAGATGAGCATACTTTGTTTTTACAAATGGATTTTGCAGTTTGTCTTGATAAAAATGGTGATCCATACCCACAACTGATTGAAATCCAGGGTTTCCCTTCTGTTTATTTTTTCCAGTGGATGATTGGACAGGCCTTCAAGAAGGTATATGAAATACCTGAATATCTCACGAGCTACTTTAAAGATATTTCTACAGAGCAATACAGGGAACTGCTTCGGGATATAATTGTTGGAGAAGAGGATCCGCGCCATGTAGTCCTGCTTGAAATTGAACCCGAGAAACAGACAACCTATATTGACATGCTCAGCACTTCAAGAGAGTTGAATATAGCTTGTATATGTGTGACGCAAGTTTTAAAATCAGGGAATAAACTTTATTATATTGACCACACCGGAAATCAAACAGAAATTAGGAGAATTTATAATCGGGTAATTTTTGATGAACTTCAAAGTCGCAAAGATTTAAAGCTCAATTTTAATTTTTCTGATCAACTGGATGTGGAATGGATAGGTCATCCAAACTGGTTTTACAGGATTTCTAAATATTGTTTACCTTTATTAAAGAGCAGGTATGTTCCCGATACATTTTACCTAAAAGATCTATCTGACTGGCCGGAGGATCTGGAAAAGTATGTTTTAAAGCCGTTATATTCATTTGCCGGATCCGGTGTTTTGATAGATTTAAAAACGCAGGACCTTGATGCTATTGTCGATCCGGAAAATTATATTTTACAGAAGAAGGTGGAATACGCGCCTGTAATTAAATCCCCTGATGATTTTGTTAAATGCGAAATAAGGATGTTGATGTTATGGCCTAAAGGAGCAGAGAAACAAGAAATCGTCAATAATCTGGTAAGAATGTCGAAAGGTAAAATGGTAGGTGTTAAATACAATAAGGATAAAACCTGGGTTGGAGGAAGCGTAGGTTTTTTTGAAAAATAAAAAAGGGGAATTTATTCCCCTTTTTTATTTTATGAATCTCCTTTTTTTGCTTTTGGTTTGGCTTTTTCAAGTCCTGTATTTTGGGCAGCTGCAAAAGAAGCTACCATTCCGGAAAGCATATCTGAAGCCGCATTGGGACTGTTTGGTAATAATATCAAATTACTGTTTGTATGTTCTGCCAGGGAATGCAAGGTATCATAGTGTTGTGTTATCACAAGCAATGATGAGGCTTCCTGTGAATTGATACCTACCTGATGTAGCATTCCTACGGATTCTTCAAGGCCACGCGCAATTTCTCTTCTTTGATCTGCTATACCCTGACCCTGAAGCCTTTTACTTTCTGCTTCTGCCTTTGCTTTGGCAACAATCCTGATTCTTTCTGCCTCACCTTCATACTCCGCTGCCTTCCGCTCCCTTTCCGCAGCATTAATTCTGTTCATGGCATTTTTTACTGCAATATCAGGATCAATATCTGTAACCAGTGCCTTTACGATTCCATAGCCATAAGTATTCATTGCTTCTTCAAGTTCACGCTTTATGGCAATGGCAATATCATCTTTTTTTACAAATACGTCATCAAGAATCATCTTTGGAACTTCAGCCCTTACTACGTCAAATACATAGGAAGTAATCTGGTCGTACGGGCTTTGAAGACGGTAAAAGGCATCATAAGTAGCTTCTTTAAGTACGAGAAACTGAACTGATACTTTCAATTTAACGAAAACATTATCTTCGGTTTTTGTTTCAACAATAACATCGAGTTGTTGTATTTTTAGATTAAGTCTTCCTGCAATGCGGTCAATTACCGGAATTTTAAACTGGAATCCCGCATTTCTTATGGAATGAAACTTACCCAACCGTTCTATTACAGCAACTGTTTGCTGTTTAACTATAAAGAAACTATTTAATAAGAAAAGTGTAACAAGAAAAATAAGTATGAATGATGAATACATAGGAATTAATTTATATTTTTAACCATAAAATCTACTATAAACAAAAAATAGTTCCTTCAAGTTCCCAAACAATGAAAAAGTTTCCAGTAAATATAAGAAGTATGCAGATTAACGTGTTAATTTTCCTTGTGCTTGCATTAATTACAGCGTCATGCAATCAGAATAATGAAGCTTCACCTTTACTTGAGGAAGCCATGTCAATTCAGGATTCTGCAATTCATATTGGTATGGATGTGGAAGATATTATATCAGAAAAATTAAAGCAAGACACTTCTGTGTTAATGCGCGATTCGCTGGGTAAAATTCAGATGGAAATAGAGGATTGGAAGCATAGTATGATCCTCATACCTGGCATGGAGCATGATCATGATCATGAAGGTCATGATCACGGACACCATCACCACCATCATCATGAGGGTGGGCAGGATGGGTCCCATCTGTCACCTGAAGATCTGAAAAAGGCGCAGGAAAGCTGGAAGGCTGCTATTGAAAACATTAAATCCAGGCTTGTTGAAAATAAGTAACCGCAGCCTTAAACCGCCTGATTATCTATAATAATATCCTGTTTATCTAAAAATGTCTAAATTTTTGTAACAATACATGCGTTTTTATGATTAAGGATGCTATTTAAAGTGGTTATCATGCGCATTTATTTAAGTTTTGTTTTATTATTTCTTCAGGTGACATTGTTTGCACAGTTTCCGATGGGAGGTGCACCTAAGGGTCCGGTAATTAAAGGAGTTATTTCCGGGATGGTTAAAGATTCTGTGACAGGTGAGTCGGTAGCATATGCATCGGTAGCTATGAGAAAATCAGGGAGCCAGATTATACTTGACGGGACAATCACTTCAGAAAGTGGCGAGTTTCGTTTTGAAAACGTTAAAACAGGTAAGTATGACCTGACGATTTCTTTTTTGGGGTATAATGATAAGTTGTTAAAGGCTGTAGAAACTACTTTAAAGAATCCAGATATCAATATTGGTACTGTAAATTTTATTCCATCCAATATTTTACTGGATGTTGTTGAAATTAAAGAAGAAAAGGCCCTTATAGAAAATAAAATAGATAAGTTGGTTTTCAATGCAGAGAATGATGCCAGTATAGCCGGAGGTGATGCATCAGATGTACTTAGAAAGGTGCCCTTACTAACGGTTGATCTGAACGGGAACGTATCACTGCGCGGTTCACAAAATGTACGAATACTTATAAATGGAAAGCCATCAGGGATGTTTTCCAGCAATATTGCAGATGCATTGAAAATGTTTCCTGCTGACCAGATAAAGAAAGTAGAAGTAGTGACATCTCCTTCTGCCAAGTATGATGGTGAAGGGAGTGCCGGTATTATAAATATTGTTACTAAGAAAAGTACTATTGAAGGTTTTGCAGGAAATGTAAATGCATCAGTCGGAAACAGGCAAAACTCTTTTTTTAATAATTTAAATGTAGGAAAGGGAAGATTTGGTGCCAGTTCAAATGCTGCTGTTTTTTACTCTATTCCACTTGATGGAACAACTTCTTTTTACAGGGAGGATGAAACGCCAACCGGAAGCAGGATTTTCAGCCAGGAGGGTGTTCAGAAAACTTCCAGACTTGGAGGCAATGCCTCTCTAAATTTATTTTATGATATCAACGGATTTAATAGTGTTACGAGCTCTTTTAGCTTTCGTGGATTTGGCTTCGATACAAAGGGAAATATAAAAGGAAAATTATCTGACCCTTCATCTGTTTTTTCTGATGAATTTAACCGAACAAACGAAGGAACGAATTTCAATGGAGGATTTGACTGGAATACGGATTATACCAGAAAATTTAGCACTGATGGTCAGGAACTTACGCTCGCTGTCCAGTATTCCAAACAAAACAGTGATCAGGATAATTTGGTAATGGAAGACCATACTATTCTAAACACTTTGAACAGAAATTCTGAAATTTTTAATGATGGCGATAATCACGAAACTACCCTGCAGGGCGATTACACCCATCCCTTCAATAAATCGGTTAAGCTTGAAACGGGTGCTAAGGCAGTTGTCAGAAGAATTATAAGCAATTATACAACGGATGCACTTATAAACTATAATTATACCAGGGTAAGTGATATATACAATTATCAGCAGGACGTTTATGCCGGTTATGCATCCTTAAATTTTTTCATCAGCAAGAAAATTTCAGCTATTGCCGGATTGAGATATGAGCATACATTTTATGGAGGCTATTCAGATTTTACAAATGATGGAAAATTTTCAGATAATTATAAAAACATTCTTCCAAGTATAACGCTTAGCCGAAATCTGAAAAATTTTAAAAGTATCAAATTGAGTTATACCCAGCGTATACAGCGACCAAGCCTTCAATTTATTAATCCTTTCAATAATAATGCGGATTTTTTAAACAGGACTGTTGGAAACCCTTACCTTGATCCGGAATTGGTACACCAGGTAGAATTATCCTATAATACTACTATTTTTGGATTTACGACATTTTCGTCTGTGTATTACAAATATACAGATGGAATTATTGAACAAATTTTATTAATTGATGACGCTGGTCTTTCTAAAAACACTTTTGCCAATATTGGTACAAACCAGGCTTTTGGATTAAATACATTTATAACCAAAACAATAAATCTATTTACCTTAAGAACAGGAGGAAATCTGTATTCCTATGATGCTACAGGTCAAATCAATGGAGTGGCCGCAAGCAGGAAATCCTATGAATACAATTTGTTTATGAACGGTGAGTTTAAGATATCCGGAACATTAAAGGCAGATTTTTTTGGATTTTTCAGGTCTCCGGTTAGAAGTATTCAGGGAGATAATCCATCCTTTAGCATATATGGTATGGGTGTGAGAAAAGAATTTAAGAACTCAAGCCTCGGTATTACGATTATTGAACCTTTTCAGGAGAATAAATTTTTTAATTCCAATATTCAGGGGGCCGGATTTATTCAAAAAACTTCATTTAGTATTCCATTCCGTTCCATTGGTTTAAATTACAGGATTAAGTTTGGAAATGTCGATTTTAAGGAGCGAAAATCCAAAGTTAAAAATACAGATTTGAAGCAGGGACAGGACAATAATCAGGGTGGTGCTCCAGTCAATAATGGATAAAATACTTTTTTTGTATGAAGAAAATATTTTTGATAAACGCATTAATTGAAATGGCAGGTGGTATTGTTCTAAGCCTAAGGCCAGATTTGCTTTTAATGCATTCGGTACCAGACATACAGGGGCTTGCAACAGCCAGACTATATGCTATACTTGCATTTTGTTTTGGCCTTTCATCTTATGTCTGGTTCATGAATTACAGACCTTCAAAAATATTCAGGCACCTTGCATTAATTGTAATGATTTTCCATCTGGTGGTTTCTTTCCATATGTACGGAGCATATGTAAGCGGCATTACTCCCAGTAACGTGGCATTCATATTGCATTTATGTATTGCCATTCTTTGCTTATTTTTTTATTTAAACGATAAAATGCCAGAAAATACTGGAAATGACAACACAATTGCCTGAGCTCATTCAAATACTTCAATTAGAGCAAACTGATCATCAGACCTATCTGGGTAAAAACCTGTTCATTGGTAGTCCGAATGTATATGGAGGACAGGTCTTATCCCAGGCTGTGCACGCGGCACATTGTACTGTGGAGCGTGAATTTAAAATTCATTCACTACACAGCTATTTCATAAGTCCCGGCGACAATGATGACCCCATTTCATACAGGGTAGAAATAGTTAAAGATGGAAGGTCTTTCAAGACCCGAAGGGTAATTGCAACACAGAAAGAGAGAGAAATTTTTATCCTTTCAGCTTCCTTTCAGAAACCAGAATCCGGTATTACCCACCAAGCAGTTATGCCCAACGTCGCCAGACCAGAATCGTTAACTTCCTTCTCAGACTTATTTGCAGAATTTGCTGAAAAATTCAGGATAGAACCACGTGGAATATTCTCTTCAAAGGGGCCATTTATATTTTATCCGGTTGAGCATTATGACCCATTTCAGCCTCGTGTAAGACCACCTTTAAACCATACCTGGTTTAAGACAAACGGCAATCTGCCGGATGATGTATTATTGCACCGAGAGATGATAGCCTATGCTTCTGATTTTAATCTGCTGATTACTGCGTTATTGCCACATGGCCTTTCTTTTTTTACAACACCCATGCAGATTGCCTCTCTTGATCATGCTATGTGGTTTCATAGAGATGCCAGGGCTGATGAATGGCTGCTTTATGTCGTAGAAAGCACAAATGCCTGTGAAGGCAGGGCGTTTTGTTCAGGTAAAATATACACCAAAGACGGACTTTTAGTAGCAAGTACAGCTCAGGAGGGACTAATCAGAAAGTTAGCTGTTTAATAATATTTCTTTCCCTGCCCAAAGATATCGGCTTGCGTAGCTACGGTATGGGCTCCAATGAATAGTACGCTCTATCATTTCTTTTTCCAGGTATTTTCCCCTGGTATTGAGGTTATACATTTTTTGAATACAATTTTTTATAACCAGATCGCCAACTGGTAAAATATCTGGTCGCTTTAGATGAAAAATCAATATCATCTGTACAGTCCATGTTCCAATTCCTTTTATGGAGGTCAGCATTTCCAGAATTTTGTCATCGTCAAGTGTATCCCATGGACAATTTCTGATTTCCGGAGTTGAAAAAAATGATGATAATTCTTTTAAATAAGTAATTTTTTGTGCGGATAAACCAATTGATCTTAGTGCAGAGTCCTCAGTAAATAAAACATGCTCAGGCAAAATTCCGGTTTTTTCATAATAATCTTTGTATCTGTCAAAAATTGATTTGGCCGCCTTATTCGACAATTGCTGGGAAATGACGGATCGGTTAAAAGCCATGAAAATATCGCCTGAGTATTGTAGTGGAGGTAAATTTATATGCTTGATTACCTCCATAAGCTTATCATCCTGCATAAGATGATTTACAATAACTTTCTCTTCACAAGTCATTTGTTTATATTTGATATAAATTTATTATTTTTCCATCAATGAATGCGCTGTCCAGGATATATTCCACAACCCTCTTATTGTTGTCACTATCTGTTACAAGTTTTCTGACGGCACAGGGATTTAATATGCAGCTTGGAGCGAAGGTTAAGGTGTCCGGGCAATCATACAATGATGTTTGGGGCTACGAGGATGATAATGGGAATGAGTTTGCAATAGTCGGAACGGTAAATCATGTACTTATTTATAATGTAAGCAATTGTACCAGCCCACAACTGGCATATCAATATACTGACGGGTCATATACCACCTGGCGAGATTTTAAAGATTTTCAGAACGTTGTATATGGTGTGGGTGATCAGGCTGGTTCTGCGCCCTATGTTCAGGGTCTACAGATTATAAATATGCAGAATTATTCGGTCAATTTTATAAATGCGCACTTTGCCAGGGCGCACAACATTTTTATTGACACTGTGCATGCCAGATTATACGTAGCAGGCTCAAATACGGTTAACCGTGGTCTCATTGTTTACGATATTTCAAATCCATTAAATCCCGTGCACCTCGCCAATGTACATCTCGATATTTTAATCAATTCACCTGGAACAAATATGTATGTTCACGATGTCTACGTAAAAAACAATATAGTGTATACGTCGAATGGTGCTGTAAGTTCAATGTATAAATGGGACTTTAGTGACCTAAACAATATCCAGTTTTTAGGTTCTTATACAAATTCAGGAGGTTATAACCACAGTGGCTGGACAACTCCAGACGAGCTCCATATTTTTGAAGCCTTGGAACTTCCAAAGGGCAGACCGCTCAATATATATGTGCCGGACGATGAAGAGCAAACACTGATTAAAATAGGTGATTTTAAGGAACCGCTTGAGTTTCCTGTCAGCTCTACCAACAGGCCTCATAATCCTTTTGTCCATGACAATAAGCTTTTTGTGTCATATTACGAAGATGGCGTCCAAGTGTTTGATATAACAAATCCTGCGTCTCCTCAAAGAGTAGCTTACTATGATACCTATCCAACAAATAATGGGGCCGGGTATGGATCAAATGAAAGTTTTAATGGTTGTTGGGGGGTGTTTCCATTTTTTGATTCAGGGTGTATACTGGCATCTGACATTAGTGAAGGTTTTTTTACATTGATGCTGGATTTGCCAGTACCAACAACCCAGATTACGGAAACCATAAAAATTAATGAGGATTTTTACACTGAAACCGCTGACAAAGGTGTTGTTTTAAGGTCTCCAAAGGGATATTGTTTCAGGATTGGATTTTCCGGGAGTGGCGTTATTACGCTGACACGTATTGTATGTCAATCCAACACCGTTCAGGAAGGTTATATTCAGGATGCTGACCTGGATTTGAGTACTCCCTCAAAAAAATTTATAATCAAGGGTCAAACCGGAAGCTGTTTTTCTTTGACAATGAATGCGGCCAACCAGATTACAGGAACATCAGTCACTTGTCCGGCAACATCCGCAACAGCAGCACGAATATCAGATTTGAATCTCATCATTAATACATATACAAAAGGGGTGATTATCAGGAATCCTTTCACAGGTATTTGTCACAGACTCACGGCAAATAATGCAGGAAGCTTTGTAATAACTCCATTGAGTGCATGTCCCTGACTTTTTAATTTGCTTTTGAACAGTTGGCTCAGTACAAATAAGAAAATGAAGAAAGATAATAAGGAGGAAAAACTACTAAAAAAACCATATTATTCGGGAGGCGAGCGCGCATTAAAGGAATTTATTTCTAAAAATCTCAAATATCCTGATGAGGCAATCAAGCATCTGATTGAAGGCAGTGTTCCTTTAAGAATGGATATTTCCTTTAAAGGTCAGGTAACAGATGTTAAAGTCTTTTCATCACATGGTTATGGTCTTGAGGAAGAAGCTGTTAGAATTGTAAAACTGCTGAAATTCATTGTGCCAAAGGTTCCGAGGGGTTTGAAAGTCATTTTTCACAAATCAATGACGGTTCATTTTAAAAATCCAATACCAAAGCAGCCGGAAAAAAATACGATTGCACCTGTGACTTTTGAATATCAAATTACAACTTCAGGAAAAGCTGAAAATTCACCCCCCCCTGCCAGCAAGATAATATATCAGTACAATCTTGTAATAAAGAAGTAACATTAAATCATGTCGCTTCATTCAAATATCTGTATTGGGTATTTTCTTGTAGTTTTTAATATTATAAGAAGATTATATATACTCTAGTTGATAATCAAACAGGTTTGATATTCAGTGTTTTATAATTTAAATAAACCTAGAGATATTATTTAGGGTAGATTTTAATGTATAAGAATGGGTATGGTACACATTATAAAAAATTTGTATGGTATCTTTTTTGGCATAGTATGATTGTATCAATTATTGAGCATAGACAGATGATGTAAATTATACTTAATAACCACCAACCAAACTCATTTTTTATGTTTCCTTCAAAAGACGAGATGCTTTTCAGGGATGGTAGATTTTTGCTGGCATTTATTATGCTTGCGGTACTTGTTACTTTTTTAATGAGTTCTTTTTACCATCAATGATCAGAACTTTACCAAATAACCGGAATTCAATTATTTTTGGATTTCGGTTATTTTTTGCTCATTACTCAATCAAAATCTCCACTTATGAAAAATTCACGAATAGGATATTTCATTTTCTGTATTGCCGCACTATTCATGATGCTTAGCCTTTCAAATTGTGCCAGAAAGTTTACCCATAAAAGCAAAATGGTAAAAATTCAGCATGTTGATGAAGGTATGCCATACACCATTATTTTTCCAGCCCCATTGAAAAAAACCAAAAAATACCCTTTAATTTTATTCCTTCATGGAGCAGGGGAAAGGGGTGTTGATAATCAGAAGCATCTTATTCACGTTGTTCCGCATTTAATTTCAGATAGTATACAGAAGGAGTTTGCCAGCATTATACTTGTCCCCCAATGTCCGGAGGATGAATACTGGGCTCCTGTGAAACGAAATGAATGGATGATGTCTGACAATGGAACGATAACTAATCCTATGGAAAAAGTTATTAGAATCCTCGATAAAGTAAAACAGGATGAACGGGTCGATCAACATAAAATTTATGTAGTCGGTTTATCAATGGGAGGATTTGGTACTTGTGATATAATTGCCAGAAAGCCGGAAATTTTTGCAGCTGCAGCACCTATTTGTGGAGGTGCAGATTTATCTAAAGTTGATCAATTTAAAGATATTCCTATCTGGGTATTTCATGGGGCATCAGATTCTGTAGTTTCTGTAACACTATCGCGGGAATTGGTTTTTAAACTGCAGCAAAGCGGTTCAAAGCCCAAATACACGGAATATCCGGGGGTAGGTCACAATGTCTGGGATGCTGCTGTACGCGATCCCCTGTTTTTACCTTGGTTATTCAAACAGCATAAAAAATAAATCGTACGGATGAAAACCAATAAATTTTTAATTCTTAGCGAGGAAATTCTATATAAAGGATGGTCTCAATTGAAAAGATATACACTTGATTTTGTATTTGAAAATGGAAAAAAGGAACGTATGATCCGTGAGATATACAATTCCGGAAACGGCGCAGCAGTACTTTTGTACAATCTGGAGGTGCAGCAAATTGTACTTTTGCGACAATTTAGACTTGCTGCCTGGCTGTCCGGAAATTCAGATGGTTTTTTATTGGAAGTTTGTGCAGGTATGCTTGATTCTATGCAGCCCGAAGATGCCATAATAAAGGAAGTAGCGGAGGAAACGGGATTAGCCATTGAAAACCTTCAAAAAATCGGTGCGGTTTACGCTACCCCAGGAGCACATGAGGAAAAAGTCCATTTGTATATTGCAGAATATAATCCGGATACGCTTACTGTTGGATTTCGTCAAAACCCTGAAGAGCAGGAGGAAATTGAAGTTTTAGCTATGTCATTTGATGAAGCCAAGACTTTGATAAAAAATGAAAAAATAGAGGATGCCAAGACTCTTTTGTTGTTACAACATGCCATAATACATGGTATAATCTGCTGAATATAAATCATGGAAGAACGCATTGCTTTTATTACAGATCTGCATATAGAGGAAGAATCTGATTTGCCCAGAGGTATCGATACAAGAAAAAATTTTGTTGGTGTTTTGGAAGAATTAAAAATCCGGAAACCAAGTTTAATTATAATAGGTGGCGACTTATGTTTTATGAATCCCGAAGTCAGTATTTACATCTGGATAAAGGAAAAATTAAATTCAACTGGAATACCTTTTTTTATCATTCCGGGCAACCATGATCATACAGAAATGATGGAAAAAATATTTCCGGAAATAAATCTTTCAAAAAGTAAAGAGATATTTTTTTCCAAAAGGTTTTTGTACAAAAATATCCTTTTTTTAGACTCATCCCGCGGAGAACTTTCTGACGTTCAGTTTATATGGCTGGAAAATCAAATTCAAACAAGTAAGAACAAAGATGTTTTTTTAGTCATTCATCATCCACCAATTCAGTCTCATTCCCTCCATATGGATAAAGCATATGCATTTCAACAGATGGAACGTTTTATAAGAATTTGCGAAAGTACACCGGAAAAAAATTATTTTGTTTTTTCCGGCCATTATCATATTGAAAGATATATAAAACTTGGGAATATAAACGTTTTTATCACACCTTCAATGTTTGTTCAGATAGATCCTGATCAGCAAATATTTGTTCCATTTTCCCATCAAGGGATAGGTTATAGAGAAATTGTTTTTTTATCGGATGAAAAATGGTATACCAATGTGTTATATCTAAATTCGTTGGATAAAATTTAACGTCAGGGGACTATAAGTTTTTTTTCTTCTTTTTCAAAAATATACCTGGCTATATGAGCGGCCAGGGTCGACTCATGTTTGAATAATCTTTCCTTTTCAGTATGTGTCCAGTTCTTTGGAACGAAATGAGTATCAAAATTTCCTGAAATAAAGTCAGGATGATTCATGACAAATGCACCAAAATTTAAGGTGCTTGCAATACCTTCAATATCGTATTGACCAATGGCATATTTCATTTTTTCAATAGCATCATTTCTGTCTGTTCCATGAACTACAAGTTTGGCTAGCATAGGATCATAATGAATTGGAACCTGCATGCCTTCTTCGATTCCATTATCTACCCTGATACCGTTACCTGATGGAATTTTATATCTGGCAAGCTGATTAATACTCGGCATAAAATTGTCTTCCGGATCCTCGGCATAAACCCTTAATTCTATGGCATGTCCATTAATTTTTAAATCTTCCTGTCGGAAAGTCAACGGCTCACCTCTAGCAATCTTCACTTGTTGTTCTACCAGATCAAGGCCTGTAATACACTCAGTTACAGGGTGTTCGACCTGTAATCTTGTGTTCATTTCGAGAAAATAATAATTAAGATTATTATCGACTAAAAACTCAACTGTTCCTGCGCCTTCGTAATTGCATGACCTTGCTACATTTACTGCAGCTTCACCTATAGATTTTCTTATTTCGGGCGTTAAAACTGCGCTTGGAGCTTCCTCGACCACTTTTTGGTGGCGTCTTTGCACTGAGCACTCCCTTTCAAAAAGGTAAAGTGTGTTTCCATGTTGGTCTGCCAGAATTTGGACTTCTATGTGTTTTGGAGAAGCAATATATTTTTCTAAAAATACGGATCCAACACCAAAAGCGGAAGTTGCTTCATTTATGGCCAGCTGAATTTGGTCTTTCAATTCCGATGCATCATATACTGTGCGCATACCTTTGCCACCTCCCCCTGCCGACGCTTTTACCAAAACCGGAAAACCTATTTTTTCTGCTATTTCAAGAGCAGTGGCAGTGTCACTTATGGCATCCGGTGTACCCGGAACCATAGGAATATTAAATTTTCGGACAGCATCTTTTGCTCCTAATTTACTTCCCATTATTTCCATTGATTTTGCGGATGGGCCTATTAGTTTGATGCCGGAGGATTCAACTTTTTTTGCAAATACAGGATTTTCACTCAGGAATCCATAACCAGGATGAATACCATCTACATTATTTTTTTTTGCGATTTCTATTATAAGGTCCTGATTAAGATATGATTGTGCCGATGGTGCAGGTCCCACATAATGTGCTTCGTCAGCATATTTTACATGCAGGGCATTTTTATCTGCTTCAGAATAGATGGCTACGGATTTAATTCCCATAATCCGAAGCGTTTTCATAATTCTGACTGCAATTTCACCTCTGTTGGCAACAAGCACTTTTTTCATTAGGAAAATTTTATGCTAAGGTAAGGCATTTAACGTTGCCATTTTAAAAAAATGGGTAACTTGTGGAGCTCAATTTGATGTCTGATGCAACCTGAAATTCTTTGGAGCCCTAGCCCACAAATGAAAGAAAATTCTCATGTATATACATATATGCAATGGATTGAAAATCAATATAATGTATGTCATCATCACGATTATGAATCTTTATGGAAGTGGTCTACGGAATATTCAGAGCAATTCTGGGAGTCTTTAATTCGCTATTTTAATATATCCTATGATGGTTCCTACACTCAGGTAAAAAATGCGGCCCCAATGCCCTTTACCCGCTGGTTTGAAGGGCTGAAGCTTAATTATGGAGAACATATTTTTCTAAGAAAAGCCGGCCATCATCCGGCCATCATCTTTAAGCACGAGAGAATGGAAAATGTAGAGGAGATTACCTGGGAAGAACTGTATAAAAAAGTTGGTGCCTTTGCATCTTTTTTAAAGGGGGCAGGTATTCAAAAAGGAGACCGGGTAGCGGCATACCTGCCAAATATTCCTGAAGCTTCCATTGCATTGCTTGCCTGTATATCCCTTGGAGCCATATGGTCAAGTTGTTCTCCTGATTTTGGATCCTCGAGCGTCATTGACAGATTCCAGCAAATCGCCCCAAAAGTTTTTATTACAGTTGATGGCTATTCTTACAATGGGAAAGTATTTGACAAGTCAAAGGAGAATACAGAGATATCAAAGGCTTTAACAACAGTAAATAAAATTGTGCTTGTCAATTTTTTAGGTGGTGGTGACAAGTTTAGTGCTAATCCTGATCAGGAAATTATATGGTGGGAGGATACTATGCGGGAGTTTCGGGGAGAATGGACATTTGAGCGCGTAGGATTTAATGATCCATTATGGGTTCTATACTCCTCCGGAACTACCGGTAAACCAAAAGCAATTACGCATTCTCATGGAGGTATGCTCCTCGAGCATTTAAAATATTTGCATTTTCATAATGATGTAAAGCCGGGGGAACGGTTCTTCTGGTATTCAACTACAGGTTGGATGATGTGGAATTTTGTACACGCCAGCTGGCTGGCGGGAGCAACTATTGTACTTTATGAAGGTAGTCCTTCTTATCCCGGTTTGCATACACTCTGGGAGTTCGCTGAAAGTGCAGGGATACATCATTTTGGTACTTCTGCCCCGTTTATTGTGGCATGCATGAAATCAGGGCTTGACATAAAAAGTTTATATAAACTGACTTCTCTGAGGTCTATTGGGTCAACAGGATCGCCTTTGCCTTCTGAAGCATTTTCATATATTTACCGGTATGTTTCTGAAAATGTCTGGTTATGTTCAATGTCAGGAGGTACGGATGTATGTACGGCATTCGTTGGGGGCAATCCATTACTTCCTGTCCGAAAGGGAGAAATACAATGCAGGACATTAGGTTGTGCACTTGAGGTCTGGAGTGATGCAGGCCAACAACTTCCTGATGGCGAAATTGGAGAAATGGTCATTACAAAATCTATGCCTTGTATGCCCGTATTCTTTTGGAATGACACCGACGGGACTAAATATGTAGGTGCATATTTTGACTATTTTAAGGATGTTTGGAGACACGGTGACTGGGTAAAACTGAGTAAATACAAGGGATTGGTTATTCTTGGCAGATCAGATGCTACTTTAAACAGACATGGCGTCAGGATAGGCACTGCCGAAATTTATGCATCTGTGCAGAAAATCAAAGAAATTCGTGACGCTTTGGTCGTAAACCTGGAATTATCCGGAGGAAAGCATTTCATGCCGCTATTTGTAGTTATGTCCGAAAGTAACACGCTCAATGATTCTGTAAAGGAAAAAATTATAAAGCAATTAAAACAGGATTATACACCAAGACATGTCCCGGATGAAATTATAGAGGTGCCCGATATTCCCTACACAATAAGTGGAAAGAAGCTTGAGGCGCCCGTAAAAAAAATACTTATGGGCATGCCAGAAGATAAGGTATCGAGCAGGGATGCCCTGAGAAATCCAGAAGCATTAAGTTATTTTAAAGTGTGGGCTGACAGGCATATTAATCAACATTAATTTTGCAATTATGACATTAATCAATGGAAAAGAAGTTGCTGAGATAATTAAAGGAGAATTAAAGCACAAAGTAGATCAATTTACATCCAGGGGGGAGCGGCCTCCGCATCTCGCAGCTGTATTAATTGGTAAAAACCCAGCCAGTCTTGCTTATGTCAACAATAAGGTAAAGTCTTGCAGTCAGTGTGGTTTTCGTTCTACATTAATACAAAAAGACCCTGATATTTCAGAAAGTGATTTGCTAAAACTTGTTGCAGAGTTGAATGAAGACCAGGATATAGATGGTTTTATAGTTCAGTTACCACTGCCTCATCATATAAATGAGCAAAAAATTATTTTGGCTATTGACCCCAATAAAGATGTTGATGGTTTTCACCCTATAAATTTTGGAAAAATGGCCCAGGGTCTGCCATGTTACTTGCCGGCTACACCATACGGAATAACATTGCTTTTAGAGCATTACAATATTGAAACAAGCGGAAAGCATGTAGTTGTGGTTGGACGAAGCAATATTGTTGGAACTCCGATTAGTATTTTATTGTCACGAAAGGGCCGGGGAGGAGATGCAACTGTTACACTGGTCCACAGCAGAACAAAAAATATCAATGAATTTATTCGCATGGGTGATATTGTAGTAGCGGCCATTGGAATTCCTGAATTTATTAAAGAGGCTATGATTAAACCGGGTGCTGTAGTCATCGATGTGGGTATAAATAGGGTAGAGGATTCCGGCCAGGCTACAGGATATAGATTGACAGGAGATGTAGATTTTAATAATGTGGCAGCTAAATGTAGTTTTATTACGCCTGTTCCAGGAGGCGTGGGTCCCATGACCGTAGTCAGTCTGATGATGAATACATTTCAGGCTTATTCAAGAAAACATAATCTATAATGTGTTAAGCACATTTTGATTCTTATCTCGGTCTGCTTTGGAAAAGTTAATCTATCCAGTAATTTTCCAGTTTCTGCCGATATGATGCGATTTTTGGGGTTATTACATAGGCGCAATAGGATTGAAATGGATGCTTCTGATAGTATTTCTGATGGTATTCTTCTGCAGGAAAAAATTTTTCGAAGGGAATTACTTCTGTTACAATAGAGTCTTTATACCAGGATTTCGCATCTTCCTTTATTTTTTTTGCCTCAGTTTCTTCAAGTCCATCTTTATACCATATTACTGATCTGTATTGTGTCCCCTTATCGGCACCTTGTCTGTTTAATGTTGTTGGATCATGCGTCAGCATATGTATTGTCAATAGTTCTTTATAACTGATTCTGGAAGAATCGTAAGAGATCTCAATACATTCTGCATGGCCTGTAATTCCCATGCAGACTTTTTCGTAGGTAGGATTTGGATCGCTGCCACCTGCGTATCCTGATACAACCTCCTTAACTCCTTTAATTTTATTGAAAATTGCCTCGGTACACCAAAAGCAACCGCCACCCAGATAGACTTTTTCTATGCTACTCATGAGTTATTTTTTTTAATGATAAGGAATTGAGACAATATCTCAAATAACTTGGCGGTGGTCCGTCAGGGAAAACATGGCCCAGGTGGGCAGCACAATTTTCGCACGAAATTTCAATACGAATCATCCCAAAGGAAGTATCCTTTTTATAAACGACAGATGAATCATCTACTGGTTTCGAAAAACTTGGCCATCCTGTACCGGAATCAAATTTGTCGGAGCTGTCAAAAAGAAGTTTATCACAGCAGATACAGGCATATTTGCCTGGTTCAAAAATGTGGCAATACTCACCGCTGAAAGGACGTTCGGTCCCATGTAATCTTGTCACTCTATAAACTTCAGGTGCTAGTAATGATTCCCATTCTTCCTTACTTCGCACAACTTTTGGTGTCTTGACGGACTCTTTATCAGATGATAAGGTCATTATCTTGTTCCAGGAAATCATATTAGATTTTCTTCAACAACAAAAGGATGATTTATAAGTTCAATCCTTAACAGAATATAGATAACAGAATGCTCATCGGCATTATTAGTAATAATTCCTGTACGCTTTAATATAATTTGGATATTTCTGTAAGAATTTGTTCTGGCGTTGCAGGAGTCAAATCACATGGAGTTATTTTGGACACAGCAGAATCAATATATTTGATTCCAAAATAATGTTTTTTGTTTTGCCAGGACATAAGAACGAAAACACCTGATTCAACCTCTGAAGGTGCAATCTTATCCGTACAAAATGCTGATTCTTTTTCAGACCAAATAAGTGGAATGGAAATGGTTTTATTTTTTAGAAATAAAAAACCTATTGTATTGGCAGCACCAAACTGATTTGATGTTTTGGTGCAAATTTCTGAACCTGGTTCTGCGATATTAAATGGTTCATGTCCGATGGCATACCAGCCATTTTTAGTAATCTGAACGCTGTAACCAAATTCTTCAATGGAGTTTTCCCCAAGTACAGATTTCCATTTGATAAATGATGCCGGTCTGGTGATATCCCATTGCTTGTTTTCCCAGCAAAATATATGCATGGGAATCATTTTATCTGAATCAATTGTTTTAACAAAAACCGGGTTATTTTCATTTATTTTTAATGATTTTCCCTGGTGGCTAAAATTAATTTTAAAAATTCTTTCAGGTATTAAATAACTTCTTTCAGTTTGAGAAGTTAGTTCATAATTAAAAAAACTATATTTAGTTTCAATTTCAGCCATTTCCAGGAGTACCTTTCCTGTAAACCTACTTCCATCTTCATTCAGTAAACCTTCCGATGGTATTTCTATAATAAGCCCATTATTTGTAGATAAAAACTGGCTTGTTTCACCTATATCAAGTATATATCGATCAGGATTTTGATTCAGGAAAGACCTGATATTTGCCTTGTCATTTTCAAGTACTTCAGGGATGAAAATTTCAATATCATCCTGACATGAAGTGCCTATAAGTGCAAGTAAGGAAAAAATAATTATCTGATAAAATAAGGTCTTCATCAATTCACTAATCTTTTATACTTATCATGCTTTTAAAATTAGAAAATAAACCTCAATCCACCCTGAACACCAATTGTAGTATATTTTTGTAAAGCAGGATAATCGTCATTCGTCAAACTTGAAAATTGATGTCTCAGATTTGGTTCAAGGGATATTTGTAAACCGGGGGATAAAGCATACTTGATATTAATTCCTGTGTAGCTGCTAAATCCTGCATTTTCCAAAAATATATTATTGGGCTGATTTTCATTGAATTTCGAAATGGTAATAGCGTCATCATCAAGTATAGCCCCTTTTTGCATAAATTTCAGGTTGGCAATTATACCGGTATTTGCAAAAACTGAAAATCTTCTTTTGGAGAAAATCTGATACCCTAAAACTATTGGTAAATCTATAAAACGATAATGATTTTGAATTTTATAGGTATGGGTTCCGGGAATGTGAATGGTTTGCTGAGTAATCACGCTGTCAATCGTTTCACCCATGCTGTTTTTTACATAAGATTTAATAATGATAATCTTTGTTTGAGATGACTCGGGATCAGTATAATCAAACTGTTCATTAATTTGACTAAACTGTCCTCCGGCCATAATTTCAAGATTTCTTGTTATGGCTAATCCAGCTCTGAAACCGGTACTAAATGAGAGGAATACATTTTCAGTGCTCTTTCGTGCATTTATATATTTAATCTGATCATCACCCATGGCTGACAGGTGTTTCACGGGCAAATCTACAGAGTTAACAAGCTCTAAAAAATATTTTTTACGGTATCCATCAAATTGAACAAGACAGGCATCTTTATTTTTATATTTAACTCTATTTTGGGTGTTAAAGTGACCAAAAAGCGATTGGATATTTGCAGGCTTATGAAGTTCCGGAATTGTCAGATTTACTTTGGGGTCAATGATATTTAGTTTGTCGGCTTCAAATTGATTTATTGGCGTAGATGAATTGAACTTAGTTTCTGTCTGATTCACACCTATACTTGAACTAATATTGTCTGTATATAAAGTGCCGGTATTTTTTGTTTGATGAGAAATGTCAATATTACTTTTGATAGTGGCTAATTCTTGTTGGTTCTCACCGAGGGGTATAGGTTTCTTTGCGTTAATTTGAGCTGAAGCAAATTTTTCAGAAGGTAACATTGTACGGAAATTATATTCCACCCGCCTTGTTGGTTGACCAGCATCTGACATTCTTATGTAAAACAAAATCAAAGTAAATGAAATCGTCATAATGCCTGCAAGAGTGAATATAAATTTATTGCTTTTACGCGGCAGTTGAACTTCTATTTTTTCCCAAAGGTGCTCGGGCACTTCAGTTTGGTGAAACTTAAGTTTGTCTCTGATTAATTTATCAAACTGATGATCTAATTTCATAGGTTTGGGATTAAATTGCCAGTTTTTGATGTGCAATTATTTTTTCCTGAAGCAGTTTTCTGGCTTTCAAGAGCTGGGAACGGGAAGTTACTTCTTCGATTTGAAGCATATTAGCTATCTCTTTATGAGAAAATCCTTCTATAATATAAAGGTTAAAGACCATCCTGTATCCATCAGGTAATTGTCTAATGTAAGACATTAATTCTTCAGCATGTAATGTATGGATGATTTCCGGATCTTCGTATTCTTCCATTGAATTAACTGCGAAAGTGTCGTATTCAATACAGAATTTATGTTTTTGATTATACTTTAAAGAAGTGTTTATCATTATTTTTTTTAGCCACCCCTCAAAAGAGCCTTCAAAGTTGAAATGTTTGATGTATTGGAATACGCGAACGAATCCTTCCTGTAAAATATCCTCCGCCTCGGATTTATTTTGGGCATATCTTAGGCAAATCGCATACATGGTGGCACCATACATCTGGAAAAGTCCCTTTTGAGCTTTCCTATCTCCTGATATACATCCGGAGATTAAATCCCTTTCAGTATCACTATGTAAAACCAGTGGTGACAATTTCCTTGAATTTTCCTCTAATTTACATTTTATTTTGACTTTTCTCTAAAAAAATATTTTTTATTGCAGATAATTAAATTTTTATCATAATAAAGTATTGAAATTATAGTACTCTGAAGGTGAATTTATTTTAAAAAAAAAAGGCTCCCGTGTGAGGGGAGCCTTACTGAAGATTTAACTATTTATCTTTCTGGGTTAATACCTTCTTTCTCTTGGTCTGAAATTGTTATCTCTTCTTGGAGCCTGAGGCCTTGGTTCGGCTTTTTTACAAACGATGGTTTGTCCTTCAAATTCAGTTTCATTCAAACTTGAAATTGCAGCCATACCAGCGTCTTCACTTGCCATTTCCACAAAACCATAACCTTTTGATCTGTTAGTTTCTCTGTCCATGACAACTTTCGCAGAAACAACCTCACCGTAATTTGCAAATAGATTCTCCAAAGATTCTGATGTAGTTTTGTAGTTTAATTTCGCAACAAAAATGTTCATTAAATAAAAATTAAAATAATTAAAAAATTAAAAAATACCATCACTTTTGACGATAACAATTAACATATCAATACAAAGATAGGACAATTTTAATTACGTCGCCATATTTTCATCAATTCAAGGTTAATTAACAAAAAAAAGCCGGGCAGATTTCGCTGCCCGGCTTACCCAGAATCATTTTATAAACACATTACTCGATTAGAATCATTTTCTTTGTTTCTGTTAGATTGCCAGCTTTAAGCTGGTAGTAATACATTCCCGGATTACCTTGAAGCATTTCTGATCTGACTTCAATTTTGTTCAATCCTTTGGACATTTGAGTTTCAGGAGACTGGAATATCAGTTTTCCGTTGATGTCAAATATATTTAGCTGAACCTGATTATCCTCAGCAAGCAGGAAGCTAATATTTGTTTTTCCGCTGAAAGGATTTGGTTCGTTTTGATGCAGGAAGTTTGCTGAATTTACAGGAGCACTACCAGCAAATTTACTAAGTCTCATTTGCATAACTTCACCAACAGTGTTATATGCTTCTGCATCTAGAAGTGCTGAAGTAAAGTCTACCTTATCCAGATTGCCATTATTTACGGACTCAAATAAAATGGTAAATAATTTTTCATTTTTTATGAGATCCATCCCTTTTGCACAATCAAAACTGATGGCGATATTTCCATTTGTTGCATTAGCAGCATTGAAATGTTCGGCAGATATGTTCCATTGACCAGCATTTATTCCTTTGAATGAAAGAAGTTGAGGATCAAAGGTAATGGTAAACTGTGCACCTGTTAGCTGCATATTGTCTCCTGCAAAAACTGGTGCTTCTACTATATCTCCGGTTTTGTATGCAGTTTCAGGCATCATAAATTCTACTTGTCCGTTTCTGGATTCGGTCTGATCCATTTTTGCATTAACTCTAGCGCTATGGTTTACATCCCCCACTTTCAGCGCAATAAAGTTTACATCATTTTTATCATTGAATAGTGAGTCGATGTTTACCTTATTAGGAAAATCATATGGGAACTGAGGGTCGCTAAATTCAAATCCTTTAGGAATAAATCTCCATGAAGAATTATTTTCAAATTCATTGGTTACACCCAGAATCATTTTTCTTAACATAACCAGGTCACTGGTTGTAATGGATCTTGAATTGTTGATATCAGCAGAAAGTAAATGGTATGGAGTTTCGAATGGAGTAATGCCCAGAATATGTCTTTGAATGAGTACAAGGTCAAGCGTAGAAACACCGTTCATAATGTCGTCATTTTTATTGGCGTCTACAGTTTTTTGAGAAAATACATTAACACCTTCGAAAACATAGTTTCCATTTTCATTTGTCATGTCTTTAACCCTTTCAGCATTGATCATATTGGTCAATCCAACTTCAATATTCTCTATACCCACCTGCTGGTAAGTAGTAATATTTCCAGAAATTTTAGGTAATAGATTATTTACATCAGGGCAGGCATTTTTAACCGGTGAATCCTGTAAAATTAGGGTTACATCACAGAAATCACTGTTTCCTGCATTGTCCAGTACAAACATCTTTACGGGAATGTTGGCTACCTGGCCATTTGGAATGTCTGCGCAAGTAAATCTTCTTCCCGGCTGATTGCCCTGAACATTAAAACTATATCTTAAACCTGCTTCAGGCGTGCAATTATCAAAACTCTTTAGGTTAAAGTCACTTGCCCATATTTCTGTGCTTCCGTCCTGATCAAGAACCCAAACAACCTCAGCAATACAGACAGGTGTTGGTTTTTTTCTGTCTCTAATGGTTATAGTGTATGAACAAACTGATTCTTTTCCACATCTGTTCATGGCATAGAATGCTACTCTGTGTATACCTACCGGAAGGATAGCGGAATAATTTTTACCTGAGCCGGTAAAATCTACTGATCCATTGTTGGATACATCCATGGTCCATCTGTAGATGATGTCTTCTGGGGCAGAGCAAGGATCTGTTGCATTGGAGCTCAGATTAACCAATAATTCACAGTTTTCTCCAGTTTGATCCAAAGTGATATTAGCACACGAAGTAGTAAAGGTAGGCGCTGCAGAACCTAGTAATTTTATGATTTGTATTTTCTCATAAATAGGTCCGTTTACAGGGCTGTAATTACACCAGTCTATTACTCTCCAGGTTCTTACAATTTTAACACAAGCTTCTGTAGTCTGGTAGAAAATCTGATCATCATATGAAGTCGTCAGATTGGTACATTCTGAATTGGTAAATGTAGGGCGACTATTTAATACTTCAGGGGTAGCATCTCCCAGGTTGCAAGAAGTTATAGATATATCACCAGGGAAAACAATATTGGAAAGCCCAAATGGAGTATTATCTGTAACAGTAATTGACTGGTTGCATGAGGCAGAATTTCCGTTTGGATCAGTTGCTCTCCATGCTCTTGACACACTTCCTTTGCCACATGTATTTAATGACCCACTTAGCGTGCTGGTGATTATAGTAATACAATTGTCAGTGGCTGTAGCTACTCCTGTAATTGCCGTTGAGGTATGGTCCTGACCGCATTGCAATGTAATATTGTTTGGACATTTAATTACTGGAAGTTTTTTATCCTGAACCTGCACATTAGCTTCGCAGATATTTGTATTTCCTGCTTTATCATAAACCTTCAGTACTACTCTGACATAAGATGCAGGAGTTGTAATATCTGAACAGCAGAAGTGAACAAACTCTCCAAATTCCAGATCTTCCGGATGAGCAGCGCAAGTGGTTGATTTTCTTCTTATTTCAAATTTGTCCAGTGCGCAGTTGTCAGAACTATGGTCATCGAGTGAAGTTGCATATAATTTAGCACTGCCTTCATTGTCGATTGAAATTACAGTATTTCCCTCACATACCGGAGTTGGTGGCTGTTTGTCCTGTACGTATACTTCTGTAAAGCACATAGTACTGTTGCCGCATGCATCTTCGATAAAGTACACTACCCATGTAGTATCCTGAGGTAGGTTGGTGATGGTGTACCCGTTTGTTGCATCTCCTGAAACATTGTCAAAAGATGGGGTATCAAAAGGAGTGCCATCAGGTGATCTCAATTTATATCCTACGTAATACGTCCATTCGCTGCATTCGAAAATTACAGTTGGAGGAGGTACATCAAATGTACCTGTACACTTGTTTGGATCAGTTGTAGCCTCAAAAAATAAATCAGGAGGAGATACACAAATTGGCGGTGCGTCATCAACTATTTTAATGATCTGATTTCTTGTTTCAGACTGACCTGTACACCAGTCAATAACTACCCATTGTCTTAGCACTTTTAAGCCAGCACCGCACAGGTCAAATAGTATATCATTGTAATAGGACTGGAAGTTTCTACAATTGATTCCCTGAGGACTACCTGTTCCTGCAGGAGCACTTACAGGTGCCGGAGCACCATTAGGCAGTAAGGTAAGATTGGTATTGCATTTAAAAGCTGGTCTGTCAGTACCATCGTAGTCCAATGGCCATACGATGTCTGACAAATTACCTTTTTTAACAAAGAATACTTGCTCTTTAGTCATTTTATTGCCATACTTGTCAGTAGCAGTCCAGAATCTTGTGATTTTTCTGCCATAAGGAGCACTACATCCGAGATCTGTAACCACATCAGATTTGGTGTATGTCAAGTTTGTGCCATCACACGCATCTCTAAATACAGGGCGTTCATAAGCATTAGTTGTTGTTTGATTTAAGAATGCCTGTTCAGCCGTACATGGCAATGCGCAAATATTGGCTATTGCTCCATTTATTGCATCCATATCAATTCTAAAAGGAAGGCCCTGCGCAGAAATAATGGTAGACGGGCTTTGAGCAGATATGGCAATGATATAAGGTATGCCAGCGGATAAAACACCATTGAAAGTTGTTATATTGGTAGCCAGCAGATTTGTACATGAGCTCGACGCTGTAAAGTTATTGGCGTACAATGAAAAACTTACGGAAGCGGAGCTTGTAGTCAAGGATACCAGGCTGGTATTTGAAAGCATTATGGTGTCCAAAATATATTTTACATTTTGAGTGGCTGTGCAGGCAAGAGTTGTTTGTCTTGCATAGGACGGACTGTTTGATCTTATTGTACCTGTAATGTATGAAGCATTTTCTGTACAAGGACATGTTTCCACGACCGGAGCCAGTTTGTCTTCTACAGTGATATTGCCCCAGCATGAATTAGGACATCCATTAAGTGTCACTTTAACACTCAATAACTCCCCAATATGTGCAGAAGTCACAGCTGCATTGCTGACTACAGTTCCATTGGCTCTTTTTACTTCCACGGTATACATGGAATTTGGGTAGGCCTGAGCCTCAAGTACCATATTGGCAACAATTGGAACGGAACAATCATCATCCAGTGAAACCTGGATTCGATCGTTGCAGACCATAATGCTTTTGCAATCAGGCGTTTGAGCCTGCATTGGTGAAAGGGCCAGCATAAAAAAGGCTCCACACCATACTAACCATGCGAATCGGTTTCTATTGAGCATGTTGGTATTATTTTGTTTGAATGTATTAGTTAAAAATTTCATTTTTCGGTAATTAGGTGTTTTAAAAATGAATTGGCTTTATCTATACCATACCTGAACACCTAAGCGTTCAGGTATGGTCTTTTTATTATTTGATCATGATCATTTTGCGGGTAGCAGAATTGCCCTTACTATCCACTTTATAGTACATCACTCCAGGCAACCCAAGAAGGTTGTTGTCAAGTTCGAAGTAGTTCACTCCCTTTTCAAATTGACCCTCTTTTGTATAAATTACTTTTCCTGTCACATCATATACCGTGAGCGTTGCAGACCCCTGTTCTGGCAGGACAAATCCAATGCTTGTTTTTTCTGCAAAAGGATTTGGAATATTCTGATAAACCTGGAATTCATTTGATTCAACTGATTGCTGTCCGATTCTGACTCCATAAGGCAGGATCTGATTGCCTTCAGACATGTATATTTCGGATTTAATCTGATTTTCAGCGAGGCCGATTAAAGATGCGTTAGATACGTCTTTAGTCAGTTTTACTTTTATAGTTGCAAGTGTTCCGCTGATGTCCGTGCCCTGAATATCATTCCAGCTCAGATTTACGATACCCTGATCAACCATATTCCAGTTGATATGTTCATTTTCCAGCTGAAGCGGAGAATGAATATTGGTAATAGTTCCTAGCTCAGGAGATACATATAATGACATCTGGAGTCCGAAAAATTGCTGTAATGACTGATTTGTTTCGATGAGTACTTCTACTTCCTGACCAGATTTTCCGGTAACCGTATTTTGAAGTAATTCAACTACACTTCTGCCTTCCGTATTTTTCTGCTGGATACCATAGGTAGCTGTTTCATTAACATCACCAATTTTAATACCCATAAAGTCAATTCCTGCAGTATTATAATCGATACCTGACAAAACTACCTTATCTGCAAACTGGTATGGATTTGTTGGGTCGGTAAATTGATGACCGGTATCCATAAATCTCCAGCTTGAATTATTTAAGTAACCTTCCTGTATGCCAAGGATAGTTTTTCTTAATTCCACAAGGTCGGCCGTATTTACCTTATTATCCTTATTGATATCAGAAGCAATAAGTTTGTAAGGAGAATTAAATTCTGCAATTCCAAGCATATGCCTTTGAATCAGGACCAGGTCAAGCGTAGAAACACCATTGAGGAAATCGGTTTTTGATACCGGAAGTACAGCATAATCCTTTGCTGATTCAAGGTTTTCAAAAATAAACTTACCTTCATTATTGGTTTTTACAGTTCTTGGGAATTCAGGCATGTTTGCCTGTATTTGTACATCGAGATCTGTCATTTCTACTGATGTTGAGGAATATATATTACCTGCAAAACTGATCATATTTCCTGTACCTCCATTGTTAGCTCCAAATCCACAAGCATTGTTATTGTCCTGAACACGCAGTGAAACATTGCAGAAGTCATTATTTCCCCTTTCATCCAGGAAATAGATTCTGTAGGTAAAATCTGTGGCCTGGGATGTCATATCCTGGCAACGAATAGTCCTTGAAATATCACTTCTGTTGGTAGGAGAAAATGAAGCTGTCACTCCTGTACAATTGTCAAAGCTTCCAAGATCAAAATCAGATGCCCAAATGGTAATTGTTTTTGTTGTAGGCATGATGACTGTGATGATCTCAGAAATACAGTATGGAGAAGGAGCTTTTGTGTCATTGACTGTAAATATGTTGTCACATTTTCTGACATTACCACAATCATCAACTACTGTCCAGCTTAATTTGTGTGTGCCATATGGCATTTCCTGATTTATACTGTTGGCATTTCCTGTAAATTCAGGTGTGCCACCATCATTATTTATGTCAAGTGCATAAGACCATTTTAATTTTGCAGCGCTTGTACAATCGTCTGTAGCAGTTGCAGTTACGCGTACATTAGAAGTACAACCAGTAGGCATTGGTGTGATTGTAATATCTGCAGGCAAACATCCTTTTGTAATGGTAGGAGCAGTTGTGTTGTTAACCATAATAACCTGATATTCAGTCCATGTACCTGTTCCAGGGATAAGAGGGTTTCTCTGACACCAATCGATAACAGTCCATTTTCTTAGAATTTTTACACAGGCCTCGCTGGTATACTGGAAGATTACGTCTTCGTAATCAGCTGCAACCAAAGCACATGCAGCATTTGACCATGTAGGCATTTGCCTTCCTGCTGGAAGTGAAGCCGGATCAACCGGTTTATCTGCACATCCTGTAATGTTTACATTTGCAGGGAAGGTGATATTGCTGCGTCCAAATGGTGTTGGTCTTCTAACAGTAATAGTTTGAGTAGAGCTAACTGAGTTGCCTTGGCCATCAGTCGCAGTAAATGTTCTTACAATACTGCCTACACTACATTCATTTATGAAATCTTCTCTAGTTTCTGTTATTGTTACGCTGCAATTATCTTTAGCAGTCGGTAATCCGAATCTTGACAGATTGGTAAAGTCTTCTGTGCAATTTGCTGTGACATCAGAAGGAACTGAAGTAAAAGATGGTGCAAAGTTGTCCTGAACTTCTGTTTCAACCATACATTCATTCATATTTCCTGAAGTGTCAAATACTCTCAGTACAACCTGAACCTTAGTACCAATATCTGAGCAACAGAATTTTACTTCCGGTCCAAAAGCAGGATTAGGATCACACGTTGATGCATTCATTCTTCTCACCAGCATGTGTGAAATGCCACAATTATCCCAGCTTCCGTCATCAAAAACGCCAACTCCGGCCAATGATTCTCCGTTGTCTCCCAGGGCAACAATAGAAGTTTTGTCACATACAGGTATCGGTTGTTCAGTATCTGTTATAGTTACTTCTGTGAACGCTCTTGAAATATTTCCGCATACATCCGTTGCTGTGTAAACGATCCAGATTTTTGGAGTATTGGTAATCACTGTGGTAATTCTGTAAGTACGATTTGGTAATCTTACCACACCTGTAGTCGTATTAAAGGAATATGGATCACCTGACTCATCAACTGGTTTATATGAAACAGTGTAGTCCCAGGTAGAACACTCTGGAGATTCTAATACAGGTGCAGGTACATCAATTGTGCCACCACAGGTATGAGTTGCACTGCCTACAACAAAAGGGGCAGGAGCAACAATATCAGGAGCCTGAGTATCCATCACTGTAATAGTTTGAGTATATACTCTCAGACCATTTTGTGTACAATGGTCGATGACGGTCCATCTTCTTAAGATCTTATATGAATTTAGTCCGCAAACCGTTAGTTTTGTATCCTGAAAATCAACAAAAGCGTTTAAGCATTCTATACCTGAAGGATAGCCTGTAAAATCAGGATGTGGATTTCCTGCAAAAATGTGTGTAATAGGTAGGGTAGGATAATCGGAACAAGCTTCTATACTTGGTTCTGTACCCAATACGTCATCAAAATTTGGAGGGAATACTAAATAGTCAATATTTCCTCTTTCCACATTGATAATTTGAGTGCATGATGTTTTATTACCTGAATTATCTACAGCTTGCCAGTTTCTGGTTATGGTGCTGCTGTACGGATTGGAACATCCATTTGTTTTAACATCATCCACATACTGGATAGTAATATCGCTGCATGGATCGAAATTCAATACCCTGTATCTTCCGTTCATCAAGGAAGTAATATTGGATTCAGGAAAAACTGTTCCCAAAGGAAAACCAATATCTTCGGGATCGATGGATTCAGTACAGAAAACGTTGATTTCATCTTTCGGACAAATTAATTCCGGAATTGACTTATCTTCAATTTTAACAAGACCCCAGCATGAATTGCCGCTACATTCGTGCGTTACTGTAACTGAAAGTGTTTTGTTTATATACTGATATCCTAATGTTCCTACGGGAATTATCGTGTCGGTTTGCAAATCTTTGATTTCAAGATCATATGAAGCATTGGTGTACTTCATATCCTGTAATATCATTTCAGGAGTGATAAACATTTCACAACTGGGATTCATTGAAACATTAACCAGATTATTACACGCTAAAACTTCCGGCACCTCACTTACAACATCGACATTCAATGACTGACTGAAGCTGCATGGAGTACTTTGGGTTGGGTATGACTTCAGTATGCCATTAACGCTTACTGTACCCGTTACAGGGGTAGTAGTCCATTGCACAACAACCTGTTGGGTATTTTGACCTGCGATGATTATTCCACCACTAACCGACCAAACTAAACCAGATGTAAGAGAAGTCACGGTATTGATTCTGTAAATTTCCTGGTTCCCGACACAAGTTCCTCTGTCGCCTTGAATAGCAATGCTTGGAGCCACTGTAGGAGAAACCGGATAATTGCAGGAATGGACGCTGCTGACGGTGTAATTATTTACGCCGTTACTAAATACAACTGTCCAGCCTTGCCCTGTGACCCGTTTTCCATTCAGGACGTATTGTCCTGTACTACCTATTTCAGGAACTACAGTGCCTGCAAGGTAGGAAACCGGTGCACCCGGAGGTGCAGGAGAACTAACGCTGTAGAACCCGGTTGCTGAAACGATTGTCCAGTTCTGACCAGAGCCTGCATTGATGATGATCGTTTCACCATACTGCCCGTTGGTAGGGGTTGTAGCATTATTCAAACAATTACACTCTGAAGTTGCAAATGTTTGACTAAAAGCCTGACCTACTGTGAGGGTTGCGATAATTCCTAAAACAAGGAATAATTTCAGTCCAAGATCTCTCATCCTGGCGAAAAAGTTTGTAGGTAATGGTTTTTTCATCGATTGATGGATTTTTAAAATTCGTTATTGCTAATAATATGTTTAAAAATGACATCTGATACTACTATCAGATGCTGGGTGTGAAAGTTTTGCTTTATTAAGTGTTTTCTATCCTTCGACAAGAAAATCCAAAACAATGCATTATTAGCATTCCAAATTTTAGACCAAACTTCTTCAATAAGTAATTGATAATGAGATTATAAAAACATATTATTAATTAAAACAATATTTAAAATATTCATTATAAATTCATTGGTTGACTTTTATGGTTAAGAAAAAAATTACTAAAAAATTTCTTTTTTTATTTGCTTGATTGAGTGAGAAATCTGCATGTTTCCGTTTTTAATACAAATGAAGAATCTGCTATAAAAATTTGCAATAATTTATTCAAACAAGCCTAATTAGGAGATTTTTGATTCAGACCATAGAATATGTTCCTGTTGTAATACATATTCGAGGTCTTGATTTACTGAAAAGCAAGAATTATAATCAAGGGATATACAGGTACTAAAAAATAGTTGCTGGCAGTAACTCATCATGATTATTAAATAAATGATTTAATTTTTTCCTTTGCATATATCATTCTTATTAAAACTGACTTATTTTTACCATAGATTAAAGTGAGTACGCATCATTTTTCAAAGGGGATAATCTATACAAACTCTTAAGCCAAGAGATGATTTTTACATAAAATATAATTATACAACTTTGATAATCAGTCACGAAATGAGAGACATAAAACCCAATATATGAGATTATCAGCTATACTATTTCTTACAGCCACATTTACAGTAATATTGAATGGACAGAAATATCCTGCAATACCACCTGACGTTTCACCCATGCCAATGAAGCCTGAAATGACTGAAATATGGAATACTGAAGTTTCAGTAGTTGTTCCCGGTGTCAAACCCGGGGATCCACCCTCTGACGCCATCATATTATTTGACGGTAGCAATACGGATAAGTGGGAAAGTAAAAAAAGTAAGGGTAAGCCGGCGCCATGGAAAATTGTAGATAGTAATTATATGGAGGTTGTTCCCGGATCTGGAGACATACAAACTACACTGAAATTTGGAGATTGCCAGTTACATATAGAGTGGAGTGCTCCTGATATTGTGGAAAGTCAGGGACAGGGAAGGGGCAACAGTGGGGTTTTTCTGCAGGACAGGTATGAAGTTCAGATTCTGGATTCCTACAGAAACAGAACCTATAAAAATGGACAGGCTGCAAGTATCTATAAAGATTATGCACCACTCGTCAATGCCATGAAAATACCGGATGAATGGAATTCGTATGATATCATTTACAAAGCACCGAGATTTAACAGCCAGGGAAATATCGATTATCCTGCGACAATTACGGTATTGCACAATGGTGTATTGGTTCAGAATCACGCTGTAATTAATGGATTGACATTATACAATGGTCTGCATACGTATGGTGATGCTCACGGAGATGATGTCATCAGTCTTCAGGACCATGGCAATAAAGTTCAATTCAGAAATATCTGGATCAGAAAACTGTAACTTCAGGATTTGACATTTTATGACATGCTTATTTGTCCCATTTCCTGAGTTGATTTAATACAGCTATCAGGTCTTTGGGAAGTTCGGCCTTAAATTCAACAGAATTTCCTGTAGACGGGTGATTGAATCGAATGCGTGCGGCATGTAAAGGTTGTCTCGTAAGGAAAGGTTGTTCTTCGGCATATTTTGAAAGGTGAAATCTCTTTGTTTTGATTTCGGAGAGAAAGAGGGATTCCCGTTTTCCGTAAAGAGGATCTGCGGCCAGAGGATGGCCGATATGTGCCAGATGGACCCGAACCTGATGCATTCTTCCGGTCAGAATTTTCACTTCTACTAATGCAAATCTATTGAATTGCTCAAGAACTTCATACTGGCTTAAGGACGCTTTTCCTCTTTTGTGTACGATCATTTTTCCTCTGGTAATAGTTGATTCTGCCAGAGGCGCATTTATTTCTCCTCTTTCGGACAGGAATCTGCCATCACATATAGCGGTATAATATTTGTCTACTTGACGTGCTTCGAAATCAAGTGACAATACCCGGTGTGCTTCAGGATTTTTAGCAAATACGATAACTCCTGAGGTAAATTTATCTATGCGGTGGACTGGAATTACAGCTATGCCTGATTTGTCCAGCCATGAAACCAGGTTCGGTATGTTTTGATTAAACCTGTCAGGAATGGACAGCATCCCTGCTGGTTTATTAAGTACTACAAGATCATTATCTTGAAAAATAATTTCAGGTTTAATCATCATTTTATGGCTAGCTCACTAAATCTTTTTTTACCGAATAAAAAATAATCTGCAATCACAGGCCGGCGATATAATCCTTTTTTTCTGATTTTTCCTATACGGTGATTGTTGATGCATTTCTGTTCGAATATTTTTCTTGAAATAATTCTTCCCAGAAGTAAATAAAAATGACCGTGTGCCCTGATAATTGCCGCTGTGGATTGCCATTGTTTTCCAATTAAAAACTTCAGACCCGCAATGCCATCAAGAATCAATCTCACTGGAAGTTTCCAGAGAATATTAATCCAGCTTTCATTTTTAACGAGTGTCATCAGATTATTTCTGAAATTCAGATAAACCTTTCTTGGTGCGGTATAATCCAGTGTGCCACCTCCTAAGTGGTATATTTTACTATCTCCGCAAACCATTACTTTATAGCCTGCTCTTCTGGCCCGCCAGCAAAAGTCAATTTCTTCCTGATGTGCAAAATAAGTTTCATCAAATGCGCCTAAATTTTCAAAAACCTTTTTTCGAACGACCATAGCAGCACCACTTGCCCAAAATATCTCCCTACTGTCTGAGTATTGATTTGCATTTTCCTCCAGCGTTTCGAAAATTCTTCCGCGGCAAAACGGATAGGCTAAAAAGTCCAGATACCCGCCTGCAGCGCCAGCATATTCAAACATATTTTTATTTTCGAGGGAAAGAACTATCGGTTGAACTACTCCGATAGTCTTATCATCATCCATCATCTTTATTATTGGGTCAAGCCAGCCTTCGGTAACCAGTACATCAGAATTGAGAAATATAAAGTATTCAGCATTTTCATATTTCAGCCCTTTATTATATCCTCCGGCAAAACCATAATTTTTTGTCAGTTTTTTGACGGCCACTTCGGGATGCCATTCTTTTACATAGCTAATAGAATCGTCAGCAGAATTATTGTCAATCACCAGGATATCGGTTTCTTCATTTTTGCTGCTGAATGACATTGCCGGTAAAAAAGATTCCAGCATTTCCTGCCCATTGAAATTTAATACAGCAATGAGAACTCTGGAATTTTCTTTTTTGAAAGCTTCCCGGTCAGATATCAGTTTTTTAACATTTTTTTCATCTTCAGCCAGTTGCTGTTTCAAGTCATTCAGAGAATCAAAATGCTCATCTCCTCGGATAAATCCTATCACCTCCACATTTATGGGTTGTCCATAAATATTATCAGAAAAATCAAATATATGGACTTCAATATTTCGATTTCCTGCTGTTGTTATGGTTGGCCGTGGTCCAATATAGAGCATTCCCTTATATCTAAAATCCTCTACATTAATATAGGCCGCGTAGACGCCATCTGCCGGGATAAGCTTGTGGGGCTCATTGACAACAATATTTGCTGTCGGGTAGCCAATCGATCTGCCAATTTTATTGCCTTCAACTACTTTGCCCGTTATTTTATATGGATATCCCAGATAACCATTGGCAACTTCAATTTCACCGGCTTCAAGTGACTTCCTGATTTTTGTGGATGAAATAACAATTTCCTCCATTTCAAATTCAGAAATTTCTATCACTTTAAAATACCCCTGTCCGGCATAAGACATAAGAAGGTGAATGTCGCCACTTCTGTTTAAACCAAATTTGTGGTCATATCCTATGACTATATATGCTGGTTTAAATTTAGCTATCAGAATTTTTTCTACATATTCTCTGGGCTGCAATTGAGAAAATTCTACAGAAAATGGAATAAGTACCAGATGATCTACGCCAGCCTTTTCAAGTAAATTGATCTTTTCCTCAATGGTATTAAGGAGCTTAAGGTCATTACTTTTAGGAAAAACAATATTTCTTGGGTGAGGGAAAAAACTAATAACAATGCTCTCTCCGTCAATTTCCTGTGCTATTTGAGTCAGTCTTTGTAAAATACTCTGATGACCCAAATGAACGCCATCAAATGAACCGATAGTCAGCACCGCATTTTTAAAAGCAGGTAAATCATTTAGGTTTCTGTATATATTCATCTATTAAAACTAGGGTACAAATATAGTGATTAAGCATCACGTGTAGTCTAATAAAAACAAGTAATGGTGTAAAATGTTATAATTGTAGTTACATTAAAACAGCAATAATGATTGATCATAATCAGGTAGTTGATGCACTTCGGAGCGTAAAAGATCCTCATTCGGGAAGAGATATAATTGCCGCCAGAATGGTGGAAGATTTTAGGGTAGAAGGAACACAGATTTCATTTTCCATGGTACTTAAAAGTAACGATTCTGATTTGAAATCGGCGCTTAATTTTGCCTGTATGCAGGCTATAGAAAACGTTTTCCCGCAAGCCCAGGTCCATATACATGTAAAGATAAAATCCGACCAGAACCAGGTATCGGATTCTGTACTGCCGCAGGTAAAAAATGTAATTGCTGTAGCATCAGGCAAGGGTGGGGTTGGCAAAAGTACTGTAGCCGTGAATCTGGCCCTTTCTCTGATTAAATCCGGAGCAAAAGTGGGACTTATTGATGGAGATCTCTATGGTCCTTCCATTCCAACCATGCTGGGTCTTCAAGGTCAGAGGCCGCGGGTAGAATTACTATACGGAAAGCACAAAATTATTCCGCTTGAGGCTCATGGATTACATGTCATGTCAGTAGGTTTTGTTGTTGAGCCTGAGCAGGCTGTAGTTTTAAGGGGCCCAAGACTGGCAGGATTGATAAAACAGTTTATTCAGGATTGCTTATGGCCAGATCTGGATTATCTTGTCATAGATTTGCCGCCCGGGACGGGAGATATCCAATTAACTTTGGTACAAACAATACCTGTTACCGGAGCAGTCATGGTAACTACGCCTCAGGAAGTGTCACTGATCGATGCCGTAAAGGCACTTAATATGTTTATGCTTCAAAATATAAACGTGCCAATTCTTGGTGTAGTTGAAAATATGAGCTGGTTTACCCCGGAGGAATTGCCCGAAAATAAATATTTTATTTTTGGAGAAGGGGGCGGTAAGAAGCTGGCAGCATATGCCAATTCGGAGCTTCTGGGTCAGGTTCCGCTGGTACAGAGCGTCCGGGAAGGCGGGGATACCGGACTGCCTGTAACCATACAGGAAAATCATCCTGTAGGAATTATTTTTAAAGAAATTACGGAAAAATTAATGAATCAGGTAAATTTGCGTAATGAGATGCTGGAGCCAACTAAAGTGGTGCAAATGGAAAATTGATCAGCATAAATACCAGGCATGAACGAATCACAAAAAATCATTTTAAAGGACAAGGTAGCTAAAGCACTTGAAGATATCCGCCCACATTTGATGGTAGACGGAGGAGATATTGAGTTGGTCGATATTACAGATGATCTGGATGTTAAGGTGCGATGGCTTGGTAATTGTGAATTTTGCTCCATGTCTGCCATGACGATGAGAGCTGGAATTGAGCAGGCCATAAAATCACAGGTACCTGAAATACAACATGTACTGGCAGTCAATGGTTTGCACTCAACTTTAAATTCATAGTCAATAATACATTATGACTATAACCCAGTTGTCTGAACAAATCCGTATCAAGAAAAATTGTCTTTGTATTGGTTTAGATACGGATCCGAATAAAATCCCGGATTGTCTTCGCAAGGAAAAAGATCCTGTTTTTAGTTTTAATAAGGCTATTATAGAAGCGACCTCAGATTTATGTGTAGCTTATAAACCAAACCTGGCTTTTTATGAAAGCCTTGGTCCGTCAGGCTGGGTTTCACTGGAAAAGACTTTGGAAATTATTCCACAGGATATCTACACAATCGCTGACGCCAAGAGGGGGGATATAGGGAATACGAGCACGATGTATGCGAACACATTTTTTAAGTATTTCAATTTTGATGCTGTAACTGTAGCTCCGTATATGGGTGAAGACTCTGTATTGCCATTTCTTGTATTTGAGGACAAAGCTGTGATATTACTTGCACTGACTTCAAATCCAGGAAGTAGAAATTTTCAGCAACTGAATATTGAAGGAAAACCTTTATATGAGCATGTTATCAGACAGTCATGCCAATGGGCAGGCCCTGACAAATTAATGTTTGTCATTGGTGCAACGCATCCTGAAAAATTAAAGGAAATCAGAGAAATGGCTCCGGATTATTTCTTTCTTGTTCCAGGTGTCGGTGCTCAGGGAGGCAGTTTGAAGGATGTAATGGAAAATGGTAGAAATGCACATACGGGGTTGATTGTCAACTCCTCCAGAGAAATAATTTATGCAGGGAGTGAGGCAGATTTTGCTGAAAAGGCCAGAGCTAAAGCTGAGGAAATTTGCAAAGCTATGGCAACTTATATCCCTTAAAAAAATAATCATAAAATTTCACTATTCCCTCAGGGTATTGAGGCTTTTTAAGGTCTAATAAAATCATTTTGAAATAAAATAATCGTTTTGTTTGATTAAATGGTTTATAAAGCATGAAAAACTAAAATTAAAAAAAATGAATAAGCCTGTTTTTATTGCTTTTGAAGGAATTGACGGAAGCGGAAAATCCACACAGGTTAAAATTCTTGAGGAGGCCTTTAAGTCAAAAAGGCTTGAGGTTCAAACAACTTGTGAGCCTACAAGAGAAGCGACAGGAAAACTCATTAGAGAAGTATTTGCTCACCGTATTCCAGCAGAACAAATGACTATTGCAGCACTTTTTCTTGCTGACAGAATCGAACATATTCTGCGTCCTGAAACCGGCATAAAAAGCCTTATGGCATCAGGAAAAAGCGTAATTACAGACAGGTATTATTTTTCTTCTTATGCATATCATAGTGTGTACGTAGATCTTAACTGGGTGATTGAATTAAACAGAATGCCCAAAAAATTACTTACGCCAGATTTGAATATTTTTATTGATGTTGCTCCTGAAATTGCATTTGAACGTATTCAGCAAAACAGAAACACTACAGAAATGTATGAAACATTAGACAATCTGGTAGCAGTAAGAAATCAGTATATGCGTGCATTTGAAATGGAGAAACACCATGAAAAAATTGTCATTGTTGACGGAAATCAGGATGTACAGAGAGTTGCTGCTGATATTCAAAGAATTATAGGGGATATGTAATAGGCATTTGCTCCGGAACTATTCACTTTTTTAGTATCTTTGCACTCTTTTAAATTAAATTCTATGTTTGAAAGCTTAAGCGAAAAATTAGAATACGCACTTAAAAGTCTCAAAGGCGATCATAAGCTGACGGAGCTTAATATTGCTAATTCCATTAAAGAAATCAGAAGGGCACTCGTTGCTGCGGACGTAAACTATAAGATTGCAAAAGAGTTTACGGATAAAATAAAAGACAAAGCGTTAGGAACTGAAAATGTTCTGGCAGCAGTAAAGCCAGGTGAGTTGATGGTCAAAATAGTTTTGGATGAAATGACCGAGCTCATGGGAGGGCAGGCAGCAGGAATCCAGACTAAAGGTAACCCCGGAATTATACTGATTGCTGGTCTTCAGGGATCAGGAAAAACAACTTTTTCAGGAAAGCTGGCTAAGTTTTTAAAGGATAAGAAAGCTAAAAAACCAATACTGGTAGCATGTGATGTATACAGACCTGCTGCTGTGGATCAGCTTTCGGTGCTGGGCGAGCAAACGGGTGTCCCTGTTTACAAGGAAACTGATAGTAAAAATCCTGTACAGATTTCATTAAATGCCATCCAGTATGCCAAATCGCATAGTCATGATCTTGTTATTATAGATACAGCAGGTAGAACTTCTGTGGATGAAGATATGATGCAGGAAATTGCTGCCATAAAAAAAGCTGTACAGCCATCAGAAACATTATTTGTTGTCGATTCCATGACAGGTCAGGACGCTGTCAATACGGCCTCAGTATTCAACCAGCGCATTGATTTTGATGGTGTTGTCCTGACAAAACTTGATGGCGATACAAGAGGTGGAGCGGCATTGTCCATAAAATATGAAGTCGGTAAGCCTATAAAATTTGTAAGTTCTGGTGAAAAACTTGACACACTTGATGTGTTTTACCCGAACAGGATGGCGAAGAGAATTCTGGGAATGGGTGATATTGTTTCACTTGTAGAAAAAGCACAGGAGCAATTTGATGCTCAGGAAGCAGCCCGCCTGGAGAAGAAAATAAAGAAAAATAAATTTGATTTTAATGATTTCCTTGGACAGTTGGCGCAAATAAAGCGTATGGGTGATATTAAATCGCTCATGAATATGATTCCGGGAATGAGTAAATTAACTAAGGACTTGAATATTGATGACAAGGCATTTGTTAGAGTAGAGGCTATTATTCAGTCCATGACGCCAAAAGAAAGAGCTAATCCGGAAGTATTAAATTTAAGTCGTAAAAAAAGAATTGCGGCTGGATGCGGCAAGGATATTAATGAGATTAATGCTTTTATTAAGCAATTTGACCAGATGCGCAATCTCATGCACAATATGAGCAAGGGAAAAGGAATGGACAAAATGATGAGAGGTATGCCCAATATGCCGCGCAGATTTTAGAAACAGTTACAAAAGCCTTCATTTTCAAATCATTCACCATGAAAAATTTAATTATAGTGGCCTTTAGCATGATAACTTTACAAGCTACAGAAATATTTGGGCAGCAAAATCCACTGCCCTCTCCCTATCAGACCCCATTTGAAACTGTTCCTTTTGATCGACTGAAAACTGAGGATTTTATGCCGGCAATTCAGACAGCTATAGCCAATGGCAGGTCAGAAGTACTTAGTATTGCTGATAATCCTTCAGCACCAAATTTTGACAATACTATTCTTGCACTGGAACAGGCAGGAAGAGATATCAACAGAATATTTAAAATCATATCGAATCTCAATTCAATGGAAACTACACCTGCTATTCAGAAGTCAGTTCGCGAGATTTCTCCTTTACTTACTGAATACAGAAATGACATTTCCATGAATGAAAAACTGTTTATCAGGGTTAAAAAGGTTTATGAAAACCGAAATGAATTGAAGCTGGATACTGAGCGCAAGATGCTTTTGGAAAAAACCTATAAAAGTTTTGCAAGAAATGGCGCATTGTTAGATAAGATAGCACAGGAAAAGTTGAGAAATGTTAATAAGGAGCTTGCTGAACTCTCCATAAAATTTGGTGAGAATGTGTTGAGTGAAACAAATCAGTTTGCACTTTTAGTAGAGGAAGAATCAAAGCTAAAGGGCCTTCCGGGGTTTGTCCTTGATGCAGCAAGAGAGGCTGCAGCCAAAGATGGTAAGCAGGGATGGAAATTTACGCTGCAGGCACCTTCATACAGTCCTTTTATGCAATATGCCGAAAATCGGGAGTTGCGTAAAACATTATTTATGGCTTTCCAGAAAAGAGGGTATAATGACAATGTAAATAATAATTCTGCGATTATTCAAAGATTGGTTGAACTTAGGCATGATAAGGCCCGTATTTTGGGCTATGAGACCTGGGCTGATTATATTCTTGAAGAAAGAATGGCCAATGATAAGGGTAAGGTGACCGCTTTTCTGGAGGAATTAAGAACCTATGCAGAACCGAAAGCGATCATGGAGATGGAGGAGTTAACTGCATACGCAAAAAAATGCGGTTTTGAAGAAGATAGTCTTCAGAGATGGGACTATGCCTATTACATGGAGAAGCTGAAAAAGGAAAAATTTGATATTAATGATGAGATATTAAAGCCATATTTTAAGCTTGAGTATGTCATTGAAGGATTATTTGGTTTGTGTAATGATCTTTTTGGAATCACATTCAGGAAAAATACTGAAATTAAAACATGGCATCTTGACGTCATGGTTTATGAGATTTATGACAGAAATGGAGAATTTCTGGCTATTTGGTACGGAGATTATTTTCCAAGACCTGGAAAAAGAGCCGGTGCGTGGAACAATACATTGCAGGATCAGTGGATTCAAAATGGAAAGGAATTCAGGCCGCATGTGTTGAATATCTGTAATTTTTCAAAACCTGCAGGTGGCAAGCCATCGTTACTGACATTTGATGAAGTTGAAACGCTCTATCACGAGTTTGGACATGCTCTGCATAATATTTTTGCAGATGGAAATTTTGCCAGTCTTACAGGCACCAACGTTCCATGGGATTTCGTTGAACTACCCAGCCAGATTATGGAAAATTTTGCCAACGAGCCTGCACTGTTGCAAAAATTTGCAAGGCATTATGAGACCGGTGAACCAATACCTGTAGAATTGATTGAGAAATTGAAGAAAAGTACCACATTTATGTCCGGTATGGCAAATATCAGGCAATTGAGTTTTGGTTTGACGGATATGGCATGGCATGGTAAAAAGCCAGAAGGAAAGTCGATTGAGGAGGTAGAAAAATCAGCGGACATCACCAGAAAATTCTATCCTGGAGTAAAAGGAATAGCTGTAAGTCCTGCATTTTCTCATATTTTTGCAGGTGGTTATTCCGCAGGGTACTATAGTTATAAATGGTCTGAAGTATTAGACGCGGATGCATATGAGGCATTTAAAGAAAAGGGAATTTTCAGCAAAGAAGTTGCAGAATCTTTCAGGTCCAATATATTATCTAAAGGAGGAAGTGAACATCCAATGGACCTATATATAAAATTCAGGGGCAGAGAACCAAAGCCTGAGGCTATGCTTAAACGCTCGGGTCTTATTGTCAGACCATAAAAAAAGGAAAAGCCTTCGATTCTTTAATCGAAGGCTTTTTTCCAATCATTAAAGCCACAATATAAAATTCTAACTATTTTCTGAAAGAATCAGAAAATGTCTTTTCAGCAATATTTACGTTTACATAGTATTGGCCTGAAGGTAATTCCTTCATTGAAAATCTTTTACTTATAGCTCCTTTTGGCATATTTGACTGAAAAACCAAATCGTCATTTTCATTGTAGATACTAATTAATGCGCTATGGTTTAAAGTCAGGAGGTTGAAATCAAGACCGTTTTCTGTAAACTTCATATAAGGCCTGTAAATAGTCCTTGTATTTTTAGTAAAGCTTATTTCTTTCGAAGAAATTACAAATTCCTGAGTGGTGGTTTTTTGATCATCAGTAATTTCCAATTCATAGGTGCCTGACGGAAAATTTTTCAGATTGTATTTTTTGAGTTCTTTACCGGTAAGCGTTTCCTCAAATACAGCTGTGTTTTTTGCATCGCGAATGCTGATATTGATGCTGGAAGATTTCCAGTCCCGGGCATTGACAATCAATGACTTTGCATCAGAAGTGATAAGTCCTGGGTTTAAATTGGCAAATAAACCTGTAGTTGACAGGATGGCTGAAAATAAAATCAACATTGTTTTCATGTCTTTAAGTTTTTAGTGATTAAAATATTTTATTATATAACTGACTTTACAAAGGTACGTGGTGTTTGAATATCAAAACAACGATTACATTTTCCTATTTATGTATTAAATTAACTTACAATGTTAAAATAAATTAAAAAATTGTTAAAATAATATATAATTAGTTTCTTATGCCAACTATTATTCTGTATTTATCATTACATTAGTATCAAAAATGTGGTTATGAATCAAAGAAATTCAGCTATCCTACCTGCTTTAGAAAAAATTGAGCCAAATTTCGGGCAATCATTTACCATCAGGAAGTTTGAAGACAGTAATCCAAATCAGGTTCCGTTCTGGCACTTTCATCCTGAACTTGAGATTGTATATGTTAAGGAAGGGAGTGGGAAGCGGCACATTGGCAACCATATATCTTACTACAGTGGAGGTGATTTGATATTTCTTGGCCCTAATCTGCCGCATTATGGATTTACAGACAGATTGTCTGGAAGTAAGGAAGAAATTGTTGTTCAGATGAGGGCTGATTTTTTAGGGACTTCTTTTTTTAATTTACCTGAATTAAATATAGTAATGCAGCTTTTTGAAAAGTCAAAGGCGGGTTTGTCTTTTTTTGGAAAAACAAAGGATGAGGTAGGTTCAAGGCTTAATAGTATGTTTTTTATGACACCATTTGAAAGACTCATGGAATTTGTTCAGATACTGCATATTCTTGGAGAATCAAAGGAGTATAACATGTTAAATGCTTCCGGCATTTCACTTGTGGTACAACACCAGGACAATGATCGGATAGATACTATATATAAATATGTGCGGGAACATTTTATGGAGTCGATTCATCTGGAAGATGTTGCTGACAGGGTTAATATGACGGTACCCTCTTTTTGCAGGTACTTTAAACGGGTTACCAATAAAACATTTACGGAGTTTGTCAACGAATTCCGGATAGTTCATGCATGTAAATTATTATCTGAAGAAAGGCATACAATTACAGAAGTATGTTTTGAGAGTGGATTTAATAATTTTTCTCACTTCAGCAGATTGTTTAAGTCAAAAACAGGACAAAGCCCAAATGCATATCGTAAAGCTGCCGAAAAGGTAGTATATGAGGAATTTTATCTGGGGTGATTTTCGGGTATAGAATAATTGATTAGTATCCTTCCTGTAAGTGTGACCAGAATAAGTGTACCACCAGCTAATGACCAGACGCCGGGAACCTCCCCTATTAATAACATCACCCAAACGGGATTTAGAATGGGCTCAAGCATAGAAATAAGGGCACTTTCAATAGCAGGGAGATATTTTTGGCCGTAGACAAAAAATGCGAACCCCAATCCAAGTTGCCCGATTCCGAGAGTTGCTAAAATGAGTTGGTCGTTGGCTGCTGGCAAAGGAGATTGAAGCGCCCATGGAATGGTTATAATACAAACCAGAATATTTCCCCAAAATACTGCTCCAGGCTGGAATTCAGAATTATTTAATCGCTGTGAAAGAAGCAGACCTGTGAGTACAACCCCCCCGGCAAGCGCCAGTATGGTTCCTGTAAGATCGCCTGCTGAAGAAAAATCATGCATAAAAAACAAGCTCATACCTGTCATGCATAATATTACAGTAATCAGATTTCTGGGAGAAATACGGGATTTTGTCAGCCAGGGCTCCAGGATCAGTACAAAAGCAGGTGCTGTATATTGCAGAAATATAGCATTAGCTGCGGAAGTCAATTTCGTAGCATGAACAAATGTAATAAGTAGGGGAGCATAAAATAATGCACTGATCAGAGAAAGTTTATTGACTTTAAGCAGTTGACTTCTGAAAATAACAATAAAAATAAAAGCAGCATAAAGACTTCTGTAAAACAGGATATTAAAAGCATCCTGAGGCAGGAGTTTTACAAACATTCCGCCTGTACTCCAAAGTATAGCTGCAATAATAGTAGCTCCAATCGCTTTTTGTTTATTCATTTATATGAAGATATAACATCGATATACGGCCCAGGAGCAGAAAACATAATGATTTGGATCTAGAATCATTATGAATCAGGATAACAAATGTTACACCGGTAGTTCTGCAATAACAAATTAAAGGTTTTTTAATCAAATAAAATGCAATATTCTACATCTGAAGTATTAAATATAAAAAATCGATAAATCCTGACATTTTACAATTTTAACATAAAGGTTTTTAAATGTTAAAGTACTTAAAAAATAGATGCATTAAATAAAATTATAAAAACTTCAAAATATCAAACAAATACATATTAAGAAAAAAAAATATAAAAAAAATATTAATAAACTGTACTATACATATTATAAAAAAATTACATTTGTATTGTAATAGTGAATTATTCATCTATTGCAATGTTTTAACCCCTGATAATTACGATGTAGAACCGCCCGGTTTACCAGGAGCAAATCTGTTTGTTGCTCTTCCGTAATCCTTTAATAGGAAAGTATTTATTTTTTATAACCAGATTGTTTTCAGAGTGGCAGCACTTTCGGTAAGGACTCCCCTGAAACAGTTAAAATTTATTTAATCATTTAATCAGGATCTCATGATGAAAACACATTTATTCATTAAATCTCTATCTGGAAAGATATACACAGCCATATTCGTGGCTTTGTTACTTCCCAGTCTGGCTTCAGCCCAGGGAAATTCCTGCGCCTGTAAAGCCAGTATCAACGTTTCTCTGGGGACGGATGGTACAGCAGCTGTAACACCTGAAATGGTGCTTGCCAGCAACTCGACTTGTCCGGGACCTCAGAATGTTATTTTATCTCTTACACCTTCCGGACCTCCAATGCAGGGAAGTCCGGTAGTAGACTGCGATGACATTGGAAAAACAATCTATGCAAGAGTTACCAATGGTACAAACACTTGTTGGGGTACAGTAAAGGTTGAAGACAAGCTCAAGCCTATAATTACACCTCCAACAGGACTCTTGGAAATTTCATGTATTGAAATGGTAAATTTTCAACCACCTTTCGTATTTGAAAATTGCGGACCGTACACACTTAATATTGTAAATGAAACGATTACTCCATGTACTCCAAATCAGCCTTACTATGTTAAGACAGTTACACGAACCTATACAGCTACTGATGCTGCAGGTAATGTATCTGATCCAGTCGCATTTACAATTAATGTGCTTGTGTCTGATCTCGAAGGTGATCTGGATTTTCCGGGACCATGGTCAATGGCCACAGGTAATGCATTACAGTGCAAAAAGCCAAGTCCGGATTATGCAGTTATTCCTTCAGGCCCTTTTGCCGGAAACCCTTCACCAATAGCTATTGGTAGTAAGCCGGGAACTGGGGTTCCTTCTCTTGAAGGCACTCCGCTTTTTCCTAATCCTCCAAGCATGTGTAATCTCGCTGTAAGCTATTCAGATATTACACTGTTTGCAGATGGATGCGTTACTAAAATTATGCGTTCGTGGCACATATATGAATGGTCTTGCCAAAATCCTCAAAATCATTATGACGAACCTCAGCTTATTGAGATTGTCGATAATCAGGGACCAAGCATTACGGCACCATCTGATTTTACAGTAACTACAGGAGCACATACTTGTGAAGCAACCTTTATATTCCCGGGAGCAACAGTTTCAGACAATTGTACTGCAACAAACAGTATTGATGTAGATATTGCTTATCCTGGAGGATTTATTGACAATACCAATGGTGGTTCTGCTACATTACCTGTAGGAGTTCATACCATTACCTATACAGCATATGATGATTGTCTCAGAAGTAGTGCAACAACAATGACTGTTACTGTGGAAGACAGAACGCCACCGGTAACTGTTTGTGACGATTTGACTACAGTAGCCGTTTCAAACGATTGTGAAGCCTGGGTACCAGCCACAGCATTTGATGATGGTTCCTATGATGAGTGTCAACTGGCTAAATTACTTGTTAGAAGAATGCCAAACGGAACGACAAGCACTTCTTGCCTGCCTTGTGATATTCCTGCATTCCCGGGATTTGATTATCTGGGTACATTTGGTGATGGTGCAAATAAAAGATATTATTATCTGTCAAAGCATCTGGCTACTGCACCTATTGCCCTCAGAACCGGAAAAGCCATGGGTGGCTATGCGGTATCCTGGGAAACATCTGGTGAAAGAAATGCACTGGTAGATATGCTCAATGACAAGCAATTCAACGGTAAGTTATGGATTGGATTAACAGACCTCAAGAAAGAAGAAAATTTTGTCTGGGAATCTGGTGTTCAGGCTATAAATCCTGGAGTAGTTTCCAATACGGCGGATAAGGATTATTTCTTAACCGCAATAGAAGAAGATGAATTTCAGGGTATATTTGGTGAGTACCAAAACAGAGAATACCGCTACATTGTAGAAATTACAGATCCATGCGGATGGAACAGTCATGTAAAATTCTGTTCTAAAGACGTAGCAGCTACGGCTCCAAACAGGATGATTCAGATCAGAGCGATTGATAAATCCGGAAATCACAATGAATGTATGGTAACCGTAGTGGTTCAGGACAAAATTGGCCCAACCATAACCTGTCCGCCTACAGCAGAAGTATATTGTGACGACTCTTTTGATTTAAGCAATCTTGCTGCATACTTTGGCATTGCAACAGCTGATGACAATTGTGAAAACCCTCTAGTACAGGAACTTCCTGCTACAAATACCTTAAACGCCTGCCGAATTGGTACAATTACGCGTAACTTCAGAGTAACAGATGCCGGAGGAAGAACTGCAGAATGTCAGCAGCATATCCATGTTGACCCAAGAGAGGCATTCAATGAAGATGATATAACCTGGCCTTCAGATCAGCCAGCAATCGTTGGTTGCGCGGATCCTACACTTCCACAGTTTGCTCCTAGTCAGACAGGAAGACCAACCTTTAGGAATGATATTTGCGCCCTGGTTGGATCAGATTATACCGATCAGATATTTAGCTTCAATAACCCTACAGGAGCAGCTTGCTTTAAAATATTAAGAACCTGGACGGTTATCGACTGGTGTCAGCGAAATGAAGATGGAACATATGAAACCTGGTCTCATACACAAACGATAATGGTTTCAGATTTAACCAAGCCTACTATCACATCCAACCACAGTGCACCAATTACTGTAAATACCTTTGATGCTGACTGTGAGGATGGATTTGTAACCCTTGTTTCTACAGCAACAGATAATTGTACTACAGTTGCCAATATTGCTTCCAGATATAGAATTGATGAATTTAATGACGGTAGTTGGGGATCTTGGAGAGCAGGAACAGGAGGCAACATCAATGCATCAGCAAATTATAAAATCGGAACGCACAGGATTGAATATACCTTTGAAGACAGATGTGGTAACGTTACTACAACTTCACAATTATTCAGTGTAATTAACAGAAAGGCTCCTGTGCCTCAGTGTATCAATGGATTGTCAGTTAACCTGACACCTATGGATACTAATGGTGATGGTACACCAGATACAGGAATGGCCATCATCAAGGCTACAGATGTAAATAATAACAGCACGCATGATTGTTATGATAATCTTATTTTCTCATTCACTCCGGTTACATTCAATATACAAACGGGTGCTATCGGTATGACTTCTGAAAGAATGTTTACCTGCGCACAAATAGGAGATCAGCCTTTAAATCTCTATGTAGCTGTAATTACACCTGCCGGTGATGTGAATCAGGCATTCTGTTCAACTTTCATTTCTGTTCAGGATAATAATACACCAACAATTTGTACCGGAAACCTGGTTGGAAATTCTGTAAGTGGAAAAATTGAAACGGAGCAGTCAGAAACAGTAGAACTTGTTGATGTAAGATTACAGGGTGCTGAACTCGAGTTTAAGACAGACGCTTCAGGTGAATACATATTCAGTGAAGTCAATAAGGGAGGAGATTATAAAGTACTTCCTTCAAGAAATGACGATGTATTGAATGGTGTTTCTACACTTGACCTTGTTCTGATTCAAAAACATGTCCTCGGGATGGAAAATCTGGCTTCTCCATACAAATTGATAGCAGCAGACATCAATAAGGATACTAAGATTAATGCAACGGACCTTGTAGAACTCAGAAAAGTTATTCTTGGTGTTCAGGATAAATTCCAGAATAACAATTCATGGAGATTTGTTGATAACAGCTATAAATTTGCCGACCCGACAAATGCACATCAGGAATTATTCTCTGAGATATACAATATTACGAATCTGGATACAGATATGTCAGTTAATTTCACTGCAGTAAAAGTAGGTGATGTCAATCAAAATGCAAAAGCAAATGCTGCATCTCAGAATGTTGAGGCAAGAAATGGTAGTGCGCTTTCACTGCACGCACCGGGAAAGACCTTTACTGAAGGTGATGTTATTAGTGTTCCGGTACTTATCAGCCATAAGGCAATGATTGAAGGTATGCAATTTACGGCATCATTCGATCCTGCAATGTTGGAAATGATACAAGTAAGCGAAGCTTTAATAAAAGCGGAGAACATTGGATTGACCTATCTTTCCAATGGTAAAATCACTGTAAGCTGGAACAGCCAGCAAGCAGTTGAGCTAAAAGAAGGTGATGAATTGTTTACCATCACTTTCCAAGCAAAGAAAACCGGATCCCTGTCTGAATCATTCCAAATCAATTCAGACGTAACACGAGCAGAGGCCTACCCAATAACCTTAGACATTATGAATATAAACTTCCAGATACTTGGCAAATCACTTTCAGGAGAATTTGTACTGTATCAAAATACACCTAACCCATTCAATGAATTTACCAGTATTTCTTTTGAACTGCCAAAGTCAGAAGAAGCTATGCTGACCATTTATGACATGAATGGTAGGGAAATCAAGAACTGGAAAAACAGCGTTGAAGCTGGATATCATACTGTCAACATTCAAAAGAGTGAACTGGGAGGAAGTGGTATGTTCTATTACACACTTCAGGCTGGTACATACACAGCGACCAAGAAGATGGTCTTGATTGACTAAAAATAAATTTTACTGTTTTTGGGATGGGACCCCTCTCTGGAAATATCCAGGGAGGGTCCTTTTTTTTTAATAAAACTATGATTATCTTATTCTTCAGTCCTTTGAAATCCGATTGGATTGAAACTTTGCCTGGGTCTGGCAGGCTGATCGTCATCATAATCTTCCCATTCTGTTATATCTTTTAAAAAAGCTTCCAGATGTTTGTATATTAAAGCTGGTCTGATTTCATCGGGCCTTAATATTTCTACAGCAAGTGGTGGTTTAGGTTCGCCATATCCTTCAATATGCGGACTAACGAGCATCACCATAATTTTACCATTGAATAATTGTTGGTAGATCAGTGAACCGTTTGATTTTATCATAATCCTTTTGATACCTGAATCATCAAGATTTTCACTAATTCCACTGCTGGACTTTCCAAGGTCCAGTACGACGGCCTCAAGATTGTCGATGTGCGTCTTTTCAGATACAGCAGCTTTTGGAATTGCCAACTGACCAATGATATCCTGTAGCGTGTCTTGTAGCATTGGTTTGACATCACTATGCCAGGCTTCACGATATTTTGTGGTGTTGGCCAGCACCTGTTTGTATTTTTCTGTCTGGGTTTTTAAAGCCTCTATATTCATTATGTATATGTTTATAGTGTACTGGTCAGCAATAATTCCAATGGTGTGTATTTCTGGTCAAATTTTTTTGCCAGATATGCGTTTGTAATGCATCCTTTGTAGGCGTAGCACCCATTTCGAATTCCCTGGTGCTCATAAAGAAGAGAATCGACGCCAGGAGAGCTGCCCATTTTAACAATTAGAGGAGTGATTATATTGGATACAGCTACCGAAGACGTTCTGCTGACTTTGGATGCAATATTAGGTACACAGTAATGGATAACGCCATGTTCTATGTAACTTGGATTGTCCAGTGTTGTCATCCTGCTCGTTTCAAAACATCCGCCCTGATCTATACTTACATCAATGATGACAGAGCCGGTTTTCATTTTGGTTACCATCTCTTCCGTGACAAGTATAGGGGATCGACCTGATTTTGAGTGCATGGCACCGATAACGACATCGGCACTTACAAGTTGATATGCAAGATATACCGGATTGAAGGAGGAGGTATGCAGATGTTTACCAATTATACTTTGAAGACGCATCAATTTTGTAATATTATTGTCAAATACTCTGACAGCAGCACCAAGACCCTGGGCAACCCGAATAGCATTTTCTGCAACCACACCAGCCCCAAGTATAATGATTTTAGCAGGAGGTACACCTGAAATACCTCCCAACAAAACGCCTCTGCCCCCTTCTACAGTATTATTTAAATATTCTGCTGCCGTAAGTACTGCAGCTGTTCCGGCAATTTCACTCATTATTCTTACAATAGGATAAGAACCATCATCGGATTGCAGGTACTCCATAGCCAGTGCAGTAATCCTTTTTTTTCTCAACAGATCAAGGTAGCTTTCTGGCAATACTGGAATCTGAAGCGGGCTAATCAGCAAAGATTCAGGCTGCATCAATTCTATTTCTTCTAATGTTGGAGGTGCAATTTTGATGACTATTTGGCACTTAAACACATCCTCCCTTGAGGGACTGATTTCAGCTCCTGCTTCCGAAAAATCATGGTCTGAAAAATTCGATTTCAGTCCGGCACCTTGTTCAATCAGCACTTCGTGACCATAACCAATTAAAGTGCGCACTGAGTTTGGTACTAGCGCCACCCTTTTTTCACATATAATTGTTTCTTTTGGAATACCAATCTTAAGTGCTTTAGGAGTCATTTCCATAAGCAAAGACTCTGGCTGTGTCTCGTATTGACCTTCAGTGAAAAAATCGGAAAAAATGATAGGTTTTGAAGGTTGACTCATCTCATGAAATATTATGGATTGAAAATTATAAAAAACATGCTAAATGCCCTTTATGAATGCTGCAAAGTAACAAAGAAATACGTAATTTATATATTTTTAAAAAACTATATCAGCGCAATTATCCAGTATTTACGTATCAATAAAGTTGATTGTAATTTGACGAGAATGCTGTGAATCAGGCCTAAATTCTAATTTGTAATATGGAAGGTTGATAATAGATTCTATTGGTTGAGGCCATTCCACAAGACAGATATCCCCCTCGTACAAATACTCCTCTATGCCCATATCTATAGCTTCTTCCGGATTCTTTATTCTGTAAAGATCCAGATGAAAAATTTTTATACTATCGTTTTGATATACATTGGCCAGTGAAAAGGTTGGACTACTTACCTCTCCTTCATAGCCCATTTGTCGGCAAAATTCACCAGCAAACGTGGTTTTTCCGGAACCAACCTCTCCATAGAGAAAGAAAATTTTTGAGTTATTACAAAATTTTCGAATTTCAATGATGGTTGAGTGTAAGTTATCGAGTTTGTAACTCCATGTTTGCATATTCAAAGCAGTATATCAAATTGTTTTTCAAAAAAAATGCAATCAATTAGTTATTTTCAATGTTTATATATAGGTAATTGTTCATATTCAAAAAAAAAAAATTAGAAATGTTTCAAATATATTTGTTTTTAACAATAGCTAAGTTTGTTATTGGATTTGATTCAACAATCAATCCAGTTTTATTTTCTTTATGCGGTGCTGTTTCCACTACAAGTGCTACCATTTCAATTGAGGTGTCCCAGCCCAGTAAAATTAATCTTGCACTTATCGATCAGGCTACAGGTAAACTGGTTTCTGAAGAGGCTATTAATATTAATAATTCTGTAAAGTATGAATGGACGAGACTGATACCTGGTAGGGAATACCGGTATTATCTTAAATCTGAAGATACGAAACAAATATATTGGGATGGCATTTTTACAACTTTCAGCAATAATCCATTTTCTTATAAAATAGCATTTGGAAGTTGCTCTGAAACCGGGTCAGAAAGTAAGATTTTTCAGACCATTGCTGATCAGGATCCATTATTCTTCATGGTTACAGGCGACCTTCACTATGAGGATATCGGAGAAAATTGTACTGAAAGATTTGAAGAGGCTTATCAAAAAACATTTATGTCAAAATCCCAACAGGGGCTTTATAAAAAAAGTGCTTTTGTGTATATATGGGATGATCATGACTTCGGTCCTAATAATGCTGACTCATCAAACCCTTGTAAAAAAGCAGCTTATAATCAATATAAAAGAAATATTCCACATTATCCTTTATCAATGCCTGATTCAACTGGAGCTTTAAGTCAAAAATTTGATGCTGGCAGGGTAACATTTATTTTAAGTGATTTGCGGTCACAAAAAACTAGGCCAGTTTACCAGGAATGTGAAAGAATTAAAAAAGGGGAGGTCTTTGGATCTGAAAGACATTTAAATTGGTTCAAAGAGTCAATGATCGAAGCAAAAATGAAGGGTAATATTGTGGTTTGGGTAAGCAGTTATCCATACATAAATGCTTCGGGTGGTCCAAATTTCAAATGTAATGAAAGGGACAACTGGGGTGGATTTCCGGAGGAAAGGGCAGAAATAGCAGACTTTATTAAAACCAACGAAATTCCTGTCCTTATTTTGAGCGGAGACGCACATATGGTTGCCATCGATGATGGAACAAACAGTGATTATGCTATCGGAGGAGGTGCACCAGTAAAGGTTTTTCACGCTGCCCCGCTAGACAGACCCGGCTCTTATAAAGGAGGACCCTATAGTCATGGATACAGTCGGGAAAACGGGCAATTTGGGATAATGGAAGTCAAAGATGATGGCGGAAAAGAAATCTGTATTTTATGGTATGCCAAAAATAAGGACGGGAATCCGGTGCTCAACACAGAAGGAAAGGAAATAAAACTTGATTTTTGTGTACCATTACCCAATAAGTAACTATTTTTTTGCATCTTAATTTATCAAACAATTCTATAAATTTACTTGTTATTTTAATCGATCTTTTCCTGAATCGAGCATCATATGGCATAAAAATTTAAAAATATACAAATGAAATGAGCATGAGGAGGTCACACAAAACAGGATGATTATTTCTCAAGCGAATTCCATATGACCTTGATAATCAGTCACTCAGAGAGTGACAATATAAAAACAAACATATGAAATGAGCATGAGGCGGTCACACAAAAC